>Ga0255089_1000223_pt1 | contig 24892 bp, 16 predicted proteins | sample Colum_Miss_RepC__2_FD_188468 | JGI IMG/M metagenome (GOLD analysis project Ga0255089, IMG submission 188468) | Freshwater microbial communities from Columbia River, Oregon, United States - Colum_Miss_RepC_8d | ecosystem: Environmental > Aquatic > Freshwater > River | place: USA: Oregon... | reverse complement strand
GATGTCGCCATCGCTGGCGCTGTGCTGGTCGATGAGCAGCACCTTGGGTCCCAACACCTGACCGCTCGGATCCACATTCACCGATCCGTTGCGCGCGACCGTCCACATCGCCGGTTCACGGCGCAGGCGTTCGATGATCATCGGTGAAACGTTCCCGCCGCCATTGCCCCGGCAATCGACCACCAGCGCCTCCTTGTGAAGCTGCGGATAGTAGAACTTGGCGAACTCGTTGAGACCCGGAACGCCCATGTCCGGCACATGCACATAGCCGATCTTGCCGCCACTGGCCTTGTCCACCTTCTCGATGTTCCCCAAGACCCAATCGAGGTAGTAAAGCGGTTGTTCGTCCGCCGTGGGAATCACCGTTTGGTCGCGAGCCCCTTCTTCCATGGGTTCCCGGTTCACCCGCAGAACCACGGGCTTACCGGCCGTGCCCACCAAGGCGGCATACAGGTCGGTCATGCCCCGAGTGGACTGCCCTTGAACGGCCAGGATGTAGTCGCCGGGACGGATTTCGACACCGATCTCCGTCAGCGGACTGCGATACTTGGAGTCCCAGTTGTGTCCGCGAAGAATGCGCTCGATGCGGAAATAACCACTGGCATCGGGCTGGATGACAGCTCCCAGCAACCCCAACGAAATCCGCTCTGGCTTGGGCAAATCACCGCCGCCCACATAGGCGTGTCCGATGTTCAACTCCCCGATCATCTCCCCGATGATGAAGGTGAGGTCGGCCCGATGCTGCACATGCGCCAGCAGGGGCTCATAACGACGGCGCATGCCCGCCCAGTCCACCCCGTGCAGCTTCGGATCGAAGAGGAAATCCCTCATCTGTCGCCAGCACTCGTTGTAAATCTGGTTCCATTCCGCACGGCGATCCAGACGCACCTTCAGATCGCTCAGGCTCAGCTTGCGATCGGCGAGGTCGAGCTTGGCGGAAGGGAGGTCCAAAATCGCCAATTCCGAGCCCACCTTGACCAGCATCTTCTTGCGGTCGGCCGAGACCCGGAACCCAGCCACCTCGCCCAACTCCGTTTCCTTGTCCTTCTCGAGGTCGAAAAGGTGGAGCTTGCCCTTCTTCACATAGAACAGCTTGTCGCCCACCGAGGATAGCGATCCATAATTCGAGGCCGGAGGCGGCAGCACGGTGATGCGCTGGGTCAACCCCTCGACGTCCACGGTCACCACCACCTTGGAGGGCTTGGCAGCCTTGTCCTTGTCCTTGTCCTTGTCTTTGTCGGAGGCCGCTTGGGCCTCGGGGCCGCTGACCGCCGCCTTGTCGTCGCGCGGTTTCACCTCGTCGGACTTCGGCGCCAAGGGCGACTTCGTCGCGGCGGCCAGCGTGACCAGGTAAATTCGCTCCATGTCGCTGTAGGTGTGATTCCACTCCGTCTGGCCGTAGGAGGGATTGAACGAGCGTTCCGAGACAAAGAAGAGGTACTTACCGTCACTGCTGAATTCCGGCGAACCCACATCGAACCACCCATCGGTGACTTGGACCTGATTTTTCTGCGCCAGCCCGTAGAGGTAGATGTTGGCGAATCGGCGCACCTCCGGCCGTGTGAACGCCAACCACTGGCTGTCCGGCGACCAGACGAAATCGCGGATCTCGAAGGCCTCCGATTGGGCCACTAAAGTCACCTGCTTCGACTCCACCTCAACGAATTGGAGGCGGTTGAGCTTGTCGGTCCAGGCGATGCGCTGGGAATCGGGCGACCAGACAATCTCGTACTTGTAGGTATCAGCCCCGGAGGTCAGCGCGCGCGGTTCACCCGAGCCGTCCTGCGGCCGGATCCAGATCTCGTCCTCGCCGCTCTGGTCGCTGACATAGGCGATCCATTTTCCGTCCGGAGACCACACCGCATTGCGCTCATGCACTCCAGGCGATTGCGTCAGGTTGCGGGTGGCCCCGTTCTTGGCCGGCACCGTGAACACATCGCCCCGCGCACCGATGAGCGCTCGCGCGCCGTCCGGAGCGATCTCATAGGACGTGGTCTCCTTGCTGACATCGCGCAACCCGCCACGTCCGATGACCAAATCCTCCCGAATCTCCACCGGAATTCGGACAGCCTTTTCGGTCTGGAAATCCAAGCGGTACAAATACCCGCCATTTTCAAAAACAATCCCGGTGTCGCCCAAGGACGGGAACTTGACGGCAAATTCGGTGAAATCCGTCAGACGGCGGGGCTTCCGGGTTTTCAAGTCCATCACATAGAGGTTGGCCTGGTGAGACTCCTCGCGCTCCGAGACGAAATAAATCCGATCTCCGTGCCACATGGGGAAGATGTCTTGAGCCGGATCGCTGGTGAGCCGGGTGGTTTCACCGGTCCCGAAATGATGCAGCCAAATCTCGTCAGCCTGACCGCCGCGGTAGCGCTTCCAGGTGCGGAATTCGCGGAAGACTCGGTTGTAGGCCATTTGCTGACCATCCGGCGAGAAACTGCACCATCCACCGCGAGGCACCGGCAAGGCCTGCGGAACTCCGCCAGAGAGCCGCGCCAGCGTCAGTTCTCCTTTGAACGGGTTCCAGTGGTTCCGTCGCGAGCGATACACCACCGTGTCATTGTCCTTCCAGGCCATGACGATGTTGTTCGGTCCCATCCGATCCGAGACGTCGTCGCGTTCCAGGGTCGCGGTATGGGTAAGGCGACGCGGTTCTCCCCCCTCGGACGGCATCACATAGACCTCGGTGTTGCCATCGTATTGACCGGTGAAGGCCAGTGTTTTGCCGTCGGGCGAGAAGCGGGCGAACATCTCGAAACCCTTAGGATCGGAGGTCAGGCGTCGCGCAAGGCCTCCTTGCACGGGCACGGTGTAGAGGTCTCCGGCATAGGTGAAGACCACCCGATCTCCGTGCAAAGCGGGAAACCTCAGCAACCGCGCTTCGTCGGCCTGAAGCGCCAGCATCGATCCGAACCCCAACAGCAACAGACGAATCCCGAAGAAGAACCCTCGCATGTGCCGACGCTATCCAGAGGCGCAAACCGAGGCCAGCGATGACTGCGAATCAGCTGCGTTGTGTGCTCTCCCACCGACCCCGAAACCGATTAAGGCTTATTCAGGCCGATCGAATAGCTCAATCGCGGGTAAAATCCGCCGAGAGGAAGCGGCGCACGAGAGGGTCTTGAGAAGCCCGGATCGCCTCGGGGGTCCCCACGGCTACAATGCGACCCTCACTCAGGAAGGCGATACGGTTGGCGATGCCAAAAGCCAGGTCGCGGTCATGGGTCACCACCAAGGTGGTGGCGTGGGTCACGGCATTGGCGCGCACGATCTCCCGCCCAACAGTCACTGCAACCAGCGGATCCAATTCACTGGTGGGCTCGTCATACAAGACCACTTGCGGCTCCATCACCAACGCCCGTGCGATGGCCACGCGCTTCTTCATGCCGCCCGACAGTTCCGACGGATACTTCAGGGAATCTTTCGGTCCCAGATGCACCAACGCCAGTTTCTCTTGGACGATCCGCTCGATCTCCAACGCCGATTTCAGGCGGTGTTCCGACAGGTAGAGGCCGACATTTTCGCCTACCGTCAGCGAGTTGAGCAGCCCACCGCTTTGGAACACCATGGCCAAGCGGAACCGGTCGCGAATGCCTTCGTCCTCGATGCGTGTGTCATTCAGTAGAATCTCGCCAGAATCGGACGTCTCGAGACCGATCAAATGGCGCAGCAATACCGATTTCCCGGAACCGCTTGGGCCCATCAGGACAAAGATTTCTCCGGGCTGGATATCGAGGTCGATGCCATCGAGCACCACCTGGGAACCAAAGGATTTGCGGAGCTGGCGGACACGGATGGCCACTCCGGATTCGAGAGATTTGGAAGCGGTCATGGCTTCAGAATCCTCCCGCCATCGAGTTCTTGGTGAACGGCAAGAGCATGCGGGTGATGATGTAGTCGAGCACCAGGATGAACACGATCGAGTTCACCACCGCCTTGGTGACACTGCGACCGATGCCGCGGGGACCGCCCAAGGTATCCAAACCCTGATTGCAGCAAACCACTCCCACAGTGACCGCGAAGAGGAAGGTCTTGATCAAACCATGGATGATGTCCCGCGGTTCCAAAGTCGCCTTGAGGCTGTTGAAGAAGGCCGTAGCCGACACAGCCACTTCCGGGTTGAGGGCCGCCACGAAAGCACCGCCCGCTGAACCAATGAGCAGCGAAAACACCAACAGGCAGGGAAGGGCCAGCGAAATGGCCACGACCCGCGGGAGCACCAGATACTCAACCGGGTCGATGTTCAGCGTCCGCAGGGCGTCGATCTCCTGATAAACCCTCATGGATCCCAACTCGGCCGCCATGGCTGAACCAATACGACCGGCGATCAGGATGGACATCATCACCGGCCCCAACTCCTTGGCCAACGAGGCTCCGACCAGTCCGCCCAACATGGACCCCAAACCCCGTTGAGTCAGCAGTGGCCCCGCCTGCAGCGCCAGCACACCGCCAATGAAAAGCGACAGCACGCACGCCATGAAGAGACTGGCATTGCCGATTTCAAACAACTGTTCAGCGAGGTTGCGCCGATAGCGAAAAATCCGCGGCAACGCCCTCAGGGTCACCCCAAACAGCAACAGCATCTTGCCCAATTCACGAAACACAGTGTGGAGGATCGCTGCGGCAAGCCGACTCGGCAATGCCCAAGGTTTTGTCAGGTATCAACCTTCCGAGAACCGAGCCCGCAACCCGGAGGCCACCGCTGAAAAGGCCCGGGCCGCTTCACTCATCGGATCTGCCACCACGATGGGTTCACCCCGATCTCCACCCTCACGAATGGCAACCACCAGCGGGATTTCCCCCAGGAATGGCACTCCCTTGCGCTCTGCCTCCAGACGACCGCCACCATGGCCGAAGATATCCACCCGGGATCCATCGGGCAGACGGAATCCGCTCATGTTTTCTACGATACCAAGGATGGGAACTTGGACCTTTTCGAACAGTGTCACCCCTTTGCGGACCACGCCCAAAGAAGCCTCCTGAGGGGTGGTGATGATGACGCCGCCATCCAACGGCACGGACTGGCACAGCGACAACTGGGCATCGCCCGTACCCGGCGGGAGGTCCACAAGCAAATAGTCGAGATCACCCCAAGCCACCTGATTGATGAACTGATGGATGGTCTTCTGGATCATGGGCCCGCGCCAGATGACGGCCTGCTCAGGATCGATGAGGAAGCCCATGCTCATGAGCTTAACGCCATGTCGAACGGGCGGCACCAAGCGTTCATCGTCGGTGAGCGTCGGCCGCTCATTGATACCCATCATCAAGGGGATGCTCGGGCCATAGATATCGCAGTCCAGAAGGCCGACGCGCAAACCGACTTGCGCCAATGCGCAAGCCAGATTGACCGAACAGGTGGACTTGCCGACGCCCCCCTTGCCCGACGCCACGGCAACCACTCGTCGCACGCCCGGCATCCGGTTGCGCTGGGGAACCCCGGTGTTGGCCCCGGCGGCCGCAACGGGCGTCGGCACCTGGACTTGCACATGCGCATCGGTGATGCCCTCCAACCGATCCCGGAGCGCCGCCTTGACCGCATCGGCGATTTGATTGCCCATCTCCGGGTTCGGAGCGGTCAATTCAAGAAGCACCCCCACTGCGCCACCGTCGATCTGCACACCTTTGACCAATCCGAAGGAGACGATGTCCCGGCTGTATCCGGGGTATTTGACCGTGCGCAGCACCTCCATCACGGAGGACTCTTGAATGGTTGCCATGGATGATTGTGTTCGGAATCCGAGGGACTTAGCCGTTGTAAAAAACAGGGTGGAGCATCCCGAAGGACGGCTCCACCCCTGAAATGAATCGGTCAGCAGTTCACTTAGCCGCGACGACCGCGCGCTTCTTGTCCGACAGCGCCCGGAGGAAGGCCGTCAGGTCGCTGGTTTCCTCGGCCGAGAGCTTCTTGCCCAATTGCAACCAAGCCATCTTCTGGACCGTCTGCTCCAAAGTCTTCTGGGAGCCGTCGTGGAAATACGGAGCGGTCAGGGCGATGTTGCGCAAGCTGGGCACCTTGAAGACGAACTCATCGTACTCTTCCTTGGTGACTTCGATGCGGCCCTTGTCGGCGGTGTTCTCGTAGGCATTGAGGATGCCCAACTTCTTGAAGTCGTTGCCTCCGAGGAGCGGCCCAGTATGGCAGGTGGTGCAACCAATCGACAAGAAGGTGTCGAGACCTTTGAGCTCGGCGGCGGTCAGAGCCTTGTCATCACCCTTGAGGAAATCGTCAAACCGGTCGTGGGTGCGCAAGGTCCGTTCGAACGCGGCGACGGCCTTGGCGAAGTTGTTGTAGGTGACCGGGTCAGACTCTCCGGGGAACGCCTTCTTGAAGCCGGTGACGTACTTCTTCTCGGCCTTCAGCTTCTCGATCACCGCGGCCTCGCTCGGCATGCCCATCTCACCCGGATTGAGAACCGGACCCTTGGCCTGGTCTTCCAAACGCTGGGCGCGACCATCCCAGAACTGGGCGACATGGAAGCCGGCGTTGAGCACCGTCGGTGAGTTGCGCCCGCCCCGTTTTCCGAAAGCGCCCAAGGAGGTGGGCTCGTTGTCCACGCCGCCCAGATTCTTGTCCACGGCGTGGCAGGAATTGCAGGACTGGGTGTTGTTGGCCGAGAGCTTCTTCTCGAAGAACAGTTCACGGCCAAGCTTCACGCGAGCGGCCGTATCATTCTCAGATCCGGGCATTTTGTCGGGAATCGGAGCCAGCACCTTCGAGGCGCTGGAACGCAAATCTGAGGCGGTCGCCGCGTTCAATGCAGCGGGGGCCAGCAAGAACGCAGACACAGTCAAGGCATGAGCCAAAGGCAAGTTCATGGTCATAAACACTATGGTATTGAAGAAATAGGATTGTGCAACTCGAAGGGGTGATCCGCTAGATCGACCAACGATCTACGGATCGATTTTTCCCGTATTCGACTCAGCCAGAACGGCTCAGTGCATGGGTTTACCGGACACCTCGGCCGCATGCTGGCTGAAGGACTTGCCGCGGCCAGTGGGTGCGATCACCGAATCAATGACACCCCGCTCGAACTCGTCCCACATCGGAGACATGGACCGGAGCTTGGTAGCGATCTTGGCGAACGTTTCGACCACGTAGTCGACGTCGGCCTCGGTGTTGGCTTCGCCGAGGGTCATGATGATGTTTCCCTGAGCCAGCGCATGGTCCAAACCAATGGCGCCCAAGACGTGGGAGATTTTGAGACTCTTGCTGACACAACTGGACCCACTGGCCACAGCGATCCCATTCATGTCGCAGAGCAACAACTGCCCTTCGCCCTCGATGAATTCGGTCGAGAGATTGAGGTTGGTGGCAATGCGATCGGGCCCTGGTTCCGGGCCATTGAGCAAAATGTAAGGCACCTTGAGCTTGAGCCCTTCCCAGAGCCGCTTCTGCAACGGAGCCACCTGAGCGATGCGCTGGGACAGACGCTCGCGAGCCACCTCTGCGGCCAGACCGCCGCCCACGATGGCCGGAATGTTCTCGGTACCCGCCCGGCGACCGCCTTCCTGAACGCCCCCGTGGATCACGCTGACGATGCGAGCCTTGCGATTGCGATACAACACACCCACCCCCTTTGGCCCATAGAACCGGTGCGGGGAAAAACTCACCATGGCAGCCCCCCACTCCTTCACATCGATGGGCAACCAACCGGCGCTGGCCTCGCAATCAACGTACAGCGGCACATTCTTGGCCGTGCAAATCCGACCCACCTCGCGCATCGGTTGGATGGAACCAATGTCGTGGTTCACATGGTGCACCGCCACGAGCACCGTCTGTGGCGTGATGGCCGCCTCAAGTTCGTCCAAACGAATCATCCCCTGCGGAGTCACGCCGACTCGGGTGCAGGTCCAACCCTGCTTTTCGAGGAACTCCACAGAGTTCATGACGCTCGGGTGCTCAGTGGCTGAAACCACCAAATGCTTGCCCTTGCGCTCGTTGGCATAGGCCGCGCCTTTGATGGCGAGGTTGGACGATTCAGTGCCGTCGGAGGTGAAGAAAATCTCCTCCTCGCTGTCGGCGCCGATCAATGCGGCCATTTGCTGGCGCGACCGCTTGAGAGCATCACGGACCCGAAGCCCGTGTTGGTGCAGCGACGAGGCATTGCCGAAGTACTCGGTGAAGTACGGCCGCATGGCATCGAAGACCTCCGGCAAAACCGGGGTGGCGGATTGATGATCGAGGAAGACCTGACGCATGGATGAAACAATCAGTGAGGAAAGGGAGAACGACAACGAACCGGAGCGAACCTTTCGCACCAACATCAAAGACCTGGGAACACTCTTTTTTCGACGAAAAGCCCGCAGTCCTCGGAAACACCCTCCGACTGCGGGCCCAAGAAAGTCGATGGACTAGGCCGAAACCGACTCGGTCGCCGGAGCCTTGGATCCAGCCGAGGGATTGCGCTTCACGTAATCTTCCAGGGCGGCCTTCAGAGCCTCCTCGGCGAGAACCGAGCAGTGGATCTTCACAGGAGGCAATCCACCCAAGGCATCCACCACCTCCTGATTGGAGAAGGACATCGCCTCATCGATGGTGCGTCCCTTGATCAGTTCGGTCGCCATGCTCGAACTGGCGATAGCTGAACCGCAGCCGAAGGTCTTGAAACGGGCGTCTTCGATACGGCCATCTTTGATCTTGAGGGAAATCTTCATGATGTCCCCGCAGGCGGCAGCTCCCACCTCACCGACACCGTCTGCATCCTTCAAATCGCCCATATTACGAGGATTCATGAAGTGCTCCATCACCGTGGAATTGTACAACGTGTAAGTTTCGCTCATAAAAAATCAGTTAATTTAAACTCTGAGAAATGGCCGAAATTGTTGCCGTGGAGCTAGCCTCGGAATCTTCGGGCTCGGATTTGTCCGTTACAAAGCCGGAAGAAGCCTCGGAAGCCGTGAGAGGAATACGCGTATTGCGACCTTGGCGAGCCTGCTGAACCAATCCGTTGGGCAAATGGCGTCCCGCGAGTGTGGCTAGGCTGGTGCCGGAAAAAACTTCCTTCATGCGTTCCTGAGCCTCGGCCAGCAATCCACACAAAGCGCAGCCTCGGCTATGCTCGCAACCCACATCAATTTCGAGGCATCTCTGGAGAGCAATGGGGCCTTCGATGGATTCCAAGATTTCCAACACCGTGATCTCGGCCGCGGGACGGGTGAGGTAAAAACCACCCCCGGAGCCTCGGGCCGAGCCGACCAAGCCAGACTTGCTCAGATTCTGAAAGATTTTCCCCAGGAAGCTTTTGGGAACGGACTCCTCCTCGCAGAGGACATCGATCATCACCACCTCACCCAAAGGCCGGCGAGATAGGGCGATCAGCCCTAAAACCCCATATTCTCCTGCCTTGGTGATTTGCATCCTTGGAACCAGACCATTTCCGTCTGGAATGATCCCAACCTACCCCACCTCCCCCCACTGTCAAAACCATTTCCAGACCAAAACAGTCCGATTCGCCGAAGGGACAGGCTCCTTTCAAGGGACAGGCTCCTTTCAAGGGACAGGCTCCTTTCAAGGGACAGGCTCCTTTCAAGGGACAGGCTCCTTTCAAGGGACAGGCTCCTCTCAAGGGACAGGCTATTTCTGGGATGACAGCAATGTCCGCTTGCCGGGAGAGCGCTTCGATCGCAACATCTCTCCATTGATGGATACTCAACTGAACCAGTACCTGCCGGTGCTGATGCTGCTGTTTGTGGCTGCCAATTTCGCCGTGGGAACGCTGGCGGTGTCCGTGCTGCTCGGAAAATCGGGCCGACGGACTCAAACCAAGGATATCCCCTACGAGTGCGGCATGCTGCCTCAAGGCGAGGGCAATTCTCGTCTCAGCATCAAGTTCTACTTGGTGGCCCTGTTGTTCGTCTTGTTCGATATCGAGGTGGTTTTCATGTACCCTTGGGCGGTCACTTTCAAGGAGTTGGCACGCACCGATCTGGCTCTTGGCTTGGGCGGCATGCTTTCATTCTTGGGTATCGTCTTCGTGGGCTACCTCTACGCCGTCAAGAAACGGGCGTTTGACTGGAAAAGCTGAATTCCCCGGATTCAACCCAGAACGCCGGGGAATTCTCGACGGAATCGGCCTCCGATTCCGGGTAACGAGCTTATTTCCCGTTCCGTTTCAAAAAATATTTTGCCCCTCACCGCTTCGATTGGTTCACTTTCCCGACTTGGTCCCAAACAAGGTTCCATCATTTTCCGTTGAATGAACTCGTACCCGTCCGTACCGAACTCACTCTACAGGCCTGACTTCGAACACGACGCTTGCGGCGTCGGCTTTGTCGCCAACATCAAGGGAACCCAGACCCATTCGGTGGTCCAGCAAGGGCTCCAAATCCTGCGAAACCTGGATCATCGCGGTGCCTGCGGCTGCGAGACCAATACGGGTGACGGAGCCGGCATCCTCATCCAGATGCCGCACGAGTTTTTGGCCAACGAAGCCCAGCGCGTGGGTATCACCTTACCTCCGGCCGGTCAGTACGGCGTGGGCATGGTGTACCTCCCCAGAGATCCGCGGCAGCGCCGCAAGCTGGAGATGGCGTTCGAGAAGATTATCCAGTCCGAAGGCCAAGATCTATTGGGATGGCGCACGGTGCCGACCGACAACAGCTCGCTCGGCGAGACAGCCAAGTCGTCCGAACCGCATGTCCGGCAGGTTTTCATCGGCAAGAACCCAGAGCTGAAGGACGATCTGGCCTTCGAGCGAAAGCTGTACGTCATCCGCAAGCGGTCCTATTCCGAAATTCGCTGTTCGACCAAGGATGGCGCCGGCTACTGGTACATCTGCAGCCTTTCCTGCCGCACTATGGTGTACAAGGGCATGCTCTTGACCGAGCAGGTTGACAAGTACTTCCTAGACCTCAAAAACCCGGGCATGAAGTCCGGTCTGGCGCTGGTCCATTCCCGGTTCAGCACCAACACTTTCCCGAGCTGGGCACGTTCCCACCCGTACCGTTACATCGCGCACAACGGCGAGATCAACACCCTGCGGGGCAACATCAACTGGATGCGCGCCCGCGAGGCCCTGTTCCAGTCGGATGCCTTCGGCGACGACATCCACAAGATCCTGCCCATCGTCGATCCCGACGGCAGCGATTCTGCCATGTTCGACAACGTGCTGGAACTGCTGGTCTTGGCCGGCCGTTCCTTGCCGCACGCCATGATGATGATGATCCCAGAACCCTGGGCCAATCATGAGTCGATGAGCGACGAGAAGAAGGCGTTCTACGAGTACCACTCCTGCTTGATGGAACCGTGGGACGGCCCGGCTTGCGTGGCCTTCACCGACGGCGTCCGCATTGGCGCTTCGCTCGACCGAAACGGTCTGCGCCCCTCGCGTTACTACGTCACCAAAGACGACCAGGTCATCATGGCCTCTGAGGTCGGCGTGCTCGACATCGCCCCGGAAAACATCGCCCAGAAGGGCCGTCTCCAACCCGGCCGCATGTTCTACATCGACACGGCCCAAGGCCGCATCGTCGATGACGCCGAGATCAAGGAGCAAATCGCCAGCGAACAACCCTACCGTCAGTGGCTCAACCAGCACCTGATCGAGTTGTCCTCACTGCCTGATCCCGAGCACTTGCCCGAGCCCGGCCACTCCACGGTTCTTCAGCGCCAACAAGCCTTCGGATACTCGTTCGAAGACCTCCGAATGCTGCTGGTTCCCATGGCCCGCGACGGCGTCGAAGCCATTGGCTCGATGGGCACCGACACGCCTCTGGCGGTGCTCTCCAACCAGTCGCAGCTACTCTACAACTACTTCCACCAGCTCTTTGCGCAGGTCACCAATCCCCCGATTGACTGTATCCGCGAAGAGATTGTCACCAGCGCGATCACCACGATCGGCTCCGAGAAGAACCTGCTCACCCCGTCCGCGGAGAGCTGCCACCTCATCGAGCTGAAGTCGCCCGTGCTGACCAATGAAGAACTGGCCAAGCTCAAGGGCATCAACCAGTCGGGCTACAAGTCGGTCACGCTGCCCATCCTGTACAAGGTGGATAAGGGCTCGAAGGGTTTGGAAAAGGCCCTGAAAGACCTGTTCAAGGCCGCTTCCAAAGCGATCAACGACGGGGTCAACATCCTGATCTTGTCCGACCGCGGAATCAGCGCCAAGAGCGCAGCCATTCCGGCATTGCTGGCTGTCAGCGGCCTCCACCATCACTTGATCCGCGAGGGCGACCGGAACCGCGTCGGACTGGTGCTCGAGTCGGGCGAACCGCGCGAAGTTCACCACTTCTCGCTGCTCATCGGCTACGGCTGCGGGGCCATCAACCCGTATCTGGCCTTCGAGTCCATCGACGACATGATCCATCAGGGTCTGCTCACCAACGTCGACTCCAAGACCGCCTATAAGAACTTCGTCAAATCTGCGGTCAAGGGTGTCATCAAGGTGGCTTCCAAGATGGGTATTTCGACGATCCAGTCGTACCGCGGAGCTCAGATCTTCGAAGCCGTCGGCATCAACGAGGCCGTCGTCGACCGTTACTTCACCTGGACGCCGACCCGCGTCGAAGGCGTCGGCATGGAAGAAATCGCCCGCGACATCGAAACGCGGCACCGCGTGGCCTTCCCCGACCGCAAGTCTCAGAGCCCGACCCTCGATGTCGGCGGCCGCTACCAATGGCGCCGCGATGGCGAGTACCACTTGTTCAATCCCGACACGGTGCACAAGCTGCAAAAGGCCGTGCGCACGGGCGACTACAAGGCCTTCCAGGATTATTCCAAGGCGGTCAACGAACAGTTCAAGCACTGGGCCACCCTGCGCGGCCTGCTGGATTTCAAGTCGTCGAATGCGATTCCCATCGACGAAGTGGAATCCGTCGAGTCCATCGTGAAGCGGTTCAAGACCGGCGCGATGAGCTACGGTTCCATTTCCAAGGAAGCCCACGAGGCTCTGGCCATCGCCATGAACCGGTTAGGCGGCAAGTCCAACACCGGTGAAGGTGGTGAAGACCCCGAGCGCTTCACCCCCTTGCCCAATGGCGATTCCAAGAACTCCGCCATCAAACAGGTGGCGTCGGGCCGCTTTGGCGTGACCAGCCAGTACCTGGTCAACGCTCAGGAACTCCAGATCAAGATGGCCCAGGGCGCCAAGCCCGGTGAGGGCGGCCAGTTGCCCGGAACCAAGGTCTATCCATGGGTGGCCAAGACCCGTCATTCGACCCCGGGTGTCGGCCTGATTTCCCCGCCGCCGCACCACGACATCTATTCCATCGAGGATCTGGCCGAGCTGATCCACGATCTCAAGAACGCCAACATCCACGCCCGCATCAGCGTCAAGCTGGTGTCCGAGGTGGGCGTCGGCACCATCGCTGCCGGTGTGGCCAAGGCTCATGCCGATGTGGTGCTCATTTCGGGATACGACGGCGGCACGGGTGCTTCACCGCAAACGTCCATCAAGCACGCGGGTATTCCGTGGGAACTCGGTCTGGCCGAAACCCATCAGACCTTGGTGCTCAACAACCTGCGCTCGCGCATCGTGGTTGAGACCGACGGCCAATTGAAGACCGGCCGCGACGTGGTCATCGCAGCTCTGCTCGGCGCCGAAGAATTCGGCTTCGCCACCGCACCGCTGGTGTCACTGGGCTGCATCATGATGCGCGTGTGCCACCTGAACACCTGCCCTGTCGGTGTCGCCACCCAGGATCCGGAACTGCGCAAGCGCTTCACCGGCGAACCGGAGCACGCGATCAACTTCATGCGATTCATCGCCCAAGAAGTCCGCGAGATCATGGCCCAATTGGGCTTCCGCTCCATCACCGAGATGGTGGGTCGCACCGACCGGCTCGAGCCCCGCAAGGCCATCGAACACTGGAAGGCCAAGGGCGTTGACTTCAGCAAGATCCTCTATCAGCCGGAAGCCGGCCCTGAGGTCGGTCGCTATTGCCAGATGGTCCAAGATCACGGCATCGACAAGTCGCTGGACATCACCCAGTTGCTGCCGCTGTGCCGACCGGCCATTGAGCGGGGCGAAAAGGTCAAGGCGACCCTCCCGATCCGAAACGTCAACCGCGTCGCCGGAACCATCACCGGCAGCGAACTGACCCGCCAACGCGGTGCCGCCGGCCTGCCGGAAGACACCATCCAAATCACCTTCCAAGGCAGCGCGGGCCAAAGCTTCGGTGCGTTCATGCCCAAGGGCATGTCCTTCACGCTCGAAGGCGACGCCAACGACTACTTCGGCAAGGGCCTGAGCGGCGGCAAGCTCATCCTCTATCCCCCGGCGGCGAGCACGTTCGCCCCGGAGAAGAACATGATCGTCGGCAACGTGGCGCTGTACGGTGCGACCCAAGGCGAGGTCTTCATCCGCGGCATGGCGGGTGAGCGCTTCGGCGTCCGCAATTCCGGCGTCAAGGCCGTCGTCGAAGCCGTGGGTGACCATGGCTGCGAATACATGACCGGCGGAACGGTGGTCATCCTCGGCCCTACCGGCCGCAATTTCGCCGCGGGCATGTCCGGCGGTGTCGCGTATATCTACGACGAGGCAGGAGACTTCGCCTCCAAGTGCAACCTGCAAATGGTTGCCTTGGAGAAGCTGGAAGAATCCGACAACGCCGTGCTCCAAGAGATGATCCAAAACCACGCGATCAACACCAAGAGCACCCGGGCCGCTTCCATCCTCAAGGACTGGAGCACCACTCAGGCGAAGTTCATCAAGGTGATGCCCCGCGACTACAAGCGTGTCCTCACAGCGCTGCTCAAAGCCCAGGCCGATGGCCTCACGGGCGATGACGCGCTGAACGCCGCCTTCGAAGCCAACTCCAAAGACGTCTCCCGGACCGGTGGGGGCTAATATTCAAGCGCGACACAGAACCCCGCAAATCGTCACGAGACCTAGGCCTTCAAACGACATAGAGACATGGGAAAACCCACAGGATTCCTCGAATACGCTCGCGAACTTCCTCTCGACCGTAGCGCCCTGAAACGCATCAAGGACTGGAACGAGTTCCATGAGCACATGGACGACCAGCACCTGCGTCAGCAAGGCGCCCGGTGCATGGATTGCGGCGTGCCCTTCTGCCACAATGGCACCCTGGTCAGCGGCATGGCCAGCGGTTGCCCCATCAACAACCTGATCCCCGAGTGGAACGATCTCGTGTATCGAGGGCTGTGGAAGGAAGCACTGGACCGTCTGCACAAGACCAACAACTTCCCTGAATTCACCGGTCGGGTCTGCCCCGCTCCGTGCGAAGGCTCCTGCGTGCTGGGCATCAATGCGCCGCCGGTGACCATCAAGAACATCGAGTGCACCATCATCGACCACGCCTGGGAAAAAGGCTGGGTCAAGCCGCAGCCGCCCAAGAAGCGCACCGGCAAGAAGGTGGCCGTCATCGGTTCCGGTCCCGCCGGCCTTTCAGCGGCGGCCCAGCTCAACCGCGCTGGCCATTATGTCACCGTGTTTGAGCGCGCCGACCGTCCGGGCGGTTTGCTCATGTACGGCATCCCGAACATGAAGCTCGACAAGCAGAAGGTCGTGCTGCGCCGCATCAAGCAAATGGAGCGTGAAGGCATCGCCTTCCGCTGCAACACCGAGGTCGGTCGCGACATCACCTCCGCCCAGCTCATCGAAGACTTCGACGCCGTGGTGTTGTGCACCGGTGCCACGAAGCCGCGCGACTTGCCCATCGAAGGCCGTCAGTCCAAGGGCATCCACTTCGCCATGGAGTTCCTCCACGGCAACACCAAGGCCTTGCTCGACAAGGCGCAGCCGCCGATCTCCGCGGCGGGCAAGGATGTCATCATCATCGGCGGCGGCGACACCGGCACCGACTGCGTGGGTACGTCCATGCGTCATGGCTGCAAGAGCCTGATCCAGGTGGAGATCCTGCCCAAGCCGCCCACCGAGCGCGCCAAGGACAATCCCTGGCCGGAGTGGCCCAAGACCTACAAGATGGACTACGGTCAGGAAGAGGCCGCAGCCGTGTACGGGGCCGATCCGCGCGTCTACCTGACGACCGCCAAGAAGTTCCTCACCGACGATCAGGGCAACGTGTCCGGAGTGCATCTGGTGGAAATTCGCTGGGAGCGCAACGACAAGGGGCAATTCACCCCGGTCGATGTTCCGGGAACCGATCGCGTGGTTCCGGCACAACTGGTCCTCCTGGCCATGGGCTTCCTCGGACCCGAGCAGCCGTTGCTCGAGTCGCTCGGGCTGGAGCGCGATCCGCGTTCCAACATCAAGGCCGAGCATGGCCGCTTCAACACCAGCATCCCCAAAGTGTTCGCGGCCGGTGACTGCCGCCGCGGTCAAAGCCTCGTGGTGTGGGCCTTCAATGAAGGCCGCGGTGCCGCCCGTGAGTGCGATCGCTACCTCATGGGTTCCAGCTCACTGCCCTGATCCACGGATCTCCGAAAGATCTTCGGCAACGCATTGCTCTCGGAAGGCGAAGAGAAACCTCTCTTCGCCTTCTTGCTTTCTCCCCGGCCCCGCTTCAGCCCAGACTGTCCCCACTCGACCGCCATGCCCAAGGAAGATGCCATCCATGTCCCCGCCCAGGTTCTGGGCCCACTCGGAGTCGCCGCCTACCGCATGCGCCTGTCCAACGGATATGAGCTGGTGGCGCATGTCACCCGCAAGCTCCAACCGGTGATCGGCCCGATCCAACCGGGCGATCAGGTGGATCTCGAACTGTCCCCGTTCGATTTGTCCCGCGGACGCATCATTGGCCGCATCGGTCCTTCCGGAAGTATTGCCAACGCCGCCGTCTAAACGACGCAGCCTGAACAACGCTGTCTCATTGCCCGAAGTGGCTGATCGCGCCAGCCTCGGTGCATGTTCCCGCCGGTCCAAATCACCCCGCTCCTGTTGCTGCTGTCGGTACTCCTGCAGCTGACTCCCAGAATTCTAGGAGCCACGCCCCTCGACCCAAGCGCCGCTTCGGGAGCCGCTCGATTGAAAGTGGATCTCTTGGGTGTCTTCGCTCATCCGGACGATGAAACCGGCGTCGCAGCTGCCATTGCCTCATGGACGCACGGTTCGGGGCGCACCGTCGCCCACGTTTACTGCACTCGTGGCGAAGGTGGGGGCAACATGGTGGGAACCCAGTCCGGCCCGGCATTGGGCATCCTGCGTGAAATCGAGCTGCGCGAAGCCCTTCGGGGCCTGGGCGTGAATCAAGTGCATTTCCTCGACAAGGCCGACTTCGCCTACACCGAGAGCTTGTCCATCACCCTGGAACGCTGGAATCACGACGACACGCTGGGGCGGTTGGTACGCGTCATCCGCTCCCTGCGACCCGACGTGGTGATCACCATGAACCCCGCCCCCTCGCCTGGACAACACGGTAACCATCAGGCGGCCGGTTGGCTGGCCACCGAGGCCTTCGACGCGGCGGCCGACCCGTCCCGATTTCCCGACCAACTGCGTCTCGAGGGTCTTTCCCCATGGCGTCCTCGGAAACTCTTCTTCTCGGGTTCCGCCGGGAATCCGGGACAGGCCCTCTCGATCCCGCTCACCCGCCCCCTGCCCGACGGACGCCTGCCCGTGGCCGTGGCCGCCGAGGCCTTGTCGAACCACCGGTCCCAGGCGTTCGGAGCCATCGCGCAGTCGCCGTGGTTTCGTCGCACCACCAATCAGTGGTTCACCCCGGTCGCCAGCGTGCTGCCCATCCGATCGACCGAAACCGACCTGTTCCAAGGCCTGCCCGTCGAAGGAGCCTGTCCCCAACGCTGGGATGGATTCGCGGTCCCGGAAACCACCGACGACCCCGCTCTGTTTTTCGTCCCCCGCCCTGCCGTAGCCCGATACCGGGAGTTTGTCCGTATCCAACGCATCGCCCAGGCTGCCCAGTCCTTCTCGGCCGATCTCCCGGTGGTGGCCGGACACGAAACAAGCCTGTCCCTCACCCGGGCCCCTTCGTTGGTCCATGATAAGGTCCAGTTGGAGATTCCGAATGGCTGGTCAGCACGGCGGATGTCGAACGACCGGGTCGCCGTCACCGCCCCGACCGACGCCCGTGAAGACGTCACATTGGTGGCCAGCGTCGCCAACCACCGAACCTCGGTGCGCCTGCATCCGGTGCCGTCACTGAAGGTCCCCAGAGTCTCTCGTCTGCCTTGGAACAGCCTTGCCGAAGACCCCGCTTGGAAGGCCCTGCCCGCCACACCCATTGGTCCCGAACTATCCTGGCAGGGCCGCTCCGACGGAGCCTCGGATTGCAGCGGCCAATTCCGGTTGGCCCATGATGGAAAAACCCTCTGGGTGGAAATCCAGGTCCAGGACGACCGGGTGGTTTCCAACATCGAACCCAACGACATCAAAGGCCATTGGCGCAGCGATTCGGTGGAAGTGTGCGTGGACCCGAGCGCCGGTGCCGAACACACGCTGGGCTGTTGGAAGGCGGGCCTCTTCCCGTTTGACCACACCGGTCAAGTCCGGGGCGCCCGCGATGCCGACGCCGATCCAGGCCCTCTGGAACGGCATTCCCCGGGCACGCGCCTGCTCTCCTGGCGAACGGTGGGTGGCTACACCATCCGGGCGGCCATTCCCCTGAAGGAAGCCGGGCTCAGCGGGAAACGCGGATCCCGGGCGAGTTTCAATGTCCTCATCTACGACGGTGACAAGGCCGATGCTCAACCCGGCGAGAACATTAACCGCACCCGGTTGGCCTGGTCGCCCCGCCCTGGTGTCCAGGGACGGCCGGAGGATTGGGGGCGCATCGTTTTGGAATGACCGCCAGAAATCGTCCCTCTCAGGCCACAACGGGCCGGTTGATCATCGCCCCCACTTGACCCAAAGTATCCCCCATGCACCCCGAGTACGTTGAACGCGTCGTCAACCTCCTGGACCCCGCGCAGAATCGCTTGCGGAACACCTCCTACGAAGAGGCCGTCCAACGCGTGCTCAGTGGTGACGCAGCCCGTGTCGCTGAAATTGACGGTTCCTTCGCGCTGCTGGCCCGCAACGGCAAGACCGTGCGCATGGCCCGGTCCCTCGATCGCCCCATGCGATATTTCCTGGCCAAACGCGCCGAGGGGCCTGCCCTCATCGTGGCCGACCGCATGGATGCCATCCACGCCCAACTCGAACGCGAAGGGTTGTCCGACCAGTTCCATCCGAGCTACACCCGTATGGTTCCGGCGCATTATGTCGTCGAAATCCAACTCATCGGATGCCCCGACCCCGACCCGGTCTACACCCGCTACTTCAATCCGCTGCCCAACTCGCTGCCGGCCGACCTCGACACTATCGGTCGCCAATACATCGGCGCGTTGGCTGACGAAATTGGCAAGCAACTCGGATCCATCGATCCGAAGGAACCCATCGGGGTGGCCTTTTCCGGCGGTGTCGATAGTGGTGCGGTCTTATTGGCCACCTACTTCCAGATGCGCCGTCTGGGCATGAGTCCATCGCGGCTCAAGGCCTTCACCCTGAATCTCGGAGATGGCCCCGATCTGGCACAGGCGCGCCGCTTTCTAGAACCACTCGGTCTGAGCCTCTTCCTCGAGGAAATCTCCGGAAACCCTGCCGAACTCAATCCATCTGAAACGCTCCGGGTCCTCGAAGACTACAAGCCTTTGGACGTGGAGTGCGGATCCATGGCTCTAGCCCTCTGCCGCGGCATTCGCGAACGGTATCCCGACTGGAAGCACCTCTTCGATGGCGACGGCGGCGATGAAAACCTCAAGGACTACCCGATCGAGGAGAACCCCGAACTGACCATCCGCTCAGTGGTCCACAATCTCATGCTCTACCACGAAGGATGGGGCGTCGGACGCATCAAGCACTCATTGACCTACAGCGGTGGCCTCAGCCGCGGCTATGTGCGCACCTATGCTCCCGCTCGGAAGCATGGATTCGAGGGATACAGCCCCCTGATGAGCCGGGGCGTGATGGCTGTCAGCGAAGCCATTCCGTTCATCGAACTCACCCGATACGACGTACCCACCCTTTACTCGCTCAAGGGCGAGGTGGTGCGACGCGGGATCAAGGCCGTGTTTGGTGTCGATATGCCCATCTTCGAAAAACGCCGCTTCCAACACGGCGCCATCGCCAAGGAAAGCCTCCGGCAACGAATCCCGGCTCAAGAGGCCAAATACCGCCGGGAGTTCATGGCCTTGTATTCCTGAGCCAACGATGCCGTTGGATCGTTGCGCGTCCCGATCCTGTAGGGGCGTTCGACCGGTTCAGAGCACACACCACTGACCACGCTTCAATCGCCCTGTGAAGAGGCTTGGGCAGACTGCTGGGCTCGTTCTTGGTTCAGGCTCAGGAGCTTTCTTTCGGCCTGAGACCGATTGTGAACCCCCAGTTTGACATAAATACGGCGGATGTAAGTACGAACGGTGGCGTAGGTCAGTCCGACAGCCTCTGAAATTTGCTTCACGGAATCGCCGGTTTCGACCATTTGCCGAAGCAGTTCATTTTCCTTGGCAGTCAATTCCGGGAGATCGTGAGCCTTCTGGTGCTCCCGTGATCCGTGGAATCGCCAGACTTCGAGCAGACGGCGGGCTATTTGAGCATCCAGTGGCGAGCCACCCCCGGCAGCCAATGTCACACCATCCACAATCGCCCGCCATCCAGAGCGCTTGAGCATGTAGCCCACCGCACCGGAACTCAGTGCTTCCCGGATGCTCGAGTCGTCTTCGAAAACCGTCAGAACGATAAACGAGGTGTTGGTCATCGAGGCGCTCAGAGCCCGGAGTACATCGATGCCTGTTCCATCGGGAAGTCCGAGATCCAGCAGCACGATATGGGGTTGCCACTCCGGCAACCGCTGAATGGCATCCCGAACCGTTCGTGCGCCCCCCAAGAACTCGAACTGAGGCTGGTGCCCAAGGCATGCGGCCAGCATTTCACCGAAGCCGGAAGAATCCTCCACCATCGCCACCTTGACCCGTGGTTTATCCCACGACATGTCCGGGGGTAAGTGGTCCGATTTGGATTCAATCATCGCGGGGGTCATACAACCAATCGAGGCACTTGGATTAGGATGACAGAGCAGCCGGGGCGAGAAAGCACTGAAGTCGTCCCTCCGAAATCTTTGGCCCGATTCAGGATGCTCGACAATCCGCGGCCCGACAACAATGCGGTCTGCAAGTCAAACCCGCAGCCATTGTCTTCAACACGGAAGGAAACCGAGTCGTCGCTGACCCTCAAATGCATCTCCAACTCGGTGGCTCGACCATGTTTCACGGCATTGCGAGTCAACTCCTGGGTCGCCGCGATAAGCAACCGCCGGACCCATCCACTGATCTCGTGCTCATGACCTGACAACATCTTGAAATCGAGCCCCACAGAGCAGACATCTAAGTAGCTTTTCGCCAGAAGCTCCAAATGTTTTGCAACGTCTTCAGCGGACTCGGAGACATCGCGCAGCAGCCACACCATCTTGTCCAACGATTCAACCGCCTGAACCGATCGCCCATGAATTCGATCGACCATACCCAAGGTGGTAAACTCTAGACCCGAAGCATTCTTCACCTGCTCTGCCAAGAGCTGAATTTCGCTCAACCGATTGCCCAAATCATCGTGTAGACTTCGACCGATACGAAGTCGGTCTTCTTGGATTCCTTCCAGTGTGCGGATACGAAGCTGACGTTTCTGGAGTGTCGATCGATAGAAATGCCAGAAAACAACCCCAACCAGCGAGAGAACCGCGGCTATGAAAATGTTCCGCCATCGTTTTACCAGTTGTTGGTACTGGTCCAACTTCACGCTGATGGAGGGTGCATCCTTCCAATCACCTCCAAACTGTTTGGTTTGAACCCGCAGAACCAAGTCTGACCAAGCACCTCCATCCAGTTTGATCTGAATATTCCGGGGACTCAAAGTGCTGGCTGGATTGGCCATCTGAATGGGTTCCCCATCCCGCGAGTACCTCCAATCGATACTTTCCTGAGCAAGGGAACAGCGAATCAGTGGCGGACGAAGGGTTGCATCTAGGTTTCTTCGAAATCCCAACAGGATATCAACTCCCCCGGGAATGACCAAAGGGTTCATGGAAAACACGCCATTAAAATAACCGTTGGCTCCGGTGTAGATTTGGCCAATCCCAACCCGTGGCTGCCAAGCCTTGTTTTCCTCAGCATCGAGCCGAAACACAGCAACTCCCTTGTTCGAGGGCAAAGCCACTTCTCCCGACGGCAAAACACATGGTTTTCCCGAGCGTTTGGAGGTCAAACGAATGTCCGAAAAGTTGGAGAAATGAACCACCCGACGGATGACTTCCGCATCGACCTTTGACTCAGGGTGCCCGCGTTTGTTGGCGAAGCACTCGTTGAGCCATGTTGGATTCACTTCCAAACACCCTTCATCTGTGGCCAACCAAAGGTTCGATTGCTGATCTTGGAACCATTTGGAATTCAAGCGCGGGAAAACACCTTGTTGGGAACCGAGAATCGCCACCGCCTGACCGTTCTGAATGGCCACCTGAGAACCTCCCACCACCAACAATCGATCCTGACGATCCACAAACAGCGACTGAGGGGAGTTCACTCGGTTCAACTCCTCCGAAATGTTTTCCCACCGATTCTTGGACCAGCAACGGAGGATCTTTCCGTCGATCACCCAGACCCGATCCTTCTGTGTGGCCAAATCAAAAACAGGGCCTTCCGTCGGGATCACCCTCAGAGCCGACGTTTCGGCTGGAATGTGGACGATGTTCCCGATATCGAGCCCGGCCCAAATGCCCCCCAATTCATCCACCGCGAGAGAAATCACCCTGCGGCCCTTGGTTGTGCCGGAATAATCCTGCGTTGGAACAGCCCGACCATCGCGATCCAAAATCAGCAACAGACCGCGCCCGCCCACAACCAAGCCCCGTGGTGACACGGCGAGCGAACTCACATAGCCATCCACCGGCAGCTGTGGAGAAGCGTTCGTCACCGCCTTCAACTCATCCCCATGGCGAATCATTAATCCATGGCTCCCGGCAGCGACCCAGAATCCACCGTGGTCATCCGAAACGGCGCTGAGCACGACGAACATCTCCCTTCGGCCAATGACCTCAACGGTCTGTCCCCCGCGCGAATCCATGGGAACCGCTCCTGGCGTTCCCTTCAACGTCAGCAAACGAATTGGATCTCGGCTAATCAACCGGAGGCCGGACACTTCGCCACCCACCCACCAGTTTCCCAAATGATCCTCGTGGATGGCTTGAATGGGTTCCGAATACTCGAACGCCTTGTAGATTCGACGATCCTTACCTTCATGCTGGATATGATAAATCAGCCCTTGGTCGGACCCCATCAAGAACGCTCCACGCGAGGTGTCGTGATAGCAGCGTTCCGACCGAAATAGGGAAGCCTCGTCGTCGGGTTGCCGTTGCCAAATGCCGTCGGTCCGAGTGAAAAGCTTCAGTTGTTTTGATTCGGTCAGGATAGAAAGCCAAATCCGCTGCTGGCGGTCCTCAAACATCCCGCACCGATACACCCGCTCTCCAGAGGCAAGCGGTCCGGGAATTTGCGTCCAGCCTTGCGGGGTTCCACGCCAAAGAGTGCCCTGATCATCCACCCGATACACACCGCCCTCTCGCCCCCCCCACAAATCCAACTTCAGACCCACGGATTTTGATTTGGAAGCCGGCTCTGACGGAAAACTGGCCTCCATCGTTCCGCGTCGCCCGCGGATCTCACTGCCTGTCTTGAACCACACCCACCCCAATCCGTCCTTCGCCAAGTTGGATCCCTCGAAGCGGCTTTTTTCATACACGCCGTCCGACCGGAGCTGAATGGAGAAAATGGCCTTTCGACCCTGCATCCAAAGTAGCCCAGAACCGTCGGTGAAAATGTCTTCAATGGATTCGTCCTTCAGGTCTGCGAGTTCCTCCGGGATGCGGAACGTCTTTCCGTCGAAGATTCTCAAACCATACTGGCTGCCAACCCACAGCAAACCATCATTGGACTCCCACAATGCTTGGACCGGTCCGCCGGGCAAACCATCGCGTTCGCCCCAACTTTCGTTCAAATAAGGCTCTGAAATGGGGGCGGGCAGCACTGGGGCGGTTTTCTCGACTTGAGCTTGGGTGCTCCTCGTCAAAAACAACGCCAACAACGCCAGCACCGAAAACCACGCGCTCATCGCGGGCCACAACACAGTGCCCACCCGAGAAACCGGACGCCTGGGCCCAACGGATCGCCCCCCCTGGGGCCATTTTGGACCATCAGGGTTGTTCTCCATGAAACGCAGGTGTTTCTTGTTCATTCTGTCATTTGAGGCAGCGGCTCTCAGCCAAGAAAAAACGACTCAGGCTGCGCTGCTCGCGGAAACGATGATCTCAGCTCCGGACCTCACCCAACCTAGAAACGTGGTATCCACAATTGGATACACGTTCATCGGAAATAGGCTCCCTCAACACACCAAATTGTCAATTCTTCACCACATTTGGCCGTTTAGTAGGACTGTGTCGCAGCACCTCTGACAACCCGTTACTGCTTTTGTGGACCTTCCGTTACAGACAATCGTTGGGTAAGAATTTACCCGTATCCAACTTAATCCCGACCTTTAGAGCTCGCTTACCCAAGCGGTCCGGAACGGTTGAGGGCGACAGAACTGAACCAGTATGCACAGCGCCAGCATTAGCCTCGAAAAAGGCCTCAAGGGTCACTCGGCATACCTCCGGTGGTTCTTGGAAGAGCACCCCTCGGAACGTCAATGCTTGCTTCGCATGTACCCATCACATCGACGGTGGCTGGTGCGGGTGCTTCTTTCCACACGATGGGTTTCCCTGTTGGAGACAGAAATCAACATGGCGGCGGCATTGGCTGAAATCAGCACACGTGATCGATCTTGCAACTTGCAAAGCATAGCCGACGCCTACTCGCGCCGCCCCCCGACCAAAGGGGTTTCCCGTTGGGTCAGTTGGGTACTGAATGCTAATCCCTTATTGTTGTGTAAATGATTTCCGGATTGATCCTGCCGGTTTTTTTAATTAAAATAAACCTCAATAAAAC
>Ga0255089_1000210_pt1 | contig 26406 bp, 14 predicted proteins | sample Colum_Miss_RepC__2_FD_188468 | JGI IMG/M metagenome (GOLD analysis project Ga0255089, IMG submission 188468) | Freshwater microbial communities from Columbia River, Oregon, United States - Colum_Miss_RepC_8d | ecosystem: Environmental > Aquatic > Freshwater > River | place: USA: Oregon... | reverse complement strand
GCGCCGGATCGGACACTTGCCGCCGCAGCAGCCGGTAGAACGGAATCTTGCCGGCGATCGTCATCAGGCTCTTGAACCGGGTGAATGCCAGCGCGCGCGATTCGTAGCGCAGGTAGATCCACAGCCGCAGCAAGCGCATCAGGCCCGGCACGGACCGGAACAAGCGTCGTTCCAGCCGGGTGTAGGCGCGGTCGGGCCGCGGCAGGATCCACGCGGGCGAGCGTTGGAACACGCTGAGCCGTTCGGCGAGCTGCGCGAGCGGGGGTACGAACTGGATCGCCGAGGCGCCGGTGCCGACAACGGCGATTTTCTTTCCGGCCAGCGGTTCGTTGGCGTCCCAGTACGCGGAATGGAAGCTGCGACCGCGAAACTGCTCCATGCCCGGCAGCTTCGGGATCGACGGCCGGCTCAACTGGCCCACGCCGCTGATCAGCATCCGCGCCTGCAGCACGCGGCCGTCGGCGAGCGTGACCTGCCACAGCTCGCGGGCTTCATCGAAGCGCGCCTCGGTCACTTCGCAGCGCAGCTGCAGGTGGCGGCGCAGGTCGTAGCGATCCGCGCAACGGCGCAGATAGGCCTCGATCTCCGGTTGCCGGGCAAACACATGCGACCAGTCCGGGTTGGGCTCGAACGAAAACGAATACAAATGCGACGGCACGTCGCAAGCGGCACCGGGATAGCGGTTGTCGCGCCAGACACCGCCGACGTCGTGTGCTTTCTCGACGATCACGAAGTCGTCGATGCCCTCTTTGCGCAGTGCCACCGCCATGCCCAGCCCGGCAAAGCCGGCCCCGATGATGAGCGCGCTCAGCGGCGCGCTGCTGGCCGTCGATGCGGAATCAGGCTGGTGCATGAGCGGCCTCGTGAGCGGCGGTCGAGCAGGCTCGCGAGCGGGCAGGGCCGTCGCTGGGGTAGCGGGTCATCGGAACAATCTCCTCGTTATGGCCTTGCCGCCCGGCAACGGACGAGCGACGGCAATCTGGATCCTATGGGCGCTGATGCTGAGCCCTGAGCGCGCTGCCGACCATGGCGCATCAGGTCGATTGCTTTATTATCGGGGCCACACCGCGGCCCGAATATGCGCAGCAAACGATGAGCTACTGGGATTTCCGGCGCGGCCCTGCCAGCGTCCGGCTGCTGGTCGAAGTCGGGCTCGAACACGGCGTGGCGGCGGAACGGCTGCTGCGCGGCAGCGGCGTGGCGCCGGCTCAGCTCGACGACCCGAATGTCGAACTCGCCGCCGGGCAGGAACTCCGGGTTGCCGCCAATCTGCTGCGTCTGGTGCGCTCACCGCCGCGCTTCGGCATCGATGTCGGCTTGCGCTACCGGTTTTCGACGTACGGCTTGTGGGGCTACGGCTTGATCAGCAGCGCCACGGCAGCCGATGCCTTGCGGCTGGCGCTGCGCTTTGTGCCGCTGACCTATGCGTTTACCCGCCTCGGCTATCACGAAGAGGGCGACTGGGCGCTGCTGCGTTTCGACGAGCCCGATCTGGACCCGGAACTGCAGCGATTCATGGTCGAGCGCGATCTGGCCGCGGCCGCGATGCTGATGCGCGAACTGCTCGGCGACGACTTCGTGCTGGCCCGCGCTGCATTGCGCGGGCCGCCGCCGCCGGGCTCACGCCGGCTGTTCGGCGTCGAAATCGGCTACGGCGCCGACCATCACCATCTTGCGTTCGAGCGACGCTTGCTGAGTCGTCCGTTGCCGGGCGCCAACCCCGTCACGGCCGCGATGTGCCATCAGCTGTGCACGCAGTTGCTGGAGCGTCGCCGCGAAACCGCCAGCACCGCCAGCCTGGTTCGCCGGTATCTGGCTACGCCTGGCGTGCGGCTGCCCGATCTCGACGGCATGGCGCGGGCCTTGAACCTGAGCCCGCGCACGCTCAAGCGCCGTTTGCAGGCCGACGGTCAGTGCTTCCGCGATTTGCTGGCGCAGCAGCGCCGCAGCCGTGCCGATGATCTGCTGCGCGACCCGCGCCGCAGCCTGACCGAGATCGCCGACCAACTCGGCTTTGCTGATCTGTCGAGCTTCTCGCAAGCCTACAAACGCTGGTACGGCGTCGCGCCGGGCTCGCGCCGCCGAGGCGATGCGGGGTCGGTCAGCGACCGAGGCGATTGAGATGGTCGGCAGCCAACTGGACTGCGCGTTCGCGACCGACCGCATCGACATCGAAGACCACGTCGTCGCTGTTGACGACCTCGTGTGCTTCAAGCGCAAACGCAAGATCGGACAGCGCCAGGCTGGCTCGCGTCATCGCATCGCGAAGCTGGATCAGAGAGCGGTTCAATTCGTCCATGGCAGCAATGTAATCGGCCTGCAACGTGCGCCGTTAGGCAGTGGAGACAGTTCGGCTTTGCCCGACGGTCAGGCCGCAACACGCGGCTTGAAGCGCCCGCCTAGCCCCGGCCGACCGACGCAGCACTGCAGCCTGAGCCGGCAGCGCCGCTTCGGCCGATGCGTTACGCGGTTTAGACTTTGTCCGTTCCAGCCAGAAATCGCTGCTCACCAGTGAGCGACGTCCAACCGATCCGCTTCGGTCCTTTTCGCCTGCTCAGCCGGCACGGGCCGCTGCTGCGCGACGATCGCGAGATCAAGCTGCAGCCCAAAGCGCTTGCAGTGCTGTGGACGCTGGCCCGCCAGCCGGGCGAGTTGGTGACACGCAACACGCTGCTTGACGCGGTCTGGCCGGGCGCGGTCGTCGTCGACGATGTGCTCAGCTACCAGGTCAAAGCGCTGCGACAGGCGATCGAGGACGACCCGCGCAACCCGCGCTACATCCTAACGGCGCACCGCGTCGGCTTTCGTCTGGCGATTCCCAGCGCGGCCGCGCCGACGACGGCATCGTCGAGCCTGATCGGCCGCGATGCGGAATTGCAGTTTTTGCGCGACCACCATGAGCTGGCCAGCCAAGGGCAGCGGCAATTCGTGTTTCTGTGCGGCGAAGCCGGCATGGGCAAGACCATGCTGCTGGACGCGCTGCAGCTGTCGTTGCGCAACGATGCCCCGGCAACGCGCATCCTGCGCGGCCATTGCCTGGAGGAGATGGGCGATAGCGAGGCGTATCGACCGATGTTCGATGCGCTGGAAAGCGGTGCCCGCAACGCCGACGGCGATCAATGGATCGAACAATTGCGGCGCAGCGCGCCGTCGTGGCTGCGGCAGTTGCCTCGCGTGCTGCCACCTGACGAGCTTGAGCAACTGCAGCGTGCCACCGCTGGCGTGCCGCCCGAGCAACTCCGCCGCGAACTGGCCGAGGCACTTGAGGCTTACGCGGCCGAGTATCCGCTGGTACTGATCATCGAGGATCTGCATTGGAGTGACGCTTCTACCGTGGCGCTGCTGGGCCTGCTGGCGCAGCGCGATCAAGCGGCACGGCTGCTGGTGATCTGCTCGTGCCGGCCGGTGGAAACCATTCTGAACCAACACCCGACGCGCGCCTTGCAGCTGGGCCTGACCGCTCGGGGCCGCGCGCAAACGCTGTTCGTCGAGCCCTTGCTGCCTGACGATGGCCGGCGCCTGATCGAGCGTCGCCTCGCCGGCGTCACGGCCGAACAGACCGAAGAAATCCTGCGTCGCAGCAGCGGCCATCCGCTGTTTCTGGTGCAGCTGACCGACTATCTACAAAGCCAAATGGCGGCGCCGGCCGGCACGGCGCTGCTGGACAACGCGGTGCCGCCGCGGCTGCGCGAACTGATCGAGCTGCAGCTGTCGCAACTGACCGTCAACGAGCAGCTGCTGCTCGAAGTCGCGGCCATCGCCGGCCAGGATTTCGCTGCCGCCGCGATCGCCGCCGGCAGCGGCGTCGCCATCGAAACCGTCGAAGAAACGCTGGAATCGCTGGCGCTGCGTCGGCGGTTCATCAGCGAGAACGGCTTGGCGATCTGGCCCGACGGCACCGTCAGCGGGCGGTTCCAGTTTCGGCATGCGTTGTACGGCCAAGTGCTGCGCCAACGGCTGGGCCAGTCGCGGTGCGCGCGCGTGCATCGACGGCTCGCCGAGCGGCTTGAGCGGGCATACAGCGGCCGCGCCGCCGATATCGCGACGGACTTGGCTTATCACTACGACGCCGGCGGCATCGCCGCCAAAGCGGCCGAATGGCGCGTGCAGACGGCGCAGAACGCGCTCGCTCGCGTTGCCCCGCACGAGGTGCGAGAGCAGGTCGCGCGAGGACTGGCCTTGCTCGAACCGCTGGCGCCGGACCTGCATCGCCATCGCGTCGAGCTGAGCCTGCGCGTGATTGGCAGCTACGGCCTGTGGATGGAGCGCGGCTACCGGGCCGGCGCGACCGACGAGCACAGCGCCCGCATCGACGCCTTGATCGACCTGGTCGGCGATGATCCGATCCAGATCATGGCCGGCGCGGTGCAGTGGACGTCGCGGCATTTCAATCTGGAATTCGAGCGCGCCATCGCCTTCGGCGAGCGGGTTCGCGACCTGGGCCGCAGAACCGGTAACGTCAGCCTGCAATGCGCGGGTCTGGGCTGGGCCGCGCACAGCCTCAATTGCCTGGGCGAACACGAGAAGGCGGATCGTTACGCCGCCGACGGCTATCGGCTGGCGCTGGCCACCGGCCCGACCCACCCCGCCGTCAGTGCCGACGCGCAGATCAGCGCGCTGAGTGTCTATGCGCTGACGCGCTGGTACGTCGGCTTCCCCGAGCAGGCGCTGGCGGCTGCCAACCAGACGTGTGAGGTCGCCGAGCGCACGGCCAGCCCTTATCTGCGCAGCATGACGATCTGCGCGTCCCGTGGCGTGGTACTCGACCTGATCGGTGACCATCGCGCCTTACACGAGCTGGCGACGGCGCAGTTGGAACAGGCTCGTCGTTACGGTCATCGCGAATGCCAGCGCTGGGCCAGTGTGCTGCTCGGCGTCGCGCAACTGCGTACCGGTGACCCGAAGACCGGGCTGCAGACGCTGCAAGACGTGCTGGAGGAAATGCGCCGCCACGATGTGGTGATCCAAGTGCCGCTGGGCTTGGTCAACCTGGCCCGCGCCTGGTCCGCAATCGGCGAGCCGCTGCGGGCGCTGCAATTCGCCGAGCAGGCCCTGGAACTGATTCGCCAGCGCGGACATCGGCCCTGGGAGCCTGAGGCGCTGCGCGCGATCGGCGAGTTGAAGCTCGAACTGCGGCCGCGCGCGCTCGCAGCGGCGAGCGCGCCGATCGAAGAGGCGCTGGCGCTGGCGCGCTCGCGCAAGGCGCTGTCGCTGGAGCTGCGCGCGGCGACCAGCCTGGCGCGACTGCGCCAGCGACAGGGGCGGACGGCCGAGGCGCTGGCCGTGCTCGAACCGGTGCTGGCCCGGTTCACCGAGGGCTTGGACCTGCCCGACCAACGCGACGCCAGCGCGCTGATCCGTTCGATGTGCGATTGAGGGCACGGCCGGGCCCGGCTGACAGCGACGGTCCGCCCTGATCCTCGGAATTTCCTCCTGACTTGCCGCCCGCGCTGATCGACAGTCAGGCTCCGGCACGCTGACCCAGGTCCCGGCAGCGCGCCGCCCCTTTTCTTCCTGGAATACCGTATGTCGACCGTCTGTCTGTGCATGATCGTCAAGAATGAAGCGCACATCATCCAGCGCTGCCTGGACTCGGTGCGCCCGTTCATCGATCACTGGCTGATCGTCGATACCGGGTCCACTGACGGCACCCAGGACCTGATCCGCGAACACTTGCGTGACCTCCCTGGCGCGTTGTTCGAGCGCCCCTGGAAGAACTTCGGTCACAACCGGACCGAGGCGCTGGAGCTGGCGCGCAGCCGCGCCGACTATCTGTTCGTGATCGACGCCGACGAGGTGCTGAAGCTGCCTGCGGGCTATCGCCGTCCGCCGCTGCAGGCCGAGTCCTACACGCTCGACGTGCACTTCGGCGGCATCCACTACGGCCGCGTGTGCCTGCTGCAATCGCGGCTGCCGTGGCGCTATGTCGGCGTGCTGCACGAATATCCGGACTGTGGTCAGCCGGTCGAGCGTCCGCTGCTGCCGGGCCCGACGGTGTGGGTCTACACCGACGGGGGTCGCAGCCAGATCGACACCGCGACCAAGTACGCCCGCGACGCGGAGGTGCTGGAAGCTGCACTGCGCGACGAGCCCGACAACGCCCGCTACCTGTTCTATCTGGCACAGAGCTATCGCGACAGCGACCAGCCCGAAAAGGCGTTGGCCGCCTATGAGCGCCGCGCCGCTGCCGGGGGCTGGATCGAGGAGACCTGGTATTCGCTCTACGCCGCGGCCCGGCTCGCCGAGGCGCTCGGCCGCAGCGCGGCCGAGGTCACCGACCGCTATCTCCAGGCCTTCGAGTGCCGTCCCCAGCGTGCCGAAGCGCTGTGCGCACTGGCTCGTTACCAGCGGCAGCGAGCTTGCTACGCGCTCGGCCGGCTGTTTGCCGAGCGTGCGATGAACACCCCGATGACCGACGACATTTTGTTTGTCGACCGTGCCGACTACCTGTGGCGCGCGGCGGACGAATACGCGGTGTCGAGCTACTGGACCGGCGACTACGAAGACGCCCGCCGCGTCTGCGAGCAATTGCTCGCCAGCGCTGATCTGCCGGCGAGCGAGCGGCCAAGAGTCGAGGCGAATCTGCGATTCGCACGGGACGCACTGCAAGGGGTCGGCCCCGCCGGCTGATGGGATAGCCCCAAGCCCCGGCGTCTACCCATTTTTGCCGCCTGGTGAGTATTTCCTCCGAACTTCCTCCGTTCTTTGAGCGGGGGCTTATCTAGCATCCTGACCCAAATGTCCGCGGTGACCGCCACCGCCAAAGCCGACAACAGGGAAACCGGATGACTTTCCAGCGCAAGCTGTGCACGACCTCGATGCTGATCGCGGCCTGGTATTCGGTCCCGGCATCGGCGGATCTTGAGATTCATAGCGCCAGCATCCTGTCGAACACGCTGTACATCGACGGCCGGGAATTCACGCCGCCGTCGTCGACGATCGAGCCGCTGATCCAGCTCAACGGCACGACGCTGTCGGTACTGCAAACCAACGACGATCACCTTCAGGCGCAGATCCCGAGCGGATTCCAGATGGCGCCGGGCGTCAGCTACCAGCTGTATGTGTCGTCGCTGGGCGACCCGAACCGGTTTGGATCGCTGACCGCCGGTGAAGACCTGGCGAAGCATTCGGCGAGCCTGGCGCTGGTGACGCCGTCGGGCCTCACGGGAGCGACCGGTGCCAAGGGTGCCACCGGCGCTGCCGGTGCACGCGGGGCGACCGGCGCCACCGGCGCCGCTGGAGCACGGGGCGCAACCGGTGCCACTGGCGCTGCGGGAGTCGCCGGCGTCAAAGGCGCGACGGGTGCGACCGGCGCCAAGGGCGGTACCGGTGCCAGGGGTGCCACGGGTGCCAGCGGTGCGCGTGGTGCAACCGGCACTACCGGCGCGCAAGGCATCCAGGGTATTCAGGGTATTCAGGGCATCCAGGGCTTGAAGGGTGCCACGGGCGCGACCGGTGCACAGGGCACGACCGGTGCGACTGGGGCGATCGGCCCGATCGGCGCCACCGGCGTGACCGGCGCCACGGGCGCCATCGGCGCTTTCTCCAATACCTATCGCGGTGACTTCAACATCGCCAACCGCTACGCGCTGGGCGACGTGGTCAGCCACGACGGCTCATCGTGGATCTGTGCCATCGACGGCAGCTGCGGTGCCACGCCGGGGCTGGATGCAGCGTGGACGCAGGTGGTGAACAAGGGCGCCACCGGTGCCGCCGGTGCAGCCAGCACCGTGGCCGGACCGGCCGGCGTCACGGGCGCGACCGGCGCCACGGGCCCGGCAGGGGCAACGGGGGCAACCGGAGCGCAGGGTGCGATCGGCGCGACCGGCGTGGCCGGCGTGACCGGTGCCACCGGCGCCACGGGCGTGACGGGTCCAACGGGCGCAGCCGGCGCCACGGGTGCCATTGGCGCCAGCGGACCGACGGGCGCGATGGGTGCCACCGGCGCGACCGGCGCGCAGGGCCTGCAAGGGATTCAAGGCGCGACCGGGGCTATCGGTGCGACCGGTGCGGTGGGCGCCACCGGCGCAGCGGGGCCGATCGGCGCTACCGGCGCCACGGGCATCGCGGGTGCGACCGGTGCGACCGGCACATTTAACGACAACTATCGCGGCGTCTTCAGCGGCGTCAACGTCTACGCGCTGGGCGACGTGGTAAGCCATGAAGGCTCATTGTGGCGGTGCGCAATCAACGCCAGCTGCGGTGTCACACCGGGGCTCGATGGCGTCTGGACGCAGGTCGTGAACAGGGGTGCCACCGGTGCGGCAGGTGCGGCCAGCACGGTGGCCGGTCCGGCCGGTGTCACAGGCGCCACGGGCGCCACGGGCCCTGCCGGCGCGACCGGTGCCACCGGCGAGCCGGGTGCGATGGGCGCCACCGGCGTGGCGGGCGCCACCGGTGCCACCGGCGCCATCGGCGCGACGGGCCCTGCCGGCGCGACCGGCGCCACGGGTGCCACCGGCGCTGACAGCCTGGTGGCGGGTCCGGCCGGCCCCACCGGCGCGACCGGCGCCACCGGTGCCACCGGCGCCACCGGCGCCAGCGGCAACGCCACGCTCAGCGGCAGCGGCGCACCCGGCAGCAGCCTGGGCAACGACGGCGATTTCTACATCGACACCGCGGGCAAGCTGCTGTACGGCCCCAAGGCGGCGGGCGCCTGGCCGGCCACCGGCATCGCGCTCGGGGGTGGGGGTGGAGCCGTGTCAACGCCGATGTTCTACACAAGCAAGCTGGCGAACGCAGCCCAGACCCTCAATGTAGGCGTCTCCATCAATGGCCCATCCGGTCTGCGCTGGTCGGCGCCGACCCGTGTCATGGACCCGTCCATCGCCACGCTTTCCACCGATGCCGCGAATCCGAACCTGAACTTTTTTACCGTCGTGACCCCCGGTATCTACCAGATCGAGATGACGCTGGTTTGCGCTCATACCTCGACGAATTTCGGCTTCGCGTTCCCGGTCATCGATATCAACCAGCCTGCGTTTAATGGTGCCCAGCAGCCGAGCGCTCGGGCGACGATGGGCGCCGGTGGCTCTTCCGCTAACGCGCTTCCTTTGGCACATCGTGGCCGCAGCCAGGTTGCCGCAACCTACGACCTCGTGGCCGGTGATCAGGTCCGGTTCGCGGCAAGCAATAGTTCGACTTCGATTGCCTGCGCCCTGACGACGGACGGCACCACCAACCTGAGCATCATCAAGCTGCCTTGACGGCGTGTAGCCGGGATGGCGTCGAAGGGACCCAGCGCGTCTGCGTTGGGAGCGCGGTGCCTGTCTTCGCCGGCCGGTGTGCATTTCCTCCGAACTTCCTCCGTTCTTTGATCGCGTGCTTGTCTAGCATCCTCGCCCAAACGCCAGCGGTGACCGCCACCGCCCAAGCCGACGACAGGGAAACCGGATGACTTTCCAGCGCAAGCTGTGCACGACCTCGATGCTGATGGCGGCCTGGTACTCGGTCCCGGCGTCGGCAGATCTGGAGATTCATAGCGCGAGCATCGTGTCGAACACGCTGTACATCGACGGCCGGGAGTTCACACCGCCGTCGTCGACGATCGAGCCGCTGATCCAGCTCAACGGCACGACGCTGTCGGTGCTGCAGACCCACGACGATCACCTGCAGGCGCAGATCCCGAGCGGATTCCAGATGGCGCCGGGCGTCAGCTACCAGCTGTATGTGTCGTCGCTGGGCGACCCGAACCGGTTTGGATCGCTGACCGCCGGTGAAGACCTCGCGAAGCATTCGGCGAGCCTGGCGCTGGTAACGCCAGCGGGTGCCACCGGTGCGACCGGTGCCAAGGGTGCCACCGGCGCTGCCGGTGCCCGCGGGGCGACCGGCGCCACCGGTGCCGCTGGAGCCCGAGGCGCCACCGGCGCCACCGGCACAACGGGCGCGGCCGGCGCTCGTGGCGCGACGGGCGCCACCGGTGCCAAGGGCGGCACCGGCGGTACCGGCGCCACCGGTGCCAGCGGTGCGCGTGGCGCAACCGGCGCCACCGGCGCGCAAGGTCTTCAGGGTATCCAGGGCATTCAAGGTATCCAGGGTGTGAAGGGCGCCACCGGCGCGACCGGCGCCCAGGGCGCAATCGGCGCGACGGGGCCGATCGGCCCGACGGGCGTTACCGGCACCGCTGGCGCCACCGGCGCCACGGGTTCGTTCTCCACCCGTTATCGCGGCGCCTTCAGCGCCGCCACGAGCTATACGCAGGGCGACGTGGTGAGCCACGACGGCACGGCGTGGGCCTGCGCGATCGACGGCAGCTGCGGCGTGACGCCGGGGCTGGATGCGGCCTGGATGCCAGTGGTGCCCAAGGGCGCCACCGGTGCCACGGGTGCGGACAGCACGGTCGCAGGTCCGGCCGGAGCGCGTGGTGCGACCGGCGCCACCGGTCCGGCCGGGATCACCGGCGCCACCGGTGCGCAGGGTGAGGTTGGCGCGATCGGCGCGACCGGCCCGACGGGTGCGATCGGCGCCGCTGGCGCCACTGGCGCGGTGGGTCCGATCGGCGTGGCCGGCGCCACCGGCGCAACGGGCGCCATCGGTGCGACCGGCGCCACGGGTGCGGCCGGCGTGCAGGGCCCTCAGGGGATTCAAGGCATTCAAGGCGTCACGGGTGCCACCGGCGCGCAGGGCCTGACCGGCGCCACGGGCGTGACCGGTCCCACCGGCGTCGCGGGTGCCACGGGCGCCACCGGAGCGGTCGGCGCGTTCTCCAACCCCTATCGCGGTGACTTCAATCTCGCGACCGGCTATGCGCTGGGCGATGTCGTGAGCCATGACGGCGCGTCGTGGATCTGCGCAATCAATGGCAGCTGCGGCATCACGCCGGGGCTGGATGCGGCTTGGACGCAGGTGGTGAGCAAGGGCGCCACCGGTGCGGCGGGTGCGGCCAGCACGGTGGCGGGTCCGGCTGGAGCGACCGGTGCGACGGGCGTGACCGGCCCAGCCGGCGCGACCGGTGCCACGGGTGCGCCGGGGGAAATCGGCGCCGCCGGCGTGGCCGGCGCCACCGGTGCCACGGGTGCCACCGGCGTGACCGGCCCGGCGGGTGCCACGGGTGCCACCGGTGCCACCGGCGCTGACAGCACGGTCGCAGGTCCAGCCGGGCCTACCGGTGCCACCGGCGCCACCGGCGCCACCGGTGCCACGGGGTCTACGGCCTACGCCACGCTCAGCGGCAGCGGCGCACCGGGCAGCAGCCTGGGCAACGACGGCGACTTTTACGTGGACACCACGAACAAGCTGCTCTACGGCCCCAAGGCCGCAGGCGCTTGGCCCGGTACCGGCATTGCGCTGGGAGGTGGCGGTGGCGGGGCGGCGGTGCCGACGCCGATGTTCTACACCACCCTGCGAAAGTCACCGGCACCTTTTTATCAACCAGGCAGTTCCACGATTTCGAATGACTTCATCTACTGGTCCACGCCGATTCGCAGCATGGATCCGTCCATCGGCACGTTGGTTACCAGTGATAGGAGCGACGTTCCCAACACGAACTTCTTCACCGCCGTGACGCCCGGCTTTTATCACTTCGAGATGCGGCTGGTCTGCGTCGGCGCATCAGGCACCGGGACCTTCATGTATCCGATCCTCGACATCAATGGCCCGGCTTATCCGACCATCGATCCGCCGTCCCCCCGTGCGATCTATGGCGCGGGCGCGGTCGGTATCAATACGCTGCCGCTGGCGACCCGCGGGCGTAGCCAGGTGGTGGCGACCCGCTATCTCGAAGCCGGGGACGTGGTCACCTTCCGGGGACACAATGCCTCGTCCGCGGTGGTCTGCACGCTGTCATCGGACGGCACCACCAACCTGAGCATCATCAAGCTGCCTTGATCGGCGGGTAGCCGGGATGGCGTCGAAGGGACCCGGCGCGTCTGCGTCGGGAGCGCGGTGCCGGGTCTGCGAATCTTCGCCGGCCAGTGTGCATTTCCTCCGAACTTCCTCCGTTCTTTGACCGGGGCGGTGCGTAGCATTTTGGTCCAAACGCCAGCGGTGACGGTCACCGCCCAAGCCGACGACAGGGATACGGATGACTTTCCAGCGCAAGCTGTGCACGACCTCGATGCTGATCGCGGCCTGGTATTCGGTCCCGGCGTCGGCAGATCTGGAGATTCATAGCGCCAGCATCGTGTCGAACACGCTGTACATCGACGGCCGGGAATTCACGCCGCCGTCGTCGACGATCGAGCCGCTGATCCAGCTCAACGGCACGACGCTGTCGGTACTGCAAACCAACGACGATCACCTGCAGGCGCGGGTCCCGAGTGGATTCCAGATGGTGCCGGGCGTCAGCTACCAGCTATACGTGTCCTCGCTGGGCGACCCGAACCGGTTTGGATCGCTGACCAAGAGCGAAGACCTGTCCAAGCATTCGGCGAGCCTGGCGCTGGTGACGCCAGCGGGTGCCACCGGCGCGACCGGCGCCACCGGCGCCACTGGCGCTGCCGGTGCCAGGGGCGCCACCGGCGCCGCTGGCACGGCGGGTACCCGAGGCGCCACCGGTGCCAGCGGGGCGACGGGCGCCACCGGTGCCACCGGTGCCACGGGTGCCACCGGCATGGTCGGCGCCAAGGGCGCCACCGGTGCGGTCGGCGTTACCGGCGCGACCGGCGCCACGGGTGCCACCGGCGCGCAAGGGATTCAGGGCAGCCAGGGCATTCAGGGCAACCAGGGCGTGCAGGGCGGCACCGGCGCGACCGGTGCGACCGGTGTCACGGGCGCGACGGGACCGATCGGCCCGATCGGTGCCACGGGCCTGACCGGTGCCACCGGTGCGACTGGCGCCTTTGCCACGCGCTATCGCGGTGCCTTCAACGGTGCCAACCGCTACGCCCTGGGCGACGTGGTGAGCCACGACGGCTCATCGTGGATCTGTGCCATCGACGCCAACTGCGGCGCCACGCCGGGGCTGGATGCAGCATGGACGCAGGTGGTGAACAAGGGCGCCACGGGTGCCGCCGGTGCAGCCAGCGCCGTGGCCGGCCCCGCCGGTGCCATGGGCGCCACCGGCGCCACCGGCCCCGCTGGTGCGACCGGTGCCCCGGGCGTCACAGGCCCTGCCGGTGCGACGGGTGCACCGGGTGCCGCGGGCGCCACCGGTCCAACCGGCGCCACCGGTGCGGTCGGCCCCACCGGCGTAACCGGTATCACGGGCGCGACCGGCCCGGTGGGCGCCACGGGCGCCACCGGCGCGACTGGTGAGCAGGGGCTGCAAGGGATTCAAGGTGTCATCGGCGCCACGGGTGCCACCGGCGCGCAGGGCGCAATCGGCGCGACGGGTGCGATCGGCGCCACCGGCCCCACCGGCGTGGCCGGTGCCACCGGCGCCACGGGTCCGTTCTCCAACCGTTATCGCGGCGTCTTCAGCGCCGCCACGAGCTATGCGCAGGGCGACGTGGTGAGCCACGACGGCTCGGCGTGGGCCTGCGCGACCGATGGCAGCTGCGGCGTCACGCCGGGGCTGGATGCGGCTTGGATGCAGGTGGTGCCTCAGGGCGCCACCGGTGCCACGGGTGCGGACAGCACGGTCGCAGGTCCGGCCGGCGCCACGGGTGCCACCGGCGCCACCGGTCCGGCCGGTGTCACCGGCGCCACGGGTGCGCAGGGTCCGGTCGGTGCCACGGGCATGGCTGGTGCCACCGGTGCCACTGGCGCGACTGGCGCCACCGGTGCAGCGGGCCCCACCGGTGCCACGGGTGCCACCGGCGCAGCCAGCACGGTGGCCGGTCCGGCCGGCCCTGCTGGCGCCACCGGCGCCACCGGTGCGACGGGCGCCACTGGTATCCGCGGCACGACCACGCTCAGCGGCAGCGGTGCGCCGGCCAATAGCCTGGGCAACAACGGTGATTTCTACGTCGACACCACCCACCAGATGCTCTACGGCCCGAAGGCCGCCGGGGCCTGGCCTGCTACCGGCATTGCGCTGGGTGGTGGAGGCAGTGGTGCGGCGGCAGCGCCGACGCCAATGTTCTACACCCGTTTGCTGCAGCCCTATACCGTCAGCGTCGGGCTGTCCATTCAACGTCCGCTGGGTTTACGGTGGTCAACGCCAACCCGCGTTATGGACCCGTCCATCGCCACACTGTCCACTAGCGACATCAACGAGAAACTGAATTTCTTCACGGTGGTAACGCCCGGGGTGTACCAGTTCACGATGAACGTGGTCTGCCAGGGGCAGACGGGTACGGGAGCCTTTGTGTTTCCGATCATCGACATCAACGGTCCTGACCAATCGGGTAGCGAGCAGCCCAGCGCGCGGGCGATCCTGGGTGCTGGCGCCCAGTCCAGCACCGTCCTTCCGCTGGCGACCCGCGGCCGCAGCCAGCTGATCGGCACCCGCTACCTGGAGGCCGGCGACAAGCTTGAGTTCTTCGCGCATAACGGATCGCCTTCCGTTGCCTGCCCACTGACCACGGACGGCACCACCAACCTGACCATCCTCAAGCTGCCTTGAGCGCGGCAAGCGGACTTCGCTGATGACGCAGGCCGATGCTGCCGCACGCGCGACGCTGGCCCGTGCCGAGGCGCTAAGCCAGGCCGGCGATGACGACGCTGCGCTGCGCGCCTTGCAGCCACTGCTGGACGGCGCCACAGCACCCTTCGAGGTGCGGTGGCTCGCCGCTGTATTGCATGAGCGACGGGCGCAATACGATGAGGCGTCGCAGCAGATCGAGGCACTGGCGGCGCGCGTGCCCTGGCACGCCGATCTGCAAAACGCGCGCGGGCGGCTGCGGGCACACCAAGGCCGTGCGGCCGAGGCGCTGGCGCTGTTCGACGAGGTGCTGGCGCGAGAGCCCCACAACGCCGACGCTCTGTTCAACCGTGGCAATGCGCTGCGCCTGCTGATCCGCCGCGAAGAGGCGATCGACGCCTATCGCGCGGTACTACCGCTGCATGCCGGCTATGCGCAGGCGGCGCTGCTGGAGATCGCGCGGCAGCAGCAGGCGCTGCAGGACTTCGCGGGCGCTCGCATCAGCTATCTGCAGCTGTACCACGCCAGCGGCGGCAGCCTGGACTCGATCGGCTACCGGCTGGCCAACGAACACCACCTGTGGCCGCCGGACCCAGCGGCGACTGCGCAGCTGGCACGGGAGCTGGGCGAGCGCTACGCCGCGCAAGTGCCGTCCGTGCCCTTGCCGCCGGCCGCAGTGCGCGAAGCGGGCCGGCGTTTGCGCATCGGCCTGGTATCGGCCGATTTGTGGTCGCACCCAGTGGGCTACTTCCTGGAACCGCTGCTGGCTTCGGCGGCGGCACAGCAGGCGGACTGGTTCGTCTATGCCAGCCGCAAGCCGGACGCCGACCCGCTGACCGCCCGATTGCGCGCGCGGGCGTCGGTCTGGCACGAGGTCGCCGCCTGGGACGATCCGCGTCTGGCGCGGCAGGTCCGCGACGACGGCGTCGACGTACTGGTGGATCTTGCCGGCTACTCGGCGCACCACCGGCTGGCTGCGTTTGCAGCGCGCCCGGCGCCGCTGCAACTGAGCTGGCTGGGCTATCACGGCACCACGGGCCTGCCGTACATCGATGCGGTCATCGCCGATCCGGTCTGCGTGCCGCATGACGAATCGCATTTTTTTTCGGAGCCGCTGCTGCGCCTGCCGTCGACGCGACTTTGCTTCGCGCCTCATCCCGCGGCGCCGCCCATCGCACCCGCGCCGGTGCTGCGTCATGGCGCGGTGACGTTCGGCTGTGTGCAGCGTGCCGAAAAAATCGGCGCGCCCGTGCTGGCCGCCTGGGCGCGCATCGCCAACGCGCTGCCGCAGGCACGCTGGGTGCTGGTGGTCGGCGATGCCGAATCGGACGGCTCCGACCACGACCGTCTGCGCCGCCGCGCTGCCGCCGCCGGCTTTGCGCCGGCGCAGCTGCAGATCCTCGGCCGGCAGCCCTACGCGGACTATCTCGCGGGCTACGCGCAGGTGGACCTGCTGCTCGACACGTTTCCGTACCCCGGTGGCACCACCACCGCCGAGGCGCTGTGGCAGGGCGTGCCGACGCTGACGCTGTCCGTGCCCGGCATGCTGGGCCGGCAGGGCGAGCAGATCCTGAAGGCGGCCGGCATGCCGCAGTGGGTGACCTATAGCGAGGACGACTACGTGGCCACCGCTGTCGAGCGCGGCCGCTCGGCGCCAACGGCGGCGTGGTCGGCGCTGCGACCGGGGATGCGCGAGCGGCTTGTTGCCACGCCGCTGTTCGATGCGGAGCGCTTCGGCCGCGACTGGATGAGCGCCGTACAGAGCCTTTGGCAGGATCGCGCGGGGCAGGCTCAGGACCGTTCTGCGGAGCGCGCGCCGCGATCGCCTCGCATCGTGTTTCTGGTTCCCGAGGTGCGGGGGCCGACCGGTGGCGTCAAAGTGATCTGTGAGCATGCCGCGCGCCTGCGCGAGCAGGGCTTCGATGCCTGGCTGTATCTGCCGTCGGGATCGAACGCGGATTCATTCTGGGATCTGCAAGTGCCGGCGCTGCCGGACTGGCGCCCTGCCGCCGACGATCTGGTCATCGTGCCCGAGGTGATGCCGGGCGCCTCCATTGCCGACGTGCGCCGCCATGGCTGCCGCATCGTGCTGCTGGTGCAGAACTGGATTACCGCGCACGAATGCCTGACCGGCTGGCCGGACCCCGGCACGCCGCCGTTCGACGCTGTGATCGCGGTGTCGCGCGTCACGCAGGAGCTGGCGCAGCGCTACCTGCCGCAGCTGCCGTGCTGGACGGTTCCACCGGCCGTGCCGCTGTTCGCAGCGCCGATCCCGTCCGGTGAGGGCGCTGCGCAGGAGGCCATCGCGATCATGCCGCGCAAGCGCCCGGCCGACGCGGCCTACCTGCGCCGCATGTGGCCGATCGCGTTCCCGGACTTGGCCGATGTGCCGTGGGTCGAGATCGACGACCTGAGCCACGCCGAGGTCATGGCGCGGCTGCGGCGGGCGCGCTACTTCGTGTCGCTGCAAGACCGCGAGGGTTTCGGCCTGCCGGCGCTGGAAGCGATGGCAGCCGGCTGCCTGGTGCTGGGCTTCACTGGCCTGGGCGGCGACGAATACGCCAACGCCGACAACGGCGTCTGGCTGGCCGGCGATCGCGTACCCGAACTGCTCGATGCCCTGGCGTCGGCGATCCGGCAAGAGCGGCGGAACCCCGGCTGTCACGACGCGATGCGGGCCGCCGCGCAGGCCATGGCGGCGCAGTACAGCCTTGACCAGCAGGCGATCAACGTGAGCCAGGCGTACACGGCGATCATCCAGCATCGGTCGATACCCGATCTGCATCCCAGGTGAACGCGCCAACAGCGATCGGTTCCGCCGCTGCCAGCGCGCATACCGGATCCCGCGCCGCACCCAGCCTGCCTATGGCGATGACGGTGGCGTCAGGAGTTTCCTCGGAACTTCCTCCTTTGTTCGCGCGCCGGCCTGTCTAGCATCCGGTGCGCCATAACCCGCGGTGCGCCCTCCGCTGCTGCGACCCAACAAAGGATGTCCAGATGAGCTTCCAACGCAAGCTGTGCACGACATCGATGCTGATCGCGGCCTGGTATGCAGCGCCGGCTGCCGCCGATCTGCAGATTCACAGCGCGAGCATCGTGTCGAACACGCTGTTCATCGACGGCAAGGAGTTCACGCCGCCGTCGTCGACGATCGAGCCGCTGATTCAGCTCAACGGCACGACGCTGTCGGTGCTGCAAGTCAGCGACGATCACCTGCAAGCGCGGGTTCCGTCGGGCTTTCAGCTGGTGCCGGGCGTGAGCTACCAGGTGTATGTGTCGTCGCTGGGTGATCCGGAGCGCTTCGGGTCGCTGACCACCGGCGAAGACCTGGCGAAGAACTCGGCGAGCCTGGCATTGGTGGCGCCGACCGGTGCAACGGGCGCCACCGGCGCGACCGGTGCTACCGGCGCAGCGGGTGCGCGCGGTGCCACGGGTGCAACCGGCAATGCCGGCGCCACTGGCGCCACCGGGGCTCAGGGCGTCAACGGCGCGACCGGCACCACCGGTGCGATGGGTGCCACCGGCGCCACGGGTGCGACCGGTGCACAAGGCGCGACCGGCATTCAAGGCGCCACCGGCGCCACGGGTGCCACCGGCATGACCGGCGAAACGGGCGCCATGGGCGCGCCGGGTCCGCAGGGCCTGCAAGGTGTGGCGGGTGTGCAGGGCGCCACCGGTGCCACCGGCGCGACGGGTTCCACCGGCGCCACTGGTGCGACCGGCGCCGGCTTGCCTACCGGCGGCACCGCCGGCCAGGTGCTGTCCAAGATCGACGGCACCGACTACAACGCCGAATGGATCACACCGGCCGGTGCCGGCATCGACCACGTCCATGGAGCGATCGCCGACGGATCGGTGATCGGCCCCGAACTCAGCGGAACTGCACTTGCGTTGAGGGAGCATCTCTCTGCGCCGACGCAGACCATGAGCTCGCAGCTTGGCTTCTTCCTGCTCCGTCAGCCGGGCACCTACTTGGTGCAGTACACGATCGACCTGCGCTCCAGCGCGACGGTCAGCACGGGTGTCACTGTCAACAACGTGTTGTCGCCGCTGCTGACCGTCGACGCGACCACATCGCGGTCGCACTTCAGCAAGACCGTGGTGATAACGCTGCAAACACAGGCGTTTATCGCGCTCCAGATCTCCGGGATCACGCAGCCGATCACGATCGACGAGGGCAGCATGACAATCGTGAAGCTCAACTGACCCTGTCTTTTCGCTTGAGGCCGATCCGCGTGCCGTGGAAGGCAAAAGCGATGGTGACGATCACCGTCATTCCTCCGAACTTCCTCCTTTTTCTGCGCGCCGGCCCGCCTAGCATCTCGCACGCTACAAGCAGCGGTGCACCCACCGCTGTTGCGACCCAACCGAGGATTTCCAGATGAGCTTCCAACGCAAGCTGTGCACGACGTCGATGCTGATCGCGGCCTGGTATGCAACGCCTGCTACGGCCGATCTGCAGATCCACAGCGCCAGCATCCTGTCGAACACGCTGTTCATCGACGGCAAGGAATTCACGCCGCCGTCGTCGACGATTGAGCCGCTGATTCAGCTCAACGGCACGACGCTGTCGGTGCTGCAAGTCAGCGACGATCACCTGCAAGCGCGGGTTCCGTCGGGCTTTCAGCTGGTACCGGGGGTGAGCTACCAGGTGTATGTGTCGTCGCTGGGTGATCCGGAGCGCTTCGGGTCGCTGACCACGGGCGAAGATCTGGCGAAGAATTCGGCGAGCCTGGCATTGGTGGCGCCGACCGGTGCCACGGGCGCCACCGGTGCGACCGGTGCCACCGGCGCAGCGGGTGCCCGCGGTGCCACGGGTGCAACCGGCGCGGCGGGTACGCGAGGCGCCACCGGCGCGACCGGTGCTGCGGGTGCGGCCGGCGTCAAGGGCGCCACCGGCGCCACCGGTGCCCGGGGCGGCACCGGCGCGACCGGTGCCGCCCGCGCACAAGGCGCGACCGGCATTCAAGGCGCCACCGGCGCGACGGGTGCCACCGGCATGACGGGCGAAACCGGTGCCAAGGGCGCGCCGGGGCCGCAGGGCCTGCAGGGCGTGGCGGGTGTGCAGGGTGCCACCGGCGCGACCGGTGCTACCGGTGCGACTGGCGCAACGGGCCCGGCAGGGCAGGGCGTGCCCACCGGCGGCACCGCCGGCCAGGTGCTGTCCAAGGTTGACGGCACTGACTACAACACCCAGTGGACCACGCCGGCTTCTGGCGGCGGTGGCGGTGGCGCGACGGTCCAGTTGCGGGCCAATAAAGTCGGCGGAACCGGTGAGTCCTGTCCTCTTGCCGTGTCTACGAACCCGGTGGTGCTCGCTTTCAACAACGTCCTCACGTCGCCCGGTAGTGGTAGCACTTGGAACGGCAGTAGCTTCACCGTCGGGCCGGGTCAGGGCGGTCTGTATCTGGTTCAAGCGCGTGTGCACACCCCGGACCATCCAACGCCAACCTCAACTGTTTCGCTACAACTGACGCTCTCGATCAACAACACGCCGTACAGCCCATACAGCGATTCAAACATTTACGGCCCTTACCCGACGCAAAACTCGAACACGGTGCCCGGGACGAAGGGCAAGGGCGAGCTCATCACTTGGGTCCAACTTTCGGAGGGCGACAGCATCAAGCTGTACTGCCTCGGAGGCAACAGCACCACCGCGCCGCAGCCGCTGGCGACCGACGGGGGCAGCAACCTCATGATCATCAAGATGAATTGAGCGCCAGTCGGACCATGCCGATTTGCGGCGTGCCTATCTCGGCTGTGCCTTCCTTCCTGCCACCCAGACCATGATTAGCGGCAGTGCGCCCTCCGCTGCTGCACCCCAACCGAGGATTTCCAGATGAGCTTCCAACGCAAGCTGTGCACGACATCGATGCTGATCGCGGCCTGGTATGCAGCGCCAGCTACGGCCGATCTGCAGATTCACAGCGCCAGCATCCTGTCGAACACGCTGTTCATCGACGGCAAGGAATTCACACCGCCGTCGTCGACGATTGAGCCGCTGATTCAGCTCAACGGCACGACGCTGTCGGTGCTGCAAGTCAGCGACGATCACCTGCAAGCGCGGGTTCCGTCGGGTTTTCAGCTGGCACCCGGCGTGAGCTACCAGGTGTATGTATCGTCGCTGGGTGATCCGGAGCGCTTCGGGTCGCTGACCACCAGCGAAGACCTGGCGAAGAATTCGGCAAGTCTGGCATTGGTGGCGCCGACCGGTGCCACGGGCGCCACCGGTGCGACCGGTGCCACGGGTGCGGCGGGTGCTCGCGGTGCCACGGGTGCAACCGGTGCAGCGGGTACGCGAGGCGCCACCGGCGCGACCGGTGCTGCGGGTGCGGCCGGCGTCAAGGGCGCGACCGGCGCCACCGGTGCCCGGGGCGGCACCGGCGCGACCGGTGCCACCGGCGCCACCGGCGCCAAGGGTGCAACGGGTGCGACCGGCAATGCCGGCGCCACCGGCGCCACCGGGGCTCAGGGCGTCAAGGGCGCGACCGGCGCCACCGGTGCGATGGGTGCCACCGGCGCCACGGGTGCGACCGGTGCACAAGGCGCGACCGGCATTCAAGGCGCCACCGGCGCCACGGGTGCCACCGGCATGACCGGCGAAACGGGCGCCATGGGCGCGCCGGGTCCGCAGGGCCTGCAAGGTGTGGCGGGTGTGCAGGGCGCCACGGGTGCCACCGGCGCGACCGGTGCTACTGGCGTAACCGGCCCGGCAGGGCAGGGCGTGCCCACCGGCGGCACCGCCGGCCAGGTGCTGTCCAAGGTCGACGGCACCGACTACAACACCCAGTGGACCACGCCGGCCGGCGCTGCGATCGACAGCGCTTTTGGGGCGGCCGTCGACGGCAGCACGATCGCCGTCGTGCTTGGCGGGACGCGAATCCCGATGACGAACAATACGACCCCGGCTAACGCCAGCTTGTTGGAGAGCGGCGGCCTCTTCTTGGCACGGCAGTCCGGCACTTATTTGGTGGAATTCAACGTCGACCTGCGCTCTAGCGTGACGGTTGGCATCGGCGTGTTTAGCAACTCGAGCCCATTGCAGCCGTTGACGATCGAAGCGACTGCACCGCGCTCTCACTTCAGCAAGAGCGCGATCGTGACGCTGACCGCCGGTCAGGTGATCGAGGTCCTGGCATTCGGGTTCTTAGGGGCGATCGTCGTTGACGAAGGCACGCTGTCGATCGTCAAGCTGGGTCCAGCACCCAGCGTGAATTAGTCCTGCGGTTTCGCTGGCGGGCCGGCGTGTCGCGACACCCGTCGCGACCCCGAGCCCGCCTTGATTCCTTCGAACTTCCTCAGTTCTTCGGGCAGCCGGGTCCGTAGCATCCGGCCGCGCTGAACGGTGGTGCCCCTACCGCCGCTGCGACGACCCGATACCCGAGGAACTGAACCGATGAGCTTCCAACGCAAGCTGTGCACGACATCGATGCTGATCGCGGCCTGGTATGCAGCGCCAGCTGCGGCCGATCTGCAGATTCACAGCGCCAGCATCCTGTCGAACACGCTGTTCATCGACGGCAAGGAATTCACACCGCCGTCGTCGACGATCGAGCCGCTGATTCAGCTCAACGGCACGACGCTGTCGGTGCTGCAAGTCAGCGACGATCACCTGCAAGCGCGGGTTCCGTCGGGTTTTCAGCTGGCACCGGGCGTGAGCTACCAGGTGTATGTGTCGTCGCTGGGTGATCCGGAGCGCTTCGGGTCGCTGACCACCAGCGAAGACCTGGCGAAGAATTCGGCAAGCCTGGCATTGGTGGCGCCGACCGGTGCCACGGGCGCCACCGGCGCGACCGGTGCCACGGGTGCGGCGGGTGCTCGCGGCGCCACGGGTGCAACCGGCGCGGCGGGTACGCGAGGCGCCACCGGCGCGACCGGTGCTGCGGGTGCGGCCGGCGTCAAGGGTGCGACCGGTGCGACGGGTGCGGCAGGCGCTGCCGGTGCCAAAGGCGCCACCGGCGCAACCGGCACGGCCGGTGCCAAGGGCGCAACCGGGGCCACCGGGCCACAGGGTCTGCAAGGGATACAAGGCCCGACCGGTGCGGCAGGCGCCGCCGGCGCTCAAGGCTTGCGCGGTGAGGTGGGACCGGCCGGCCCTGTCGGCGCTCAAGGCTTGCAAGGTCCAGCGGGTCCGAAGGGCGATAGCGGCGCTAACGGTGATGTGGGTCCAGCGGGTCCGGCGGGGCCGGTAGGCCCCGCAGGCGCTCAAGGCGAGCCGGGCATGAAGGGTGATCCTGGCCCGATGGGCTTGCCGGGCCTGCCGGGACCGGTTGGTGCGCAGGGACCGGAGGGCGCGCCGGGACCGGTGGGTCCAGCCGGCCCTGCTGGCGTTGCGGGCGCCACTGGCGCAACGGGGCCATCCGGCGTCACGGCGGCGAGCTTGGGCCAGATCAACTGGAGCAGCCCGAATCCAACCGGCGCGTTCATCTTCGCAACCAACGCAAACTGGCAGAGCGCATTTGGCACATCCGTGACATTCGCCAGCGATTCCGTGGTCGCGTTTTCGGTTACCGGCCAGTTCCAGGTGTTCAGCCAGACCAACTCGGCCTCGACCTGCTACGTCGGCGTGCTGGTGGACGGTGCGCCCGTCGGCGGCGCCTGCGATGCGACCAACAAAATCTGCCCGTACGCGCAGGGCACGGCCAACGCCGCCGCGATGACTTCGCATGCGCTGACGCAATACGCGTCGGTTCCAGCCGGCACCCATACGTTGTCGCTGGGCGTGACCCACGCTGGCAGCGGCGGGCTGTGCGGGCTCTATCAGTCGCGCGTCAGTTACATGGTGCTGCCGCGCTGAGCCGCCGCCGACCCGTCGAGTGAGTCGGGTCGGCGGCGCCTTGATGCCGAGCATTTGAGTTCCGTCGTTTCCGAAATTCCTTCGAACTTCCTCCGTTCTTTTGCAGAACGGATCGCGACACTACGGTCGCCATCTGCCTGCCGGGCGGGTGGCGACAACGAGGGATCTCAGACGACGGCAATGGGTGACGCAGCGGGGCAGATCGCCGCGACCGCTGCGCGCCATGCCCGGTGACCTCCTTCGCCGTAACGCTCTGCTGGCACCACCTTGATGGGGGTGGCGTCCGCGGCCCTGCGAACTGCCGAGACGATAAAAATGACATTAGTGCAGCGCTCCATGCGTTGGCATCAGGCCCTTGCCGGTCTGCTGCTCGGGATCGGGGTCGTACCCGCCCCGCTGGCCCATGACCTGGGCGGCCAACGCAGCTACCAGTTGTCCGACCCCAACGCACGCTTGGTCCAGCTCAACACGCTGGATTTGCGCGAGCGCAAACGCGGGGGTGCGTTCCAGTTCAACACCACCAACAACATCGACCGGCAGATCAACTGCAACTTCACGGTCAGCGCCACCGGCAACGCCGCGTCGCCGACCCATGCCGGTGCCGGCATCGCCCCGGTGGGCATGCAGGGCTCGGGGCTCAACGCCACCACCACCGGTAACCAGGCCCAGGCCGACAACAGCGCGTCGGGCGTCAACAGCAGCGTCAACAGCAGCATCACGCCGGACCGTGCCAATGCTGGCCCGGTCAGCGTCGGCGGCGACCTGAGCGTCGGCGCCACGGGCCGTGGTGGCTTCCCGACGCTGGCCGAACTGGCCAATGCCAGCGCCTCGGTCGGCAATCCGATCCGGCTCGACGGCAACAGCCAGCTCAACAGCGGCAGCCACGCGGCCAACGGCACCAACGTCAACCAGGTCGGCCAGAGCAACACCGGCAGCACGCTGACCTCGGGCATCAACAACAGCCCGACGACGGTGTCGCTGGGCAGCATCAGTGCCGACGGCGCGCAGATTCTGAACACCGTCGATACCAGCCAGTCGATCAACGATACCCAGGTGCAAGCTAACGTCGACGGCTCACGCGCTTGCGACTTCGTCGAGACCCGCCCGTGACCGCGCGTTGGCTGAGTGTGATCGGCGCGGCGCTGCTCAGCGCTTGCGCCGGTGCCGGTGGCGGTGTGCAGCGCGCGCCCGACCAGGCGCCGCAGCTGGTCGGCCCGAGCGTGACCCGCAACACCACGCCGCTGGAGCCCGCGTTTCAGTGCATGGGCACGGCGCTGCGCCAGCGCCTGCCGCAGAAGCCGCGCATCGGCGTGGGGCAAGTGCGCGACTACACCGGCAAGTTTTCGGAGCTGGACGGCGGCTCGGCGATCACCCAAGGCGGCTCGCTGATGACGATCTCGGCGCTGGGCAAGCTGCGCGGCGCGGTGCGCGTGTTCGAGCGCTTCGATACGTCGGTTGGCGAATGGGAGCTGGGCCTGCTCGGCAAACGCTACCTGGGCGACGAGACCGTGCACGCGGTCAACAACAACGGCGATGTGCAGCAAGTGCCGTGGAAGCCGTATACCGGCGGCACGGTCGTGGAGACCGACTACTTCATCGTCGGCGGCATCACCGAGCTGAACTACACCGTCACCAGCGGCGGCGTGCGCGCCGAGATCAACCAGATCGGCCCGTCAGCGCGCAGCTTCGTTGCCAACGTCGCCGTCGACCTGCGGCTGATCGACACCAAGAGCCTGGAAGTGCTGGAGACGCAGGTGATCGGGCGCGAAGTGAACCTGTCCGTGTTCGAGTTCTTCAGCGACGTGCTGGTCAACATCGAAGTCGGCGGCAAGCACCTGGAGCCCTTGCAGCTGGCGGTGCGCACCACGCTGGAGCAAGCGGTGCTCGAACTGCTGAGCCCGATGGCCGGCGTCGACCCGCTGAACTGCGTCGAGTACCGGCCCGAGAACCTGCGACTGCCGCCCGCCGCATCGCTGAAGCTCGATACGACGCCGACCTCCGTCGCAGCGCCGGCGGCGGCATCGGCTGACAAGCCGGCGGTGACGCCGGTGCCGGCCGCACCCGGCAGCCCGGCTGCACCAGCCGCACCGGCAACCGCTGCGCCGCCGATCGCGGCAGGAACCGCATCACCACCGCCGCTGGCCGCGCCGCTGCTGCCGCAGACCGGCCGGCCCGATTTCGAGCCGGGTGCCGGCCAGCTCGGGCCGCGCGGTATCGGCCCGGATGCGTCGCGCCGTCCGCGGCAGGGCGGCGAAGCGCCATGAAATCACGCCGCTTGAAGCCGGCGCCGACCGGTGATCCGCCGCCACGCTTTTTAGCTCGACGTCGAGGGGGGCCAATCTGATCCAGCCACCTCGCGCCTGTTGACCGCATCACTGCGCGTCACTCGTCACACCGAATGCTGCATCCAAAAAATCTGAAGGGGACTACTAATGAATCACCAGCTTCCGTTTGCGCTGTCCGCCTTGGGCCTGATCGGCCTGGCCATTCACCAACCGGCGTTTGCTCAGCAGACGGGGCCGTCACTGACGATCTCGATCGAGCAGACCGGCGCCTTGAGCGCGCCTCCGGGCGCGTTCGTATTCGACGGCGCTCCGCTGAAGACGGCGGACGGAACGGGGTTTCTGGTTTTGCCCGCTGCTGATCCCTCCACTCAGTATGCCCCTGTGTTCCAGCTTGATCTTCTGGACGCAAACGGGGAACTGCTTGAGTCAATCATTACGCCTGCGCTGCAGATCAGCGACCTCACATCCAAAACGGAGTACGAGGCGGCGCTGCGGAAGTTGATCGGTGCTGCGTTTCTGAATCCGGCGGTTAGCTCCGTCGTCGTTGGCGGTACGAACTCGGTGCAGCCCGGCGTCGTCGCCCCGGGCAGTGCCACCCGTCTCGCCGCTACGGCCAACGAACTCGGTAATGCGCTGATTCTCACCAGCTTCGCCGACCCGAGCCGTATCGCTGCGCAGGTGCAGAGCGCACAGGTCGGCGCGTCGGTGCAGGGCGCAGTCGATGCGGCACTGGCGACCTCGGGCAACACCCTGACGGCCAGTGCCACGGTCAACAACCAGAACGCGGCGCAGGCCATTGCGACCGGCGAAACCAGCCTGGCCGTCGCCGCGCTGGCGACCACCACCGACCAGACCACCAG
>Ga0255089_1000208_pt1 | contig 26624 bp, 12 predicted proteins | sample Colum_Miss_RepC__2_FD_188468 | JGI IMG/M metagenome (GOLD analysis project Ga0255089, IMG submission 188468) | Freshwater microbial communities from Columbia River, Oregon, United States - Colum_Miss_RepC_8d | ecosystem: Environmental > Aquatic > Freshwater > River | place: USA: Oregon... | reverse complement strand
GCCCGGCACCGAGTCCGATATTCACCTGATGTTTGCCGGCGGCATCAGCGATGCCGCCTCGGGCGCGATGCTGGCGGCGCTGACCGTGCCGCTGGCCGAGCGCGGCATGAAGGTCGGTGCGCTGATGGGCACCGCCTATCTGTTTACGCACGAGATCGTCAGCACGGGTGCCATCGTCGAAGGCTTCCAGGAGCAGGCGCTTGCGTGCGAGCGCACCGTCAATCTCGAGACGGGCCCGGGGCACGCCACGCGCTGCGCCGACACGCGTTTTGCGCACGACTTCTTCGACGCTCGCCGTCGGCTGATGCGCGAAAACCACAGCGCCGACGAAATTCGCGACACGCTTGAAGATCTCAACATGGGTCGTCTGCGCATCGCGTCCAAGGGTAAGAATCGCGACGAGAGCGGCAAGGTCGTCGACGTGCCGCCCGAACAGCAGATCGTCGATGGCATGTACATGATCGGCCAGGTGGCGACGCTGACGCGTGAGCCGATGTCGATAGCCGATCTACACGACCGGGTCTGCGGCCAATCGCAGGCGATGCTGGCCGGTTTCACCGACCACATTCAAAGCAAGATCGAAAAAGCCGCTCCGTCCGACATCGCCATCGTCGGCATCGGCGTGTTGCTGCCCAAGGCGCCCGACGTCAACCAGTATTGGGACAACGTGCTCGGCCGCGTCAACGCGATCACCGAAGTGCCGCGCGAGCGCTGGGACTGGCGCCTGTATTTCGATGCCGACCGCAATGCGCGCGACAAGATCTACAGCAAGTGGGGCGGGTTCATCGACGAGTTGATGTTCGACCCGACGCGCTACGGCATCCCGCCGAACTCGATGAAGTCGATCGACCCGATGCAGTTGCTGACGCTCGAGACGGTCAACCGCGCGATCGAAGACGCCGGTCTGAGCGACTTCGACCGCGAAAACACCAGCGTGATTCTGGGTGCCTCGGGTGGCGCTGGCGACTTGGGCCTGCAGTACGGCGTGCGCTCCGAATTGCCGCGCTTCGCCACCGACCTGAACGACGGTACCTACGAGCGCCTGCCGGAATGGACCAACGAGTCCTTCGCTGGCGTGTTGCTGAACGTCACGGCGGGCCGAGTCACCAACCGCATGGACTTCGGCGGCTTGAACTTCACGGTCGACGCGGCCTGCGCTTCTTCGCTGGCGGCGCTGTCGATGGCCGTCAATGAGCTGGAATCGGGCCGCAGCAACGTGGCCATCGCGGGCGGCGTCGACACCGTGCAGAGCCCGTACGGCTTCATGTGCTTCTCCAAGACCGGTGCGCTGTCGCCCAACGGCGTGTCGCGCGCGTTCGACAAGAAGGCCGACGGCATCGTCATCTCCGAAGGCGTCAGCATGATCGTGCTCAAGCGCCTGGCCGATGCCGAGGCAGCGGGCGATCGCATCTATGCCGTCATCAAGGCGGTGGCCGGCTCGTCTGACGGCAAGGCGCTCGGCATGACCGCGCCGCGTCCGGACGGGCAGATTCGCGCGCTGAACCGTGCCTATGCCAAGGCCGGTTTCACGCCAGCGACGCTGGGCATGATCGAAGCGCACGGCACCGGCACCGCGGTCGGCGACAAGGCGGAGGCCGAGACGATCACGCGCGCGCTGAAGTCGTTCGGCGCCGAGCCCAACTCGGTCGCGCTCGGCTCGGTGAAGACCTTGCTCGGCCACACCAAGGCCAGCGCCGGCATTGCCGGCCTGATCAAGCTGGCGATGTCGCTGTATCACCGTGTGCAGCCGGCCCACGTCAACGTCGACGATCCGCTCGACACGATCGCCGATCCGGCATCGGCTGCCTTCATCCTGAAGGCGCCGCGCCCCTGGCTGGCGCGGCCTGACGGCACGCCGCGTCGCGGTGGCGTTTCGGCCTTCGGCTTCGGTGGCACCAACTTCCACGCCGTTCTCGAGGAATATCGCGACGGCATGACGAACGCCGAAGTGCCTGGCTCGCGCCATTGGGCGCAGGAGCTGATCGTGTTCCGCGCCGCCGACGCCGCTGCGTTGCGCGCCGACGTCGAACGCGTTGCCGGCTTGTGCCGGGCCAAGGGTCGACTGACGCTGGCTGTGCTCGCGCGCAGCCTGGCGCGAGAGGCCGATCGTCGTCGCGGTGCCGGCGTCAGCTTGGCGCTGGCCGCACGCAGCCTCGACACTTTGGCGGCCGATCTCGATCTGGTGCTGGCGCATCTGGCCGCACCGTCGCGGCCGCTGCCGCCCCACATCAAGCTGGCGCTCAGCCGTCCCGCCACGGCCCCGGCCGTTGCGTATCTGTTCCCCGGTCAGGGCGCGCAATACGTCGACATGGGCTGCGAGCCGGCGCTGTTCGTCGAAGAACTGCGTAGCGCGGTCGAACGCGCCGACGCTGCACTGCTCGGCGAATTGCCGGACCTGCTGTCGCGGCGCATCTGGCCCGAGTCGGCGTTCAACGCCGACGCCGAAAAGGCCCAGCTGCAAGCCTTGACCGATACACGCTTCGCCCAGCCGGCGATCGGCGCGCTGGAGATCGGCTATCTGAACCTGGCGCGGCGCCTCGGCATCGGTGCGGTTGCCGCTGCCGGTCACAGCTACGGTGAATTCGCCGCGCTGCATGCGGCCGGCGTCATCGACGAAGTCAGCTTCCTGAAGTTGTCTGCCGTCCGCGGCCGCGTGATGGCCGATGCGGCCAGCAGCGGCACGCCGGGTGGCATGGCGGCCGTGCAAGCGGCGCGTGAACGCGTCGCCAGCTTGATCCAGCCGTTTGCCGGCGTCGTCGTCGCCAATCACAACGCGCCGGAGCAGACCGTGATTTCCGGTCCGGCCGCGTCGATCGACCAGGCCGTGTCCGCGCTGGCCGCTGCCGGCCTGCGCGTGACGCGCCTGCCGGTGTCGGGTGCGTTCCACACCGAGTTGATGGCCAGCGCCCAAGGGCCGCTGTCGGCGGCCATCGCGGCCACCGAGTTCCGCGAGCCGACGCTGGCGGTCTACAGCAACGGCAGCGGCGCACGTTACCCCGACGGTGTCGAGGCGATGCGCGCGCAACTCGACGCGCATCTGCTGTCGAGCGTCGAATTCGTAACCGAAGTCCAAGCGCTGTACGACGCTGGCGTTCGCGTGTTCCTGGAACTGGGTCCCAAGAGCATCTGCAGCAACATGGTGGCTGCGACGCTGGCCGGTCGCGACGCGCGCAGCGTATCGCTCGACGGTCAGGGCGGCGGCTTGCGCGGCCTGCTATCTGGCTTGGCGGATCTGATCGCCGCCGGTGTCGACTTCGAGGTGTCGCGTTTGTTCGAAGGTCGCCCGGTCGATGCGCTGAGCCCGGCTCAATTGGCCGAGCGTGCGCAGCCGGCGAAAGTCCCGGCCACCGCTTGGTACATCTCCGGTGGTTATGCGCGGCCGCAGGCGGACCCGGTGATGCGCACCGGCAAGCAGCCGCCGATGACGCTGGAGCAGGTCAGCGAGGTCAAGCAGGCGGTCATTCAGCGGATTCTCGACACCGCGCCCAAGCCGGCTCCGCAGATCGTGCATGTCCCCGCGCCGGCGGCAGCGGCGCCGGCTGCGCCGGTCACCGCGATGATGCCGCCCGCTGCGCCGGTACAGGGCAGTGGTGAGGCGCTCGCTGCTTATCACGAGACGATGCGGCAATTCCTGTCGTTGCAGGAACGGGTCATCTCGCAGTTCCTCGGCGGCAGCACGACGCCGACGCCGACGCCGATGCCGATGCCGGCCCCGGCCCCGATGCCGTCGGCTCCCGCATTCGCTCCGACGACTGCACCGTCAGCGGTGATCGCGCCGGTGCCGACCGCTGCAGCGGTCGCTGTGCCGCCGCCGCCGCCCCCGGCGCCGGTTGCTGCGCCCGTGGTGGCCGCCGCACCCGCTGTGGCCACGGCGACCTCGGCCACGGCGGCGCTGGATGCGGCCGCTCTGGCGTCGCTGCTGCTGCGCATCGTTGCCGATCGCACCGGCTACCCAGAGGACATGCTCGGACTCGATGCGGACCTCGAAGCCGAGTTGGGCATCGACTCGATCAAGCGCGTCGAAATCGCCGGCAGCCTGCAGAAGGCGCTGCCCGCCGAACTCGGTGCCGCGATGCAGGCGCAGATGGAGCGCTACACGCGCGCCAAGACGCTGAACGCGATCCTCGCACCGCTGTCGGCGCTGCTCGCCGAATCCGCGCCGGCAAGCACGGCGACGACGACGGTCAGCACGACGACCACGCATGCGACGATGTCGGTGTCGGCTGCGCCGCTGGCGTTCGACGTGCAGTCGATGCTGCTCAAGCTGGTCGCCGACCGCACGGGTTATCCGGAAGACATGCTGTCGTTCGATGCCGACCTCGAGGCGGATCTGGGCATCGACTCGATCAAGCGCGTCGAAATCGTCGGCGCGTTCCAGAAGGCGCTGCCAGCGACGGTTGCCGAGGCGATGCAGTCGCAGATGGAAAAGCTGACGCGCGCCAAGAGCCTGCGCGTGATCGTTGACGCCGTGCAGCCGTTGCTCGCAGCGGGCGCAGCGACGACGACCACGGTCCACCATTCGGTATCGACGACGACGGTTGCCGTCAGCGCACCGGTTGCCGTCGTGCCGTCGATCGACCATCGCAGCGTGCTGCTCGACATCGTCGCCGACCGTACCGGCTATCCGCACGAGATGCTGGCGCTGGACGCCGACCTCGAAGCCGACCTCGGCATCGATTCGATCAAGCGTGTCGAGATCGTCGGTGCACTGCAGAAGAAGCTGCCGGAGTCGGTTGCCGCCGCGATGCAGGCGCAGATGGAACGCTACACGCGAGCCAAGACGCTGGCCGCGATCCTCGAGCAGTTGGCGACGATCAGCGCCCCGGCTGCGGCTGCCGTCGCTGCCGCGACGGTTACGACCGGCGTCATCGCGGCCAGCGTGCCGTCGCAGCCGTCGATCGACTACCGCAGCGTGCTGCTCGACATCGTCGCCGATCGCACCGGCTACCCGCACGAGATGCTGGCGCTCGACGCTGACCTCGAAGCGGACTTGGGCATCGACTCGATTAAGCGCGTCGAAATCGTCGGCGCGCTGCAGAAGAAGCTGCCGGAGTCGACCGCCGCCGCGATGCAGGCGCAGATGGAGCAGTACACACGCGCCAAGACGCTCGCCGCGATTCTCGATCGCCTCGCGGCGCTGCAGGCGCCGGCTGCTGCCGCAGCGCCGCGAGGCGATCGAGAATTATGTGATTCGTCCGCGCCTCGCGCCGCTGTCGGGCAAGCGCGTCACGCTGCGCGGCGCGGTTGTGATTGCCGGCGGGCGCGATTCGATCGTGCAGCCGTTGATGGCGCTGCTGCAGCAGGCCGGTCTGCCGGCACAGCGGATCGATGCCACCGATGCGGCAGGGGTCGAGGCCGGCCTTGCGGCGGCGCGCGCTGCCCATCCGGCCATTGCCGGCGTGATTCACCTGCACGGCCTGTCTGAAGACGCACCGACGACGCTGGCCGCTTGGCAGCAGCTGGGTGATCGCACCGTGCTGTCGCTGTTCCGGCTGCTGAAGCCGTTCGGCACGGCGATTGCCGATCTGCGCGTGATCGCCGCCAGCCGCCTCGGCGGCACGTTCGGCCGCGACGCCGTTGGCCCGGGCACGCCGCTGGCCGGTGGCGTCAACGGCTTGCTGAACTGTGTCCGTGACGAGTACCCGAGCGCGACGCTGCGTGCGGTCGACTTCAACGGCCAGACCGACGACACCATCGCGCAGCACCTGTTCGACGAGCTGTGCGCCGATGACCGCGCGCCTGAAGCCGGGCACACCGGCGATGCGCGCTACAGCGTCAGCACCGTCGAAGAAGCCTTGTCTGATACGCCGTTTGCGCCGCATCTGCAGCCGGCCGCCGACTGGGTCGTCGTCGCCACTGGCGGCGCGCGCGGCATCACCGCCGAGTTGCTTGAAGAAATGGCCGTGCCGGGCATCCGCTTCGTGCTGCTCGGCCGCACGCCCGAGCCGGGCGCCGAATCGCCCGACACGGCGGCGGCAACCGACGCGGCTGCACTGAAGAAAGTGTTGCTGGCGCAAGCACGCGCCCGTGGCGAGATGCCCAAGCCGGTCGACATCGAACGCGCTGCGCAGAAGCTGCTGACCGAGCGTGAAATCCGCGGCAATCTGCAGCGGCTGCGCGCTCGCGGCGCTCAAGTCGGCTACGTCAGCTGCGACGTTCGCGACGAGGCGATCTTCGGCGGCGTGATCGACGGCCTCTACCAGCAGTACGGCCGCATCGATGCCGTGCTGCACGGTGCCGGCGTCATCGAAGACAAGCGCATCGCCGACAAGACCGACGATTCGTTCGCCCGAGTGTTCAACACCAAGCTCGATTCCAGCTTCATCCTGAGTCAAAAGCTGCGTCCCGAGTCATTGAAGCTGCTGGTGTTCTTTACCTCGGTCGCCGGCCGCTACGGCAACAAGGGCCAGATCGACTACGCCAGCGCCAACGAGGCGTGCAATCGCTTGGCGTGGACGCTGTCGCGGCGCTGGCCGGAGACGCGCGTGATCGCCGCCAACTGGGGTCCGTGGGACGCCGGCATGGCCAGCGAAGCGGTCAAGCGCCAGTTCCGCGAGCGCGGCATCGAGCCGATTCCGGTCGATGGTGGCCGCCGCTACTTCCTGCGCGAACTGGCCTGTGGCCCCAAGCATGAAGTGGAGATCGTCATCGGCCGCGGTCCTTGGCAGTCGATCGAAGCCAGCGATGCACCCGAGGCGGTCGCCGCCGTGTCGTCGCTGTACCCGCTGGTGCGCGGCCCGCTGCGGATGGGCGCTGGTGGCGCGCTGGTGCTGACGCATCGCTTCGGCCTGGACAGCGACCCGTACCTGGCGGACCACGTGATCGACGGCCGGCCGGTGCTGCCGGCGGCTGCCGCGACCGAGTGGGTCGCGCAGATGGTCGGGCAGGGCTGGCCGGGCTGGCAGGTCGCCGAAGTGCAGGAGCTGCGCACGCTGGCCGGCGTCGTACTGGAACCGGGTGCGACGCGTGACATCGAGATCCGCGCCAAGGCCACCAGCCATTCGGGCCCTGGTGAGCAGACCGTCACCGTCGACATCGCCGACCCGAGCCGCAAGGCGCCGCTGTATCGCGCATCGGTACGACTGGTCGAGCACCTGGAAGCGCCGGTCGTTGATGTGCCGCCTGCGATCAGCGGGCAGGCGCTGGACGCCACGCAGACCTACGACCGCATGCTGTTCCACACCGGGCGCTTCCGACTGCTGACGGCGATCACGGCCGTCAACGCTGACGGTGTCGACGCGCAGGTCAATGTCAGCCAGTTGCCGGACTGGATCGCGGCGCAGGGCGACTGGTTGTTCGACCCGGGCTTGATCGATGTCGGCGCGCAGCTGGCGTGGATCTGGGCGCGCGTCAATCGTCAGCAGAGCGCGCTGCCGAGCCGCTTCGGCCGCGTGCTGCGCGTGCCGGGCCTGCCCAAGCCGACCGCACCGCTGACGCTGCGCTTCCGTGTCCGGCCCGCTGCTCATGAGCAGGCGGTGGCCTACGACGCCGTGTTCATCGATGCCGAGGGCCGCGTGCGGCTGGCGATGCTCGACTCCGAAAGCACGATGTCGACGGCGCTGAACCGCATCGGTAGCGAGGGCCTGAAGTGAGGCTTGAGATCGGAATGTCGAGGTTCGCGTGAGCGCCAGCGCATTGGACGTTGCCGTCATCGGCGTCGCCGGCATAACCGCCGGCTGTTATGCCGGCGCGCGCGATGCGCGGCAGTACTGGCAGAACATCCTCGACAAGGTCGACGCCGTGGCGCCGGCCGACGAGGAATGGACCAGCCATTGGCTCGACAAGGACACCTGGGCGCAGCGCAACGACCGCATCTACACCAATCGCGGCGGCTTCCTGCGCGACTTGGCGGTGATCGACCCGACCGAATACGGCGTGATGCCGAGTCAGGCCGACGGCGGCGACCCGGACCACTTGCTGGCGCTCAAGCAGGCCGGTGACGCATTGGCCGACGCCGGCTACAAAAAGCGCGACTTCGACCGTAGCCGCGCTGGCGTCATCATCGGCCGCGGCACGTATACCAATCGCGGACAAGCCAACGTGATGTTTCACGCGCTGTTCGTCGACGAAATGATGAAGGCCGTGACCGGGCTGCGCCCCGACTTCACGCCGGCGGAATTGCTGGACTTGCGTGAGCGCTTCAAGGCGCAGTTGCCGCCGTACAGCGGCGAGCTGGTCAGCCAGCTGACGCCGAACGTGATCACCGGCCTGATCTGCAACCGGCTCAATCTGATGGGCCCGAACTACATCGTCGACGCCGCCTGTGCCTCGACGATGATGGCGCTCGACCAAGCCGTGCGCGAGCTGGTGACCGGCCGCAGCGATCTGATGATCACCGGCGGCAGCCAGGCGCAGATTCCGCCGCAGCTTTACGTGCAGTTTTCGCAGATCAAGGCGCTGTCGAAAGGCCAGCTACGGCCGTTCCAGAAGGGCCACAGCGGCACGCTGCTCGGCGAAGGCATCGGCATGTTGGTGCTCAAGCGCCGCGCCGACGCCGAACGCGATGGCGACCGCATTTATGCGTTGATCCAGGGGATCGGCGTCGCCTCCGACGGCCGCGCCAAGGGCTTGTTGACGCCGCGCTTGGAAGGCCAAGTGCTGGCGATGCAGCGCGCCTACCAGTCCAGCGGCATCGCCCCGATGTCGATCGACTTGATCGAAGCCCACGGCACTGGCACCGATGTCGGTGACCGCACCGAAATCGAGACGCTGCTGGCCACCTACAGCGAGCGCGGTGTCGGCCCGCAAATCGCGGTCGGTTCGGTCAAATCGATGATCGGCCACTGCCTGCCGGCATCGGGTTCGGCGTCGCTGATCAAGACCGCGCTCGCGCTGCATCACAAGATTCTGCCGCCGACGCTGTGCGACGAGCCCGATCCGGAGCTGCATCTCGAGCGCACGCCGCTGTACATCAACAACCAGACCCGGCCCTGGATTCACGGCAAGTCGCATCCGCGTCGTGCCGGCGTCAACGCGTTCGGCTTCGGTGGCATCAACGCGCACGTGATCATGGAGGAGTACCGCGGCCCGCAGCGCACGCAGGTGCAGGTCCTGCAGCGGCCGACACCGAGCGAGTTGCTGACGCTGGCGTCCGACAGCGTTGCCGGTCTGCTCGAACTGGCGCGTGCGGCCTTGGCTCACGCGCAAGCCACGCCACCGGTCGAACTGGGCGTCATCGCCCGCGCCAGCAGCGCGCACACGCGTGGTGAGCACCGCTTGGCCATCGTCGCCGACAACACGGCCGATCTGACGCGCAAGCTGACGCAGGCGATCGAGACGCTGCAACAAGGCGCCGCCAAGCCGCCGAAAGGTCGTGGCGGCATCTACTACGGACACGGCGCCGTACCGGGCAAAGTCTGTTTCCTGTACCCCGGTGAAGGCGCGCAGTACCCGAACATGCTGGCCGATCTGTGCCTGCACTTTCCGCAGGTGCGCGACTGGTTCGACTTCATCGAAACTACGGCGCTGCGCAACGGCGCGGCGCCGCGCAGCAGCGCGGTGTTCCCGGCTCCGACGGGGCTGACCGACGCCGAGCGCAGCGCCAATGAAGCGCGCTTGTACGAGATGGACGTCGCGGCCGAGACGGTGTTTGCCGCCAGCATGGCGCTGCAGGCGCTGCTCGACGATCTTGGCTTTGCACCCGATGCGATGCTCGGCCACAGCACCGGCGAGAACACCGCCGTCACCGCCTGCCGCTTGCGCCGCTTCAAGGCGCGCGACGAGATCGCCGAGTCGGTGCGTGACCTCAACCGGATCTTCCGTCAGCTCGAAGCCGAGGGTCGCATCGTTGAAGGCACGCTGCTGTCGATCGGCGCGCTGCGTCCCGAGTTGCGCGCCGAGTTGCTCGGCGGCGCCAGCGGCATGCAGTTGGCGATGGACAACTGCCCGAATCAGCTGATTCTGTTCGGTCCGCCTGACGCGGCCCAAGCGCTGACGCAGCGCTTGAGTGACGAGGGTGCGATCTGTCAGGTGCTGCCGTTTGGTCGCGCCTACCACACGCCGCTGTTCAAGCCGCTGGCCGATGCCTACCGCGTGTACTTCGCGCAGGCTGATTTCGGTCCCGGCCGCACGACGCTGTATTCGGCGCGCTCCGTGGCACCGTTCCCGGACGAGCCCGATGCGATCCGTGAACTGGCCGCGCAGCAGTGGGAAAATCCGGTGCGGTTCACCGAGACGGTGCAGCGCTTGTACGACGACGGTTATCGCGTCTTCGTCGAAGTCGGACCCAGCGGCAACCTGACCGCATTCATCGGCGACACGTTGCGCGAACATCGCGACGTGCTGGCGCTGTCGACCAACAGCCGCCGCAAGTCCGACGTCGGCCAGCTGCACGCAACGCTGGCGCAGTTGTTTGCCTGTGGTGTGGCGTTCGACCCGGCCGCCCTCTACGCACAGCGCGAGCTGCCGTCGCTCGACCTGCTGGCCGAACCCAAGGCGGTCGCGCGCCGCCGACTGCAGATAAAACTGCAGATGCCGACGATGCGCGTGCCGTCCGACTGGGCGCCGGGGCAGCGCGCGGTCACCGACAGCGAGCCGCGCATCGTGGTCCGGGAAGTGGTCCGCGAGGTCGTGCGTGCTGCTGATGGCAGCGCGGCGCCCGTGCCGACGCCGTCGCCTGCCGTGCCGGCAAAGCCGGCCGACCCGCGCGTCGCTGCACTCAAGTCGCATTTCTCGCTGATGCAGACGTTTCTCGATAGCCAGTCGCGTGTGCTCGGCGGGCTGCCGGCGCAGGTCCCGTCGACGCTGCTGCCGGGTCTTGCGCCGGCGCCAGTCGCCGACCGCCCGGCGTTCGTGCCGCCGTCATCAACCGGCGAGTGGCTGGATCCGGACTACCCGATGCTGGGCCGCTTGCTCGAACACGACAACGAGCATTTGATCAGCGAGCGTCTCTACACGGCGCAGACCGAGTTGTTCCTGCTCGATCATGCGATCGGCCTGCCGCCATCGGCGCGCAAGACGCAGTTGCTGCCGCTGATCGTCGTGCCGTTCACGTTCAGCATGGAAATCGTTGCCGAGGCGGCCTGCCGTCTGGCCGGCGGCGAGCTGAAGGTGATCAGCATCGAGTCCTGCCGAGGGCATCGCTGGCTGAGCCTGGACAACGACAAGCGGCTGAGCTTGCGGATCGAAGCCGTGCGGCTGCGCTCGCCGAGCGAATCCCCGCGTGTCGCCGTCAAGCTGTTCCAGCTCGACCCGTACCACGACGTCAGCACCGCGACGCTGGTGTTCGAAGGCCAGGTGACGCTGGCGGCGCAGTACCCAGCGCCGCCGCCGCCGCGTGCGCTGAGCACCGACACGCTGCTGCCGGCGCGAACCAATCCGCCGGGCGAGTTGTATCGCCACGGCATGTTCCATGGTCCCCGGCTGCAAGGTGTGCGCAGCTTGCGCGGCTGGAACGAAGACGGCATCGAAGCCGACTTGGCGACGATTGCCACGCATGACTACTTCTCGTTCACGCGCACGCCGCGTTTCCGCATCGACGCCGCGCTGCTCGACGCAGCCGGCCAGCTGGCCGGCTATTGGCTGACCGAGAAGCTCAGCTGGGGCTACAAGTGCTTCCCGTACAACTTGGGCCACTACACGCAGTATCGCGACCCGCTGCCGCCCAACCGCGAGCTGCTGTGCCGAGCCGATCTGCGCTTGGGCGATCTGAAGCTCGACTGCCAGTTCGACTTGATCGATTCGGAAGGCGTGCTGCTGGCGCGCGCCGCCAACTGGGAAGACGTCAAGTACTCCGCACCGCAAAACCTGTATCGCTTCCGGCTCGCGCCGATCGAGCGCTACCTGTCCGAGCCCTTGCTGGCAACCGAGCTGGCCGGTAGCGGTTTGATGCTGAGGCAGTTGCCGGCATTCGAAGCCGGCTATCTCGACCAGGGCAGCGCCGTCTGGAAGCGGATGCTCGCCGCGCTGGTGCTCGATGAAGACGAGCGCCGTCAGTTCAGCGGCGAGTTGCCACCGACCGGGCCGCGTCGCGAAGAATGGCTGGTGGGTCGTGTCGCGGCCAAGGACGCCGTGCGCGCCTGGGCTGCCGAGTATTTGAAGTTGGATTTAGCCGCGGCGGACGTGCGTATCGGCAACCGCGCCACCGGCGAGCCCTATGTCGTCGATGTCGCCGGTTGGCCATCGGGCGTGCTGCTGCCGGCGGTGTCGATCAGCCACAGCCGGCGCGCCGCCGTGGCGGCCTGCGGCCCCGCTGATTCGGCGCCGGGTATCGACTTCCAGCATCTGGATCGTGTCGACGCAGAAGACCTGATCGCCGGTGCGTTCACGGCCGATGAATCGCAGCGATACTTCCAGAACGTACCGCGCGACGTGCTGCGTCGTACCGCCGTGGCACTGTGGTGCGCCAAGGAAGCGGCCGCCAAATCGGCGGGGACTGGCTTGGAAGGCCGTCCCCAGGACTGGCAGATCAGCGACGCCGATACGGATGTGGCGCCGCGTTGGGCGCGGGTTCGCCGCGGCGCCCAAGAGTTTCAGATCGAGCTGCACTACAACAGCGGTACGGAATCTGCACGAGCGGATACCGTCGTGGCACTGTGCCGCGGCATGACCCGCTCGGGTTCGGCCGTGGTCACGCTCGGCCGCACGGCATGACCACGCTGCATCCCTTTCGTTTTCAACTGAAGCGTCACAACGGAACCCTGACATGGAATCGCTGAACACCAAGACCAAGACGCTTTTCATCGGCCTGGATGGCTGCACGTACACGGTGCTCGACGAGATGACCCGCGAGCTGCCCGGTGTCGGCGTGACGATGCCGTTTCTGTCCAAGCTGCTGAAGGGCGGCGTCACTGCCAAGCTGCGCTCGACGCCCAATCCGCTGACGCCGCCGGCATGGACGTCGATCATGACCGGCAAGAATCCGGGCGCTCACGGCGTGTTCGACTTCATTCGCGCCGAAGACAAGGGCGGTGAGGTCTACTGGACGCTGTACGACAGCCGCGATGTCGATTCCGAGATGATCTGGGCGATCGCCAACCGCAATGGCAAGAAAATCGCCGCGCTGAACTTCCCGCTGACGGCGCCGCCGCCGCCGGAAACCAATGGCGTCGTCGTGCCGGGTTTCATTCCGGCCAAGCATCTGCGTCGCAACTCGCACCCGACCGGCCTGTTCGAAAAGCTCAAGGCTGAAATCCCCGGCTTTGATCCCAAGGAGCTGGCCTGGGATTTCGACAACGAAAAGCAGGCGACGGAAGTGCTGTCGCCCGAAGAAACCTACAAGTGGGTGAGTTACCACCTGCCGCGCGAGCACCAGTGGTTCAAGGTGGCCGAGTACGTGCTGAAGAACGAACAGCCGGAACTGATGGCCGTGATGTTCGACGGCACCGACAAGATCCAGCACCAGGCCTGGCCGTACCTTGATCCGGAGCTGCTGAAGAAGGACCCGAGCGAATACGACCTGCGGATGCGCGAGGTCTGCCTCGAATACTTCCGCAACGTCGACGACTACATCGAGCAGCTGGTCAAGCTGTGCGGTCCGGACGTGCAGGTGTTCTTCGCATCGGACCACGGATTCACCGCATCGGTCGAAGTGCTGCGCATCAACGTGTTCTTGGAAGAGAAGGGCTACCTGGCTTGGGCGACCAACGACGGTAGCGAGCAAGCGCTGCGTCGCGAAGCCTCGGACTTCGCCAATCTCGACTGGAGCAAGACCACCGCGTACTGCCGTACGCCGTCGAGCAACGGTATCCACATCCGCGTGTCGAACAAGCCGGGCGAGCCGGGCATCCAGCCGTCCGAGTACGAAAGCTTCCGCGAAAAGCTGATCGCCGACCTGAAGTCGCTGCGCAACGAAGATGGCGAGCCCGTGGTCGTCGACGTGCTCAAGCGCGAGGAATGGTTCCCGGGCGCTCACATGGACAAGGCATGCGACCTGACGCTGGTGCTGCGCGACAACGGCTTCGTGTCGATCCGCAACATCCAGCCGGCCGTCGTCAAGCGGCCGACGCCTGCCGGCACGCATCACCCGGACGGCATCTTTATGGCTGCCGGCAAGGGCATCGCGGCCGCCGGCATGGTCGACCGCTGCGATATTCGTGATGTCTGCCCAACGCTGCTGTACAGCCTCGACCTGGCGGTGCCCAAGGATATGGAGGGCAAGGTGGCCACCGCGTTCTTCACGCCCGAGTACGTCGCGGCCCACCCGATCAAGAAGGGTGCACCGACCAAGAAGGTCCAGCGCGAAGGCGGCGAAGAGATGGATGCGGCCGAAAAGCAGCAGATCATCGAACAGCTGCAGATGCTCGGCTACATGGAGTGAGTCCCTGCAGGTGATCGTCGTCTAAGCAGAACGACGCATCAGCCATACCGAGCTTGACACTTCGGCATGGCTGATGCGTGATCCGGGCCGCAAGCCAAGGATCGGTAACGTATGCAAGACGACATCAAGGGAGACTCGCTGCGGCAATGCGGGTTGGTGGCAGACGACGGTAGCGGCATCAACGGGCGCCTCGCGTTTGAGCGGCCCGCTTGGCCACAGGCACATCGGTTGAAGGACTGCACGCTCGGTGCGTTCACGTTCTTCAATGCGGCCGGCGTGACCTGCGCCTATCGCGTCCATTTCGGTCGCTACTCGCAGATCGGGGAGTCGTCGATCCTCGGTCCGCCCGAGCATCCTCAGGATTACTTCAGTTCCCATCCGTTCGCGTTTACCCGGCCCCAATACATGCCGTCGATGTACCAGCTCGATGACTTCGTTCGATTGGCGCCGGAGGCCGACGACGGCCCTTCTTATGTCGATACCGTGCCCAGCGAAACCTATATCGGCCATGAGGCCTACATCGGCGCTGGCTGCTTCGTGAAACGCGGTGTCCGCATCGGCAATGGTGCGACGATCGGGGCTCGCGCCGTGGTCACGCGCGACATTCCCGACTATGCCATCGCCATCGGTGCGCCGGCCCGCGTCGTCCGCCTGCGCTTCAGTGAGCAGATCGTGGAGCGCTTCCAGAAGCTGCAGTGGTGGCGCTACGACCTCGCGCCCTTCAAGAAAAAAGTCGACTACTCAAAGGTCGAGCAAACCTTGGCCTTCTTCGAGCAACAGCTGGCCGGCGGTCAGTTGCAGCCGCTGCGTCCGGACACCTACTGCGTGCGCCACGTGAACGGCGAACGAGTGGTGGAGAAGCGCGACCGTCCGCTGTATTTTGCCTGATTCAACCAAACCAACCCCCGGAGTCCCATGTCCGTTACCAGCGACACCCTCGTCATCCAGCTGTCCGAGTTGCTTCAAGACTTCACGCAGGACTGGGACAACGATTTTGACGGCGACATGACGCGAGAAACGCGGCTGCTGGCCGACCTGGGCTTCGAATCGATCGACATCATCCAGCTGGTCGTCGCCATCGAGCAGATGGTCAAGAAGAGCAAGCTGCCGTTCAACGAACTGCTGATGAAGGACGGCCGCTACGTCGACGATCTGTCCATCGGTCAGATCGCCGACTTTCTGTCGCAGCGCGTATAGGCCGTCCCTTGGGCGAGACCGTGGTTGGCGGCGTCAAGCTCGCCTGGCAGCAGATCGGAGAAGGCCCGGACCTGGTATTCGTCCATGGGCTGGCCGCGAGCCGTGCATTCTGGTTCGCGCAGTACGCCTTGCCTCTGTCCGCGCGCTTCCGTTGCACGATGTACGACTTGCGTGGGCACGGCTATAGCGACCGCGCTCCCAGCGGCTATTCGTCGACGGCGCTGGCGGCCGAGTTGGCCGGCCTGCTCGATGCGCTGGAGATCGAGCGCTGCGATCTGGTCGGGCACAGCTATGGCGGTGGCGTGGCGCTTGAATACGCGGCGGCACATGCCGCGCGCGTGCGCTCGCTGACGATCATGGACACCAAGGTCAATGCCTTGCAGCCGCGTCAGATGCTCGCTGACATGCCGTACCTGTCGCCGTTCGAGATCGCCGTGGCGGAGCGATCCGGCATCGATTGGTCGCAGGAGGAGCAGATCGGCCTGCGCTTCCTCGAAGTCGTGGCGCGCTTGAAGGCTGCCAATGAAACCTTGCCGACCCGCGACGCCGTCACGCCATTTGGCGAAGGCCGCGGCGCTGCGCGGACCGCGCGCGCCTGGATCGATCTGATCGACCTGCCCGGCGTACGCGAGCAATTGCTGCTGCCCGGTGTCGACGCCGCGCAACTGGCGCAGCGGCTGCGCGATACGCCACTGCTGCTGATCTACGGCGAGCGCTCGCGTTGCATGCCCTCGTGCCGCAGCTTGTCGGCACTGCTGCCGCAGGCGGCGATCGAGACCGTCCCGGAAGGTGGGCATTTCTTTCCGTTGTCGCATGCCGCCACGGTCCGGCCGAGCTTGGAGCGCTTTCTCGACAGCGTGAGCTGATCGGGCCGGGGCTTACGGCCCCAGCAGCGTGAATCGCGTCGGCGTGCCGCCGGTCGCCGACGGTGCGATCCACACGTCGAACTCACCGGGCTCGGCGATCGTGCGCAAGGCCTCGCCGACGAAGGTCAGCGCATCGCGGCGCAGCCGGAAGCTTACGGTGCGCTGTTCGCCGGGTGCCAACGTGACGCGCTGAAAATCGCGCAGTTCCCGTACCGGTCTCGTGACGCTCGCGATGCGGTCGTGCAGATACAGCTGGACGACTTCGTCGACCGGCCGCGTGCCGGTGTTGTGCAAGCGCGCGCTGACGCTCAGCTCGCCGTCCCAGGCGAGCTGGTCGCTGCCATCGATCTGCGTGGCGCCGTAGTCGACCCTTGCATAGCCCAGCCCATGACCGAAGGGATACAGCGGCGCGGCGGTTAGGTCGCGATAGCGCGCCGTGTACTCGCGCATCGGGCCAGGCGGCGGTGGCCGACCGGTGTTCTTGTGCGCGTAGTAGTAGGGCACTTGTCCTGCGGCCTGCGGGAAGCTGACCGGCAGCCGGCCGCTGGGAGCGACCTTGCCGAACAGCAAGTCGGCGATCGCATGCCCGGTCTCGGCGCCGAGAAACCAGGTGACCAGAATCGCGTCGGCGTCGCGCACGGCGCCGCTCAAGGCCAGCGCGCGGCCGGTCCTCAACAACACGACGATCGGCTTGCCGGTGGCCTTTACCGCTTCGGCCAGCGCCTGCTGTGCAGCGGGCACGACGATGTCGGTGCGCGACTGCGCCTCACCGGACATCGATTCACTCTCACCAATCGCCAGCACGACCACATCGGCTTGTTGCGCCGCTGCAACGGCGGCCTCGATGCCGCCAGCGATCGGAACTTCGATGTCGCTGCCGCGCGTCACGCTCAGTCGTGTCGGGTCCGTCATCGCCTCGCGCAGGCCGGTTTCGACACTGACCGCATCGTGGCGGTCGTCGAAGACGGTCCAAGGCCCATTCAAGTCCGCCGGCCCACCGGCCATGGGGCCGATCAGCGCGATTCGCGTCGACGTGGTCGGCGCCAGCGGCAGCAATCCGTTTTGATTGCGCAGCATGACGATCGCCCGCTGGGCCGCCTCGCGGGCCAGCGCACGCGTGGACGCCGTGCGCGTCTGCGCTCGCTCGCGGGCGACGTCCATCCGGGCGTAGGGCGCGTCGAACAAACCGAGATTGCGTTTGGTGCGCAGCACGCGGCGTACCGCTTGGTCGAGGCGTGCCATCGGCACCTCGCCGCTGGCGACGAGGTCCGGCAGGTATTGCTGATACAGCCGGCTGGTCATGCTGACGTCGACGCCGGCCATGAACGCGCGTCGTGCCGCGTCGCGGTCATCGCGGGCGACACCGTGCTCGATCAATTCGTGGTCGGCCGCGTAGTCCGACACGACGATGCCGTCCCAACGCCATTGATCGCGCAGCAAACCGGTCAGCAGCCGGTGATGGATCATCGACGGAATGCCGCCGATCTCGTGGAAGCCGGCCATCACCGCGCCGGCGCCCGCATCGAACGCGGCCTTGAACGGCGGCAGATAGACCTGATGCAGCGTGCGCTCTGACAACTCGGCGACGTTGTAATCGAGTCCGCCTTCGGCGGCGCCGTAGCCGGCAAAGTGCTTGGGCGTGGCCAACATCGCATCGGCGTCACCGAGATGGCCGTTCTTCTGATAGCCGCGTACGCGTGCCGCCGCCATCACTTGCGCCAAATGCACATCTTCGCCGGCGCCCTCGACGCCACGGCCCCAGCGCGCATCGCGTGCGATATCGACGTTCGGTGCGAGGTTCCAAGCGACGCCGGCGGCGGTCGCTTCGACGGCCGTGGCTCGTGCGACGCGCTCGGCCAGTGCCGGGTCGAAGCTGGCCGCCTCGGCCAGCGGTACCGGGAATATCGTGCGAAAGCCGTGGATCGCATCGACCGAGATCAGCACCGGGATCTTCGTCCGCGACTGCTCGACGGCCGCGCGTTGCAGTTGCCGAGCCCACGCGGCGCCGATGCCGTTGAACACCGCGCCGATGCGGCCGCGGCGAATCTCGTCGAGCTGTCGCTGCATCGCGGTCGGCTCGCCGCGCGCACGCTCCCGGTCGGACGGTTCGTGCTCGTAGACGGCGGCGACCAGCGTCAGCTGGCCCGCTTTCTCGGCCGTCGTCATCTGCCCGATCAGGGCATCGATCGCGGCATCGTCGGGTGCCGCAGCCTTGGCCAGCGCGGTGACCGTGGCACCGATCAGCAGCGCGGCAAGCCGTTTGAGCATCGTGAACATGGTGCGATAGCAGAGCGGTGGGTGCGCAGTATCGCCCGCTTGCGCGAACCCGGCCTCTTTCAATCCGATGCGGTGCCGACCACCATAGCGAGTCGGCGTCGAGGCGCCGACGATGACAACGACAAATCAACATCACAGGGATGAAACCAATGAAATCTTCGTTTGCCGTCGCGGCCGCCGCGTCGCTCACCATGCTGTGCCTCGCCGCTCCTGCCCATGCCGGCGGTACCGTGCGCGGCGCCATCGGTACCGGCAGTTTCGAGCTGGATGAACAGAGCGGCTTCGACGCCGACGCCGACACCACGGTGTTCGATTTCCGCGGCGCGTTCGATGTCAGCGAGCACGTGTTCCTGCGCGGCGAGTACACGTCGGCGTCGGCCGACGAGTTGGACGTCGAGGGCACGGACTTCGACATCGATACCGACATCAGCGCGCTGCGCCTCGGTGCCGGCTATGGCGCCAACGTCGGAGGCGTGCGCCTCTATGGCGTCGCCGAGTTCGTGCAGCTCGAAATCGAGGTTGAAGGCGAAGGTGAAGACGGCAACGGCTATGGTCTGACCGGTGGTATCGCCGACCAAGGCAAGGGCAAGCTGCTGTGGTCGGTCGAGCTGTCGTTCCTCGACGTCGAAGAGACCGCCGGCGCCACGCTCGATGCCACCGTCGGCTATCGCTTCACGCCGTCGCTGGCGGGGGTGGTGGGCTTGCAGAGCTACGCGTTGGAAGACAGCGACGAGAACGAGCTGAGCCTCGGCGCGCTGTATCTGGGTCTCGAAGCGCGCTTCTGAGCAGTTGCCGGACTCGCTGCCGCGTCGCGGCGAGTCCGGTCATCTGGGTTGCAGTGGGCTCGTCCGCAATGCGGTCATGCAGCCGGCGCCAAACGAGCACCGCACGCGGCAGTTCAGGTGGTGGCGCGGTAGCCGAGTGACAGCGCCAGCTGATTGAGCGTCGGGGCCATCGCGGTGGCACGGGGTTCGGCATGCGGCCACTGTGGCGCGCCGCCAACTCCGATTCGGTCCAGCACCTCCGCCACCGTCATGGACGCCAGCGTGTCGAGGTCGACGCGAGCGCTGCGCAGCTGCCAGGCATCCGACATCGCTCGCGCGAGCGTGGCATTCACCTGGTACCACGCCAGCTCCGGCTTCATCACCGGCGCGCTGTTGAACAGGTTGTGATCGCGATAATCCGGCGGCACATACAGCTTGCCCCGGTAATGCAGTTGTGCCGCGTCGATGAACCGGGCGACCGAAGTCGTCACGTGCAGGTAGTCGGCGTCGGGCAGCCGTGCGAACCAGCGCTCGACTTGATGGATGCGAAAGCCCGCGCTGCTGTCGGTGATCGTCACCAGCGGAGCGTCGATCGCCGCCAGCAGTACGCGCTGCAGTTCGGCGATGCTCCAGTCAGCATGCGCCGCCAGATAGGCAGCGGGGTTGCCTGCCGCCGACGGCAGATGCTGACGCAGTGCCTGATACAGCGGTTCGTGCTGGGGCGTCTGCGCCAATGCGTACAACTCGGGCAGATGGCCGACCTTGTCGACCATCGACAACTGCAGGTCGCCCAAGTAGACACCACCGGCGGCCTGCGCCAGCCGCAGCGCCTGATCCTCGATGCCGGTATGCGGCACGCCGAGCATGATCAGTACCCGGCTCATTGGTCAGCCTCGCGCTTGTGGCCGAGAAACACCTCGCAGCCGCCACGTGGGTTTTTCACGTACTGCCACTTGCCATTGCGCTGTATGCAGACCTCGGGGCCATAAGGGTTGGCGGTGCCGAGGAACAGACCATGCGGCGTCGACGCAAAGTTGCGCACGCCCCAGTTGTACTGATTGTTGAAGCCCGAGCGCGTCACGCATTCCCAGCGAACGCCGTCCGGCGTGCGCCACAAGTCGAAGCCACCCATGTCGCGATTGAGCCGATCCAAGCCCCAGCGACGCACCAGCACCAGCACGTCTTCGGGCCAGGTGTTCATCGGCACGTACGGCAGTGCGTTGGCCCACGAGAACGTGCCGATATACAGCCAGCCGGCGTGCTCGGCCATGCGCCAGATGTAGCCGTTGAACAGGTTGTCGAAGCCAGCGCCGTAGCCCGACAGCGGCACCTTCAGGCCTTGCGGGGTGTCGCGCGGCAGGCCGGCGAGCAGCTCCCAGGTGTCGTCTGGCCAGACGCGGATCATCTCGGACGCGGCGGGGCCGATCCGGAACTGGCGGTGGAAGCCGCCGTTGGCAATGCCGGTGCCCACGTAGAGCGCACCCTTGAACACGCAAAGGCTGGCAACCGCCTCATTGTGCGGGCCGCGGTAGGCGCCCTTGTCGAGCACCTTTTTCCATGTGTAGGGCGGCTTGTCGGCCTGTTCTGTGCGCCACAACTGCATGCCGCGCGGATTCACGGTGCCGGCGTAGAGCCGCCCGTGGTACTCGCACATTTCGAATACGGTGACGTTGGCGCGTTCGCCGAAGCCTTCAATGTTGGCGTTGGTCCACTGGGCACCGGCGATATCGTCAGTGCAGTAGATCGTTGATTCGCTGCCGACCGAGTCCTGCGCGCGGCGCACACCATCGACAACGGCACTGGAACTGGTCGGCGTCGTGTGAATTCGGCCCTGAAAGCGCTGCAGTGTGCGGAACGAGCGGACCTGCGGGCCGAACGGCGGACGCGGCACTGAATGAAACGTCTCGCCGTCGTCGCAGCGCAGGATGTCGGGCGGCTCCGGCGCGCGCGCCGGCGCCCAGGTCGACACGTACAGGCAGGGCTTGGAGTCGCTGGCGCCCTGGAATACCGCCATGCCGCGAAAGCCGATGTAGCGCGGCACCGGCTTGCCTTGGGCGTCGTTGACCCAGATCGCCTGATAGACGCGCTGCCAGAGGCCGTCGGCCGGATCGTAGCGCCAGATTTCGGCGCGACGGTCGTAGTCGTAGACGTCGGCCTTCCAGTCGGTCGGCCACGGCTTCATGTTCGGCATCGGCTCGTTGCACTTGTTCATCTGCAACACGCCGCGCGTGGTGCCGACGAACAGCCGGCCTTGGAACCAGGCCATGCTGTGCGTATAGGAATTGAGCCCGTCGCCGAAGCCGCTGCGATTGATCATCCGAAAGTCTTCGGCGACCAGCCCCTGCTCGTCGCCGCGTCCGGTACCGGCTTGCGACGCGGTCTGCATTACGGCAGCCAGGACCAGACTTCGACCAGCACGAAACGCACGAGCGCCTTCGTAAAGGCGATGCCTGCGATGGTCCAGTGACTGTGGACTTTGGCCTGTCCGGTCATACCGGGCTTGAGCTGGGTGCCCGGGTCATCCAGCAGCACGCGCAAGCGCACGACCTTGCCGTAGTCGCCGGCCTCGGCGTCGGGGGCCACGTGAATGACCTTGCCGTCGAAGCTCGCGCCCGGAAACGCCCAGACCCGGAGCCAGGCGTGAGCGTCGCTGGAAATACTGCCGATTGTGGCTTCTGGCAGCTCGATCTCGGCCTGCAGTTGGCTGGTATCTTCGATGTAGGCGATCTGCGCGCCCACCGCTAGATAGGCACCCCGCGAAAACAGCAGCTTTTCCGATACAACGCGGCCGGCGATTGGTGCACGCACGCGCGTGTTCGCCAGCTGTTCCTGGTGGTAGGCGAGCTCGGTTTTGGCCTTGAACACTTCGGCTTCGAGGGCCGCAATCCGCTCGTCACGCGCCGGGTTGCCAATGACCTTGACCTGCTGCTGGGCTTCGATCACTTCCTGGGTGCGCACGGCAGCGGCGCCTCGCGCTGCCTCGTATTCCTGCGGCGACACGGCCTTGCGGCTGAATGCCTTGGCCAGACGATCTGCTTCGGCCTGGGCGAACTGCTGACGCTTACGCGCGGTTTCGAGCTTTTCGCGGGCCAGCTGGACTTCGCCGGCGGCGCCGCCGGTCTTGACGATCGCCAGCTCGGATTCGGCCCGGCGCAGCGTCGCTTCGGCGGCTGCGACCTCGGCGCGCGTCTGCACATCGGACAGCAGCAGCAGATCCTGACCGGCTTCGACCAGATCGCCCTCCTGCACGAGGACCTGCTTGACGTCGCCGGCCACCAGGGCGCGCACTTCGGCACGGTCGCGCGGCAGCACCACGGCAACGCCGCTGGGCTGATAGGGGTAGGGCACGACGAACAGCAGCGCCACGACGCCGATGATGATCCAGGTCGTTTTCGACAGAGTGGGAAGTTTCACGCTGAAAGGCTCCAGGGATTGACGCTGATATAGCCCGCGCCGGCTTTGGCGATAGATCGAGAAAACGAACACCACCAGAAAGAGGACCACGCCGGCACCGCCGAACGCGCGTTCGAGCAGTCGTGCGGGAAACATCAGATACAGCACGATGATCGCCGCCATGTAGAGGATCATCGAGCCGGCATAGAGCTGGCGCACGCGGCGTGAGGGGAGGGGACGCTCGTTCCACGGGCGGTCGAAACCCATCAACGAGGTCCAGGCCTGATCCCGAAGGTCCGGCACGCCGAGCCGGTGGCTGAGCCAGTGGTAGCCGTCGCGGCGGGCCATCGGATTGGCCAGAAACAGGAACAGCATCAGCGAACTGGCGGCCTGAACGACGAAGTAGGCCGGCAACAGTCCGGGTCCCATCCGGGTCATGAACCACCCCAGCTGCGCCAACAAGCTCAGCAGCAGCAGGGCCGTCAGCGGTGCCATCAGGATCTGCGAGCGGCCCTGCTCGTCGGTGCGTTCGGCGGGCCCTGCGGTGCTGGTGAACAGCTTCGGCACCAGTCGCAGCATGAACATCAGTCCGAAATCGGGCCACTCCCCGGTGTTGCGACGGACGGCTGCCAGTCTCGCGCTCTGCACCACCAGATTGTTGATCGCCGACGCAATGAGCAACATCGTCAGTGCGCGAGGCCAGGGCGCAAGCCCGGCGACGGTGGCCGCCAATTGCAGGCGTACGCTCCAGATGGCGAACAAGCCGCCGCAGACCATCAACAACACGGCCCAACCCAGTCGGGCGTCAGCTGATGGTGCGGAGAAAAACCGCCCTAGCGCAGCAAACGGGCCGGGAGGCAGCGGCTGCTGCACTTCATCGGCGGTGCCGCGATGCAGGCCGCTGAAGTTGCCGGCGATCGCGCCGGGCAACCCCGGTCGCGCCAGGTTGCCGGGCAGCAGCGTTGGCGGCGGGATCAGGTCATGGCGCTTGGGATCGAGATCGCGACCCCAGGGGTCCCGCTCCATCTGCGTCGGTGCCGGCAGCGGCTCTCGAATACCCGGGTCCAGAAGCCCCGCCAGCGCCAGGTCAATGGCGGCTTCGGCGATCTGCCAGGATTCGGTCTGCCCGAACTGCTCGCACGCGGCGGCCAGTCGCTGCTCGGGGCTGCGCTGACCATCGAACAGTGGCGCGTAGCGACGCGTCCAGGCACCCAGCTGCGGGACCGCATTGATCCGCGACAGCTCGGCACGGCAGTAGGGGTGCAGGCCCGGAGCAGCGGCCGGCGACGGCGTCTCGGCAGTCATATGGAGGGCGAACGAGGGCCGATCAGCGCAGCGGTCGACTGCCGGTCGCGCTGGTGTCCGTCGCCGGCGGCTGCGGCCAGCCCGGCTCCGGGAACTTGAGCAGCAGTTCGGTGCGCGCCATGTCCTCGCGGTTGAGCACGCCTGCGGCGGCCTTGAGCTGGATGATCGAGCCGAGGTAGGCCAGACGCTCACGTGCCAGATCGCGCTCGGCTTCGTATCGGCGACGGACCGACTGCAGCCAGTCGGCCGTGGTTTCGGTGCCGACCTCGAGGCCGACACGGGTGCTGCTCTCCGATTGAATGGCGGCCTCGACAGCGCGACGGCGTGCGTCGATCTGTCGCTGCGATGACGCCGCACTCATCCAGGCGCGCTGCACTTCGGTCTTGACCTGCAATTCGGCACTGCTGAGCTTGGCCTCCGACTGCATCAACTGCGCTTCGGCTCGATTGACGTCGGCCGAGATGGCGCCGCTGGTAAACAGCGGCATGCTGACTTCGACACCGATCCGCTGATCGAGGTCGGTACGCGCGCCAGAAATGCCGCCGTCGGCGTCAAACCAGGCATGGGTGCCGACGATATTGACCTTGGGCAACCGGCGGCTCTTGGACAACTCGATGCCGACACGCGAGGCCTCGACCGCAGCGCGGGCTGCTGCCAGAGCAGGTTGTTTTTCGAGTGCGGTCTTGAGCCACGACGGCAGGTCGCCGGGGTTCAGCGGCGGCAGCGGTGTCTGCGGTTGCAGCACGCCGATCCGCTTGAAGTCGCCGCCGACGGTCAGCGCCAGCTTCATCCGGGCCGCCTGCACGGCGTCTTCGGCGTCGATCTTGTCGGCTTCCGCGCTTGCGCGCGCAGCACGAACCAGCGCCACGTCGGATTCCTTGACCAGACCCGAGCTGAAACGATCTTCGATCTGACGCTGCTGCTCGATCGTCGCGGACAGCTGAGCGTATTGACCGCGCAGGACTTCGAGCGCGTCGATCACGGCGAAGTAATCCCGCGCCAACTGCAGTGCGATTTTGGCTTCGGCCGAATCCATCGACAGTTCGGCGGCACTGACGTTGATCTTGGCCAGGTCCACCGTGCGGAACAGATCCGGCCGATACAGCGCCTGGGTCAGGCCCAGCCCGTAGGCGTAGCGATTGAACGTGTCCGACCGGTCGATATCGACGACACCGAAGTAATCGCCTTCGACCTTCTGGTGCGCCCAGTCGTACTCGCCGCGGATGCCGATTTGTGGGAACTCCGCCGAACGAGCGGTCTGCTCGGCGCTGCGCGCGACTGACACCGCCGCGCTGGCCACCTGCAGGTCGGGCGAAAGGCTGCGGGCGCGGACATAGGCGGCGCCGAAGCGCAGATCACCCAGTGCGGAGCCGTCCGCAGCGACCAGCGGTGCCGTTTGGCACAAGCAGATCATCAACAGCAGACGCTTCATGCTCGACGACAGCAGCACGCGATGCCCCACATTGTTCTCCCTGAAAGACAAGCTGCCAGCAGAATCACCCGGCACCCTGTCGCGTGCGACCATCGCGTAGCAGCGGACGCATCACGCGCCAACTTCGAAGTCACCGTTAAGCGCCTGACTCTACTGAAACAATCTGTCGCCGTCCACGACTGTTGCACGCGATTTTTCAGGGCGTCGGCGCAATTGGATAGAGGCTGTAAGACACCGCTTACAGTGTGATCCAGCGCACCATCGTTCCGGCGGTCCAGCGCCCGCTGGCGGAGGCTGGCACCCGGACCAGCACGGTGGCATCGGCCAGATTGCTCAGCATGTGCGAGGCCTGACGCTCCAGCGGCAGCAGCAGCGACTGCCCTTGGTCATCGGTCGTCTCCCGCATCCGCAGCCATAGCGTCTTGCTGACTTCAGCGCGAACGTCATGGCTCAGGCGGCCATGACGCCAAGCCGGCATATCGGCCAGCCCTTCGAACCGTGCCAGCGCCGGCCTGACGTAGACCAGCAGGTTGACCAGCACCGACGCGGGATTGCCCGGCAACCCAAACAGCAGCGCGCGGCCCTGGCGCGCCACGTACAGCGGCATGCCGGGTTTCTGCGCGACTTTCCAGAACACGGTCTGCGCGCCGCCGGCCTGCGCAGCGGCAGGCACGTGGTCGTGATCGCCGACCGATACACCGCCGGTGGTCAGCACCAGGTCGGCGCTGGCGAAGGCCTGGGCCAGCGCGTCGCAAACCTGTTCGTAGCGATCGCCGACGTAGTGCAGCGTGACCGCGTGGTAACCCCAATGCTGCAGATGCGCTCGCAACAACGGGCCGTTCGCGTCGGCAATCTGCCCGGGCCGCAGCGGCGCGCCGGGCGGTGCAACCTCGTCGCCGGTAATCAGAATGGCGATCCGCGGCCTGCGATGAACGCGCACGCGGGAAACGCCGCCCATCGCGATGGCGCCGAGCAGTCCCGGCGTGATCCGTTGGCCGGCGCGACCGATCGTGTCGCCGAGCCGCAATTCCTCGCCTTGACGACGGACGTCGGTGCCTGCCGGCAGCACCTGCAGCACCCGCACCTGGTCGCCGTCGCGCTCGGTCAGTTCCTGGCGTACCGAGGTATCGGCA
>Ga0255089_1000199_pt1 | contig 27712 bp, 28 predicted proteins | sample Colum_Miss_RepC__2_FD_188468 | JGI IMG/M metagenome (GOLD analysis project Ga0255089, IMG submission 188468) | Freshwater microbial communities from Columbia River, Oregon, United States - Colum_Miss_RepC_8d | ecosystem: Environmental > Aquatic > Freshwater > River | place: USA: Oregon... | reverse complement strand
ATCTGGAGCCGCACCTGTTCCTGCTGCTGTTCGTGCCGCCGCTGCTGTTCGCCGACGGCTGGCGGATGCCCAAGCGCGAATTCTTCCAGTCGCGCGAACGCATCCTGGCGCTGGCATTTGGCCTGGTGCTGTTCACGGTGGTCGCCGTCGGCTATCTGCTGCACTGGATGATTCCGGGCCTGCCGCCGGCCGCTGCATTCGCGCTGGCGGCGGTGCTGTCGCCGACCGATGCAGTGGCCGTATCCGCGCTGGCCGGCCGCGCCGGCATCCCGAAGCGGCTGATGTACACGCTCGAAGGCGAGGCGCTAATGAACGACGCCAGCGGCCTGACCGCGTTCAAGTTCGCCGTCGCCGCAGCGGCCACCGGCGCGTTTTCGCTGCAGGCGGCGTCGACCGCGTTCGCGCTGGTGGCGCTGGGCGGCGCCGCGATCGGCCTGGCGATGGGCTGGGGCATGGCGCTGTTCCAGAAGTGGCTCGCCGGATGGACCAATGTGCAGGCGCAGGGCACGGTCGTGATGATCCTGCTGCTGCCGTTCGCCGCGTATCTGATCGCCGAAAACGCCGGCACATCCGGCATCCTCGCGGCCGTTGCCGCCGGCATCACGCTGAACCTGAAAAGCGCCGGCGACGCCGGCGCCGACACGCGCATCGCCACGACACACATCTGGCAGATGGTCGAGTACACGCTCAACGGCGTGATCTTCGTGCTGATGGGCCTGCAACTGCCCGACATCATCCTGGATGCGCTGCGCGAGTCGTTCCAGGAGGGCGGCTGGAAAGACAGCGCGCGGCTGCTGACCTGGGCCGGCATCACGTGGGCGGCGCTGATCGCCACGCGGCTGGTCTGGGTCTGGGGCATGTTGCACGTGACGCATCTGGCCGCGCGCTGGCGCGGCGACGGCCACCGGCCGATGCCGAAACGCCGGCTGCTGTTTGCCACCGCGCTGGCCGGCGTGCGCGGCGCGATCACGCTGGCCGGCGTGCTGTCGGTACCGTTCGTGATCGAAGGCGGGCTGCCGTTTCCGCAGCGCAGCTTGATGGTGTTTCTGGCGGCGAGCGTGATCCTGATTTCGCTGTTCGCCGCCGCGATCGGGCTGCCGCTGCTGCTGCGCGGCATGACCGTCGAAGAAGACCCGGAAGAACGCGAAGAACAAGCGGCGCGCATCCAGGCTTGCGAAGCGGCGATCGCGGCGATTGCCGTGGCAGCGCGCACCGACGACGAAGTGCGCCACGTCAATGACGGCCTGTCACCGCAGGCCGCTGCCGCGCAGCGGATGATCCAGGCGTATCAGCAGCGGCTGCGCACGCTGCGCGAAGAAGCCACGGCGCCGGCCAGCGTCCGCGAACGCACTCAGGCCGACTTGCAACTGCGGCTGATCGGCATCCGCGCCGAGCGCGACGAAGTGCTGCGGATGCATCGCCGCGACGAGATCAACGACACCGTGCTCAACGCGCTGCTGTACGAGATCGACATCCGCGAATCCGCGCTGACGCCGCGCGCGACGCGCGGCCACTGACCGCTGCGTTAGTCGAGCCGGTAGACCGGATACAAGCCGAGGCGCTCGTCCCAGGACGGCGCGCGCCGCGCGAAAAACGCCAGCCGCGCCTGCGGGTCGGCAGCGAACGCGGCATCACTGGCCACACGCTGTTGGAACGCATCAGCCAGCGCCGGATCGGCGTCGAGCATCTGCCGGGCAATGTCTTCGGCGACGTAGGCTTCCAGATATTCCTTGGGCTCGTAGGCGCCGTTGAAGAACCCCCAGGCCAGCAGCGAGTCCTCGCTTTGCGGCTCCAGCAGCGTCATCAGCAGCCGCGCACGCGGCTGCGCGATCGGCACCATCAGCGAGCCGGCCGGAATGTCGCGAGCTTCGTTCTGCCACTGGCCGTCGACGCTCAGCGTCGTGTGGCCTTCGAACGTCTGCGGCGAGAACCGCGTCTGCGTGGCGCGGAAGGTCTGCACCGGCGCCGCGCTTTGTGCGGCATCGACGATCGTGTACTGCAGGCCATGCAGATCCAGCTTGGCCGCAACCAGTGCCGCACTCGCCACCGGCACGACATAGCCGCGACGCGGCGCCGTCACCTGCCGATCCACCTGCACGTCGTCACGCAGCGGTACGCGCCAGATCTGCGGCTTGCGGTCGTCATAGCGGGTCATCAGCGCGCCGGACACGGTCGATGGCGTGCGCGTGTACTCGTAGCCGCGAAACTCGATGATGCGGCTGCGCTCACTGGCCTTGTACGACAGCGCGACCGGCTGCCCGGCCAGCGTCGACGCGGCGCGTGCATCGGCCGCGCGCGCCAGCGGTTGCCAGGCCGCGCCTTGGCGCGCATGGATCGCCAGCAAGGCATCGATCGTCTGCGTCGTCACGCGCACCCGCGTGGCGTAGTCCTTCCACGCGTGCGTCTCGACCAGCACGCCGAAGCGGTTGCGCTGTACGAAGTAGCCGCTGGAGTAGCGCGGCGGCGATACGCCATCGGTGAAGCCGGACATCGGATCGTCTTCGACGTCGAACGACGGATAGAACGGCAGCGGCAGCGAGCCTTTGCGACGCAACTGCCCGATGATCTCGTCGCGCAGCGCGCGGCCGGCGTCGCGCAGCGCGGCATCGCCCGAATACAGCGGCTCCAGCGTGATCGACACATCGTGCTCGAACTTGGCGCCGTCGGTGACGTGCAGGTCGACGGTGATCAGCGGGTCCCAGCGCTGGATCAATCGCAGCATCGCCTGCATTTCGGGCGCGTCGGCTTTGACGTAATCGCGATTCAGGTTGAAGTTCTGCGCCGTGGTGCGCCAGCCCATCTGCTCGGGGCCGACCTGGTTGGGGCGGTTCCAGGCGCCGAAGCGCTCGTGACCGTCGACGTTGAATACCGGCACGAACACCAGCACCTGGCGCTGCAGTGTCGTGTCGCGCCGTCGCAGTGCCTGGCGCAGCGCGATGAAGCCGGCGTCCTTGCCGTCGATCTCGCCAGCATGGATGCCGCCCTGGATCAGCATCACCGGCAGTTGCAACTGCTGCGCGGCTTCCGGCGTGAAGGCGCCGCGCGCCGACACGATCAACGCCAGCATCGGCCGCCCTTCGGGCGTCGTGCCAAAGCGCTCGCAGCGCACCGCTTGCGGAAACTGCTGCGCGAACGCGTCGCACAGCCGGATCACTTCGTCGTAGCGGCCGGTCTGACGCAGGCCCGAGCGCTCGGCCAGCGTCGTTAGCGACGACGCGGCATCGTCGGCAGCCGGGACGGTGGCAGCGTGCACCGGTAACGGCAGGCTGCCGGCCAACAGCAAGCTCAGCACGGCTGCGAGGCCGGCAGCAGCGCGGGTCATCAAGGTCGTCATCGAGGCGTCAGGGTGGGTGCGGCGGCTTACGGCAGGTTCTCGATCGGCACCGGCTCGATGTCATCGGCCGGCGTGAAGCCGAACACGCGGCCGTAGAAATACAACTCGGCGGACAAGGCGCGCTGGCTCGACTGCAGCGCGCGAAATCCGTGCCGCTCGTTGGGGAAGCTGACGTAGGCCACTGGCAAGCCCTTGGCGCGCACCGCGTCGAACATCGCTTGCGATTGGTTCGGCGGCACCACTTTGTCGAGCAGCCCTTGAAACAGAATCAACGGCGTCGATAGCCGGTCGGTGTGGCGTACCGGCGAACGCTCGCGATACAGCGCCTGCATCCGCGGATACGGCCCGACCAGACTGTCCATGTAGCGGGACTCGAACTTGTGCGTGTCGCGCGCCAGCGTTTCCAGATCGCCAATGCCGTAGTAGCTGGCACCGGCCTTGAACGTGTCGCGGAACGTCAGTGCCGCCAGCGTCGTGTAGCCGCCGGCGCTGCCACCCTTGATCGCCAGCCGCTGGCCGTCGGCCAAGCCGCGCTCGACCAGATAGCGCGCCGCGTTGACTGCATCGTCGACATCGACCACGCCCCACTGCCCGTTCAAGCGACGACGGTAGTCGCGGCCATAGCCGCTGCTGCCGCCATAGTTGACGTCGACGATCGCAAAGCCGCGGCTGGTCCAGTACTGGACCGCCGGATTCAGCGTCGCCGTCGTCGCGCTGGTCGGCCCGCCGTGGCTGAGCACGCGCAGCGGCGGCGCAACGCCATCGGGCAACCGGTATCGGCGATTGCGCGGCGCGTAATAGAACGCATGCGCGGTCCGTCCGCCGGTGGTCGGAAACTCGATGGCCTGCGGCACCGAGATGTCGGCAGCGTCGATCTGCAAGGCACTGGAGCGCCGCAGCACGTCCGTCACGCCCGTTGCAACGTCGACGCGCACCAGCGCCGGTGTTTGCGTCGGCGACCCGCCGACGAACAGCACGCGTCCATCGGCAGCCACGCGCAGGTCCTGAATATCGCGGAACGGCGTGGCGATTTCGCGCAAGGTCCCGCGCGCGGGGTCGAGGACCGCTAGTTGCGAGTCGCCGCGACGGCGCAACGCGCAGATGATCCGCCCCTGACGATCGAAGCCGTACAGCGACATGCCGAACACCCACTGCGGCGCGCCGAATTCGGCATCGAGCGGATACAACGGGCGCACCGCGTCGGCGCCGTCACGCCAGCCATACAGGTTCCACCAGCCGCTGCGGTCGGAGACAAACACCAGTTCGCCGTCTGGCGCGAACTCGGGCTGAAACACCGACTCGTGCTCGCCGCCGGCGATGCGCCGCGCGCACGACACGCGGCCGTCGGCGTCGATCGGCGCCTGCCACAGCGTGGTGCCGTCCCAGGGCATGTTCGGGTGATTCCAGCTGAGCCAGGCCAAGTACAGGCCGTCGGCACTCAAGCGTGGCGACGAATAAAAATCCCAGCCCGACTGCAGCACGGTCTGCTCATGTGGCGCGTCGAGCGCGATCGCCACCAGCGTGTTGACCGCCTCGGCATCCGCGCGACGATGGTCTTCGCGCACGGCGATCAAACGGCGCCGCGGCGCATCGACGATCAGATCGGCGAAACGCAGGCCAGGCGTCGTCACCAACGGCGTCGGCACGGCGCCGTCCTTCAGCGGCAATGCGTACAAGCCTTGATCTTCGTCGTTGCTGAAGTAGACGACGCCCTCGCCGATCACATAGGCACCACCGCCGTATTCGTGGACGCGGCTGCGCAGGCTCATCGGCGCTGCGCTGACGTCGCGTACGGTGCCATCGGCATCGCGGCGCACCAGCACCGAGCGGCCCGCTTCATTGACGCGCGATTCGAGCCAGTACACGGCATCGCCGCGCGGGCTGATCGCGCTGATGCCGATGGCATCGGCAAACACCGCGTCCAGCGTGATCGGCGATACCCAGGAGCCCGGTGTTGCCGCGACGACATCGACATCGGGTTGGGCGGCAGCAGCGGCAGTCGGGCTCATCGTCATCGTGGTCAGGCAGCTCATCAGGCAAGTCGTCAGGATCGTCCGCAAGCCGCGTATTGCGGCAACGGTTGCATGCAGGCCGTGCTTCATCGTGACGGTTTGGAGCAGCCCCGCTGCTCAAAGCCGGCCATGTCGGTGTAATCGGCGCGCGGCAGATAATCGCCGAGTACGGCGGCTTCGTCACCGGGCGTGTGTGTGTTCTGCACGGCCTGCGCAAAACCGGGCGACGGCAGCATGTTGCGCAGGAACAGCATGCCGTCATCGTCATGTCCTGCACCGTCACCCGCCTCGCCCCAGTCGACCCAGGCGACGCCGCATTCGGCTCGCGCATTGCGCGGTCGATCGGCCGCGCGGCTGACGACGACGGTGTAGCGACGCTTGGCGTCCAGCGGCACTTGCTCGTCGTAGACGCAGGCGCTGGCGCGCTGGGTATATGCCTCGTAGTTGCACAGCGACCAGTAGCGCAAATCGCCGGCTTGAAAGCGCGCGCGGCCGCTGCGCGTTGCCGGCACACGCGGCATCGTTCCCTGCAGCACCAACACCGGCCCCAGACGACGGCTGGTCATCGCCCACAGGTACGCGTTGTCGGGGTTGCTGTAGACGCCGCCCTTGCGTTCCGGCTGGCCGCCACATTCACCGAGATAAGCGCAAGCGGCGACCACGCGAGCGTCGTAGAACGCATGCCACTGCAGCGGCTGCGTCGCGGGGAACGCATCCGGCAGTGCGCCAGCCTTCAACGGGCGCTCACGCGCCAGCAAGTAGGCCGCGCGCGGCGCCACGGTGTTGGGCATCGCCTCGCGATTCACTTCGGCGCGGACGCAGCTGTCGTCGGCCGCGAGCAAGCGGCCGTCGGCCAGCCGCAGCTGCGCTTGCGGCAGGTCAACGCCGCCGGTGCGCCCACGGCCTTCGTCCGGCACGTAGACGCGGTACAGCAGCGCGATGTCGCGCTGCTCGGGTCCGGCGTACAGCGTGTTGGCCGCGCGCCGCGCCGGCACCGCCTCGGCACGCACTTGCACGGTCCAGCGACGTGGCCATGCAGAACGCTCGGCGTTGTCGATGAACGGATTGCGGCTGCCGGCATCGGGCTGGATCAGCGCGTCGTGCAGTGCATCGGTCGGCGCGCCATCGGCGTCGTACAGCACCAGCGAGGCATAACGCGCCTGCGGGTAGTCACCTTGCAGCTGCAGCGTCGCGCCATCCGGCAAGCGCAGGCGCGCGGCCCAGTACGCCGCGCCAGTATCCGGATACGCATAGCTGCGCGCCGGGTCTTCACGAACCCAGGGGCCGTCCCAAAAGCAGCTGTGTTCGGCCGGTGCGGCGTTGGCGGCGACTGTCGGCGTCGTCGCCGGGTCCGGTGCGCGGCCGTTGCACGCGCCTGTGCTCGTGATCAACAGCGCGACCCACAGCGCGGTGGCCTTCATCGGTGCAGCCGTATTGGGCTTGAACATGCGCGATACCGTTCCTTGGTGGCACGAAAGAATCAGACGCTGCGGGCTTCTCCCTGACGCAGCAGCCACATTGCGTCGTCGGCCAGACCCGCCTCGGCGAGCGCGGCGCGCAGCAGCCGCGGCGGCTCGTCGAGCGCGTCGTCGGCCAGTTCGAAGCTGCCCCAGTGAATCGCCAACGACCGACGCGCGCGCAGTTCACGATGCAGTTGCACGGCTTGTGCCGGGTCGATGTGCTGTCCTTGCATGAACCAGCGCGGCGCATAGGCGCCAATCGGCAATGCGGCCAGATCGATATCGCCGGTGCGGTCGGCGATCTGCGCCAAACCCGACCAGTAGCCGGTATCGCCGGCAAAGTAGAAACCGAAGTCGGTGCTGCGCGCGGTCCAGCCGCACCACAGCGTGCGGTTGCGGTCGCGCAAGCCGCGCGCGCTCCAGTGCTGCGCCGGCACGCAGTCGAACGTCAGGCCGCGATACGCGTGGCGCTGCCACCAGTCGTGCTCATGGACATCGACACAGCCCCAGTCGCGCATCAGCGCGGCCAGGCCGAGCGGCGCCAGGAAGCGAGTCGGTGTGGACTGCCGTTGCGAACGACGCGCCAGCGCACGCACGGTGGCGCGGTCGAGGTGGTCGTAGTGGTTGTGCGATACCAGCACGACGTCGATCGGCGGCAGTGCGTCGACGTCGACGACGCAAGGCACCTTGCGCGCAGGCCCGGCGAAACTCAGCGGCGAGGCGCGATGCGACAGCACCGGGTCGGTCAGTATCCACAGCCCGTCGAGATGCAGCAGCACGGTGGCATGGCCGATCCACCAGACGCGCCGCGATTCAGCGGGCGCCAGCATGAAGTCGGGAGCCTGCGTCCACTGCGCGGCAAACGCGCGGTAGCCCGCTTGCGGCGGCTGCGGCACGCCGGCCGCGCGGCGTTCGCGACGCCAGCGCCAGAAGTCGCCGCCGATGCGCGCGGCTGGGTCCGGATTCTGAAAGCCCCAGGCGGTGTGATGCGCGGGACGCGACACGGTCAGCGCGCAGCAGGCCGTTGGATCGTCGATTCGAGGTTGTTGCGTACCTCGCGCGCATCGAATCCATTGAGCTTGTCGGCCGGCTTGGGATTCTTGAACACCAGGATGTCGGCCTGCGCATCGTAGGCGGCGTCGCGATTGCCGCCGAGCAGCGTGCCCAGGCCGATCGACACGCCGGTACCGAATCCGCCCGAGCCGCCACCGACGCCGATGCCCACGCCGCTGCTGACACCGTTACCACTGCGCGCCGGGTCGGCGCGGGTCTGCCGGTCGGCGATCAGAAACCAGTCGTAGCCGTTGTTCAGCGTGACTTCGGCGGCGCGGTACATCAGGTAGTTTTCGACCGTCTCGCGCGGCGTGGCGCCATTACCGCGATAGCTGACGCGGTAACGATTGGATTCGAGCCGCTGTTCGGCATAGCCCTCGCCGTCGCGCAGGCTCTGGTACGGGGTCGCCGTGGCACAGCCGCCGAGCCACAGGCAGGCCGCGGCCAGGCCGGCAGCGCCGAGCGCGCGTCGTAGCGCCGGCAACGTCAAGGTCAGCAATTGCATCGGAGTCTCTCCTGCGCCGGTTGGCGCCTCGTCGGCCATCAGACGCCGCGAATGCGGCGACAGTTCCGGATCGCCATCATCGTAGATAACCGGCGGGCTCGATGCCCATGCGCCGGCAACTGTGCGCGACCACGCCCTCGGACAGCGCGGCGCGCAGCGCCGGACCGGCCAGGTCGAGGCTGCGTGCCGCAGCATCGGCGCGCAGCCGCTGCAGCCGCGTGCGCTGCATCAGCGCGCAGGCCCAGTCCGGCAACAACGCGGCACCGGCGCCGAGAAACAACTCACGGCCGATCGCGCCGCCGACGACCGGCAGCCGGATCGCATGCAGCACGCGCAGCACTTCGCGCGAGCGCTCGTCGTAGCGCAGCTGCGGCTGAACCCGGCGCAGGTACTGCTCGACGCCGGCCACCGACTTGGGAACGCGCTCGGCACCGAGCCGCTCGGCGACGCGCGCGGTCTCGCGGTAATAGCGGTCTCGCTCGGCCGCGCTCAGCAAGCGCCCGCGATAGCGCTCGTAGCCGGCCAGGAAGCTCGCCATTTCGGTGACGTGGACCCAGACCAGCAATTCCGGGTCGTCAGCCGCGTACGGTTGCCCGTCGGCAGTGACCCCGCGCACCTGGTGGTGGATGCGGCGCACGCGCTCGATCATCTGCAGCGCGGTTTCGGTCGGGGCATAGCTGGTCGCCGCGACGAAAGCCGTGGTGCGCCGCAAGCGGCCCAGCAGGTCGGTGCGGAAGTTCGAGTGGTCCCAGACACCGGCCAGGGCCCGGGGATGCAGCGTCTGCAGCATCAGCGCGCAGACGCCGCCGGCCATCATGCCGGGGAAGTCGGCGTGCACCTGCCAGGTGATGCTGCGCGGCCCGAACAAGCCCGGATCACCCTGTGGATGGTCGTAGTCGATGCCGTCGCCGGCACGGTGGGTCAGCAGGTCAATCAGCACCTGCCGTACGCGACCACGCAAGTCCAGCATGGGGGCTTTGGGCGGCGTTGGGGTTACCAGCTTGGAAGGGGTCATCGCGGCATGATGGCAATCAAAGGGGCATGACAGGGCATCTGCTATCGTCGCCGCCTGCCTTGGAGGGGACCTGCAGATGCCGACGAAAAAGAAGATGGCCACCACCGATACGCTGAGTGCCGCCCTGCTGGACGCACATGTCGAATTCGTGATCGAACAACTCACGGGCGAGGGGCTGGGCGAGGCGCTCGCGCAGGTGCTCGACACGCTGCTGGCCGACGCCGCCAAGCTCAAGCTCAAGGACGTGGTCACGCCCAAGATGATCAAAGACACGGCGCGCACCTATGCCGTGGAGCTGCAGTTCGGCGGCGGCTTGCCGGAGCTGGTCGGCGATATCGCCCGCGCACTGCACGGCCACAAGATCCACGAGTCGACCACGTTCGGCGACATCGTGTCGGACCGCTACGTCGGCGAGATCACCGACAAGCTGCTGGAGTTCAAGTCGCTGCGGCAGAAGATCGTCGTCGAGCTGTTCAGCGGGCCGCTGTACGCGCAGTTTGCGTCCGACCTGCTGTACTACGGCATCCAGGGCTATCTCTCCAACAACGCGCTGACGCGCAACATCCCCGGGGCCGGCTCGATGATGAAGTTCGGCAAGGCGGTGATGAACAAGGCCTCGCCCGGACTCGACGGTGCGCTCGAAGAAGGCTTGAAGAAGTACATCGGCAAGAGCGTCGAGGCCACGTCGCGGCGCAGCGTCGACTTCCTGCTGAACAACATCTCCGACAGCGCGATCCGCGAGATGGTGCTCGACATCTGGGAGCGGGTGCGCGAACTGCCGGTGGCGAGCTTGCGCGAGGACATCGGCAGTCTCGACCAGGAAGAACTGTTCGTGATCGGCTACGAGTTCTTTCAAGAGCTGCGCCGCACGCCGTTCTTCGGCACGATGCTCGACGCCGGTATCGACAGCTTCTTCGACAAGTACGGTAGCAGCACGCTGATCAACCTGATCGACGACATCGGCGTGACCCGGCCGATGATGCTGGCCGAAGCAATGCGCTATGCCCCGCCGATCCTGAAGACATTGAAGAAGAAGAAACTGCTGGAGCCGAACGTGCGCGCGCTGCTGGCGCCGTTCTATGCATCCGGCATCGTCGAGCGCGTCGTCGCCTCGCAATGAGCGGCCAGCGGCAACGCGTCCCGCGTCATGCCGCGCAGCGAGCCATGACGACGGGCGTGGGACCAGGTGAACTCAGGGCCGAGTAATAGACCCCGACGACGACCGCCAGCCGCGCACCGGCAGGACTCAGTTACGCTTCAGCCACACCGCCGCCTAATGCGCGGCCATCGAATCGAAGCAGACAGGGGCGGCATGCGGTTGGAAGACGACGCGGCACCGTTCTTCATCGTGTTCAACATCGGCTCCGGCCATGGCGACCGCGATGCCACCCGCGCCCGCATCGCCGACGCGATGCATGCCGCCGGCCGCCGTTACGAGCTGCACGACGTCGACGATCCGTCGCAATTGCCGATGATCGCCGCACGCGCCGTGCGTGACGCCGAAGCGCAGCACGGTATCGTCGTCGCGGCTGGCGGCGACGGCACGATCAACGCGGTGGCCGCCGCCGTGCTCGGTCATCCGGTCCGATTCGGCGTGCTGCCGCAGGGCACATTCAACTACTTCGGCCGCGCCAACGGCTTGTCGCAGCAGATCGATGAAGCACTCGACACGCTGCTGACCGGTCGCGTGCAAGCGACGCAAGTCGGGCTCGTCAACGGTCATCCATTTCTGGTCAACGCCAGCATCGGCTTGTATCCCCGGATTCTCGAAGATCGCGAAGTGTTCAAGCAGCGCTATGGCCGGCATCGGCTGGTGGCGCTGGGCGCGGCGATCGGCACCGTGCTGCGGCAGCATCGTCATTGGATGCTGCGGATCGAGGACGAGCGCGGCCGCGACGGCATGATCGACACGCCGACGCTGTTCGTCGGCAACAATTCGCTGCAACTGGAACAGGTCGGCCTGCCGCAGGCGCGCGACGTCGAAGCCGGCTACCTGGCCGCCGTGGCGATCAAGCCGGTCGGACGCCTGGGCCTGTTTCTGCTGGCGTTCCAGGCCGCGCTGGGCCGCCTGCGCCAGGCTGATGACGTGATCCACTTTGCGTTCAAGCAGCTGCGCGTGACCCCGCTGCGGCGCCGCCCGCGGCCGCTGAAAGTCGCGACCGACGGTGAGATCCGCTGGCTGATGCCGCCGATCGAGCTGCGCGTCGCCGACGAGCATCTGAACCTGCTGGTGCCACGCGATCCAGCACAAGCCGAGCAGGCCCGGCAGGCATGAGCGCAACGCTGACCTTGCTGCATCTGTCCGATACGCACTTCGGCAGCGAGTCACCGGCGGTTGCCGACGCCTTGCTGCGCTTGAGCGAGCAGCAGCAGCCGACAATGGCGATCCTGTCAGGCGACATCACGCAGCGTGCGCGCCGCGCGGAATTCGCGGCCGCCGCGCGCTTTCTGCAGGGCCTCGCGAAACCGGTGCTGGCGCTACCCGGCAATCACGACATTCCGCTGTTCAATTTGTCGGTACGGTTGCTGAGTCCGTATGGGCCGTATCGACGCGCGCTAAGTCAGCCGCTGACGCCGACCTTCACCAGCGACGCCTTGCTGGTGATCGGCGTCAATACGACGCGCTGGTTCCGCCACAAGGACGGCGAAGTGTCGCCGGAGCAGATCGAACAGGTCGGCGAGCAACTGAAGCAGGCGCAGCCGTCGCAATTGCGTGTCGTGGTCACGCATCAGCCGGTGCATGTGACCTCGCCGCGCGATGAGCACAATCTGCTGCACGGGCACCGGGAAGCGATTCGAGCCTGGAGCGCGGCAGGCGCCGACCTGATCCTTGGCGGTCACATCCATCTGCCGTACGTGCGCAACCTGCGCGAACACGACGCGACACTGCCGCGCGATACCTGGTGCGTGCAGGCCGGCACGGCCGTATCAACACGCGTGCGTTTCGAAGCACCCAACAGCGTCAACCTGATCCGTTACCAAGCGCAGACCCGCAGCGGGCAGGTCGAGCGCTGGGACTACGACGGCACGCGCAACGCGTTCGCGCTGCACGAGACGACTCGATTGATGCTGGCTCCGGCCTGAGCCGGCGGCGCTAACGACCGGCGTCGCCGGCCAGCGCATCGGGCGCCACCAGTTCCGGGCGGCGCGCGATCAGCGGGTGCAGAAACACCGCGGCCAGCACCACGGCCACGCCGGCATAAAACGCCAGGCCCAGCTCGCGCTGTTCACCCAGTAGCAACGCGGCGAGCACGATCGAGTACAGCGGTTCGAGATTCACCGCCAGCTGCGCCGAAAACGCCGACAGCTGCCGTAGCGCGACCAGCGACAGCGTGAACGGCAACAAAGTGCAGCCCAGCGACAGCACCATCAACAGCACCGCATCACGGCCCTGCGGTGGCTGCAGCAAGGCGCCGAGTCCCCCGTCGAACAGCGGCGCCAGCAGCGGCAGCAGCAGCACGCCGGTGCCCAGTTCCAGCGCGGTGACCATCAGCGAATCGGAGTCGCCGGCATAGCGCTTGTTCATTGCGATGAAGAACGACACCAGCAGCGCCGACAGCGCGCCGACGCCAATACCGAGCATCATGCCGGCGGGCACGCCGCCGACGACCAGCGCCACACCCGGCAACACGGCCACGCCGAGCAGCAGCTCGCGCACATCGAAAGGCCGGCGCGCGATCCAGGGCTCGACGACGGCCAGAAACGCCGGCGCCAGCGCCAGGCAGGTGACCGCGACCGAGGCGTTGGCGAGCTTGATGGCGCCATAGAACGTCAGCCAGTGCAGCGACACCAGCACGCCGATCACCGCGTAGATGCCGAGCAGTCGGCGCGGCACGGCGCGCAGCGCGCGCCAGACGCGCGGCACGCACGCCAGGCACAGCACGACGACCAGCATGCGCCACCAGACCAGCGCCAGTGCCGGCAGCGAGATCAGCTTGCCCAGGATCGCCGTGAAGCCCCACAGCAACACACAGAAATGCAGTTGCCACTGGGCTTTGGCGGTCGCGGTCAGGGCCACGGGAGATACCAGCATCGTCGGGAAAGGCGCGCAGCTTGCCGCGCCCACCCGCCGTTGGAAAGGCGGGTGTCAGCGGCGGCTCAGCCAGCCGGCACGATCTTGTGACGATCAAGCCGAACCGCAAGCCCGGTTGCGACGGCCGTCGGAGGCCATGCCTCGCAGCCGGGACCGATGCGCGCACCCGCCAATGGGCATAGCCTGTCCTGGTACCCGGACTGTCAGGAGATCGAAAGCCATGATCCGTTTCTCATCCACTGCAGCGGGCGACATCCATATGCTCGACGAACACGGTCGCCAGTTGATCGACGCGATGGGCAAGCCGCGCGGCGAGCGTGGCGTGATCACCGCCGGCGAGATCGGCGCCGTACTGACCCGTCTGCGCGCGGCCATCGCCCAGGACGCGCCCCAGCATGCGCACAGCGACGACACCGACGACGAGGCCGAGCGCGAGCGCCGTCAGCAGGATGTCGATCTGGGTCGCCGCGCATTTCCGCTGATCGACATGCTCGAGCGCGCTGCACGCAAGAACAAAGACGTGACCTGGGGCGTTTGAGCGAGCCGAGGTCAACGCGCTTGCAGCGCCGCGTCACGCCGTGGGCGACGACGCGCTTCGAGCACCAGATACAGCAGCAGCGCGAAAAGGCCCGGCAACAGGTAATACAAACCGCGATAGGCCAACAGCGCCGCCAGGATGCGCGCTGGCGGACACAGACCGTCGAGCACGGCCAGAAACACGGCTTCGAGCACGCCCAAGCCCGCGGGTACATGGGCCAGCACGCCGGCTACGGCGCCGAGCATCAGCGCGCCGAGCACGTCGCGATAGGCCACCTCGCCACCGAGCAGCACCCAGAGCAGCGCCGTCATCGTGGTCCAGTTGAACACGGACACCACACACTGGCGCGCGGCCAGCGGCAGCGGCGGCGCCTCGATACGAAGTCCGCGTACGCGCAGATGGCGCGGCGGCCGATGCCGGCACAGCAGCAGATACAGCGGCAGCACCAGCATCAGCAGCAGACCGCCACCCTGCAGCAACGGCTCCAACACCGCGATCGACAGCGGCAGCGCGACGCTGCCGGTCAGCAGTACCAAACCGAGCAGCGGCGTGTAGCCGATCCAGTTGCCGAGCATCGAAAACCCGACGATGCGTGTGATCGTGGCGCTGTCCAAGCCGTAACGCGAGTAAAGCCGGTAGCGAAAGCCGATGCCGCCGACGAGCGCGCCCAGGTTCAGATTCAGCGCATAGCTGACCAGCGCGGTCGTCAGCACGTTCGACGTCGGCAGTGCATGGCGTGCATAGCGCCGGCCGAGCAGGTCGAAGCTGGCGTACAGCAGATAGCTGACCAGCCCCAGCACGGCTGCCAGCAGCAGGCTTTCGGCGTCGTAGGCCGCCAATGCGGCGCCGACCTGCGCCGCGTCGATTTGCCTGATGCGCGCGTACAGCAGCCACGCAATGCCGCCGAAAAACAGCAGCGTCAGCAGACGACGCGCCCAGCGCCAGCGCACATCGTCGGTGACGTTCGTCGTGGCCTCAGAGTTGGAGCTTGGCATGCTCGCCGAAGGCGACCGTGCTGCCGGTGGTCATTGCAACACCCAGCGCCAACCATTGCCGCGCCTTGTTGCTGGGCCCGTCCCAGTATTCGGCGAACTCGGGCTGCACACGCAGCAATGCGACGCCGGGATCGCGGACGCCATCGGGGAACCAGACTTCGATGACGTTGCTCCAGCGCCGCGCCTTCTGGTCCTCATCGCGAACCAACTCAGCGCGGCCGCTGATCGCGACATATTCGCTGTCGGCCGTGTTGGCGTAGGTCAGCAGCACGCGACCATCATGCTGCTGCACTTCGATCGTCTTCTGCGAGCGGGTGGCGACGACGAACCACAGCGTCAGATCATCGTCCACACCGACGGTCTGCAGCGGCCGGCTGTGCATCGTCTGCTGCGAAGGATCGAGTGTCGTGAACATCGCCACGCGTGCTTTATCGATCAACTTGCGCAGGCGCGCCCGTTGTTCGTCATCGGCGGGTGTGTCAGCGATCGGACGGCGCGCATCATTCGGACCACTCATCGGACTCTCCATGTCGTATCGGGCTGCAACGTCTAACGGCGCGCGATTCATCTACGCGCCGGTGCTCAGCCTGTAGCCTGGGTACTGAAGCCGTCATGAACTCAGCAAGGAGCGATGCCATGAGCCACGTCACCGAAACCAGCCTGGATCAGCAGCAAAAAGACGGTGCCGACCTCGGCAACTTCTATCCGACGCACCATGTATTGATTGCCTTCGAGCAACGTCAGCAGGCCGATGCGGCGCACCAAGCGCTGCGCGAAGCCGGCTTTGATCAGATCCGCCAGATCGACGACAACACGATGGCCAGCACATCGCAAAAAGGCCTGGACTCCGCGGGGCTGTTTGCCGCGATGGGCGCTTCACTGAAGATGGTCGAATTGCATCTGACGCTGGCCAAAGAGGGCTGTCACTTCCTGCTCGTCCATGCGCCGTCCGACGAGGACACCGAGAAACTGATGCAGGTCATCCGTCGCGGCAGCTTCCGGATCGCGCAGAAGTACCGGCGCCTGGTGATCGAGACGCTCGACTAGCGGCGCAACGGCCGATCATCGTGGGTCGATATCGCTGTATCGACACGCCGCGCTGCGATCATCAGCAGCGCGGCGCGGAATGGCTCGACGCGATATCGGTCAGTGGCGACCCAGCGTGCGGTCGCTGAGCGGTGACGCTGCCGGCTCGCCTTTCTTACCGAGGTCTTCGAGCATCGTGCTCAAGTCTTCGGCGTGCTCTTCTTCGCTGGCGAGGATCTGCTCGATGACGCGTCGTGTCGTCGGATCGTCTTGACCGACGAACTGCGCGATCTCGCGATAGGTGTCGATCGCGATGCGCTCGGCCACCAGATCTTCCTCGATCATCTGCACCAGGCTGTCGCCTTCGACGTACTCGGCATGGCTGCGGGTTGCCAAGCCTTCCGGGTCGAAGTTGGGCTTGCCGCCGAGCTGGGTGATGCGTTGGGCCAGCAGGTCGGCATGGGCCTGCTCTTCGTTTGCATGTTCGAGAAACTCGGCCGCGACCGACTTGGCGTGAATGCCCGAGGCCATGTAGTAGTGATAGCGATAGCGCAATGTGCAGACGATCTCGGTCGCCAGTGCCGTATTGAGCAACTCGATCACCTTGACGCGATCAGCGCGATAGCCGCCGGTCACGGCGCCTTGATCCAGGTGCTGACGCGCACGCTCGCGAATCGTCTTGATGTCGGTCAGAAACGCTGGCTTCTGCAGCGGGGGCGCGCCGTCGGTCGCGGTCGGCTGAGCGGTGTGGTCGCCTGGCATGAGATCCCTCCTTGGAATCCAATCGCAGGCCGGCACGCCGATGGCGGCGCAACGGCCCGTTGGAGCCGGCATTGTCAGCCGGCGCGATGAATCGGCGATGAGCCGCGGCGCGAGGGCGCCGCGATCAACGCTTCAGCACCTCACCGAAGTAGCGGCGCAGCTTGTCGACCTTGGGCAGCGCCACGCCGGCGATGTAGCCCTCGTTCGGGTGCAGCGCTGCGTAGTTCTGGTGATACGCCTCAGCCTCGAAGAAATCGTCGAGCTTTTCCAGCCGCGTGACGATCGGCGCGCCGTAGACCTGCGCAGCGTCGAGCTGCTCGATGTAGGCACGGGCGATACGCTGCTGTTCGTCGTCGGCATAGAAAATCGCCGAGCGATACTGCGTGCCCAAGTCGTTGCCTTGGCGGTTGAGCTGCGTCGGATCGTGGGCGACCGCAAAGAAAATCTTCAGCAGTGCGCCGAAGCTGGTCCGCGACGGGTCGTAGGCGATCTGCACCACCTCGGCGTGTTCGGTACGCCCGGTGCAGACGGTCTTGTAATCCGCAGTCTCGGCGCTGCCGCCGGAGTAGCCGTTGACGACGTCGAGCACGCCGTCGACTTCACGGTAGACCGCTTCGACACACCAGAAGCAGCCGCCCGCGAGCACGGCGAGCTTGCGTCCGGGCGTGGCGCTGCGCGGCTCGTCGACGGCGGCGGCGGGAACATCGCGGGGGCTGACGCGAAGGCCAGTGCCTCCGAAGAGTGAACTCATGACGGCTCTCCTGTTGCGGTAGCAGATTGTGTGGGCGCGCGGCCTGGATTCAACGGCTGGGCGTACGCCGCGCGGGTCAGTAGTGCGGCGGGATTTCGTCGAGCAAGGAGCCGCGTGCGGCGCCTTCGGGCTCGTTGGGCAGACGCTCGCTAACGCGCTTGAGCGTCAGCTGCATCTGGTCGATCAAGCGCGATTGGCGCGCGATCTCGTTGCTCAGGGTTTCGAGCGCGGCTTCCTGGTAGGCCAGCCGCGTTTCCAGGTCGATGAGACGGTCTTCGGGCATGCCCGTTATGCTCGCAAGATGATCGAGGACGCACACCCTACACCGAGCGTCGGCCCGGCCGCGACGGCGCAGCCAGCGGCAACGGCGAGCGTTGATGCGCTCGCCCGCTTCATGACCGAGCACCGGCGCTTGTTCGTGCTCGGCGGCGCGGGTTGCAGCACGGCCTCGGGCATCCCCGACTACCGCGACGACCGTGGCGCCTGGAAGCGGCGTCCACCGGTGACTTGGCAGGCGTTCAGCGGCGACCCGGCGACGCGGGCGCGTTACTGGGCGCGCAGCCTGATCGGCTGGCCGATGCTGTCGGCTGCCCGGCCCAACGATGCACACCGGGCGCTGGCCGCGCTGGAGTCGGCCGGCCATATCGACCTGCTGGTCACGCAGAACGTCGATGGCCTGCACCAGGCGGCGGGGAGCCAGCGCGTGATCGACCTGCATGGCCGCATCGATCGGGTCATCTGCATCGCCTGCAGCGCGACGCTGCCGCGATCGGTATTCCAGCAGCAACTGGCCGCGCTCAACCCGGTCTGGGCGCAGTACGACGCGGCAGCCGCGCCCGACGGCGACGCCGATCTGGACCGCCACGACTTCCACGACTTCCGGGTGCCCGACTGTGCGGCCTGCGGCGGCCGGCTCAAACCAGACGTGGTGTTCTTCGGCGAAAACGTACCGCCCGATCGCGTCGCCACCGCGCTGGACGGCGTTGCGCAAGCCGATGCGGTGCTGGTCGTCGGCTCGTCGCTGATGGTGTATTCCGGCTTTCGCTTCGCGAAGGCGGCCGCCGAGCGCGGCATCCCGGTGGCGGCGATCAACCTGGGCGTGACCCGTGCCGATCCGCTGTTGAGCCTGAAGCTGAGCGCGGTCTGCACGCAGCTCGGCATCGCCTGAGTGGCGGCCACCGCGTCGCCCCCAAACGAGCCCGGCGCTTACAACCGCAGCAGGACCCGGCTTGCGGCTTGCAGATCGGGTGATACCGACGAACGCCGGCCCGCCTATGATAGGCGCCCACATCCTGAGGCGGGAGCCTTGATATGAGCCTGTCCATGTACGAAGCGTCGGTGCCCTGCCTGGTGCGCATGCTCGACAACCTGCGTGTGATTCTCGGCAAGGGCGCGGCGCATGCCGACGCGGCCAAGATCGACCCCGTGGTGCTGACCGGCGATCGCCTGTTCCCCGACATGTTCCCGCTGACGCGGCAGGTGCAGATCGCCACCGACATGGCCAAGGGCTGCGTTGCACGACTGGCCGGTGGCGAGCCGCCGAGCTACGAAGACACGGAGACCACGTTTGCTGAACTGATCGAGCGCATCGAAAAAGTCCAGGCCTACATCAAGAGCTTCAACCCAGCACAGATCGACGGCAGCGAACAGCGCGCGATTGTGCTGAAGATTCGCGGCAACGAGGTGCGGTTCACCGGCCAGGCCTATCTGCTGCACTTCGTGATGCCGAACGTGCATTTCCACATCACGACGGCCTACAACATCCTGCGCCACAACGGCGTGGTGCTCGGCAAGCTGGATTTCCTCGGCGCGATCTAAGGCCGGGAGCGACGCTCAGAACTCGTTGCGGCGGCGTCGACGGCCGCCGCGACCGAGTAGCGGCAAGATCAGACCCATCAGCACGCCGCCGCCGACCAGCGCGGCGCCGGTGACCAGCGTGCGCCGTCGCGCCTGCTCCTCACGCGAGCTGAGCTGGGCATCGACGTACTGTTGCTGGGCGGCGGCCAGCTCGATCTTGAGCCGCTCGTTGTCGGCGGCGACCTGCATCGCCGGCCCGACCTGTTGCAGCCGCGCCTGGGCAGCGTCCCGCTCGCGGGTCAGCGTCTGCATTTGCTGGCGGGTCTGGGCCAGATCGGCCTGCAAGCCCTGCACGCGCGCCTTGGCGGCCGGCTGTGTCGACAGATAGCGCGAGGTGATCCAACCGACACGTCCATCCGGCAAGCGCACGCGGGCGAAGCTTTGCTCGCCGAGGTTTTCGAGCACGGTGACGACGTCGCCGCTGTTGACCGAGGCCACCGGCGTGGCGTCGTTGCGCGGCCCTTCGCGGACCGTAATGCTGATGTCGTCGGAGATGTACTGCTGTCTGGGCCCATCCTGGGCGCCGGCCATTGCGGGCAGCAGCACAAAGCCCGCGATACAACCGATCCTGGTCATCATCGCTGGAGTCTAGCAACGGCTCGTCGCCATTGAACACCGCCGGTCCGCCCGCGAGCCTGAGCCGCCTGGCGGCGATGCGCTTAAACTAGGCGCCGTTCCCCACCGCCGCCGCCAGACGCCGATCATGAAACCCAACAGCAGCAAGCCGATTTTCCTGACCCAGTTCTTGATCGAGGAGCAACGCTCCGCCGGCAAGATCAAGCCCGATCTGCGCTTGTTGCTCGAAGTGGTGGCGCGCGCCTGCAAGCGCATCTCGATCGCGGTCGGCAAGGGGGCGCTCGGCGGCGTGCTCGGCGATGCCGGCACCGGCAACATTCAGGGCGAAGCGCAGAAGAAGCTCGACGTGATCAGCAACGAGATCCTGCTCGAAGCCAACGAATGGGGCGGCCATCTGGCGGCGCTGGCGTCGGAAGAGATGGACCACCCGCACCCGATTCCCGAGCAGTACCCGAAGGGCGGCTATCTGCTGCTGTTCGATCCGCTCGACGGCTCGTCGAACATCGACGTCAACGTGTCGGTCGGCACGATCTTCTCGGTGCTCAAGGTGCCGGAAGGCGTCACCCAGGCGTCCGAAGCCGACTTCCTGCAGCCGGGCGTGCAGCAGGTTGCGGCGGGCTACTGCGTGTACGGGCCGAGCACGACGATGGTGCTGACGCTGGGCAAGGGTGTCCACCAGTTCACGCTGGACCGCGAACTCGGCAGCTTCGTGCTGACGCAGCGCGACATGATGATCCCGGCGGACACCAAGGAATTCTCGATCAACATGTCGAACCAGCGCTTCTGGGAAGCGCCGGTGCAGCGCTACATCGACGAGTGCGTGGCCGGCAAAGACGGCCCGCGCGGCAAGGACTTCAACATGCGCTGGGTGGCCTCGATGGTCGCCGACGTGCACCGGATCATCACGCGCGGCGGCGTATTCATGTACCCGCTCGACTCCAAGACCCAGGCGCAGGGCGGCAAGCTGCGCTTGCTGTACGAGGCCAACCCGATGAGCTTCATCATCGAGCAGGCCGGCGGCGCGGCGACCACGGGCCGTGAGCGCATCCTCGACATCAAGCCTGGCAAGCTGCATCAGCGCGTGCCGGTGATCATGGGCTCGAAGAACGAAGTCGACCGGGTCACGCAGTACCACGGCTGATTCGCAGCCGACCGGACCGCAGGCCGGGGTGGCGCCAAGCGGCGTAACGGCGCCGACAATGGCGCCACCAGCCCCGACCTGCGACCGATCCGATGAAGCTGACGCCCGCACCCGACGACCACGACACGCTGAACCCGATCGCCGACGGCATCTGGGTCACGTCGATCCCGCATCGCTTCATCGGCTTGCGCATCGGCACACGAATGACGGTGGTCCGGCTGCCGTCGGGCGCGTTGCTGCTGCATTCGCCCGTGCCGATCACCGCGGCGCTGCGCCAGGCGATCGACGCGATCGGGCCGGTGGGTCATATCGTCTGCCCGAACCTGTTTCATCACCTGTATGCCGGCGATGCACAGCGCGCGTATCCGAGTGCGGTGCTGCATGGGCCGGCGTCGTTGCAGCGCAAGCGCCGCGACTTGCAGTTCGGCGCCACGCTCGGCGACAGCCCGCATCCGGATTGGGGCGGCGCGTTGCAGACGATCACGATCGGCGGCAGCCTGCTCGACGAAACCGTGCTGTACCACGCGGCGACGCGGACGCTGATCACCAGCGATCTGGTCGAGAACTTCCACGATCACGCCCATGCACCGACCCGCTGGTATCTGCGCGCCGGCGGGCTGCTGGGCAAGGTCGGCTGGCACCCGCTGCTGCGGATCGTCTACGTCAATCGCCGCAAGGCGCGCGCTTGCGTCGAACGCATTTTGGCTTGGCCGTTCGAGCGCGTCGTCGTCGCCCATGGCGAGGTGATCACCAACGATGCACGCAAGGCAGTACGCCAGGGCTTGAACTGGCTGCTGTGAACGACGCGGCATAGCCGGCGAACGCGCCGCGATGGTGGCGATACGGCCATCGCGCTTCAATGGCGCATGTCATTTCGATCATCCCCTGCCCGCGTCGTCAGCTGGATTCTGCGTGCCGTCTTGGTGACGACGACGGCCGCTGCAGCTGCGGCGACGCCGACGTCCACGCGCGTGCCGGTGCTGGTCGAGTTGTTCACATCGCAGAGTTGTTCCAGCTGCCCACCCGCTGAAGCGCTGACCCAGCAGTTGTATCGACAGCAGCCGATCGACGGCGTCGAACTGCTGGTGCTGGCCGAACACGTCGACTACTGGAATCACCTGTCGTGGCACGACCCGTATTCCTCGGCCGAGCGGACCGAGCGGCAGCGTCGCTATGCACGCCAGCTCGGCAACGGCGGACGCGTCTATACGCCGCAAGCGGTGGTCGACGGCCGCTTTGATGTGATCGGCAGCCAGCGGGATGATCTGATCGCCGCGATCCAGCAGGCCGCGCGCGCGGCGCATGCGCCGCTGCGGTTCGACGTGCAGCCCAGCGGCCATCGGCGCTGGCAGATTCGCGTCACGCCGCTACCGCCGGCCGCCGGAGCGATCGACTACGCCGTGGCGCTGGTGCAGGACGGTGTGATCACGTCGATCCCGCGCGGCGAGAACGCCGGTGCACGTCTGGTCGAGGACAGCGTCGTCCTCCAATGGATCGAAGCTGACGAGCGTGGCCTTGCCGATCTGCAATTACCGGCGTTGCCGGATGCCGGAGGCTGGCGCGTGATCGTGTTTGCGCAGCGCCGCGATACCGGTGCCGTGATCGGCTCGGCACAGCAGCGCTTGAGCACTTCGCGATAAACCCGGCCACGGCAACCGGTCGCGCTCGATCAAGACCGCGGTATGCGCATCAGCGGGCCGGCGCTAGCGAGGCGTCTTCCAGATGCTCGGCGTCGTGAACGTCGTCCGATACAGCTGCTCGACCTGCTCGCGCGCCCAAGGCGTTCGGCGCAGAAACGTCAGGCTTGATTTGAGCGACGGGTCTTTCTTGAAGCAATTGATGTTGATCCGCTGCGCCAATCCGTCCCAGCCATAGCGCTCCACCAACGCCGTCAGCAGCGCTTGCAGCGTCAGGCCATGCAGCGGGTTGTTCGCTTGCGCGGGAGCGTCGGTCATCGTCGGGGCCCGGTTGGTCTGCGTGACATTGTCGTCGATCGGCTGCTGGTCGCGCCGATGCCGCGGCGCGTTGCTACGCCGCCAACAGCAGCGATGCGGCGATCGTCAGCATCACCACGGCGATCAGGCCGTCGAGCACGCGCCAGGCACCGGGCCGGGCGAACAGCGGCGCCAGCCGCACCGCACCGTAGCCAAGGCCGTAGAACCACAGCAGCGAGGCCGTGCAGGCCCCCACGGCAAACGCGACGCGCTGCGCGCCCGGATAGCGTCCGGCGATGCTGCCGAGCAGCAGCACGGTGTCGAGATACACATGCGGATTGAGCCAGGTCAGCGCCAGCACCGTGCGAATCACCGTGCCGCGCGGCGTCGGCGTCACCGGTGCGTCGGCTTGCAAGGCTTGGGGCCGCAGCGCGCTGCGCACATGCAGCAGACCGTAGACGGTCAGAAACGCCGCGCCGATCCAGGTTACGGCACTGACCCAGGCTGGATGCGCTTGAATCAGCTGGCCCAAGCCAGCGCAGCCGATCACGATCAACGTGGCGTCCGACACGAAGCACAGCGTGGCCACCAGACCGACATGCTCGCGGCGCAAGCCCTGGCGCAACACGAACGCGTTCTGCGCGCCGATGGCGACGATCAGCGACCCGCTGAGTCCCAGCCCGGCGAGCGCGCTGCCGAGCAGCGTCGCGCTCATCGACGACGGCGCTCAGCCATGCGCATCGTCAGGGGCCGCATCGTCGGCCACCGTCAGCCACTGTGCGGCGGCCAGCACCAGCGCCATCGCCAGATAACCCAGCACCCAGTCCCAGGCCGGGCTCAGCGCGAGCACCGTGTCGCCAGCGCTGTAGGCGAAACCGTGCATCAGCCCGGCCAGCGACAGCAGCGCAGCGACCAAACACCAAACGGCGGCGATCAAGAAGCGCCGCTCGATGATCGCCACCGTGGTGGCGGCGAGGATCATCGCGGTGAACACGACACCCTGTTCCAGCGCGAACGCGCCGGTGATGTAGACGTCGCTCTGCAGGAACTTGCCGACCAGCGCCGACGAAAACGGCTCGCCGCCCGGCTGGCCCATGCCCGCGGCATGCAGCCCGGCCTTGGCCATCATCGCGCCCCAGGTCGCCAGGCCCGGCAGGATGCCGATGACGACGGCCGGTGCGTGGTGGCGCGGCGTCGCCTGGAACGCCTGCGAGGTCATCACGATGCCGATCCACAGCAGGATCGCCATGCCGGCTTCGACCGGCACCAGCCACGTGAACACCGACAGCGTGCCGGTGAAGCACAGCAGCGCGACGACCAGCCCCGACAGCGCCGAATACGCCGAGCGCGCGCCCATCGCCTTCCAGCCCGGATGGCCGATGTACAGCGTGGTTGGGAAGCAGGAGCCGAACACCGCTGCCGCGATCGAGCCGATGCCGTTGACGATCAGCGACGAGCGCGTGTCGTAGCGGTCGCCGGCGGCTTCGGCCGATTCGAGGTTCTGCATCGAGCCGACGACGATGATCAAGCCCATCGGCACGATCACCGCGAAATACGTCATCAGCACGCCGGCATGGAAACCCGCCAGCAGATCGCCGATCACCGGCACGGGCCCATGTAGCGATGGCGGTGGCGGCGTCGGCCCGGTCGGCGCCAGGCCGGTGCCCCAGGCCAGCGCGGTGCCCAGCGCCACGGCCACCAAACCGATCGGCAGCCCGCCGCGGATGCGCACGCGGCCGAAGTAGCCAACCAGCACCACGGCCAGCGTCGCCAGCCCGACCAGCGGGTGCGCGTACGCGCGGAACAGGAAGCCGAGTGCGATGAACGCCAAGGCCAGGCCCGCGAGCGTCGACAACAGCGCCGCGCGCGGTGTGGCGCGGCGGATGCGCTCGGCCACCGCACTGGCGACGATCTCGATGACGCCGCAGCTGAAGCAGGCCAGCAAGCCGGCCTGCCACGCGATCCGCGCCGGGTCGGCCGCGCCGGCCGCTTGCGCGGCCAGCTTGGCCGGCAGCATCACCAGAAACACGAACGCGAACACGGTCACCGCATTCAAGCCGTACGGCAGTGCGCAGACATCGTCGCGGCCCGTTCGTTGCGCCAACTGCCGCGCCTGCCAGCTGTAGTACAGATTGCCGACCAGCAAGGACACCGCAGCACCGGGCAGCACATGGCCCAGCAACAAGGCATCGTCGAAGCCGAGCACGAAGCGGCATAGCCCCGACAGCACCAGCAGCAGAATCAGGTTGTCGAGCGCCAGCCCGAACAGCCCGTCGATATCACCGCGAACGATCAAGCGCATGCCAGGCTCCGTATCGAGGGCGACGCTTCAGAACGACACGTCGGCAGGCTGCGTCACGCGCAGCACCGACTGGTCGCCGGTCATCTGCTTCCAGGCCGCGCGAATCGCGTCGATGTCGGCGCGCTGCTGTGGCAGATCGGGATACAGCAGCACGATCTGCTTGGATCGCAGCCGCTCGATGTGCTGCTCGCCCTTGCCCCGCCACTGGCCGTATAACTCGAACACGCTCAAGCCGTCGGGAAACCGCGGGCTGACTTCGCGGTCGAGAAACGCGCGCCACTGCGCCTCGCTGATGCCCTGCCCCGGTTCGTCGGCGAGGCCCGTGCCGAAGTACAACTCGGTGCGCACCCAGTTGTGGGTTCGATCGGGGTGCGCGGCGTCGCCCTGAAGCTGGGAGCTCGCCGTCGACAAGCTCGCCTGCTGCGGCACGGTGCAGGCAGCGGCTGAGAGCAGCAGCAGGCTGGTGGACAGCGGACGCAGCCACGACGGTGCAGGTTTCATCGGCAGCGAACCTTGGTTGGAGTGCGCGCGATGATACGCAAGGTCCAAGCCGTCAACACCGCAGTGCACGTCCGAACATAAACACGGCGTCAAGGCCAGCCTGCGGAGACCTGACGGTCTGCTTGAACGGTCCAACGGCAGATGCAGCGCATCCAATCCCGATATCGATGCGTAAACCCCAGACCTGACATCGCTACAGAAGGGGTTCAAGATGGACTTTTCACTCAAGCCTTTAGTTGCTGCTGCGCTCTGCACCGCATCGTTGACGGCAATTGCTTCAAGCCATCGCGAGGCCCCGCTGATCGGCGGGTCGCCGCGCGTCGACGGTACCGACTTCTACATGTTCCGCAGCTATGAACCGGGCCGCGATGGCTTCGTCACGCTGATCGCCAACTACCTTCCGCTGCAGGATTCCTACGGCGGTCCGAACTACTTCAAGCTCGACGCGAACGCGCTCTATGAAATCCACGTCGACAACAACGGCGACGCGGCCGAAGACCTGACGTTCCAGTTCCGCTTCACCAACACCTATAAGAATCTCGGCGTGCCGACCGGCGCACCGGGCGGTGCCAACGTCGGTGTGCCGCTGAACAACATCGGTGGCGTCGATGCCGCCGCCGCCAACGTCAACGTCGTCGAGAGCTACACGCTGTCGCTGGTGCGCGGCAATCGCCGCACCGGCACGTCGGCACCGATCGTCGATGCCAGCAGCGGTTCGGCCACGTTCGGCAAGCCGGTCGACAACATCGGCACCAAGTCGATCCCCGACTACGCCGCGTATGCCAACGGCTTCATCCGTCCGATCACGATTCCGGGCTGCAACGCGCCGGGCCGTGTGTTCGTCGGTCAGCGCCGCGAAGGCTTCGTCGTCAATCTCGGCCAGGTGTTCGACCTGGTGAACCTCAACCCGCTGGGCGCGCGCAATTCCGCCAGCAACGTGATCGACGACAAGAACGTCACCTCGCTGGCGCTCGAAGTGCCGACCAGCTGCCTCACGGCAGGCGACGATCCGGTGATCGGTGCGTGGACCACGGCCAGCCTGCGTCAGTCGCGCATCCTGAATCCGTCGCCGACCGGTCCTGTTGCATCGTCCGCCGGCAAGGGTCCGACCGTTGAAGGTGGCGCCTACACGCAGGTATCGCGTCTGGGTTCGCCGCTGGTCAACGAAGTCGTGATCGGCCTGCAGGACAAGGACAAGTTCAACGCCAGCGAGCCGAAGAACGACGTCGCCAACTTCGGCACCTACGTGCTGTATCCGACGCTGCCGGTGCTGGTGAACGTGCTGTTCCAGGTGCCGCCGCCGGCCACGCCGCGTAACGACTTGCTGGCCGCGTTCGTCACGGGCATCACGGCGACGGTCAACGGCTCGCCGTTCAAGTTCACCGCGCCGGCGAACCTGACGGTGCCGGGTGAAATGCTGCGCTTGAACACGGCCGTTGCACCGACGCCGGCGGCCAGCCAGAAGGATCTCGGCTTCCTCGCTTGCGACCTCGCCGGCTTCCCGAACGGCCGTCGTCCGATTGACGATGTGGTCGACATCGCGCTGACCGCTGTTGAAGGTGCGATTGCCGAAAACGCGCTGAACCTGCAGACCTGCGACGTCAGCGGCGCCACGCCGACCGTCAAGAATGCCGGTGCGGTGGTCAACGACGGCGCGCTGCCGGATGCGGCGGACTACCTGACCGTGTTCCCGTACCTGGCCTCGCCGCTGCCGGGCTCGATCAGCACCGCTGCCCGCTAAGGAGCCGCGATCATGACGACCTCCAAGCTGGTCGCCACGGGCCTGGCCGCGCTGCTCGCGGCCACGCTCGTCGGCTGCAACAACAATGGCAGCGATGGTGACGGCGACGGTACGCCGCCGCCGGCCGCGGCCAACGTCAACGACCTCGCCACGCAGCAGGTGAATACGCGCACCTG
>Ga0255089_1000197_pt1 | contig 27925 bp, 17 predicted proteins | sample Colum_Miss_RepC__2_FD_188468 | JGI IMG/M metagenome (GOLD analysis project Ga0255089, IMG submission 188468) | Freshwater microbial communities from Columbia River, Oregon, United States - Colum_Miss_RepC_8d | ecosystem: Environmental > Aquatic > Freshwater > River | place: USA: Oregon... | reverse complement strand
TGCAATCAGGCGCGCACACCAGTACGCGGCCTCCTCCGGCGTTCCTACAGTCGTATTTTTTTTCATGAACCCTTAGACGGTGGTCACGGGCCGTCCCCTACCTTCTTCATGCAGACGGCCAGCGCATGGCTGATATGCTTCTCCACCATTTTGACGGATATGCCGCAGTGCCGGGCGATCTCCGGATACGTCATGCCGCGTGCGCGGCTCAGCAAAAAGACCTGCCGGCACTTCGGCGGCAGCTGCACGATGGCCTCGTGAAGCTTGGCCAGATCCTGCTGGCCCGCCACTTCACGTTCCGGTGACGGTGCGCCCGACACCAGTTCCACGTCGTCGACACTGCACTGATCGGACAGATGGCGAACCTGCTCCGATCGTTCCAGATCATTGGCGACGTTGATTGCGATGCGGAACAGCATCGACGACGGCGAATGGATGTCGCGCGAGCCTTCGTACTGCAGCATCCGGATGTACGCTTCCTGTGCGACGTCGACGGCGTCGTCAGGGCGGCGCAGACGCTGGCGCAAGAAGCTGATCAGCGAGTCATGGTAGCGGCAGATCGCACGCTGTACGGACAGCGGCTCGCGGCCCAGTGTCGGCACACCGAAGGCGATGTCGTTACTTGCCATGACGTCATCGGGGCCAGCGCTCATCTGCACCATCTCACCGTTACAGGTCGCAGTGGCAGAGGAGCAATCTCTATGCCGCAGTCGGCATGCGGTGTAAAAAAAGTTACTCAAAAAGCTTGACAAAGCGTCCATCGGCGATGGCGTCATCATCGATCGCAATACGTCTAAACCTTAAGACGTCGACCGCCTCCGACCCCCTACGTCGGTCAGCGCGATCATGCGGCTGACCGGACCGCGTTCCGGCCATTACGACCCTGGAATGGTGCCAGCCCGATGCAGCCGGAACCGCCTTGCGCGTGGTGGGTCGCGGCCGCTGATCTGAGGTTCGCCCGCTTGGTGTTCCAAGCGTGGCGCGCGATCGACCGCCAACGACCTGACGAGTTCGTCGTCGAGGACATCGTGACGCGCTTGTGAACCATTTGCGACCATGGTCACGCCGTGTTGGTCCGTCAGGCAGCGTGCTGCACCGCGACGCAGCAGCCAGCGTCGATTGCTTGCAACAGCGAGGCTCGTAGCCGTCAGCGTGGCGCCGAGCTGATCGGTGCGTTGGGCGTGGCGGGTTCGCGCAGCGCACGCTGGAATGCAGCGCGTTTTTCGGCGGAGTCGGCGAATGCGATCAAGGTCTGCAGGGCACTGTCGATCGCATACGAGTCGGCGTTGCTAACGGACAGGTCCTGACGCGCATCGAGATGCTCGGACAAGGCCTGGCGTAAGCACCATTGCAGGTAGTCATATACGGTCGGCCCATAGGTACCGACCGAGCAATGCAGGCTGCCGACATCCAATGGCCGTACGTCGTGCCACCATCCGCGCGGGATATACAGCAGGTCGCCGGCTTTCAGCGTCACGTCCATCATCGGATCGGTGTCTCGCGGGGCGAGATGATCGCGACTCGGCTGGTGGCTCAGCGGAAGTGGAAACGTCGGTGCCCACAGTCGCCACCGCTTGCGGCCGATCAACTGAACGGCGAATACATCATGCGTATCCCAATGCATGCCGAACGTTCCGTCACCGCCGAAGCTGGCGTAGGCATTGGCGCTGGTGGGAACGTCGCAGAACTTTGAAACCGAGGCACACAGCTGCATCAACATCCGGTCATCGTGTTCGACGCGGTTGATCACCAGCGACGCACCACCGCGCAGCAAATCGTAGATTCGAGAGGGGATCAGATGCGGTCGGGCCTGACCGTCATGGACGCGGTAGCCGAGGTATTGCGCTGGCGCTACGGGTCCGTTTCGGTACAGCTGCAGGCGTTGATCGCCGGGCTCGATGCGGTCGAGCAACTGGTCGAGCAGCGACCAGCTTGGACGTTGAGACGGCGGTAGCGCAGCTTGCATCCGGTACGGCGCGCGCTGCTGATAGTGGCAGCGGAAGTCGACCGGATTGACGCCGAAGTCGAGCATCAGATCGGTTTTGGAACCTCGGCTGCCGGAACCATGGCATTCGGCACCGGGGCAGCGGTCGCCTTGAGCCGGCTCAGCAGCACGTACATGGCAGGTATGACCAGCAGCGTCAGCGCGCCGCCCCCGATCAAGCCGCCGATCACGGCAATGCCCATCGACATGCGGCTCTCGGAGCCGGCGCCGAGCGCCAGTGCGATCGGGACGATGCCGAGTATCGTCGCCATCGTCGTCATCAGGATCGGCCGCAAGCGTGCCGCTGCGGCTTCACGTACTGCGGCCAGCGGGGTCCGGCCATCGCCGCGACGCTGGTTGGCGAATTCGACGATCAGGATGCCGTTCTTCGTGACCAGGCCGATCAGCATGATCAGGCCGATCTGCGAAAAAATGTTCAAGGTCTGCCCGGTGTACCACAGTGCGAACAGAGCGCCGGCCAGTGCCAATGGCACCGTCAGCAGGATCACAAACGGGTCCACGAAGCTTTCGAACTGCGCGGCCAGAACCAAGTAGATCAACAGCAGTGCCAGCGCAAAGACGTAGCCCAGCGACGAGCTGCTTTCGACGAAGTCGCGCGCGGCGCCGGTCAGTGACGTGGTGAAGCGCGTATCCAGCGTGGCCTCAGCGATGCGGCGGAACGCTTTGATGCCGTCATTCAAGGTATGCCCCGGTGCCAGCGTGCCGGAGACCGTGGCCGCGTTGAAGCGGTTGTAGCGATACAGCTCGGGCGGTGCACTGCTTTCGCTGAGCCGCACCAGGTTGTCGAGCCGCACCATACCCGTGGCGCTACCGCTGGCCGGGACCGCGACATTGCCGAGGTCGGCCGGGCTGGAGCGGTAGTCGCGGGTGAGCTGTCCGATCACGTCGTATTGCTTGCCGTCGAGAATGAAGTAGCCGTAGCGCTGGCCACTGAGTGATGCCTGCAAGGTTTGTGCAATATCCAGTGCTGACACACCCAGTGTTTGGGCTTTGTCCCGGTCGATTTCGACGCGGACCTCGGGTTTGCTGAACTTCAGGTCGCTGTCGACGAAGCTAAACGCCGGGTCCTTGCGCGCTTCTTCGAGGAAAGCCGGCAGCTTGTCCTGCAGATCGGCCAAGGTCGGCGCCTGCAGCACGAAGCGAACGCCGGTTTCGTTGGAGCGACGCTCGCCGATCGTGGCTTCCTGGGTGATGTTGACGCGGGCGCCGGTGTAGCGGCGCTGCAGCACGCGCAGCGCATCGGCGATGTCGGCTTGGCTGCGCTGACGGTCGCTCTTGTCGTTCAAGAACACCCGGATGAAGCCGCTGTTGACCGCGCCCTGGACGCCGGGGCCACCGCCAACGCCGGGCACTTGGGTCATCATCACGTCGGACTCGGGTACCAGCTGCGCGGTGGCCGAGGTGACATCGTCCATGAACGCCTGCATGTACTCGTAGCTGACGCCCTCGGACCCGGTCGCGCGTACCCAGATGCGGCCGCGATCCTCCATCGGCGCCAGTTCGCGTGGCAACGCGGCGAACAGCACGCCGATCACGACGCCAGCGATCAGCAGGATCAGCGGCGCCAGCCAGCGTCGCCGCAGAAAGCCGGCGAGCATGCGGTCGTAGCCGGATTCCATGCCGACGAACAGCGGCTCGGTCCGCGTGAACAGCCAGCCGTGTCCTTGATGCGCTTTCAGCAGCCGCGAACTGAGCATCGGCGTCAGCGTCAGCGCGACCAGCGCCGATATCAGAACGGCGCCGGCGATCGTCACGCCGAACTCGCGGAACAGGCGCCCGGACAATCCGCCCATGAACAGCAGCGGCAGGAACACGACCGCCAGCGTGATCGTCGTCGAAACGACCGCCATGAAGATTTCCTGCGTGCCCTTGATGCCCGCCTCCAGCGGCGTCATGCCTTGCTCGATCTTGGCGTAGATGTTTTCGAGCACGACGATGGCGTCGTCGACGACCAGGCCGATCGCCAGCACGATGCCGAGCAAGGTCAACACGTTGATCGAAAAGCCGGCGGCTGCCATCACCGCGAACGCGCCGATGATCGACACCGGTATCGCCAGCACCGGAATCAGCGTGGTGCGCCACTCGCGGAAGAATGCGAACACGACCAACAACACCAGCACGAACGCGATCACGATCGTTTCGGTGACTTCGAGCAGCGAGCGGCGTACGTACTCGGTGTTGTCGTAGGCCACAGCGATGCGGATATCGGCGGGAATATCCTTCTCGATCTGCTTAAGACGCGCGCGCAGGCCGTCGACGATCTGAATCTGGTTGGCACCCGGCTGCTGCTTGAAGTACAGCCCGGCGATTGGCTTGTCGCCCATCTTCAGCGCGCCGCGTTCGTTCTGCGCGCCGAGTTCGGCATATCCGATATCGCGGAAGCGCACGATACGATCACCGCTGCGTTTGACGACGATGTTGTCGAACTCGGCCGTCGTGTTCAGCCGCGACAAGGTCTTGACCGGCAGTTCGATGCTCTCGCCTTCGATGCGTCCCGACGGCAGTTCGATGTTTTCGCGCGCCAGCGCATTGCGCACGTCCAGCGGCGAAAGTCCGTAGCCGAGCAGCTTTTCCGGGTCCATCCACAGCCGCATCGCGTAACGCTTCTCGGCCGGCTGGTCGACGTTGGCGATGCCGGGCACCGTTTGCAGCCGCTCTTTGAGCAGGTTGGCGTAGGCGCCGAGTTCGAGTTGGGTGCGCGTGTCGCTCGACAAGGCCAGGCCGAAGATCGGTGACGAGTCGGCGTCGGCTTTGTTCAGAATCGGCGGGTTGACGTCCGGTGGCAGGAAGCGCGCCGCACGCGACAGCTGGTCGCGCACGTCGCTGGCTGCGGTTTCCAGGTCGGTATCCAGCGAAAACTCGGCGTTGATCTGGCTGGCGCCTTCGCGGCTGGTCGACGTCAGGGCGACGATGCCGGCGACCGTGTTGACCGCTTCTTCGATCGGCTCGGTGATCTGCGCCTGCACCACATCGGCCGATGCGCCGGGATAGCTGGTCGTGATCGAAATCGACGGCGGATCGACGGCCGGATACTCCCGCACGCCCAGCTGCTTCACGCTCAGCAGACCTGCGAGCACGATCAGCACCGACAGCACGATCGTCAGTACCGGTCGGCGGATGCTGATCTCGGCCAGACTCATGCGGCTCATCGCGTGCCCACTCCGCTGACGTTGGCGATCGCCGCGGCGCGCGGTGTGCCTGCATCATCATCGGTCAGCACGGCTTGTCCAGGACGTAGATTCTGCAGGCCCGAGGTGATCAGCAGCTCGCCCGGCTTGAGCCCGGACAAGATCTGCACCGTCGTCGACGAGCGCGTACCGGTTTCGACGGCGCGACGTTCGGCCTTGTGATCGGCGTCGACGACGAACACGGTCTTCTCGTTTAGGCCGGGAATCACGGCAACCGCCGGTACCACCAGCGCATCGTCGACCTGGTCGAGCACCAACTCGATGCTCGCGAACGTGCCCGGCAGCAGTCGACCATCGCGGTTATCGGTGATCGCGCGGATCTGCAGCGACCGCGTCCCGGCGTCGATGCGCGGGTCATAGGCGTAGATGCGTCCGCTGAACGGCGCGGTGGCGCCATCGACGCTGAAGCGCAACGGTCCACCGACCCGGATGCGCTGCGCGTATTTTTCCGGCACCGCAAAATCGATCTTCAGCTGGTCGAGCTGCTGTAGCGTCGCCACGCGCGTATTGACGCTGACGAACGAGCCTTCGCTGACGTAGCGCAGGCCGACCACCCCGTCGAATGGAGCGCGGATTTCGGTGCCGGCGATCTGGGCTTGCGTCAGTTCGATCTGAGCGCGCTGCACGTTCAGCTCCGACAGCGCGATGTCGTAGTCTTCCTGCCGCACCAGCCCTTGCTGTATCAGCGGTGCGAGGCGCTTTTCGCGGGTTTCGGCCAATGCCAATTGATAGCGCGAGCGCACCAGCGTCGCCTGCAGCTCGGCGTCGTTGAGCTTGACCAGCAGCTCTCCCTTGCGGACGCGCGCACCTTCGCGGAAATGGATCGCGGTCACGCGACCATTGGTTTCGGCCTGCAGTTCGACGCCTTCGGTCGCGATCAAGGTGCCAGTCGCGCTGATCGTTTCCACCAGTGGCGCGGCGACGACGCGCACGGTGCTGACTTTCAGCGGCACGGCGGTCGCACTGCGCCCTTCACCGCTGCTAGGACGCGGCTTTGCCTCGCCCTTGGCGCCGATGACGGCAGGCGTCGACGCGCCGCCGGCTGGCTTGGCGTCGTGCTGGGTTGCAAGCAGCTTCGGAACGATGACGGCGCCGGCCACGGCGATGCTGCCGGCCAGCCATAACGCGGTCTTCAAGGCGGATTTCATCGATCGGCGTCAGTGGCTGTCGAATGCGGCCTGGTATTCGGCGAGCTTGGCTTTGATGGCCTTCAGCTCTGCCTCGGTCGGCGTGGCCGGGTTGGCGGCCGGTGGCGGCGCGCCGTAGCGCAGCAGGCAGGCCATCAGCAGCAGCCGCGCCTTGGTCGGGCTCAGATTGCTGCCTTCGACGTACAGGTTGTTCGGGTTGACCGCGAGATAGCCGACCGTCGGCGAACGCGACACCTTGACCACCGGCACACCGCTGGCTGCTGCCAGATTGAACGCGGTGTCGTAGCCAGGCACGAAGCTGCCGCCCTGGTTGCCTTCGGCGACGATGCCGCTCAGCGGTTCCTCATCGAGTGCGCGGTCGAGCTGCGCCAGCACGTCGACGGCGATGTCGGCACTGCGCGCGGCGTCGAGCGTCGACCATCGCGCGCCCTTGACCAGCACCACGTTCGGAATCGCGGTTTCCAGCAGCTCGCCCTTGGCGTTCTTGATCGGCACGCTGACCGACTTGATGCGACCGTTGCCATCGCGGTGCACGCCGCTGACGCTGGACGGCAGCTGCGTGTAGCGCACGTCGCTGGTCCAGGTGTGTTTGCGGTTGGGCACATAGGCCACCGTCAGCGGATCGGTGTCGCCGAGGTAGCCGCCGAAGCCGCCAGTGGGGATGTAGCCGCCAGGGCGTGCATCGCCCTTGGTGATCTCGCGGGCGGTGTACAGCACGTCGTCCTGGATCGCGATCGCGCCAAGCTGATTGCGTCCCTGCGCGTCCTTCCAGACGGTGCTGGTGATGTATTCGACCGAGTTGATGATGTTGGCGTCGCCGTCGGGCGAGATCTTGCCGCGCGTGCGCTGCGCCGCATTGAATACCAGCGGCTGGGTCGTATCGATCAGCAAATGCATCCAGTACGCCGAGTCCTCGATATTCGGTGAGCCTTCAAACCAAATGCCGCCCTGATAGCGTCCGCTGGCCATCGCGGCTTGCACTTTGTTGGTGGCCCGCGCCAGCGCGGCGCGCGTCGGCGTGGTGCCGTAGGCGCCGTACTGGAAGAAATCCACGCCGGGCTTTTCGGGCGCGATGTCGCCGCTGCCGATGTCGGTGCGCTCGCTGGCCTTGAGCCCTTTGGTGTAGCCGCCGCTGGGCGCGGCGCGATAGAAGTCGAAGCTCGCCAGCGCCTGCAGATTCGCGCCTTCGCGTTCGATCTCTTCGAAGATCCGCGACGCATCGGGGTAGAAGGTCTGGCGCGACTTTTCAAATGGCGCGCCGGCGCGGGTCGCGTTCGAATCCCAAGGCGAGCCATTGGCCTGTACCGCCATGTACGGCAGTGGATACAAGCCGTCTTCGGGTTTCAGCGTGACCGCGTAGACCGGCTTGTCGGATGCCGACTGGCGATCCTTGTGAAACACGCCGCTGGTATCGATGTAGCCATCGGGCGGGCCGTACAGTTCGGCGACGTCGCGCTCCAGCGGATGAGCCGAAAACTGCTCGACGTAGACCGTCACCGGCGCGGCCAGTCGTTGCGGACGCAGCACGTCGACCGATGCCGTGTGGCCATGGCTGTCGATCAGCGGCGGCAAGCCGCGCTGCTGACGCGCCTTGATGCTGGTGACGAAGGGCTCGTTGTTCTGGATCGTCGCCGTCGGGCCGGAGAACACGGCGATCTTGGGCTTGGCTTCGGCGGCGATCGCGGTCAGCGTGAACGTGGCCAGCATGGCGGCCGTTGCGAGCACAACGAGGGGTTTCATCAGCGGTTGTCCTGTGGACGTGATGGTGATGCTGGTGCGCCGCGTCATCAGATGCGCTTCCAGCGAATGATCGATGTGCTGCCGTCGGCCTTGGGCGGTGTTTCCAGCGACAGCTGTCCGGCCTCGTCGAACGAGTAGTAGCGCTTGGCGTGCTGACCGACTTGGCGTGGATTGAAGTTGCCTTGCTGTGCGTGCACCACGCAGCGCTCGGCCGGCAGCAGCATCCACGTGCCGAAGTACGAGCTGACGCCGTCGACGACGCCTTGCAGCTCGCTGCCGCTGGCGCGGGCCAGGCTGTCGGAGGCTGGCGTCGGACGCGCCGATTTGATGATCTGCACCGACAGCCGGCCGTCGGCGCCGTAGATCAATTGCCCGGTCGATGGCCAGCGTGGTGACGGCCGGATGCGGCCGTCCTGGCTGCGCTCATCCAGACCGATCAGCGTCCAGCTGCCGACGAAACGGCTCGCCAAGGAATCTGCCAGCGGCGGCACGCTGGCCGGCGCATGTCGATAGTGCGTGGCCTGTTCGTAGGCATAGGCGTAGCGGATGATCCGCGCTTCGTCCCAGGCGCGGCCGAGTATCTGCAAGCCCACCGGCAAGCCCTCGCCCAAGTAGCCGCTCGGTACCGACAGCGCTGGCCACTGCAGCGAACTGCCGACGAAGGTCAGGCTGCTGCCGAGCGCGGTCGGGCCGGCATCGGGCGCCGGGCGCGGCGTCGCCGTCAGCTGGGTATTGCGGTCGCCATTGATCGCCGGCAACTGCGCCCAGGTCGGAAACACCACGGCGTCGATACCCGCTGCGTCCATCGCCTTGGTGAAGGCCTCGCGGTAGCGCTGCTCGTTGGCGGCACCTTCGATCGTCTCCGGGTCCTCGGCGACCGGCCGCGCGGCGGCGGCCGCGTCGAACCCGGCTTGATGCAGCGGGTGCAGCAGCTTGGAATCCGCGATCGCTTGGACCGACGGAAACGGGATGCCTGGATGGCGCGCGATGAAGCGCGTCAGGTCGTCCTTGAAACGCGCAGCGGTCTGCGGCGGGCGAGGGATGCGATCGAGTTCGGGGATCGCGAAATCCTCGATCACGGTCGCACCTGCGGCGCGCAGTTCGGTGATCGTCTGCTGGAAGTGCGCGATCACGCGCGGATCGGCCGTCTTGGCCGTGAAGATCTGCGACAGCACGCCCAGGCGCGCGCCTTTGAGCGCATCCGGCGCCAGCTGCGCGCGGTAGCTGCGAGCAATATGGCCTTTGGCGCGGGTCGTGGCTTCGTCTTGCGGGTCGAAGCCCGCGATCACGTCGAGCAGCGTGGCCATGTCGGCGACGCTGCGTGCCATCGGCCCGGCGGTGTCGCGGACGCTGTTGAGCGGCACCAAGCCGCTGCGCGACACCAGACCAACGGTCGGGCGCAGACCGGCCAGCGCGTTGTGCGCGGCCGGCATGCGCACGCTGCCGCCGGTATCGGTGCCGATGCCGACGATGCCGAAGCTCGCGGCCAGGCTCGCGCCGGTGCCACCGGACGAGCCACCGGTTGCGAACGCGGTGTTGTACGGATTGCGCGCAAAACCGGAGACGACCGAGTTGATGTTGTCGCCGCCGCCGCGGGCGAACTCCGACAATGAGGCCTTGGCGATGATGATGCCGCCGGCATCGCGGATCTTCTTGACCAGCGTGGCATCCGATGGCGGCAGGTAGTGCTTCCAGCCCTGGAAGCCGGACGTCATCGGCATGCCGACGGCGTCGAGATTGTCTTTGATGATGACCGGGATGCCGTGCAACACGCCGACCGGCTTGCCGGTCTGCTTCAGCTGCGCGTCGAGTGCGGCGGCTTCCTGCACCGCATTGGGGTTGACCGTGATCAACGAGTTGATCAGCGGGCCTTGCTGGTCATAGGCGGCAATGCGTGCCAGATGCGCCTGCGTGACCTCGACCGCGGTCGTCGTGCCGGCGCGATATGCGGCCATCACCGAATCGATCGTGGCTTCTTCGACCGGGTAGCTCGCTGCCTGCGACAAGCTCGGCGTCAGTGCGGCCAGCGCGCTGCCCAGCAGCGCGGTTACGGTGACCCGCACGATCCGCTGCGTCGACGGCCGATGGCGACGCAAATGCGATGTCGGGCGATCGTGCAATCGAGTGGCGTGCATGGCGGGCATCGTGGGGCGTCTTTGCAATCAGACGGCGCGACGCGCCCGACCCCCCACCTGTGACTGTGGGGTATCGGTCGCGGTCAGCGTCTGAATCAGCACATCCCCACCGATCAATACGCATGCACGCTCACACGTTTCCCAGCGCAATGACCTCACTGGCGCTGGCGGTTGCGCTGACGCTGTCGTCCCCTGCATCGCGCGCCGCGCAGGCTGCCGAAGCGCGCTTCGTGCTCGAAGAAGCGACGATCGCCGATATTCAAGCGGCGTTCGCTGCCGAGGCACTGACGTCCGAACAACTGGTTACGCTGTACCTGCAACGGATCAAAGCCTATGAGGACGGCGGACCCAAGCTCAATGCGATCCTGACGCTGAACCCGAAAGCACGCGAACAAGCGCGCGCGCTCGACCGCGAGCGCAAGGCCAAGGGCCCGCGCGGCCCCTTGCACGGCGTGCCGGTGCTGCTGAAAGACAACATCGACACGGCCGATCTGCCGACCAGCAACGGCTCGGCCGTGCTCAAAGCGGCGGTGCCACCCGATGATGCGGCGATCACGCGCGAGCTGCGCGCCGCAGGCGCGGTGATTCTCGGCAAGGCAGCGATGGGCGAGTTTGCCGGTGGCAGCTACAACTCGGTCGGCGGACAGTCGATCAATCCCTATCACTTCAAGCGCCACACGGGCGGGTCGAGCAGCGGATCGGGCGCGGCGATCGCGGCCAACTTCGCGATGCTGGCCGTCGGTACCGACACCAGCACCTCGGTGCGCGGCCCTGCGGCCTACAGCGGCATCGTCGGCTTTCGCCCGACCACCGGGCTGATCTCACGCGACGGCATCGCGCCGAAGAATCTGAACTTCGACAGCGCCGGACCGATGGCGCGCACCGTCACCGACGTGGCGGCGATGCTCAGTGTGATTGCCGCGCGCGACAGCGCCGACCCGACCAACGTGCAGGTCTGGGACGAAATCGCCAAGCGCCATCCGGTCACCCAAGGCCATCTGGATTTCACGGCGTACCTGGATGCCGGCGCGCTCAAGGGCAAGAAGCTGGGCGTGGTCCGCGACTTTTTCGGCGGTGATCCGGAGATCGACGCCCTCGCCGAACAAGCGCTGGCCGCGATGCGCGCGCAAGGAGCGACGACGGTCGACATCCATCTCGATCCGGCGTTTGTGCAGCGCTACCTGGGTGACGGCAACCGCGACATCCGCCGCTTGAGCGACTACCGCTTCAAGGCCGACTGGGAACGCTACCTGGCCACGTTCAAGGACCCGAACCTGCCCAAGACCGTTACCGAGATGCTGACGATCTATGACACCACGGTGATGCCGTCGCCGCTGCCGGTCGAGGACAGCGTGCTGCGCTTGCTGAAGACCTCGCTGACGACGTCCACTGATGCACCCGAGTATCAGGCGTTCATCACCAAAACCTTGCCCGAGGCCACGCGCGACAAGCTCGCGCTGTTCGACCGCTACGGCGTCGATGCGCTGGTGTTCCCATACTTCAGCGCGTTCGCGCCGCCGATCAAGAACCCGGCTTACAGCATCGACGACAAGACCTACGTCGAGTCCAAGCGTCCGCAACCCGCGACGCTGGCCGGCTACAGTTCGGTCGGCTTTCCGTCGGCGGTCGTGCCGATGGGCTTCGGGTCGCAAGGCCTGCCGATGGACATCGGCTTCATGGCGCGGCCTTACGATGAACCCAAGCTGATGGGCATCGCCTACGCCTACGAGCAAGCCAGCCATGCACGCAAGCCGTCGCCGCTGCTGCCGCCGCTGAAGGGCGAGACGATCGTCTACAAGATGTCGCCCCGCTGATACCTCGACACGCTCGCAAAAAAGCCCCGGATCACCGCGCGCTGCGGTGATCCGGGGCTTGTTCGTTTGCGCTGGCTGTCATCGTCGTCTCCGCGCCGATGCCGCGCGCAATCGGGCAGTGACAGCGGCCGCCGCGCGTGATGCCGACGCGCAGCGACCGCGCACGTCACTTACAGCGGTGGCTTCTTCCAGCCGCCGCTCTGCGCTTCCAGATACGAGGCTACCGCGATGCACAGATCTTCGCGCCACGGTGCGGCCACCACCTGCAAGCCGATCGGCAGCTTGCCGTCGGCGCTGGAGCCGCAGCGCACGACGACCGAGGGCCAGCCGGTGGAATTGAATGCACCGGTATACGGCCAGCCGCCGCCGGGCGCGCCACCACCGCCGGCCGGGTTGTCGGCGTCGATCAGCTGCGCCGGCTTGCCCGCGGTCGGGCAGATGAACACGTCGTACTGCTTCATCCAGTCGAGCATCCGCGACTTGGCATCGTCATGCTTTTCCCAGGCTTCAACCATCGCCGCGCTGCTGATCGGCTTGACGTTGGCCATGGCTTCCTTGCGCGCCGGAGAGAAGTTGACCGTATTCCACTTGGCAGCGAGACGCTTGTAGAACGCCCAGCCGTCGCCACTGGTCAGCGTACTGCGCGCTTCGCGCAGGTCGTCGAGAATGGCGGACGGCACGTCTTCGACAACGCTCAGCGTCGCCGCTTCGAGCCACTTGGCGGCCTTGCGCACGGTCGCCTTGGTGTCGTCGTCGGTGACCTGGCGGCCGACGCCGCCGTTGTCGACGCAGAACGCGACCTTGAGCTTCTTCAAGTTCACTTTGGCGGGATCGGCCCACGGTACCGGCGCGCATGAGGCGTCGCGGAAATCGGGGCCGCTGATGATCGGCGTGATCAGCGCCAGGTCTTCGACGCGGCGCGTCATCGGCCCGAGCTGCTGCCACAAGTCGAAGATGCCGCCGTAGTCGACGATGTGGCCGGTGCGCGGCACGCGCACACTGGTCGGCTTGATGCCGGCGATGCCGTTGTTGTGCGCCGGCCCCCGGATCGAACCGCCCCAGTCGGAGCCGATGTCGAACGCGGCGCCGCCAGCGGCGACGATCGCGCCGGCACCACCGGACGAGCCCGACGTCGAACGCGTCAGGTCATACGGATTATGTGATGAGCCGTACAACAGATTGCTGGCCGTGCTGATGCCGGCCAAGCCGCCGAGCGTGAACTCCGGCGTGTTGGTCTTGCCCAGCAGAATCGCGCCGGCCTTGCGCAAGCGTGCGGTGACGGTTGCGTCCTTCGGCGGCAGGTACTGCTGACGTCCGTAAGTGGCGCCGGTCGTGATCACGCCTTCGGTGTCGATCGAATCCTTCAGTGTCATCGGCACGCCGTGCAATGGGCCTTTCCAGTCGCCGCGCGCCGCTGCGGCGTCGAGCGCGCGCGCTTCGCTGCGGGCCCGCGCATAGCAGTTCATCACCACCGCATTGAGCAGATCGTCAACCGCGATTTGGCGTTCGATGTAGGCATTGACCGCTTCCAGCGCTGATACCTTGCGCGCGCGGATCAAGCCAGCGAGCTTGGTCGCCGACATGTAGATCAGCTCGTCACTGGTGTCACTGGATGCGATTGTCGGCAGCGCGGTGGCGGCGACGGCGGCCACGGCGCTGGTGATGTGGCGCATGCCGAACAGTTCGCGCCGGCTGAAGCCTTCGGGAATCAGGTGATGCGGAGTCGTATCGTTCATCGGATTTCGTTCCTGGAGAGTGGCAGCGCTACGGCGCAATGTCAGATCGCGGGCTTCTTCCAGCCGCCGGTCTGCTTTTCGATATGGGCCAGCGCGGCGATGACGACATCGTCGCGCCACGGTTGGGCGACGACCTGGATGCCCAGCGGCAGACCCGGCTCTTCGGTCGAGGTGTTCGCACGGACCACACCGGCCGGCCAGCCGGTGGTGTTGTACTGGCTGTTGTAGCCACCACCACCACCGGGTGCGTCGGGCGCGCGCGTGAACTCGGGCGGCACCGCGCGCGGCGGCTGCGCGCTGCTCGGGCAGATGATCAGGTCGTACTGCTCGAACCACGCCAGCTGCTCGCTCTTGATCGCATCCATCTGCTCGCAGGCGGCCGTGAACTCGCTGCTCGGAATCTCGTCGCCGCCGAGGCGCAAGCCGGGCGAGGCCTGCGAGCTACCGTGTTTCTTCAGCAGGCGGCGCATGTTGTCGCCGCCGCTGGCGCCGCTGAACTTGCGGCGCGCATCGGCCAGCTCCTTGATCTTCGGCGGCATGTCGAGCGTGGTCTTGCAGCCGAGCTTGTCGAAGTAGGCCACGCACTGCTTGACCATCGCCTGCACTTCGGTAGTCGGCGGCGTGATGCCGTCACTGGCATACCAGGCCACGCGCAGCGACTTGAGATTGACTGCGGACGGCTCGCCCAGCGGCACCGGCGCCATCGCCGCGTCCCAGTTGTCGGGGCCGGACAGGATCGGCATCAACAGCGCCAGATCTTCGACATAGCGCGTCATCGGCCCGGTTTCCTGGAACGTGTCGTAGGCACCGCCGTAGCCGACGATGTGACCGGTGCGCGGCACGCGGCCGTAGGTCGGCTTGATGCCGGCGATGCCGTTGACGTTCGACGGCCCGCGAATGCTGCCGCCGTAGTCCGAGCCGATGTCGAAGTACGCACCGCACGCGGCCACGATCGCGCCCGCACCGCCGGATGAGCCGGCCGGGTTGTAGCCCTTGCCATAAGGGTTGTAGGTCTGGCCGTAGACCAGGTTGTAGGTGCCGCGCGCACCGCCACCGAGCGTGAACTCCGGCGTGTTGGTCTTGCCGAGCAGAATGCCGCCGGCAGCGCGCAGCCGCGCCACGACGGTGGCGTCCTTGCCGGGCACGAACTGCTTGCGGCCCAGCGTACCGCCGGTCGACACCACGCCTGCGGTATCGAACGAATCCTTGATCGTGAACGGGACGCCGTGCAGCGGGCCCAGTGACTTGCCGGCGGCGATCGCAATGTCGGCCTGCTCGGCTTCGGCCAGCGCGCGTTCGCGGCAGGTGAACACCACGGCGTTGAGCACCGGATTGACTTCATCGATACGCGCATAGCAGCGCTTGACCAGCTCCACGGCGCTGATCTTGCGTTCGCGCAGCATCCGCGCGACTTGGGTGGCCGACAGCGACAACACGTCGCCTTCGGCCAGCGCGGCATACGCGGGCTTCAAGCCCAGCGTCGACAGCGCGGCACCGGCCGCAACCGATGTGTGGAGAAAGCGGCGACGCGACAGCGTCAACGGCGAATCAAGCTCAGGCTTCATGGACGTACCCGGTGGTAGCGGATGGAATCGAAATGGCGCTACCGATTCAGACGCCCGCCATTGCAGCCACCCCACCGCACCGCTGCTGATTTTGATCGCGTCGCATATCGGCATCGACGTGCTGTGATACCAATGCGGCGCACAAAAAAGCCCGCGACCGGAGTCGCGGGCTTTTTTGTCGTGATGCCTTGCGTTGTTGGCTTGTCAGCGTCCGGCCGAGACCTTGCTCCAGAACGGTGGCTTGTCGTTGACGAACAGATACTTCGGAATCATCGCGTGGATGCCCTTGGTGTCGTCGACGACTTGCGTGACGCGAAAGTCGATCGCGATGCTCGACAGCGCAAACGCGCGTTCAAACGGCAGCTTCTTGGCTTCGGCGAGAAAGCTGTTGGTTTCGCGGATCGCCATCTGCATCGCCTTGTCCAGATTCGGATCGAGACCAAACGTCATGTAATGCGTTGGCGTTTCGCCGCGGGGCGCCTTGATCGGCATGTTCTTGTGCAGCACGAACTGCAGCACGGCCGTGTTGGCCGTTTCGATCGCATTGACGGTGACTTCGCCATCGCCCTGGGCTGCGTGCGAATCGCCGGTATAGAACAGCGCGCCCGGCTGGAACACCGGCAGATACAGCGATGTGCCGGCGATCAAGTCCTTGCAGTCCAGATTGCCGCCGAAGGCGCCGGGCGGGCCGCTGCGCCGATTCGGGCCTTCGCTATCGGCCGGCTGCACGCCCATCACGCCCATGAACGGCGCCAGTGGCACTTCGATACCCGGTGCGAAGCGGCCGATGCCGCGCGCCATGTCGAGGCCGACGACGAAGTTGAACGGTTCGGGCACTTCATCGGGTATGCCGCCGCGGCCGTTACGGCCGCCGACGGTGCCGTACGGTATCCGCGGCGTGACTTGGACGATGCGCACTTCGAGCATGTCGCCGGGCATCGCACCTTCGATCGCGATCGGCCCGACCAGCAGATGGCCGCTCTTGATGTCGGCCTGGCGCGGGGTTTCCTTGACGACGCGGTCGATCTCCTTGACCGCCTGCGTTTGCGCCGCGTCGAGCGTGATGCCGTTGGCCTTGATCCACTCGAACGCATCCTGCTCGCCCCAGCGATTGCCGCCGCCGCCGTCGATCCGCACCGTGGCGCCGGAGCGCACCGTGAGGATCGGTTTCTTCTCTTTCGGAAAGTTGCCGACGACCGAGTTCTCTGGCGTCAGCTTCACGTGGTACTGGTAGGGTACGTCGGCGGCGATCGCGCGGCCGGTGCCGGCCAGTGCCAGCAGGCACAGTGCCAGCAGCGTCAGCGGGCGGCGATGCAGCACGGCGCAGCGGGGATCAATATTCATTGAAGATTCTCGTGACGTTGGCCAGATCGCTGGACTGGGTCAGTGCCAGTTGCAGCAGGATTCGCGCTTTCTCGGGCTTGAGGTTGTCTCCGGGCACGATCAGCGCTTCGCGGCGACGCGGCGTGTCCTGCACGCGGCCGCCGTCGGTGCGCGCCGTCATCACGACGACCACACCGCTGGCTTGGGCGCGCTTGATCGCCTCGGTCTGACTGCTGGTGGCGCTGCCAGCGCCGGTGCCTTCGACGACGATGCCCTTGGCGCCGTGGGCGACCATCGCATCGATCAGATAGCCGGGCGCATCGCGATATGCGTAGGCGACTTCGACCGGCGGCAGGCTGCTGTAATCCTTGCCGGCGAACTCCGACTGCGTGGTGTGGCGACGCACCGGCTCGCGGTAGAAGCGCACGCGATCGGGATCGGCAAAACCGATCGCGCCGACATCGACGCCTTTGAACGTATTGATGCGATACGCGCTGGTCTTGTCGACGTCGCGCGCGGTGTTGATGAACTGGTTCATCGCGTGCAGCACGCCCTTGCCGCGTGCCTCGGGCGAGGCGGCGACGCGCACCGCGTCATACAGATTGCGCGGGCCGTCGCCCGACAAACCAGTCCACGGACGCTGCGAGCCGACGAATACGATCGGCTTGTCGGTGTTGACGGTCAGGTTCATGTAGTAGGCCGTCTCCGCCATCGTATTGGTGCCGTGCGTGACGACGATGCCAGCGATGCGCGGATCGGCAGCGAGCTGGTTCAGCCGCTTGGCGACGCGGGCGAAGTCTTCGTGCGTTTCGCTACTGGTGCGGTCTTGCGGCGCGCGCTGGTCTTCGATGATCAGGTTGGCGATGCCGGCCAGCTCGGGCAGATCGTGGACCCAGTCCTGCGGGTCGACGCGCGGCACGCCCTTGCCGCCGTAGTTGGTGATGTTCAGACGCGGCGTGCCGCGGCTGGCGATCGTGCCGCCCATCGACATCAGCACGATCGTCGGCAGTGCCTGGGTGTCTGCCGGCATCGGGGGCGGCGGCGCATAGGTGGGGATTTCCTGCGCGTGGGCGACAGGGGCCAGCAGCAGCCAGCAGGCAGCCGCGATGCAGCGGTGATAGGCGACAGAGGTCATGGCGGCTCGCGATCAGTATTCGTTGAACATGCGCTGGATTTCTTTCGGGTCTTGCGTGCGCGTCAGCGCCAGCCGCAACAGGATTCGCGCCTTCTGCGGCGGCAGGTTGTCGGCGCTGATCCGGTTTTGGCTGGCACCCTTGGCGCTTTCGACGACGCGGCCCGCACCCTTGCGGTCGCTGTTGACGATCAGCACGCCCTTGGCTTGCGCTCGCTTCACGGCGTCGGCGTTGCTGCCGGTCAGCACCAGGCCCTTGGCGCCAGCGGCGACGAAAGCGTCGATCGCGGTGCCGTCCTGCTCCTGGTAGTCGTAGGTGACGTCGACGCGCGGCAGCGTCGTCAGCGTGGAGACGTCGAACTCGGAGCGTGTCGTGTGCCGGTAGGTCGGCTTGCGGTAGTAGACGATCTGGTCGGAGTCGGCGTAGCCGAGCGGCCCAAGGTCGCGGGCGACGAAGGTTTCCATCCGGTAGGTGTTGCTCTTGGTCGTGTCGCGAGCCGCGTTGATCTCGTCATTGAGCACGATCAGTACGCCCATGCCGCGTGACGTCGGCGAGGCGGCAGTGCGCACCGCGTTGTACAGATTGAACGGCCCGTCGCGGCTGACCGCGGTAAATGGCCGCATCGCACCGACGACGACCACCGGCTTGTCGGACTTGACGACCAGGTTCAGGAAGAACGCGGTTTCTTCCAGCGTCGCCGTGCCATGCGTGACCACGGCGCCAGCGGAGTCGGGTAGTGCGAGCCAGGCGTTGATCTCTTTGGCCAGCCGCAGCTGGATCTCGGTGTTGACGCTCGGCGAGCCGACGTTGGAGATCTCGGTGTAGCTGACGTCGGCAATATCCTTGAGTTCGGGCAGGTCGGCGAGCAGCTCGGCGGGGCCGACCTTGCCGTCGGAGTACTCCATCAGCTTCTGGCGATGTGCGCCCTTGCTCTGGATCGTGCCGCCGGTCGTGAACAGCTTGACCTTGGGCAAGGCGACAGGGGGTGCGTTCTGAGCGGACGCCAATGGCGCCGCGCACAACAACGTCAGGCTCAGCAGCAGGGATCGGATCATGGTCGTGGCTTGGGTTCGGGTCGTGGGTCGGTTCGGTCGAGTTCGGCGTACCAGCTGTCGAGCACGCGCTGCGCGTCCTCGGTGCGCATCGCGCGGCCGTCGGTCGTGGCCAGTGCTTCGCCGCGCGACAGCGCGCGGCGCATCAGCGCTGCGGCCTGGCCGATGCGCTCGCGATGCGCGTTTGCCAGTGCGGCGATCGCATCGGCGTCGGCACCGTCGAGGTGCGGCATCACGACGTGCTCGAAGCGCGATTGGTTGTAGATCAGAAGCGCCAGTTCGGCGTCATGCGCGGCGCTGGGTGCCAGATCGGCGAGACGCGTCGCGATCGGCAGTTCGCGGTTCATCGCCGCGTAGGCCGCGCGTGCCAGCTGGCCTGCGGCTTCGGAATCGCCCGCTTGTGAGCGCTGCTGGGCTTGCAGCAGATACGCCTGGTAGCCGGTCTGCGCGCCACTCCAGATCGACAGCGCGCCGCCGGTCAGCAGCGCCAACGGCAGGCCGAAGTACAGCAGCTGGCGCGCAAGCACCGGCAGCGGCTTGCGGGCGAGGGTGTCGCGGGACGCGGTGTCGGCGGTGGCGCCCGGCAGCGCCAGATGCTGCTGGTTGGCGCCTTGGCGCAGCTTCCAGATGAAGCCGTCGAAGTAGTAGTGCATCAGCGTCGACGTCAGGCCGACCGCGATCAGCACGACCATCAGCCAGCGGCTGTCCCATTGCGTCGTCAGCAGCTCGCCGTACGCCAGGCACAAGGCAACATAGCCGGCGCCGACCAGCCAGCCGCCGCGCTGGTGCCAGCGCGCGAATACACCGCTGCGGACACGATCGGCATGGCCCGCCAAGCCGCGGTTGTAGCGCCAGACGATCGCCAGATACTGGGTCATGTGGACGATGCCGACGGCCGCGAAACCCGCCTTGAAGCTCCAGCCCGGCGCCATCGACGCGATCCAGTCGTTCGGCGTGTAGGCCAGTGCCATCACGCCAAACGTGCTCGCATACAGCGCCAGCTTGACCCAGCTGATCGCGTGCCCTTGGCGGTGGCACCACAGCAGATACACCGCGTAGGCGGCGAGCATGCCCAGTGCGACCCGCGTGCCGATCCACTGCACGACGGCCAGGCCCGCCGACGTTACCCAGTGCAGCAGCGGCCAGCCGGTGCTGCGGTACAAGTCGGTCAGCAGGCCGGTCAGCCAGTCGCCGCTGGCCAGCATGATCGCGACAAAGCCGGTGGCGCACAGCAGCAGATCCATACGCGCGGCCAGCGCACGTGGCGCCGTGTTGATCCGGTCGTAGACGCGCATGAAGCCGTAGTGCTGCATCAGGAAGTGGTACGGGTCCCAGATCACGGCGAGCAGGAACAGGTACAGCAGGTTTTCGACCGGCAGCTCGTGTGCGATCAGCCAGCCGCCGACCAGCAGCGCGATCGTCAACGGCAGCAGTGGCGCGATCAGGAACGTCCAGCGATGACGTGCGAACAGCGCCACGTCGCCGTAGAGGCGGATGAACGTCGGCAGGTGGTGCGCGACCGTCATCACGATGTGCGTGGTCAGAATCAGCGTCGTGGCGACCGCGGCACCGAGCAATAAAAAAGCCGCAATCGCCATGCTCAGGATGACAAGGGGGGCGGCAATGATGAACAGGCTGTCCTGCAGCGGATCGAGCACCCAGTTCTGGCGCGGTATCGACGGCAAGCGGGCGACGATGCGTCCGTCGCCGATGCTGCTGCCCGTATTTCCGTCGACCATCGCCAAGCTCCGCGTGCAAGGACGTCATCGCATTTGACGGCTTGGCGATGCCGGACCCTACCGGCGAGCGCGAGCCGATCGCGCTCGCCGATGCCGCATCAGTAGCGGATCGTCTCGCCCGGCAGCGGCGGCGTCGTCACCGGCAGCCGCAGTGCGCGCGTGCGCTGCTCAAATGCATAGCCGAGTGCCAGCAGGCGCGGCTCGCTGAAGGCCGGGCCGAAGAACGACAGGCCCACTGGCAAGCCGCCGCTGGTGAAGCCGGCGGGCACGATCAGGTCCGGAAAGCCGGTCAGGTTGGCGAGGTTGGTCGCCGAGCCGTTGCCGGCGGTGGCCGTTGCGCCGGCCGGTGCTTCGGCTTCGATCTTGGCGGGACGCTTCGGCGAGGTCGGGTAGACGATCGCATCGAGACGGTTGCCGTCGATGATGCCGCTGACGACGCGGCGGATCATCGGCAGACCGTGCTCGATAACGGCCTGATACTCGGCGCCGTCGATTGCGCCGCTGGCAGCTTCCTGCTTGAACAGGTTCCAGCGGCCCTGATTGGGTACGAAGCCGTCGCGCGGCGAGGTCAGCGTGTCGGACAGCGCGATCAATTCGGCGTGCGTACGCGGATAGCCAGGCTTGAGTGTCTGCAGATAGGTCGTGATCTGCTCGCGGAATTCGGGCCGACGCACGGCGTTGTAGAACTCGCCCTTGGTGTCGAGCAGCCACTTCGGATAACGCACGTCGACGATCGTCGCGCCGGCCGCCTTCATTGCGGCCAGCGAGGCTTCGACGACCCAGTCGACTTCGCTGTCCTGGCCGAGGAAGTCACGCGCGACGCCGATCCGTGCGCCTTTGAGCGCGCCGGCATCGAGATGGCGCGTGTAGTCGGTCTGAAACTGTCCCTTGCTCTTTTGCGTGGCGGCATCGGCCGGGTCCACGCCGGTCATCGTACCGAGCGCGACGGCGACGTCGTAGACGCTGCGCGCCATCGGCCCACCGGTGTCGAAGCTCAGCGCCAGCGGAATGATGCCGTCGCGCGACAGCAACCCGTGCGTTGGCTTGAGCCCGACGATGCCGTTGGACGTCGAGGGCCCCCGGATCGAGCCGCCGGTGTCGGTGCCCATGCCCAGTGGCGCAAAGTCGGCCGCGATCGCAACGCCGGTGCCGCCGGACGAGCCCGATGGCGTGCGCGTGGTGTCGTGCGGGTTCAGGCTCTGGCCACCGAGCGAACTCATCGCGCTGCCCGATGCGAACTCCGACAGATTGACCTTGGCCAGGATGATCGCGCCGGCTTCGCGCAAGCGGCGCACCGTGTAGGCATCGTCGGGCGGGATCGAGCCCTTGAGCATGAACGAGCCACCGGTGGTCGGCAGGTCGCGCGTGTCGAAGTTGTCTTTCAGCACGACCGGAATGCCGTGCAGCGGCGAGCGCGCACCGCGCGCCTTGCGTTCGACGTCGAGCTGCCGCGCTTCGGCCAGCGCGTTCGGGTTCAGCGTGATGATCGCATTGAGCTTGGGGCCGGCCTCGTCATAGGCCTCGATCCGCTTCAAGTACAGCTGCGTCAGCTGTTCGGCGCTCAGCGTGCCGGCAGCGAAGGCCTTGTTGAAGTCGGCGATCGTCGCCGAGGTCAGCGGTACTTCGGCCGCGCGCACGCTGACCGCGTAGCTGAGTGCGAACACGGTGACCAGCACACTGCGGATCGCGGGCTTGGCTTTCATTGGGATCGATTCCATGGCGCTCACTTGGACCAGAACGGCGTTTTGTCGTTGACGAAGATCTTCTTCGGGATCATCGAGTGAATCCCTTGCGTACCGTCGACGACTTGGGTCACGCGAAAGTCGACGCCGATGCTCGACAGCGTGAACGCGCGCTTGAACTCCAGGCCTTTCAAGTCGAACAGGTAGCGGTTGGTCTGACGGATCGCCATCTGCATCGCCTTGTCCAGATCCGGGTCGAGTCCGAAGGCCATCCAGTGCGTGGGCGACTCGGCGCGCGGTGCTGCCAGCTTCATGCCCTTGTGGACGATGAACTGCAGGATCGCCGTGTTCGCCGTTTCCATCGCGCTGACGGTGACTTCGCCATCGCCTTGGCCGGCATGCGAGTCGCCGGTGTAGAACAGACCACCGGGATGAAACACCGGCAGGAACAGCGAAGTGCCGGCGATCAGATCCTTGCAGTCCAGATTGCCGCCGAACGTGCCCGGCGGGCCGCTGCGGCGATTGCTGCCTTCGCTGTCGGGCGGCAATACGCCCATGACGCCCATGAACGGTCCCAGCGGGATTTCGATACCGGGCTCGTAGATGCCGACGCGGCGCGCCAGATCGAGCTTGACCGTATGCGAGTAGGGCTCGGGCACGTCGTCCGGAATACCGCCGCGACCGGGTCGCGTGGACACGGTGGCATACGGGATGCGCGGCTCCACCGACAGAATCCGCACTTCGATCGCATCGCCGGGCATCGCACCCGCGACCGCGATCGGACCCACCAGCAAGTGCCCGCTGTCGATGCCGGCGTAGCGCGTGGCCTCCTTCAGCACCTTGTCGGTTTCCTTCAGCGCGCTGGCCTGGTCCGGCGTCAGCGTGATGCCTTCCTCGCGTGCCCAGACCAGCGGGTCCTTGTCCTGCCAGCGTCCGCCGCCACCGCCGTCGATGCGTACCGTGGCGCCGGATGCGACCGTCAGGATCGGCTTCTTCTGCGCAGGGAAGTTGCCGACGGCGACATTCTCGGGCGTCAGCTTCACGTGATGCTGATACGGTGGTGTCGCCGCTGCAGCGGCCGTGGTGATCATCAGCAACGCAGCAGCGAAAGCAGTCTTGGCAGGCATGGCAGGTCCAATGGAAGCGGTCTGTTGCTTGGACGGCTTGCGTTGATCAAACCCCACCTGCCGATGCGCATCCGTCGTGGTGCTGCAACAAAAAAAGCCCGGCGCTGCGACGAGGTCGCAGGGCCGGGCCTGACCGCTATTGCGCGCGACCAGCGCGGCGCTACTACGGCTCGCCGGCAACCGGCGGGAATGCCGGCGGCGGCTTGCGGTGATGCGTCGCGGCTTCGTAGGCCGAGGCCACCTTCAGCAACGTCGCTTCTTCGCCAGGGCCGGCCCAGAACGCGATGTTGTACGGCAGCGGACTCTTCAGCACGGTCGGCTTGGTGCCAGCGACGGTTTCATACTGCATGCCGTCCTTGCTGAGCACGAAGCTGGGCTCGTAGATGGTATCGGCGAAGCCGGCCGGCACATGGGCTTCCGGAATGCCGAGGCGTGCGCCATAGCCAAAGCCGGCGCGCAGTTCGCGATTCGGCTCGGCAGCGCCACCGATCTTGGCCGGCAGCGTCGATAGCGGCGGGTTGACGAACACGTCGATCTTGTTTTGCTCCAGCACCTTCATCATCACCATCCGCATCGAATCGCGGCGCTTCATCGTGTACGTGGTGTCGTAGGTGCGGCTGTCCATTTCCTTGTTGCCCCAGTTGGTCATCGCGGCGGTTTTGGCGGCCGTGAAGTACTGGGCGTTCTGGTTCAGCGTCTTCCAGTCCTTGATCGTCGCGTCGCCGCGCAGCGCCAGGTACTGCTCCATCTGGAATGCGAACGTGTAGCCGCTGATCGTGTCGTCGGTGTCGGGCGGGTTGCCCATGATCCGGCGCAGGTTCAAGTTGGCCGGCCACGGTGCCTTGTGCGCCGAGGCCGCAACCAGATACGCGCGGCTGGTCACGTCGTAGCCGGGCACGCCGAACTCCGGCGTGCCGTCGGCCTTCTTCCACGACAGAATCTCGGGCATGTGGAACGGCAGCACTTCGGCCATCGCCTCCTGGAAGCCGAACGTGACGTTCGGAATCGACGGATCATCCGGGTACTGCGGATCGACCGTTTCAACCAACTCGGCGCCGAGCGCTTGCAGCACTTTGAGCTCGCGGTTGATGCCGTCGATGATCGGGCCATCGCTCGGTGCGTGCTTGACCATCAGCTCGCGGACCACGCCGATACGCATGCCGGCCAGCGGCTTGCTCTTGCCTGCCGGCGTCAGCGCCGCCGTGTACGGCGTCTTGGACGCGATCACGCGCGGCAGCGCGGTGTACGGGTCACGCGCGTCGAAGAACCCGGTCTTCGGATCGCGGAAAGCGTCGAGTACGACGGCCGCATCGGCCACTGATTTGCAGTTGATGCCGGGGCGATCCTGGTACGGATTGGCGCCGATGCCGCCGCCGTAGCTGATGATGCCCTTGGTCGGCACGATGTTGACGACACCGTTGTGCGTGCCCGGGTTGCGGCAAGAGCCGCCCGTGGTTTCGCAGATCGAGCACATCACCAGATTGGCTGCCACCGACGTGCCGGAGCCGCCGCTGGAGCCGCCGGTTTCACGCTCGGTGTCGTAGGGGTTGCAGGTGGTGCCGCCCCAGGTTTCGCGTGCGCCGCCGGTGCCGATCGACGCCAGCTTGGGCTTGGCGTCGCCGCCTGGATCGCCGCTGCCGCCGTTGTATTCGCTGTTGAGCGCGTGCGCGTAGATGATCGCGCCGGCTTTGCGCATCCGCGCGACCAGCGTGGAATCTTCCGGCGCGGCGTCCATCGCGTACTTGGCGTCGGCACCACCGGTGGATCGCATGTCCTTGGCGTCATAGACCGCCTTGAACGACATCGGCACGCAGTACAGCGGCATCGACGCGGTGTCGATGTTCTTGCCGAACAGCTTGTCGAGTTCGGCGGCGCGTTCGAGCGCGTCGGGCAGCTTGCGGAAGGCTTCGCAGGGCGCCGGCGCATCGGCCGGCAACGGGCCGGTCGACGGATGCGCGTCGAACTTGCCTTTGCAGGTCACCGAGCGTTCGCCACGAATGTTCAGCGTGTCCAGGCCGTTGATGCCGCCCGCATTCGGGATGCCGGCGACGATGCCGAACTGCTGCTGCACGCTCGGATCGGACAGCGTCGGCTGCATGTGACCGTAGTCGAGCGCCTTGCCTTTGTAGCGGTCGAAGTCGGGCACCAGCTTGTTGATCGCCTTGGTCTGCGTCGGGAACTTGACGACGCTGCCGCCGCGCTGCGGACCATAGGCCTGCGCGATCGGCTTGCCGTCGGCAGTGACCGGTTGCGTGCAAAAGCCGTTGTAGGCCTTGGCGCGCGCGACATAGGCCTGCACGACTTGGGTACACGTCGTCTCACCGGCGCGCAGCGCCGCGTGCAATTGTTCGATCGAGGTCTCTTCGAGGTGGAACTTGCCGGGCGTGCCGGCCGCCGTTGTGGCCCCGGCCCACATCGCAGTCAAGGTGAGTACAGCGGTTTGGACCAGCTTGCGCGCGTGCATGAACATCTCCCTTAGAGCTGCCTCAGCGGGCAGCGGTATCGGTTCTGACGACGCGGCGGCGGTGCCCCCTACGCCGGGTCGATCAGTGGCGCTTCGCGCAGGCGCGGCAGCGGCTCATGAAAGCGCAGCAAGCGTCCGGCATTGATCAGCACCAGCAGGCTGCTCAGGTGTTGCAGCAAGGCGGCGACGATCGCGCCCGCGCCGCCGAGTAAGCCGAATGCAGCGGCGGCGACGATGCCCAGCGTCCACAACAAACCGAGTGCGACATTGGCCAGCAAGCTGCGACGGCAGTGACGGCTGAGCCGTACGCAGGTGCCGAGTCGTCGCAAGTCGCTGCCGATCAGCACGACATCGGCCGAGGCCAGCGCGATGTCGGCGCCGCCGGCACCCATCGCGACACCGACGACGCCAGCCTTCAGTGCCAGCGAATCATTGATGCCGTCGCCGACGACCATCGGCCGCAAGCCTCGTGCGATCTGGCGTGTCACGCAGTCGAGCTTGTGCTCGGGTAGCGCTTCGGCTTGCACGTCTTGAATGCCGAGCTGCGCGGCGATGCGCTCGGCGACGCTGCGACGATCGCCGGTCAGTACCTGTTGCCGCTGCAAGCCCAGCGAGCGCAGATCGGCCATCGCGAGCGCCGCTTCGGGTCGCAGCGTGTCGGCCATCAGCAGCCAGCCGAGAAAGCGGCCGCCGAGTGCGACGCCGGCGATCGGCCCGTCGTGCGCCGGCACCGCGCCGGTGTCGATGCCGTGGCGCGCGAACAGCTCGGGTCGGCCCAGCAGGGCCTCGGTCCCGTCGACGCTTCGTGCAACGACGCCAAGGCCAGGTGACTCGTGGACCGACGTCAGCGCCATGCGTTGTTCGGGCGGGCACAGCATGGCCAGCGCGCGGCTGACCGGATGACTGCTGACGCTGCCCAGGCTCGCAGCCCAGCGATGCAGGTCCTCATGCGTGATCGTCGCGGCCACGCACTGCGATTGCTGCAAGCGCAGCCGCCCCTGCGTCAGCGTGCCGGTCTTGTCGATGATCAGCGAGCCGGTGTCGGCCAGCTGTTCCAGAAACGCCGAGCCGCGAATCAGGATGCCGTGGCGCGCAGCGGCAGCGATGCCGGCGATCGCCGTGGCCGGCGCCGACAAGGCCAGCGCGCTGGGGCAGGCGGCGACCAGCACGGCGAGCATCGCGTTGGCGTTCTGCGTGCTGAAGTAGGTGACAGCCGCGATCAGCAGCACCAGCACCAGGTAGGCCTGTGCGTGGCGTTCCAGCAGCCGCGTGATCGGCGGCTTGGATCGCTCGGCTTGCTGCATCAGCGCGATCACTTTGCCCAGCGTCGACTCGCGGCCGGTGCGCGTCACTTCGACCCGAAGCCAGCCGTCGAGGTTGATCGCGCCGCCGTAGATGTCGCTGCCGGCGCTGGCGTCCACCGGCACCGACTCGCCGGTGATCGGCGCCGTGTCGAGACTGGCGCGGCCGTCGACGACGCGGCCGTCGGCCGGCACGCGATCGCCGGCGCGAATCTCGACCCGATCGCCGGCTTGCAGCAGCCGGTTGTCGATGTCGACGACGGTGCCGTCGGCGGCGATGCGCCGTGCACGGCTCTGCGTCAGCCGGCTCAAGGCCGCGATGGCGTCGTGTGATCCGATCACGCTGCGCTCTTCGAGGACGTGGCCGAAGATCATCACGATCGGCAGCAGCACCGCGGTGACCAGATCGCCGGTGGCCCAGGCGGCGATCATCGCCAGCGCGATCAGCTGGTTGCTGATGCCGCGCAGCTCGGCGCTACGCAGGCTGCGCCACGCTGCTTTCAGCACCGGCGCCCCGACCAGCAAGGCAGCAGCGCCGAGCAGCAACTGCGCGACGCCGGCTTGTTGTGGCGCGAGGCTGCCCCACGCCAAGCCCAGACCGAACAAGCCCAGCGCGCTCATCGCCAGCGTCAGCTGGCGTGCAGCGCGGCCTTGCTCGGCCGGCGTCAGCATCGTGTCGCCGCAGCCGCTGCTCATGGTGCGGCCCCGGGTAGCAGCAGGTGCGCATCGTCGCGCGGGTTCAGCATCGTCACCGAGCCCGCCTGCGCCAGTAC
>Ga0255089_1000192_pt1 | contig 28373 bp, 25 predicted proteins | sample Colum_Miss_RepC__2_FD_188468 | JGI IMG/M metagenome (GOLD analysis project Ga0255089, IMG submission 188468) | Freshwater microbial communities from Columbia River, Oregon, United States - Colum_Miss_RepC_8d | ecosystem: Environmental > Aquatic > Freshwater > River | place: USA: Oregon... | reverse complement strand
GTCCAGACCAAGGTCAAGGACGCCAACCTGCGCGGCCGTGGCGGCGCCGGCTTCCCGACCGGCATCAAGTGGTCGCTGATCCCGATGGGGCCGGATGCCGGCACCAAGTATCTGGTCTGCAATGCCGACGAGATGGAGCCGGGCACCTTCAAGGACCGGCTGCTGATGGAGCAGTCGCCGCACCAGTTGGTGGAGGCGATGGCCACCGCCGCCTACGCCATCGGCGCGCAGACCGGCTACATCTTCCTGCGTGGCGAGTACGTGGTCGCCGCCGAGCGCCTGAACCGCGCCATCGACGAAGCCAAGGCCGCCGGCTATCTCGGCAAGAACATCCTCGGTGGCGACTGGGGTTTCGAGCTCTACGTGCACACCGGCGCCGGCCGCTACATCTGCGGTGAAGAGACGGCGCTGATCAACTCGCTGGAAGGCCGCCGCGCCAACCCGCGCGCCAAGCCGCCGTTCCCGCAGATTGCCGGCTTGTGGGGTCGGCCGACCGTGGTCAACAACGTCGAAACGCTGATGAATGTGCCGCACATCGTGTTGAACGGTGCGGACTGGTTCAAGGGCTTGAGCCAGGGCAAGAGCAAGGACGCCGGCACCAAGATGTATGGCTGCTCGGGCCGTGCCAACAAAACGGGCACTTGGGAGTTGCCGATCGGCACGACCGCGCGCGAACTGCTCGAAGTGCACGCCGGTGGCATGCGCGATGGCAAGAAGCTCAAGGCGTGGTTGCCGGGCGGCGCGTCGACCGACTTCCTGCTGCCGGAGCATCTGGACCTGGCGATGGACTTCGACACCATCGCCAAAGCCGGCTCGCGCATGGGCACCGGTCTGATCGCGGTCGTCGCCGAAGACCAGAGCATGGTTTCGGCCGTGCGTAATCTGGAAGAGTTCTTCGCGCGCGAATCCTGCGGCTGGTGTACGCCGTGCCGCGACGGTCTGCCGTGGAGCGTCAAGATCCTGCGCGCATTTGAAGCCGGCCAGGGCCAAGCCGAAGACCTCGACGTGCTGGCCAAGCTGACCAAATGGCTGGGTCCCGGCAAGACGTTCTGCGCACATGCACCGGGTGCGATGGAGCCGCTGCAATCGGCTCTGAAGTACTTCCGACACGAATTCGAAGCGGGCTTGGCGAAGCCCGCCAAGGCCGCCTGAGGCACACCCATGGCAACCATTCACGTAGACGGCAAGCAGTACGAGGTCGACGGGTCCGACAACCTGTTGCAGGCCTGCTTGTCGCTGGGTCTCGACATTCCTTATTTCTGCTGGCACCCGGCGCTCGGCAGCGTCGGCGCCTGCCGTCAATGCGCGGTCAAGCAATACGCCGACGAGAACGACAAGCGCGGCCGTATCGTGATGTCGTGCATGACGCCGGCGTCAAACAACACCTACATCGCGATCGACGACGCCGAGGCCAAGGAATTCCGCGAGGCCATCGTCAGCTTCCTGATGACCAACCACCCGCACGACTGCCCGGTCTGTGAGGAAGGTGGGCACTGTCACCTGCAGGACATGACGGTGATGACCGGCCACCATAGCCGGCAGTATCACTTCACCAAGCGCACGCACTTGAACCAGGACCTCGGTCCGTTCATCGCGCACGAGATGAACCGCTGCATTTCCTGCTATCGCTGCGTGCGATACTACAAGGACTACGCAGGCGGTAACGATTTGGGCGTGTTCGGTACGGCCAGCAATGTGTACTTCGGCCGCGAGCGGCCCGGCACCTTGCAGAACGAGTTCTCCGGCAATCTGGCCGAGGTCTGCCCGACCGGCGTTTTCACCGACAAAACCCACTCGGATCGCTACGTGCGCAAGTGGGACATGCAGTTTGCGCCGAGCATCTGCACGGGCTGCGCGGTCGGCTGCAACATCTCGCCGGGCGAGCGCTACGGCGAAGTGCGCCGTATCGAGAATCGCTATCACGGTGAGCTCAACGGCTACTTCCTGTGCGACCGCGGCCGCTTCGGCTACGGCCACGTCAACCGCAAGGACCGTCCGCGCAAGGCGCAGATCAAGCGCGCCGGCCAGTTCGTCACGGTCGAAGCCGACGAGGCGCTGAGCCAAGTGCAGTCGCTGCTGCGCGCCGGCCGGCCGGTGCTCGGCATCGGTTCGCCGCGTGCCAGCCTCGAAGCCAACGTGATGTTGCGGACGCTGGTCGGTGCAGCGAACTTCAGCAGCGGCATGAGCGAGCTGGACGCAGCCTTGACCGCTGCCGTTCTGAAGGTGCTGCGCGACGGTGAAGTGCCGGTTGCCACGATCCGCCAGATCGAAGATGCGGACGCCGTGCTGGTGCTCGGCGAAGACGTGCTCGCGACCGCGCCGCGCGTTGCGCTGGCGCTGCGTCAGGCTGCGCGCGGTCGCGCCTTGCAGATGGCGCGCGACAAGCGCGTACCGGACTGGCAGGCCTATTCAGCCGCTGACATCGCCCAGCACGAGCTGAACCCGATGTATGTCGTGACGCCGTCGGCGACGCGCCTGGACGACACCGCGCGCCGCGGGCTGCGCTTGGCGCCGGACGAGATTGCAACGCTTGGCTTTGCGATCGCGCACGAGATCGATGCCGCCGCGCCGGCACCGGCCAAGCTGTCGGCCGAACTCAAGGCCGTGGCTGCCGAAATCGCGGCCGCGCTGCGTGCTGCCGGCAAGCCGCTGGTTGTGTCGGGCATCGCCAATGGTTCGCTCGCGGTGATCCAGGCCGCTGCCAACATCGCCACGGCTTTGCATCGTCAGAACAGCGCGACGCTGATCAGCCTGGCCGTTGCCGAGGCCAACAGCCTTGGCGTGGCGCTGCTGGAAGCGCCGAGCGTCGACGCTGCGATCGAACGCGTTGCGGGCCAGAACGCCGTCGTCGTCGTGCTCGAAAATGACCTCGATTGGCGCCTGCCGGCGTCGGCCGTCGCCAAGCTGTCGGCGTCCACGCTGATCGTGATCGACCAGCAGATGACGGCCACCGCGCAGCGTGCTGATGTGGTGCTGCCGGCCGCGAGCTTCGCCGAAGGCGACGGCACGATGGTCAACTTCGAGGGCAGGGCTCAGCGCTACTTCCAGAACTTTGACCCGGCGTACTACGATCGCCACGTCGACACCAGCGAAAGCTGGCGCTGGATCGACCGCATCCGCGGTGGTGAAACCGCTGGCGAGAATCTCGACGCCGTGCTCGCCGAATGCGAGGCGCAATTGCCTCAGCTGCGCGGTATCGCCAACGCAGCGCCCAATGCCAGCTTCCGCATCCAGGGCATGAAGATCAACCGTGCGCCGCCGCGCCAGTCGGGACGCACGGCGGCCCGCGCCAAGGTGTTCGTGCACGAGCCACGTTCGACCCAGGACGCCGACACGGCGATGTCGTTCTCGATGGAAGGCTACAACGGCGTCGGCAGTCAGGACCGTCCTTCGGGTCTGGTTCCCTACGCTTGGGCCCCGGGCTGGAACAGCCCGCAGGCCTGGAATAAGTTCCAGGCCGAAGTCGGCGGTGCAATGAAGGGCGGCGACTCCGGCGTGTTCCTGTTCCGCTCCCATGCCAGCGCGGCCGGTTACTACGCCGCCGACGTTGCAGCGCCGGCCAGCGGCCTGGCGTTCCAGCCGCTGTGGCGCCACTTCGGGTCGGACGAGCTGTCGAGTCTGGCCGAGCCGATTCAGCAGCGCATGACGCCGGCCACAGTGACGCTGTCGGTGGCCGATGCGCAGCGCCTCGGCATCGAACACGCCAGCCAGGCCACGGTCCGCGTCGGTGACGCCACGCTGACGCTGCCGGTCAAAGTCCGGATCGACTTTCCGATCGGCCTGGTCGGCGTTCCGGTCGGCGCTGGCGGTCTGCCCGCGTCCTACGCCGGCGCCACGGTCACCATCGCCAAGGAGGCGTGATGCTCGAGCCGATACAAGCGCTGCTGACGCCGGCCGTACTCGGCGCGATCTGGGCCGCGGCCAAGGCGGTCATCATCCTGCTGACGCTGGTGTTATCAGCGGCCTACATGATCTGGCTCGAGCGCCGGCTGCTGGCGTTGTGGCAGGACCGCTATGGTCCGAACCGGATCGGGCCGTTCGGTTTGGGCCAGGTGATTGCCGACATGATCAAGATCTTCTTCAAGGAAGACTGGACGCCGCCGTTCGTCGACAAGTTCACGTTCATCCTGGCGCCGTTCATCGCGATGTCGCTGATGATGCTGGCGTTCGCACTGATTCCGATCACGCCGAACTGGGGCGTGTTCGCGCCGGACATCGGCATGCTGCTGTTCTTCGCGATTGCCGGCCTTGCCGTCTACGCGGTGATGCTCGGCGGCTGGTCGTCTAACAGCAAATACGCTTTGCTCGGCGGCCTGCGTTCGACGGCGCAGACGATCAGCTACGAAGTGTTCATGGGCGTGTCGCTGATGGGCGTCGTGATCCAGGCTGGCACGTTCAACCTGCGCGAGATCGTGCTCTACCAGGAACAGCACCTGTGGTTCGTGCTACCGCAGTTCTTCGGCTTTCTGGTCTGGTGCCTGGCCGGCGTCGCGGTCACGCACCGTACGCCGTTCGACTTGCCCGAAGCCGAATCGGAGCTGGCGGCCGGCTATCACACCGAGTATTCGGGCATGAAGTTCGGCATGTTCTTCGTCGGTGAGTACGTCGGCATCGTGATGGTGTCGGGGCTGACCACGGCGCTGTTCTTCGGTGGCTGGGACGCGCCGTTCAGCAGCGTGTTTCCCGCGCTGAAGACCGTGCCCTTCCTGTGGTTCGCGATCAAGTGCTTCCTGTTCATGTCGTCCTTCATCCTGCTGCGCGCCGCGCTGCCGCGTCCGCGCTATGACCACATGATGTCGTTCGCCTGGAAGATCTGCCTGCCGTTGTCGCTGGTGAACATGCTCGTCACGGCCGGCTTCGTACTCTGGGCGGGGAATTAATCCAATGAGCCAGACTGTTGCCATCCTGCATGGCATTTGGACCCAGCTGCGGTCGATCGGCATGATCTTCATGCACTCGTTCCGCCCGCGCGACGTGATCGCCTATCCGGAGGTCAAGCCGCCGGTGCCGCCGCGTTATCGCGGCCGCATCGTGCTGACGCGCGATCCTGACGGCGACGAACGCTGCGTGGCCTGCAATCTCTGCGCGGTCGCCTGTCCGGTCGGCTGCATTTCGTTGCAGAAGGCCGAGCGCCCCGAAGATGGCCGCTGGTATCCGGAGTTCTTCCGGATCAATTTCTCGCGCTGCATCTTCTGCGGTCTGTGCGAAGAAGCCTGCCCGACCACAGCGATCCAGCTGACGCCGGACTACGAGCTGTGCGAGTACGACCGTCAGAATCTGGTCTACGAGAAAGAGCATCTGATGATCTCGGGCACCGGCAAGTATCACGACTACAACTTCTATCGCGTCGCCGGCATGGCGGTCGCGGGCAAGGCTAAGGGCGAGGCTTTGAACGAAGTTGCGCCCGTCGACGTCAAGTCGCTGCTGCCGTAACGCAACGGAACCGCACATGGTCGAATTCGCTTTCTATGTGGCCGGCACGGTCGCGCTGTTCTCGACGGTGATGGTCGTCGTCAACACGCATCCGGTGCACGCGCTGCTGTACATGGTGCTGTCGCTGCTGTCGGTGGCGATGGTGTTCTTTACGCTCGGCGCACCGTTTGCCGGCGCGCTCGAAGTCGTCGTTTACGCGGGCGCGATCATGGTGCTGTTCGTGTTCGTCGTGATGATGCTCAACCTCGGTGCCAAGACCGTGGCCCAGGAGCGCAGCTGGCTCACCGCCTCGGGTTGGGTCGGGCCATTGGTGCTGTCGGCGATTCTGCTCGTGCAGCTGTTGCTGGTGCTGGAGCCGTTGCAGACGACGGCGCCGATCGGCACCACGGTCATCGATGCCAAACAGGTGGGTATCGCCTTGTTCGGACCGTATCTGCTGGCGGTCGAGCTGGCCTCGACGTTGTTGCTGGCCGGCCTCGTGGCCGCCTACCACCTGGGACGACAAGACGACTGATGACTTCCATGCCCGCCATCCCGATGGAGCACGGCCTGCTGCTGGCCATGGCTCTGTTCGCCGTCGGTTTCGGGGGACTGATCGTCCGCCGCAACATCCTGTTCATGCTGCTGTCGGTCGAGATCATGATGAACGCGACCGCGTTGGCCTTCGTCGTCGCCGGCAGTCGCTGGCTGCAGGCCGACGGACAGGTGATGTTCGTCATGGTGCTGACGCTGGCTGCCGCAGAAGCCTGCGTGGCATTGGCGCTGGTGATTCAGCTGTACCGCCGCTTCCGCACGCTGGACGTGGACGCCGCCAGTTCGATGAAGGGATGAGCCCGGCATGATCAGCTATCTTCCTCTGGTCTTCGTCTTTCCGCTGATCGGTTTCCTGATCCTGGCCTTCGGTCGGGGTCGGCTGTCGGAGAATCTGGCGGCCATCGTCGGCGTTGGTAGCGTCGGCCTGTCGGCTGCGACGACCGCTTACGTCGGTTACGACTTCCTGACGCATCTGCCGGCGAGCGGCGCCTACGTCGTTCCGTTGTGGACGTGGATGAGCGTCGGCAGCTTCAACGTCGAATTCGCGCTCAAGCTCGACGGGCTGTCGCTGACGATGCTGTCGGTGATCACTGGCGTCGGCTTCCTGATTCACTTGTTCGCGTCGTGGTACATGCGCGGCGACGACGGCTACGGCCGCTTCCTGTCCTACATGAACCTGTTCGTCGCCAGCATGCTGTTCCTGGTGCTGGGCGATGACCTGCTGTTTCTGTACTTCGGCTGGGAAGGCGTCGGTCTGTGCAGCTACCTGCTGATCGGCTTCTGGTACAAGGACGCGGCCAATGGCGCGGCGGCACGCAAGGCCTTCGTGATCACGCGTGTCGGCGACACGTTCATGGCCATCGCGCTGTTCATCCTGTACCGCGAATTCGGTACGTTGAACATCGACGAACTGCAACGCTTGGCGCCGCAGGCTTGGGCCGTCGGTGCGCCGCTGGCGACCGCAACCGCGATGCTGTTGCTCGGCGGTGCCGTCGGCAAGTCCGCGCAGTTGCCGCTGCAGACCTGGCTGCCGGATGCGATGGCCGGCCCGACGCCGGTTTCCGCGCTGATTCACGCGGCGACGATGGTCACCGCTGGCGTCTATCTGATTGCGCGTACGCATGTGCTGTTCGAGTTGTCGCCAGTGGCGATGCAGTGGGTCGGCGGCATTGGTGCCGTCACGCTGCTGCTGGCCGGCTTCACGGCGCTGATGCAGACCGACATCAAGAAGATCCTGGCCTATTCGACGATGAGCCAGATCGGCTACATGTTTTTGGCCGAAGGCGCCGGCGCCTACCAGCCGGCCGTGTTCCACTTGATGACGCATGCCTTTTTCAAGGCGCTGCTGTTCTTGTCGTCCGGCTCGGTGATCCTCGCGATGCACCACGAGCAGGACATCTTCAAGATGGGCGGCTTGTACAAGAAGATTCCGTTCGTGTTCGCTTGCATGTTGATCGGCACGCTTGCGTTGACGGCGTTCCCGTTCACGTCGGGCTACTTCTCGAAGGACGAGATCCTGGATCAGGCGTATCTGACAGGCCACTACGAGCTGTGGGCGGCCGGTCTGTTTGGCGCGTTCCTGACCGCGGTCTACAGCTTCCGCCTGATCTTCATCACGTTCTTCGGTCCGGAGCGCTGGCGTCAGGCACAAGCCCATGGGCACGGTCATGGCCATGACGACCACGGTCATAGCGCGGGTGAGCCGCACGGTGCGCACACGCTCGATCACCATATCCCGCTGGCGATTCTGCTGGTGTTGGCAGTGGTCGGCGGCTACATCCACCTGCCGCTGTCGGCGGTGCTGCCCGAAGCTCACATTGCCGGTGGCGATCACGGCCCTGCCTACATCGCGCATCTGCCGTTCGTTGCGTCGATGGCCGGTCTGGTCGTGTCTTGGCTGTTGTTCCACCAGTTCCCGCAGGTTCCAGCGGCACTGGCGCGTGGTGCCGCAACGGCCTGGATCGGCACGCTGTGGAAGAACGCCTGGGGCTTCGACTGGCTTTACGATGCGCTGTTCAAGGCGCCGTTCGTTTGGGCAGCCCGTATCAACCGCAACGACTTCATCGACGGCCTGATCGGCCTGATTCCCGCAGGTCTGCGCGGGGCCGCTTCGCTGGCGACTGCAACCCAAACCGGTGGCTTGCGATGGTACGCCGCCGTAGCAGGCGCCGGGCTGTGCCTGCTGATCGCCGTTGTCGCACTCCACTGAGAACCTAGACCGATGATTCTCGTCTGGCTGATTTTGATTCCGTTCATCGGCGGCCTGCTGAGCTGGCAGGCCGAACGCTACTCGCGTGGCCTACCGCGCTGGATCGCCTTGCTGACGATGGTCAGCGTGCTCGGCACCTCGATCTGGTTGTGGGCCACCGGCGACTATTCGATCACCGGCACCGGCTTCGCGGCTGCGGCCGGGCAAACGCCGTCGTGGACGATCGAATTCCAGGCGCAGTGGATTCCCAGCATCGGCGCCAGCTTCCACTTGGGGCTCGACGGTCTGTCGCTGCTGCTGGTGGTGTTGACCAATCTGATCGGCGTGCTGGCCATCGCCTGCTCTTGGAAGGAAATCGAGCGCAACGTCGGCTTCTTCCACTTGAACCTGCTGTGGAACCTGGGCGGCGTCGTCGGCATATTCCTGGCGCTGGACATGTTCCTGTTCTTCTTCTTCTGGGAAATGATGCTGGTGCCGATGTTCTTCCTGATCGCGCTGTGGGGGCACAACATCCCCGGCGGCAAGGGCAGGGTCTACGCGGCGATCAAGTTCTTCATCTACACCCAGGCCAGCGGCTTCCTGATGCTGGTCAGCATTCTGGCCATGGTGTTCCTGCACCAGCAGGCCACCGGCAAGCTGTCTTTCGACTACCACGACTTGCTGAACACGCCGATGGGCGCGCAAGTCGAGTGGTGGCTGATGCTCGGATTCTTCGGCGCCTTCGCGGTCAAGATGCCGGTCGTGCCGTTCCACACGTGGCTGCCCGATGCCCACGGTCAGGCACCGACCGCGGGTTCGGTCGACCTTGCCGGCATCCTGCTGAAGACCGCGGCCTACGGCTTGCTGCGCTTCGGCATTCCGTTCTTTCCGCATGCATCGGCGGCTTTTGCTCCGGTGGCGATGTGGCTTGGCGTGGTCGGCATCATCTACGGCGCCGTCGTTGCGTTCTCGCAGACCGACATCAAGCGCTTCGTTGCCTACACCAGCATCAGCCACATGGGCTTCATCGTGATCGGCATCTATGCCGGCACCGAGCAGGCGCTGCAGGGCGTCGTCGTGCAGATGATTGCCCATGGCTTGTCGGCCGGCGCGCTGTTCATCTTGTGCGGTGAAATCTACGAGCGTCTGCACACCCGCGATATCAGCAAGATGGGCGGGCTGTGGTCGCGCTTCCCGAATCTTCCGCCGATCCTGCTGTTCTTCAGCGCCGCATCGTTGGGGCTGCCGGGGCTTGGCAACTTCGTCGGTGAATTCCTGATCCTGGTCGGTAGCTTCGATGCCGCGCCGGTGGTCACGATCATCGCCGCGAGCGGCCTGATCCTGGCCGCGGTTTATTCGCTGTACTTGGTGCAGCGCGCGCTGCACGGTGCGCCGCAGCCGCTGCCCGAGGGCGTGCAGTTGAACAAGCAGGGTCTGCTCAAAGACCTGTCGAAGCGCGAGTTGGTGATGATGTTGTCGCTGATGGCGCTGCTGATGGGCTTGGGCTTGTACCCGCAGATCGTCATGGACACGGCCAAGGCGCCGGTCCAGGCCGTGCAAACCATCTACAAGGCTGCGACGACGCCGAGCGTCGTCGCCGTGACCGGAGCCAATCCATGACCTCGGTGCAGCTCTGGGCACTGTTGCCGCTGTTAATCGCCACCGCGAGCATCGTCGCGACGATGTTGGCGATCGCGGTGTACCGCCACCATCGCTTCTGCGCCAGTGTCACCGTCGGCGGTATGAACTTGGCGTTGATCGCGGTCGTTTATGACCTGATTACCGGCGACAACCTCGCTGTGCCGATCACCGGTTTGATGACGGTTGATGCCGCCGCTCGTTTCGGGATGGTGCTGATCCTGGTCACGACGCTGGGCGTGCTGACGCTGTGCCACGCCTACTTCGAAGGCTACAAGCGCAATCGGGAAGAGATCTATCTGCTGATCGGCTTGGGCACGCTTGGCGCGCTGACACTGGCATGCGCGACCCACACGGCGACGCTGCTGGTGGGCATCGAATTGCTGTCGCTGCCGATGGTAGCCGGCGTTGCCTATTCGATGGACGAGCGGCGTGCGATCGAAGGTGGCATCAAGTATTTGATCCTGTCGGCAGCCGCGTCGGCCGCGCTGTTCTTCGGCGTTGCGCTGATCTACGCGCACATCGGTTCGCTGGACTTGTCGGCGATGTCGCAAGCGCTGTCGGCTGCCAGCCTCGACCAGCCGCTGGTGCTGGCCGGTGCGGCGATGATGATCGCAGGCCTCGGCTTCAAGCTGTCGCTGGTTCCGTTTCATCAGTGGACGCCCGACGTCTACGAGTCAGCGCCCACGCCGATCACGGCCTATCTGGCGACCGTGTCCAAGCTCGGCGTTTTTGTTGTCGTGCTGCGCTTGTTCCACTACGGCAGCAGCCCGATTTCGCCGTTGATTCTGACCGCGCTGGTTGGCCTGGCGGTGGCCTCGATGCTGGTCGGCAGCTTGCTCGCACTGCGGCAGAACAACCTCAAGCGTCTGCTGGCGTACTCGTCGATTGCCCATTTCGGTTACCTGACCATCGTGCTGGCCGTTCCGGGCGACGAGTCGCTGCGTGCGGCTGGCGTCTACTTGGCCACTTATTTGGTGACCTCGCTTGGCGTGTTCGGCGTGATGGCGTTGGTATCGAGCCCGATGGGCGAACGCGACGCCGAGCACATCGATGATTATCGCGGTCTGTTCTGGCGTCGCCCGTACCTGACCTCGATCCTGACCGCGATGCTGCTATCGCTCGCCGGCATCCCGCTGACGGCCGGCTTCATCGGCAAATTTGCGGTCATTTCGGCGGGCGTCGGTGCGGCGCAGTGGCTGCTCGTCGGCAGCTTGATCGTCAGCAGCGCGATCAGCATCTACTACTACCTGCGCATCGTCAGCGCGCTGTTCAGCGCCGTTGCGGCCGGGTCCGAGCGGGTTAGCGAGCCGATGGGCTGGGCGCAGTCGTTCGGTGGTTTGATGCTCGTCGTGGCGATGATCGTGATGCTGTGGCTGGGCGTCTATCCGCAACCGCTGTACCTGCTCAGCGGCCAGCTCGCCCAACACTGATGGCAAGTGCCCGGGTTGCCGCGCTGGACTCACGCGAGGCCAGCGCGCTGGCCGGCATCCTGCGCGAGCTCGATGTACCGCCTTATCTGGCCGTCTGGCTCGAGCCCGCAATCCGCCTGACGCTGATCGTCATCGTCTGGTACGGCCTGCACCGCCTTGTGCGGTTGCTGGTACGAAGGCTCGAACAGCGCCTGCTCGACACGGCCGACCTCAAGACCGAGTCGCAATTCGACGTCCGCAAGCGCGTCGGCACATTGGTCAGCCTGCTCAAGCAGGTCGTCAACATTTTCTTGTTCGTCATTCTGGCGCTGGTGCTGCTGATGCAGCTTGGCGTGCAGGTAGGCCCGCTGATCGCCGGTGCCGGCATCATCGGGGTCGCCGTCGGCTTCGGTGCCCAGTACCTGGTTCGCGACATCATCACCGGTTTTTTCATGGTGCTGGAGAATCAGATTCGGGTGGGCGACGTGGTCACGATCAACGGCACCAGCGGCCTGGTCGAAGTGCTGACGCTGCGTACCGTCGTGCTGCGTGACGGCACCGGCACCGTCCATGTGTTTCCGCATGGCGTCGTGACCACGCTGAGCAACGCGACTCGCGACTGGTCGGCGTATATCTTCAATCTGCAGGTTGCGTATCGTCAGGACACCGATGTGGCAGTGCAGGCGATACGCGATGTCTTTGCCGAATTGGGCCGCGATCCCGTCGTCGGTGCCAATATCGTCGCCGATGTCGAAATATGGGGCGTCGACAAGCTCGATGGGACGGCGGCAACGATACAGGGGCGCATCAAGACCCGGCCGGGTGTTCAATCCGACGTCGGGCGCGCGTTCCTGCGGCGCATCAAACAGGTGTTCATCGAGCGGGGTATCGAGATGCCCGGTCCGCCGCCCGCGACATCCCCGCTACCGCCACGCTAAGGCTGTCGTTCAGCCCAGTGCCTCAAGGAAGCGTCGGCGCCAGTCCGATACGTCGTCGCGCAGCAGTCCTTCCATCAGCTTGTGATGGCGATTGCGTCGTTCGTCGAGTGGCATCGTGCGCGCCTGCTCCAGTGCGCCGGCGACTTCCTCGGTGTCATACGGATTGACCAGCAGCGCGTCGCGCATTTGTTGTGCAGCCCCGGCGAAGCGTGAAAGCACCAGCACACCCGGGTCCTTCTCGTCCTGGGCCGCCACGTATTCCTTGGCCACCAGGTTCATGCCATCACGCATCGGCGTCACCAGTCCGACGCGGCTGGCGCGATACAGTCCGGCGAGTCGTCGTCGTGGAATCGCTTCGTTGACGTAGCGGATCGGCACCCAGTCCACCTGTCCAAACCGGCCGTTGATGTTGGCGGCGTGCTGCTCCAGTTCCCGGCGAAAATCCTGGTAGGCGGCCACTTCACCGCGGCTGATCGGCGCGATCTGCAGATACGTAATGCGACCATGTGCGGCGGCTTGGCTTTCCAGCAGCAGCTCATAGGCGTTCATCCGTCGCACCAGGCCTTTGCTGTAATCGAGCCGATCAACGCCGATGATCTGGTCGCGATCGCGCAAGAACTCGCGCAGTCGTAGGTATTCGCGTTGGCCATGCGACGAGAATGCAAAGTCGTGATAGCGCGCGGTGTCGATTCCGACCGGAAACGCCCTGATATTGAGACGTCGGCCAAAGGCCTCCATCCAGCCGTCGCCGACCGTGCCGCCGAGATCCTGCTCGACGTAGGACGCCAGCCGCTTCACGTCATCTTCGATCTGAAACCCAACCAAGTCGTAGTCGAACAGGCTGCGTACCAAGCTGCGATGCTGAGGCAAGGTCGTCAGCAGCTCGCGCGGCGGAAACGGAATGTGCAGAAAGAAGCCGAGGCGTTGCGTGACACCCAAACGGCGCAGTTCGGAGCCCAACGGGAACAGGTGATAGTCGTGGACCCAGATCAAGTCGTCGTCGCGCAGCAGGGGTCTGAGTGCGCCGGCAAAACGCCGATTGACGCGCTGATAGGCTTCAAAGTGCGCGCGGTCGTATCCGGTCAGATCGAGCCGGAAGTGAAACAGGGGCCACAAGCATCGATTGGCGAAGCCTGAGTAGTAGGCGTCGTGGTCCTCTTGGCTGAGATCCACGGTGGCCAGCGTCACATCGCCTTCCTGGCTGACGTTGGCGGTGTCCGTACTCTGGTCCGCCGTCTTGCCGCTCCAGCCAAACCAGAGCCCGCGCTTCTCCCGCAGCGCGTCGACCAAGGCCACCGCCAGACCGCCGGCCAAGGGTGCGCCGCGCACCGAGCTGATCCGATTGGATACGGCGACGAGGCGCTGACTCATTGTGCTGCCTCAAGATGCGTGACGCTGTCTGCCAACCATCGGTGGACGGCCGATACGTCCCTGAGCCGATACTGAGCCGCACTCGGCTGCGAACCGACGCGGATTCCGCTGCCGCCGAGTGCCTGCGCGGCGACAATTGCGTCCTCGTCGGTGGTGTCGTCGCCGACGAATATCGGGACTCTTCCGGAAAATGGCGGCGTCTCGGAGAGTCGATGCAGGCCCAGGCCCTTGTTGATGCCGGCAGGGCGCGCCTCGATCACGCAGTGGCCCATGATGGTATCGAGTCCACAGGCGGCGGCCAGGCGTCGCATCAGCCCCTGGCATTCGTCGGCGCGCTCGGGCGCCAGGCGATAGTGCAGGGCGACGGCGCCCCCTTTGTCTTCAATCAGTACGCCCGGCACACGGGTGAAGTGAGTGGCGAGTTCAGCTGCCAGCCGCCGCATCTCGGGCGGGGCCCGTTCGATGTCCTGCGCCGACGACTGCAGTCGGATCTGGGCACCGTGCAGGCCGGCGCCGCATAGCGTCAGTGGTGCCAGCAGCGGATCAACGGATTCGAGTCGACGACCCGTGATGATTGCCAGAGCCCCGTCCAGCAACTGATGCAACGAGGCCAGCAGCGGCAGCAATGAGGGTGCGCACTCGACCCGATCGGGGGTCGATGACAACTCGACCAAGGTGCCGTCGAAATCCAGGTAGAGTGCTGATGTCGCCGTCAGTGGCGGCGGCTCGCGCCGGCGGGTAGGCGTCGAGTCCGCAGACGGGATATCGACCCGCGAGGTGGTGGTATTGCCTTCCATAGCGATGCCAGCTTAGCCGCGGCAGCCGGCCCGAATCTGAACCAGATCGGTCGGCCGGTCTCAACGCTTGAGCTTTGACAGGCCATTACCTAGAATGCGCGGCTCTGAGTAAAGCCCTGAGGCCTGCTCATGTCGCCCAGTCGGAAGTCCGACGGGTCCAATGGAGATAGCAGCATCGCCCAAGAACGTGAAGACCGACGCAACGACCAGATAACGGCGCTGCGAGTTCGAGTCATCGACGAAAACGGCGAGCAAGCCGGCATCATGCTCACGCGTGACGCCATTGCCCGTGCCGAAGAGTTGTCGATGGACCTGGTGGAAGTCTCGCCCAACGCCGAGCCCCCGGTCTGCAAGATCATGGACTACGGCAAGTACGTCTATCAGAAGGACAAGGCTCAGCACGCTGCGAAGAAAAAGCAGAAGCAGATCCAGGTCAAGGAAATCAAGTTCCGTCCGACGACCGAGAAGGGTGACTACGACACCAAGCTCCGTTCGGCGCATGCGTTCATCGAAGATGGCGACAAGGTGAAGGTCACCGTCCGGTATCGTGGTCGCGAAATGGCCCACCAAGAGTTGGGCATGCAGTTGATGGACCGCGTCCGCAAAGACCTCGAAGAGGTCGCCGTGGTCGAGCAGTACCCCAAGATGGAAGGTCGTCAGGCCGTCATGGTCCTGTCGGGCAAGAAGCGCTAGGCGCAAGCCTGGACGCGAACCGGCCGTGGTGGCCGGTTCCATAAGAAGTCCCGTCTAAGCGGTTTAGGCGGGCCCGGTCAGCTCGGGTGGTTCCGATGTGACGCCGGCAATCAAAACTGGAGTATCCAATGCCCAAGATGAAAACCAACAAGGGCGCAGCGAAGCGCTTTTCCAAGACTGGAAAAGGCGGCTTCAAGCGCAGCCACGCTTTCAAGCGCCACATTCTGACCAAGAAGAACGGCAAGACCATCCGCCAGCTGCGCGGCGAGACCCAGGTCAATCCCTCCGACGTCAAAGAAGTGAAGCAGCTGCTTCCGTACGCCTAAGGAGACTGATCAATGGCTCGTGTAAAACGTGGTGTGACCGCTCGCGCTCGTCACAAGAAAGTTCTGAAGAAGGCCAAGGGTTACTACGGCGCACGCTCACGCGTATTCCGTGCGGCCAAGCAGCAGGTCATCAAGTCCGGTCAGTACGCCTACCGAGATCGTCGCGTCAAGAAGCGCGAGTTCCGCGCGCTGTGGATTCAGCGTATCGGCGCTGCGACCAAGGAACTGGGTCTGTCCTACAGCCTGTTCATCAACGGATTGAACAAGGCCGGCATCACGCTGGACCGCAAGGTGCTGGCCGATCTGGCCGTCAACGACAAGCCGGGTTTTGCGGCGCTCGTGGCGCAGGCCAAGGCGCAGCTGGCGTAAGCAACCCGACAGGTGTGAGCCGTGCATTCGCTGCCGGCTCGTTACCGTGAGTGACCAGGGGAGCGCCGCAAGGCCGCTCCCCTTCTTTTTGGCGGTGGGGAATTTCGCATGACGGATTCGCTGGATGAGCTGCAGGCGCAAGCGCTGCAGGAGATCGAGGCAACGAGCGACGCACGCGTACTCGAACAGCTGCGTATCGACTACCTGGGCAAGAAAGGGCGCGTCACCGAACGCCTCAAGCAGCTCGGCACGATGTCGCCCGACGACCGCAAGACGTTTGGCGACCGCGTCAATCGCGTCAAGGATGCGGTGTGGCGTGCGATCGAGGCCCGTGCGGTGCTGCTCGCCGAAGCCGCACTGCAGGCGCAGCTGGCGGCCGAGACCATCGACGTCACGCTGGCCGGCCGCGGCGACGGCGTCGGCGGCATTCATCCGATCACGCGCACGATCCGGCGCATCGAACAGCTGTTCGGCGAGCTGGGTTTTGCCACCGTCGAAGGCCCGGAAATCGAAGACGACTTCCACAACTTCGGCGCATTGAACATCCCCGAAGCGCATCCTGCGCGAGCAATGCAGGACACGTTCTACGTCAAGGATGGCGGCTATGTGCTGCGCACGCACACCAGCCCGGTGCAGATCCGGACGATGGAGCGCTATGTGCGCAACGGTATCAAGCCGCCGATCCGGATCATCTGTCCGGGTCGCGTTTATCGAGTCGATTCCGACCGGACGCACAGCCCGATGTTCCATCAGGTCGAAGGCTTGTATGTGGCCGAGAACGTCGCGTTCAGTGATCTGAAGTACGACTTGATGACCTTCCTGTCGCGGTTTTTCGAGCGTGACGCTGAAGTGCTGTTCCGCCCGAGCTACTTTCCGTTCGTGGAGCCGGGCGCCGACGTCCACATGAAGCTCGAAGGACGCTGGCTGGAGCTGCTGGGCTGCGGCATGGTGCATCCCAAGGTCTTTGAAGCCGTTGGCCTGGACCCGGAGCGCTACAGCGGCTACGCGTTCGGCATGGGCGTCGAGCGCTTGGCGATGCTGCGCTATGGCGTGAACGATCTGCGCCAGTTCTTCGAGAACGATCTGCGCTTCCTCGAAGCCTTCAAATAGAGGTCTGCTCCAATGAAAGTCTCCGAAAACTGGCTGCGTGAGTGGGTCAATCCGCAGGCGAGTGCGCAACAGATCGCCGAGCGTCTGGTCATGGGAGGTCTCGAACTCGAGATCGAACCCGCGGTTGCCGAGCCGTCGCAGCAGGTCGTTGTCGGGCGCATCGTGTCGATTGCTCCGCATCCGAATGCCGAGCGGCTGCGGGTTTGCACCGTCGACGCCGGTGCCGCCGGCATGCCGACGATCGTCTGCGGTGCGGCCAATGCGCGCGTCGGTCTGCTTGCGCCTTGCGCACTGCCGGGCGCCACGCTGCCGGGCGGCGTCAAGATCAACGTCGGTGACCTGCGTGGTGTCGAATCCCAAGGCATGTTGTGCTCGGCCAAGGAACTGGGCCTGGCCGAGAAGTCCGATGGCTTGATGGAGCTCGACGCCGAGGCGCGTGTCGGTCAGCCGATCGAGCAGTATCTGGGTCTCAATGACCAGATTTTGAATCTCGAGCTGACGCCCAATCGCGGCGACTGTTTGTCGGTACAAGGTTTGGCGCGCGAAGTGGCCGCCTTGTATGCGTTGCCGTTGTCGCGTCCGCGCGTGAAATCGGCGGTCGTCGTGCACGACCAGCGCTTTGCCGTGGAGTTGGAAAGCACGACCGACTGCAGCAACTTTTCCGGCCGCGTCATCAACGGATTGAACCCGAAGGCACACACGCCGGACTGGATGCGCGAGCGACTCCGCCGTAGCGGCATCCGCAGCATTCATCCGCTGGTGGACATCACCAACTACGTGATGATCGAGCTGGGCCAGCCGATGCACGCCTACGATGCCGACAAGCTCAAGGGGACGGTGCGCGTGCGCAGGGCCCGACCCGGCGAAACGCTGCGCTTGCTCAATGACGTCGACATCAAGCTCGACCACGCCGAACTGCTGGTGACCGACGACAATGGTCCGCTCGGTTTGGCGGGTGCAATGGGGGGCGCAGCGTCAGCCGTCAGTGCGACGACCACTCGAGTGTTCTTCGAATCGGCCTGCTTCGGCATGCAGGCCGTCGCCGGTGTTGGTCGACGCCACAAGATCACGTCCGATGCGCTGTATCGCTTCGAGCGCGGCGTGGACCCCGAGTTGCAGCGGGCCGCATTGGAGCGCGCCAGCGAACTGGCGATTCAGATTTGCGGTGGTGAGGCGGGACCGATTACCCATGTTGGCCGGACCCAGCCCGAGCCGGTTCACGTGCGTCTGCGCCGCTCGCGACTGGTGCAGCTGACCGGTCAGGAAATTCAAGCGCGCGAAGTCGAAGCGCTGCTGTCCCGGCTGTCGATCACGCTGACCCAGGAAGACAGTGGTGCCTGGATGGCGCGCGTACCGAGCTATCGCCATGACCTTCGCATCGAAGCGGATCTGATCGAGGAGGTGGCGCGGCTGTACGGTTACGACCGCATACCGGCCCGTCCGTATGCCGCCCAGTTGGCGCCGTCGCGTCCGTCCGAGCGCCAGCGTAGCGGCGCCCGGGTGGTAGACCTGCTCGTTGCACGCGGCTGGCAGGAAGTACTGAACCTCGCATTCGAAGAGCGGCGCATGCATGAGGCGCTGACGCCGCAGATCGACGCCATCCCGCTCGACAACCCGATTGCCGAAACCCACTCGCTTATGCGCAGCACCTTGTGGAGTGGCTTGATCGCATCGTGGCTGCACAACCGGGCCCGGCAGGTCACCCGGATGCGGCTGTTCGAATCCGGTGTCTGTTTCGCAGACGTCGACGGCCATATCGTGGAGACGGCGCGCCTCGCCGGTCTGGCCTCTGGTACCGTCGCCAGCCGCCAATGGGGTGTGCCTGCACGAGCGGTCGATTTCTACGACATCAAAGCCGACGTCGTGGCCTTGCTGGAAACCTGCGGCGCGCCGATCGCTTTCCACGCTGCCGAACATCCTGCTTTGCATCCCGGACAAACCGCGCGCATCACGCTTGGCGGAGAGCCTGCTGGCTGGATCGGCCGACTGCATCCTCGCGCGGCCCGAGCGCTCGATCTTCCCGAGCAGCCGTTGCTGTTCGAACTCGACTGGACCGCGCTGTCGCAGGCGCGGATGCCGGCGCCGGGCCAGCTCAGCGAGTTTCCTTCATCTCGTCGCGACCTGTCCCTGATGGTGCCGTCTGACGTACCGGCACAAGCGTTGTGCGACTTGGCGCGACAGGCCGGCGGCGTCCATCTGATGCGCGCCAATGTGTTCGACGTCTATCGCGCGGACGACGGTGATGCGTCAGCCAAGAGCGTCTCCTTGGAGTTGCATTTTCAGGACGCGTCACGCACCCTAACCTTGGACGAAGTCGACGCTGCGGTAGCCGTCATTGCGCAGTTTTTGCATCAAGGTTTTGGGGCAACCGTCAGGGCCTGAAGGCTTGTTCGAAACGCGCGGGTGGTTTAGGGAGAGGGCACTGTGGCATTGACGAAGGCAGAACTCGCGGAGGCGCTCTTCGACGAGTTGGGGTTGAACAAACGAGAAGCCAAGGAGTTCGTTGATCTGTTCTTCGAAGAGATCCGTGAACGGCTCCAAAGTGGCAAGGAAGTGAAATTGTCGGGCTTCGGCAATTTCGAGCTCCGCAACAAAAATCAGCGTCCCGGACGCAATCCCAAAACCGGTGAAGAGATCCCGATCTCGGCCCGCCGTGTGGTGACGTTCCGTCCCGGCCAAAAACTTCGTTTGAGGGTTGAACTTGATGCGACCGGCTGAGCTCAAGGTTGAGCTGCCAGAGATTCCACGCAAGCGCTATTTCGCCATTGGTGAAGTCAGCGAACTGTGCGACGTCAAGCCGCATGTGCTCCGCTATTGGGAGCAGGAGTTTCCACAGCTCAAGCCGGTCAAGCGTCGCGGCAATCGTCGCTACTACCAGCAGGACGATGTCCTGATGGTGCGTCGCATCCGCAGCCTGCTGTACGAGCAGGGCTTCACCATTGGTGGCGCACGTCTCAGGTTGAAGGAAGGCCAGGCCAGCGCGGCTGCGTCCTTGCGTCCGTTGACGGCTCCGGCTGCGGCCAACAGTGTTGTCGACGCGGGCGAGCGCAGTGCCGCGCCGCGCCGCAACTCCGAGATCAAGAGTCTGCGAGCCGACCTCGAGTCATTGCTCAAGCTGCTGCCCGAGCGGTGACAGACAAACGCCGCCGCAGACCGGCGGGCGGCGATTGCATCCTTTGCACCAGCGCCGCCATCCGCTAACATGCGCGGCCTTCCGAGAACCGGCGCGGCTTCCCTCAACCGCGGCAGTACCGGTCTTCGGCAAACGTTTCATCCGGTCGGGGCGTAGCGCAGCCTGGTAGCGCATTTGCCTGGGGGGCAAAGGGTCGCAGGTTCAAATCCTGTCGCCCCGACCAATTCCTTGCCACGTCGTATCATTCGACGTACCCACTGGGGCTGCCGCAAGGGCTCGTCTTGAAATCCATTCAGGTTCTGCTGGCCGATCCGCACCCGTTGATTCGGGCTGGACTGCGTTTGCTGCTGACGCAGATGCGCGGTGTCACGGTACAGGCCGAGGTCGGCACGGGCACCGAGTTGCTCGAGCAACTGACGGCTCGCCGTCCCGATGTTCTGATCACCGAGATGAATGTGCCGGGCGCCGCCGCGATCGAAGTCGCGCGTCGCATCGCAAGGCACTTGCCGGGCGTGCGCGTGCTGCTGTTGTCGACCCAGATCGACAGTGCGCAAGTGCAGTCCGCACTAAAGGCGGGCGTGCTGGGATTCGTGTCCAAGGCCGGCGATCCGGCGGAGCTGGAGATCGCGCTCCGTGCCGTTACCAATGGCAATCCTTATTTGAGCCCGCATTTCGCGCGATTTGCGATCGACCGGCGCCGCAGTCGCCAGGACGCCCACAGCGTCAGACTTCCGACGCGTCAGCGTGAGGTCCTGCAAATGCTGGGCCGCGGAAAAACGACCAAGGAAATCGCATCGCTGCTGGGCCTGTCGGTCAAGACCGTTGAAACCCACCGCGCCCGGTTGATGCAGGCCCTGGACCTGAACAATATCAACGCTTTGCTGCACTATGCGGTTCGGCACGAAGTCGAGGATGGCACGGCGGTGTAGCGCTGGGATGCAGCGGACTTCCTGCCGATCGGCATCGCCGATGGATCAGGTCAAACCTGACAATCGGTCGGGTAATCTCCGATTTGTAGTCTCTCTATGCGGCGCGACGATGCTCCCAAGAAAGAGCCTCTACAGGGCTCCGGGGTTGAGGAGAGCGCCATGAGCAACATCAAGCCGCACCAGAGAATGCAGGCCGGTCAGTCGCAGGTGATGACGCAGCAGTTGCTGCAGTCGATTCGCCTGCTGCAACTGACGTCGCAGGAGCTCGAACTCGAAGTCCGACAGGCGCTCGACTCCAACCTGATGCTCGAAGCCGACGAAGTCGAAACCCAGGACGATGCCTTCGACAGCGCGGCGGACGCGGTGCTTGAACCGGAGATCGCGCCGTCAGCGCTCGAAGTAAGCGGTGCCGACGCGGGTGCGCGCGAGCATGTCGAGGCCGATTTCGATTGGTCGAGTAGCGAAAGCTGGAGCGGCGGCGAGCCGACCGACGAAGAAGGCGAGTCGGCAGTATCACGTATTCCGGACGCGCTGCCGACGGACCCGCGCCTCAAAGTGCTCGCGCAATTGCAGTTACTGGTCAACGACGCGCGCCAAGCCGAACTGGTCGCGGCGATCATCGATGCGGTGGATGACAGCGGCTATCTAAGCGTGTCGCTGGACGAGCTGATCCAGACCTTGCCGGCCGCTGCTGGCTACACGATGGACGAATTGCACGCTGCGCTGCAGTTGGTGCAGTCCTGCGAGCCCACAGGGTTCGCCGCCCGGGGTCTGGCCGAGTGCCTGCGCTTGCAGCTCGATGCGCTGCCGACCCGGACGCCGGGGCGCGCGTTGGCGCTGCGCATCGTCGACCAACATCTCGAGGAGCTCGGCACGCTGACCGAGCACGCGCTGGCGGTGTTGCTCGACTACCGCATCGACCAGATTCACCAGGCACTGGCCTTGATCAAAGCGCTGGACCCCAAGCCGGGCGCTGCGGGCGCAATGCCGGCCCAGGCGGTGGAGCCCGAGGTGATCGTCACCGGTCAGCGCGGGGCCTGGAGGGTCGAACTCAATTCGGGAACGCTACCGCGCGTCCGGATCAATCGCAGCTACGAGCGCGCGATCGGCACCGGGGCGGGTCAGCACCGGGCATTGCGCGACCAGCTCAATGAGGCGCGCTGGCTGGTTCGCGGCCTCGAAATGCGTCACGAAACCTTGTTGAAGACGGCGCGCGTCGTGTTTGAGCGTCAATCCGGCTTCCTACGCTCGGGCGAGGAGGCGATGGCACCGCTGAACTTGGCGGACGTCGCCGAAGCCATCGGTATGCACGAATCGACCGTTAGTCGCGTCGTTGCCAACAAGTACGCCCTGACGCCTTGGGGAGTCTATCCGTTGAAGGCATTCTTCCCCGTGCAGATTGCAGGTCGCGACGCGGATACGTCGGGCACCGCGGTACGCGCGATGATCCGCAAGATCATCGACGCCGAAAACCGCGGCAGTCCGCTGTCCGACGGCGACGTGGCAGCGCTGTTGGCTCGTCGCGGTGTGACCGTTGCGAGACGAACAGTGGCAAAGTATCGAGAGGCGATGCGGATCCCGTCCGCACCGCTGCGATTGCAGCGGCCACAGGCTGTGGCCGGATGATCCCTAACGGTCACACCCATTGGGTCGGCGGTGGACCATTGATGAACGGAAGCGACATGAAACTGCTGCGTACCTTGCTCGTCGACGACAACCAGGCTTTCCTGGCGTTGTCCAAGCATCTGTTGGCCCCGATGCCGTCCGTCGAAGTCATCGGCTTCGGTTACGACGGCTTTGACGCGGTGCGTTTGGCCGAAGAACTGCACCCCGACCTGATCATCATGGATCTGGTGATGCCCGGTATGGGGGGCTTGCAGGCGACGCGCTTGATCAAGGCGCAGGAACGAGCCCCGCAGATCGTCATTGCAAGTTACTATGACGACGCCGAACACCGCGAACATGCCGCAGCGGCAGGCGCTGACGGCTTCGTTGGTAAAAACGCTTACGAAGCGCAGATTTCCCAGTTCCTCGCGGCGAACTTGAACCGTTAGACCGCGGGCTGATCCCGACTCCATGTCCGAATCGCGTGTCCTGATTATCGATGGCGATGCCGAGCGTTCGGCTGCGCACGCTGCGATCCTTCAGTTCATCGACTATCGCCCCGTAGAAGTCGCCAGCGCGACGGACATCGTCTTCAGCGATCATCGCCCTCAGGACTGGATTGCGGTCATCGTCGGCAGCGAGGCGGACTTCGACCGACTCAAGCGCTTCGTCGATTGGCTCAAACGCGACCGCTATCACCCGCCGCTGCTGGTGCTGCAGCCGTACTTCGATCGCGCCGTTGAGCACTTCGGGCTCGACGAGTCTGCATTGCTGCCGCTGGAAGCGCCCGTCAAATACACCCAGCTCAACGAACTGCTGCGCCGCGCCGGACTGCTGCGGATGGATCGCGAGGCCGCGGCAGTACGCCGGTCGGGCCCGACCGGCAACTCGGCCGCGATGCGCCGCGTTCGCCAGATGATCGCGCAGGTCGCCCCGTTCGATTCCACGGTGCTGGTCACCGGCGAATCCGGGACCGGCAAGGAAGTTGCCGCACGTGCGATTCACGATCAGTCGGCCCGGCGCGAACATCCATTCGTCGCCGTCAACTGCGGTGCGATCCCATCCGAACTGCTGGAATCGGAGCTGTTCGGCCACGAGAAGGGCGCGTTCACCGGCGCCATCACGGCGCGCAAGGGTCGCTTCGAGATGGCCGACGGCGGCACGCTGTTTCTCGACGAAATCGGCGATATGGCGCTGTCGATGCAGGTCAAGATCTTGCGTGTGTTGCAGGAGCGTACCTTCGAGCGCGTCGGCGGCACGCGCAGCCAGCGCTGCGACGTTCGCATCATCGCCGCCACGCATCGCAATCTCGAGGAAGCCATCATCAAGGGCAGCTTTCGCGAGGATCTGTACTACCGACTGAATGTGTTCCCAATCGAGATGCCGCCGCTGCGTGAGCGTCTCGAAGATTTACCGCTGCTGATGGACGATCTGACCAAGGCCATGGAGCGCAATGGCCACGGCCAAGCGCGCTTGTTGCCCGATGCGATCCATGCACTGCGTGCCTACCATTGGCCCGGCAATGTTCGCGAACTGTCGAACTTGTTCGAACGCTTGGCGGTGCTGCATCCGGGACGCGAAGTCGGCGCCGCCGAACTGCCGCGTCAATACCGTGGTGCCTTGGCAGCGGCTCCTGTTGCGCCTGTCGTGATGCCGATGCCGATCAGCCGTGACGAGCCGCGCGGCGGCGCCAATCCCGCGGCCGAACTCGGTGCACTGCAGGCGTCGCGCGTCGCCTCACTGAGCGAGTTGCCGCCAGAAGGCATGAACCTCAAAGACCACATCGAGGCCATCGAGATGACGCTGATCCGTCAGGCACTCGAGAAGTCCGATGGCGTCGTGGCCCATGCGGCCAAGCTGCTGAACACGCGGCGCACAACGCTGGTCGAAAAGCTGCGCAAGTACGGCTTGTCGCGCGATCTCGGCGACGAAGACGTCGCAGCGGAAGCCGAATCCGAGCGCGTCAGCCGCCTTCGCAACAACTAGCCACGCGCTTGCGTAGTACGAGCAAGCGTGAGCGCTTGCGGCTGTGCCCCCCAATATCGATGAATCTCCGTCCCTGACCGCGCGGCGGTCTGCGGACCGAATCCGCTGCTTGGCATGCGGAATCGATCCGGCTGGCATGGCAGTGTTGCGGGTCGATCGACGGTTCCGGGTTGTCGCGTCGACGATCCGACGCCGAGATCACCCGGGCGACGCAAACTCGCGTCGGAATCACGGCGCATCCGTCTGCCGCCTCATTCCAGGTGCCGGGCACACGGCTTGCCAGTAGGCCTGCGTCTATACCGGAATTCGGGCTACACGCAGATGAGCAGCATCGACATCAACAGCGTGCTTTCGCAGATTCGTTCACTGAATCAGCAAGTCGGCGTGCGTCCGAGCATCACGCCGCCGCTGTTGACCGGTGAGGCGATCGGTACCGCAGCAGCCAAGCCGGCCGAAGGCTTCGGCTCGATGATCCAGAGCGGCATCAAGCAGGTTGCCGCGGCGCAGAGCGAATCCGGCCGTTTGCAGCAGGCCTTCGAGCTCGGTGACCCCAACACCGACCTGGCGACCGTAATGGTGGCCTCGGCCAAAGCCCAGGTGTCGTTCCGCGCGATGGTTGAAGTCCGCAACCGTGTCGTCAGCGCGTACCAGGACGTGATGAACATGCCGCTCTAAGCGGCCACCGCACCACCGAGACGACGATGAACTCCACGATATCCACTCACTCGATGCTGCCGCCTGGTGGGGAACACGCTCATGGCTGAGGTGGCCACCACTGGCGCGATGGCCAGCCTGCGTCAAATGCAGGGATTGAAGGATGTGCCGCTGCTGCGCCAACTGGCGATGTTTGCCGGCGTCGCGATCGCCGTGGCGCTCGGCCTTTCGCTGTACAACTGGACGCAGAAGCCGCTGTACGTGCCGGTCTATCCCGGCCTGTCGGACACCGATTCGGCTGATCTGGCCGATGCACTGCGCACGGCGAACATCGACTTCCGGCTCGATGGTGGCAGTGGTGCCGTGACGGTGGCGCCAGACCAGGTGCATGCCGCGCGGCTGAAAGCGGCCGCGCAGGGCCTGCCCAAGGGCGGCGCGCAGGGCTTCGAGATGATCCAGCAGGATCAGGGTTTTGGCGTGTCGCAGTTCATCGAAAACGCGCGCTACCAACTCGCACTGGAGACGGAGCTGGCGCGCACGGTGTCGAGCCTGCAGCCGGTCAAGAGCGCGCGCGTCCATCTGGCCGTACCCAAGCCGAGCGCTTTCACCGGCGGCAGCCGCGGTGCGGCCTCGGCGTCGGTCGTTGTCGAACTCAAGGCCGGGCGCCAGCTCGAAGGCAACCAAGTCGATTCGATTCAGCACATCGTCGCCTCCAGCGTGCCCAATCTGTCGCCGACGGCAGTGACCGTGATCGACCAGTACGGCCGGCTGCTCGGCAGCGACAAGGACAACGACGAGTTCGCGCAGAGCACCGAGCAGTATCAGTACACCCGGCGCGCCGAGGCGGACTACGTGCGGCGCATCGAGTCGCTGATCGCGCCGATGGTGGGTGCCAATCGGCTCAGCGCACAGGTCGCAGCCGAATACGATTTCTCGGTCACCGAAGAAGCGCGCGAAATCTACAACCCGCAGAACTCAGTGGTCCGCAGCGAGCAGACCAGCGAAACCCAGCGCCGCGACGGCAGCACGACGGAGGCAGCGGGTATTCCGGGCGCAACCAGCAATCAACCGCCGCCGGCCGCGCCAGCGGCGGCCAACGCCGGCGCGCCTGCCGCAGCCGCCGTTGCCGCACCGGCCACGCCAACGCAGAGCACGCGCTCGGAAACCCGCAACTACGAAGTCGATCGCACACTGAGCCACACGCGCCAACAGCTGGGCCGGCTCAAGCGGCTGTCGATCGCGGTGCTGATCGATAACCTGCAGCGCGTTGATGCCGAAGGAAAGCCGACCAGCGTGGCACTGACGGCCGATGAACTGGCCAAGGTGGAAGCCTTGGTCAAGCAGGCGGTGGGCTTCGACGCCGCGCGTGGTGACACCGTCACGGTGCAGAACGCGCCGTTCGTGGTCGAGCCGGTCGAGCCGCAGCCGGAGCTGCCGCTGTGGCAACGCAGCGATGTGCGGGACTACGCGCGTCAGGGTGCCGGCGCTATTGCGGTGCTGTCGCTGATCCTGTTCGTGCTGCGGCCGATGCTGCGCACTCTGATTAGCGGTCGTCCGCGAGACGATGCACCGCGCGCACTGGCCGTCGCCGCCGACGGAGCGCCGGAAGCTCTCAGCGGCGAACACTTGGCGGCCGATTCCCTATCGCTGACGCAGCAGCCGGCCGCGATGACCACGGCGTCGATTGGCGGTCCGGTCGGCACGGCGTCAGCAGCGCAGGCGGCCCTGCCGTCGTCGGCTTACGAAGCCAACTTGAGCGCAGCACGTACGGCGGTGACGCAAGACCCGAAGCGCGTCGCGCAACTCGTTAAAACCTGGTTGAGTGAAGATGGCTGAGCCCAAGGCAGACAACGGCAAGATTTCCGGCCCGGAGCGCGCAGCGATTCTGCTGATGTCGCTGGGTGAAGGTGAGGCTGCGCAAGTGCTCAAGCATATGGGCGCTAAGGATGTGCAACGTGTCGGCCAGGCGATGGCATCGCTGGCCAACGTATCGCGCGAGCGCGTCGACCATGTCGTGACGCGCTTCGTCACCGAACTCGATACGCAGACCTCGATCGGTGTCGGCTCCGATGACTACGTGCGGCGCGTGCTCGTCGGCGCGTTGGGCGAGGACAAGGCCGGCAGCTTGATCGACCGCATTCTGCTGGGTCGCAACAGCAAGGGACTCGAAGCGCTCAAATGGATGGAGACGCGCGCCGTCGCTGACTTGGTTCGCAACGAACACCCGCAGATCGTCGCCATCGTGCTGGCGTATCTGGATTCCGACCAGGCCGCCGAAGTGCTCAGTCTGTTGCCCGAGCGGATGAAGAGTGACGTGCTGATGCGGATCGCACGCCTCGACGGCATCCAGCCTGCTGCGCTGCGCGAGCTCGACGAGATCATGGAGAAGCAGTTCTCCGGCGGCACCAACCTGAAGTCGTCCAGCGTTGGCGGCATCAAGGTCGCCGCCAACATCCTCAACTTGATGGATTCGACCGTCGAGTCGGCCATTCTTGACCGCATCAACGAAATCGATACCGATCTGTCGCAGCGCATCCAGGATCTGATGTTCGTGTTCGACGATCTGGGCGATGTCGACGACCGCGGTATCCAGGCGCTGATGCGTGAAGTCAACGGCGATTTGCTGACGATGGCGTTGAAGGGTGCCGATAGCCGCGTCAAGGACAAGGTGCTGAAGAACATGTCCAAGCGTGCCGCCGACATGCTGGTCGAAGACATGGCCGCCAAGGGTCCGGTGCGGCTTGCCGACGTGGAAGCGGCGCAGAAGGAGATCTTGTTGATCGCGCGGCGCCTGTCCGAATCGGGCGAGATCCAGCTGGGCGGCAAGGGAGACGACTTTGTCTGACGCGTTGAATCAGGCCGACGCGCTGGCGTTCAGCGAGGCGGGTGCATCGGCGCGGCGCTGGGAAGTGCCGCTGCTGAGCTTCGGTCAGAATGTCGAAGACCAGCGGCCACCGCCGACCGCTGCCGAGATCGAAGCGATCGAAGCGGCGGCCCATGCAGACGGCTACGCCCGCGGACTTGCCGAAGGTCGCGCCGAAGGTCGTCGCCAAGGCGCCGCCGCCATCGCCGAAGAAGCTCAGCGGCTGCGCCAGTTGATCGCCCATCTCGCGCAGCCGCTGGCTGATCTCGATGGCGATGTCGAGCGAACGCTGGTGGCGCTGACGATCGAAGTCGCGCGTCGCTTGGTCGACGAGCAGTTGCAACTGGATCCGGGCTTGACCGCCGCTGCCGTTCGCACCGCCATCGCCAGCCTG
>Ga0255089_1000191_pt1 | contig 28425 bp, 34 predicted proteins | sample Colum_Miss_RepC__2_FD_188468 | JGI IMG/M metagenome (GOLD analysis project Ga0255089, IMG submission 188468) | Freshwater microbial communities from Columbia River, Oregon, United States - Colum_Miss_RepC_8d | ecosystem: Environmental > Aquatic > Freshwater > River | place: USA: Oregon... | reverse complement strand
GAAAAAAGGGCGACAAGTTTATACTCCGGACAATATAAAATCAACCGGACTATCTTTAGCATTCAACCCTGTCTTTGCTTATGACGTGGCTCTGAGCAAATCACCCGCACAACACCATTGCGCTTAATGACTTTGCACTTTCTGCAAATACGTTTAACCGATGCTCTGACTTTCATTGCCTGTCTCCAGAAAACTTTACTACTACCACAACTTGTCGATATACAGCCCTAAGGCCAAATATCAAATCTAGCGCTTGAATGAACCAATATTGGACTTCTTCATCAACGACTCGTACTGATGCGACATCAAATGCGACTGCACCTGTGCCATGAAATCCATGCAGACCACTACCACGATGAGCAGGGACGTCCCGCCCAGCTGAAAAGGCACGTTAGCCGATGTCTGTAAAAACTGTGGCAACAGACAGATCGTAGTTATATAGACAGCGCCGAACAAAGTAAGCCGCGTCATCACGTTATCTACATAAGATGCAGTCTGCTCACCTGGCCGGATGCCTGGAATAAACGCACCTGATCTCCGGAGGTTCTCGGCAATCTCCTTGGGGTTGAACACCAAGGATGTGTAAAAGAAACAGAATGCGATCACCAACACCGCAAACAACAAAATATTCAAAGGTTGACCCGGTCCAAGAATCAATGCCAGATCTGCCAAAAATTCGAATCCTTCATTCTGACCAAACCACTGTCCCAATGAAGCAGGAAACAGCAGAAAGCTGCTCGCAAAAATTGCCGGAATCACACCAGCCATGTTGACCTTCAAAGGCAAATGGCTGGATTGCCCTTGATACATGCGCCGCCCCTGCTGACGTGGAGCATAGTTTACCGTGATGCGCCGCTGGGCTCTTTCTACGAATACCACACCAGCGATGACAGCCGCGCCAATAAGCACCACTACGAACAACGCCAAGGGCTGGATAGACCCCTCAGCAACCTGCTCAAGCGACTGCCCTACTGCTGCAGGCAAACCGGCAACGATGCCGGCGAAAATCAACATCGAAATACCGTTACCTACGCCGCGCTCAGTGATCTGCTCACCCAGCCACATCAGAAACATTGCACCGGTAACCAACGACACAAACGCGGTCAGGTAGAAGCTGAAGTCGGCATTGAATGCCAACTGCGCGAGTAACCCGGTGGTGATAGCAATCGCCTGTATTGCAGCAAAAAACAACGCACCATAGCGCGTATATTGGCTAAGTTTGCGTCGCCCCGACTCACCTTCCTTCTTCAGCTGTTCCAGCTGCGGTGTCGTAGCCGTTAACAGTTGCACAATGATCGAGGCCGTAATGTACGGCATGATACCGAGTGCAAAAATGCTCATGCGCTCAATAGCGCCGCCCGAAAACATGTTGAACAGACCGAGAAACGTGCCTTGATTCTGATTGAACAGAAATTCAAGCTGATCCGGATTTATGCCAGGAACTGGAATATGTGTCCCGATCCTGTAAACCAGAATGGCAAATAACAAAAACAAAAGTCTGGCCTTCAGTTCAGCCAGACCATCGGCCTTGCCGGGATTCATTGCTTGTGCCATTGGTTATACCGCAATCGACAAGTAGCAGAAGTTGGACCCAGCCCTACAAGCAACGGCTGGTACCATCCTCAAGACACCTTACCGCCAGCTGCTTCTATGGCTGCCTTGGCTCCTTTGGTTACAACTACGCCTTCCACCGTAAAGCTGCGGCTTACGTCACCAGACAGCATAATCCGGGCGCGAGCAACGCTCCGGTCAATAAGGTTCGCTTTCTCAAGCGTTTCGATATTCACCAAATTTCCTTCCAACTTGTTCAACTCGGAAGTGCGGACTTCAGCAGTGGTGCTGCCAATGCGGGAATAGAATCCGAATTTCGGCAAGCGCTTTTGCAGCGGCATCTGACCGCCTTCAAAGCCTGGACGTACATGACCACTCTTGCGGGCCTTTTGACCTTTATGGCCACGAGTCGATGTCTTACCCAATCCACTACCAATACCGCGACCTACCCGTTTCGGGTAATGGGTCGAACCCGGTGCCGGACTCAAAGTATTCAAACGCATGATGTTCTCCGAAATATGCCGGCCAGTTATTCCTGGACCTGTACCAGATGGCGTACTTTGCTGATCATTCCTCGTACTGCAGGAGTGTCTTGCAGTTCCACGACGTGGCGAATCCGGCGCAGACCCAAACCCGTTAAACAGGCCTTGTGGTTGGCAAGAATTCCATGAGAGCTCTTGATCTGTTGCACTTTTACAGTCTTGGTAGCCATGACTCTAACCTTGAAAATAACTTCTGTTTGGATGCCCTGCTCAGCTAAGACAGGACAAGTAGCAATTAACTGGCAATATCTTCCAGTGACTTGCCACGCTTGGCAGCAATATCCTGGGGAGAACGCATGTTCTTCAATCCTTTGAAGGTGGCACGCACTACGTTAACCGGATTGGTAGAGCCGTAACACTTGGCAAGCACGTTGTGCACACCTGCAAGCTCCAGGATCGATCGCATTGCCCCACCCGCGATTACACCAGTACCGTCAGATGCCGGCTGCATATAGATCTTGGATGCTCCATGGTTGGCCTTCACTGGATACTGCAAAGTGCTGCCATCAAGCTTCACATTGATCATATTACGACGAGCCGCTTCCATTGCCTTCTGGATCGCTTGGGGCACTTCACGGGCCTTGCCACGGCCAAAACCTACACGTCCCTTACCGTCACCGACTGCAGTCAACGCAGTAAATGAGAATATACGGCCACCCTTCACCACTTTGGCTACACGGTTAACCTGGATCAGTTTTTCCTGCAGGCCTTCTTCGTTTGCGCCTTTGGTTTGTTCGTTCTTGAATGCCATTAGAGTATTCCCGGATCAGAATTCCAGACCGCCTTCACGGGCTGCGTCGGCAAGTGCCTTGATGCGGCCGTGGTACATATAGCCGCTGCGGTCAAATGCAACCTTGGTAATGCCGGCAGATTTTGCACGCTCGGCGATAAGCTTGCCGATCTGCTTTGCAGACTCGACATTTCCCGTCTTTTCACCGCCCAAAGACGATGCCGCAACAACCACTTTGTTGTCAGGCGAAATTACTTGTGCGTAGATGTGCCGCGGACTGCGATACACGCAAAGACGATTTACTTTCAGCTCGCGGATTTTTGCGCGAACACGTTTGGCTCTGCGCAAACGGGAAACTTTTTTAACGTTCATCTTGATGCCTCTACCTGTCTGTTCCCGATGAAAGCCCTGCCTTCACCCATGAAAGAACCAGATCAAAATCCTGTTACCTGCTCTACTTCTTCTTGGCTTCTTTGCGGTAAACCTGCTCACCGGAATATTTGACACCCTTACCTTTGTAAGGCTCAGGCGCCCTGAACGCACGCAGCTCTGCTGCTACCTGACCGAGTACTTGCTTATCAGCACCTTTCAAAACTATCTCGGTCTGGGTCGGCGTTTCTGCCGTTACCCCTTCAGGCAACTGATAGTCGATCGGATGGGAAAAACCCAGCACCAGATTGACAGCCTTACCTTGGGCCTTAGCACGATAGCCTACACCCACCAATTCAAGTTTTCGCTCGAATCCCTGACTGACGCCCTTGACCATGTTCTGCACAATTGCTCGCGTTGTGCCGGCCATCGCGTTTGCAGCCTGGCTATTGTTCTTTGGTGACAATTTTAAAATGCCATTGTCATTAACGATCTGAACCTGATCGCTCAATTCAATATTCAAAGTGCCCTTGCCACCTTTGATTGACACGGCGGTACCGGTAATGGTGGCTTCCACTCCCTTAGGCAACAGCACAGGCGCTTTTGCAATTCTGGACATATGCTTACTCTTTAAAACAAAACTTAAAAATCAACCAGTCAAAAATACGCCAGCAGCTTCAAAAAACGGTGCAGAGTACTTCACCACCGATGCCAGCTGCTCGAGCAGCTTTGTCGGTCATCACGCCCTTGTTGGTCGACACTACGGCAATGCCGAGGCCAGCGCGTACTTTCGGCAGCTCTTCCCGCCCCTTGTACATACGCAATCCAGGCGAGCTGCCACGATGTAATTCTTCAATTACCGGGCGGCCATTGTAATATTTCAATTCGATCTTGAGCCCTGGCTTTACAACATCAGCGCTAAGTGCATAGCCGGCAATATAGCCCTCCTGCTTCAGCACATTGAGTATCGCCACCTTGATTTTGGACGACGGACACTCAACGACAGGCAAACCTGCCATCTGCGCATTACGAATACGGGTCAAGAGATCTGCGATCGGGTCAGACATGCTCATTTCAATTTACCTCTACTGATCACTACCAGCTTGCCTTGGTCAATCCGGGAACATCACCCTTCATGGCATGTTCGCGCAATTTGTTCCTGCAGATGCCGAATTTTCTGTACACACCGTGTGGGCGGCCTGTGATCTGGCAGCGTCTGCGCTGACGAGTCGGACCAGCGTCTCGCGGCAATTTCTGCAACTTGATCTGGGCTTCCCACTTTTCTTCTGCAGAGGCCGTTACGCTTACAATCGTAGCTTTGAGTGCCGCCCGCTTGACTGAAAAGCGCTTTGCAGTGCGCAGGCGCTTGTTCTCTCTTTCGATCATCGATGTCTTGGCCATGACTTAACCCCTGCCTGCTTCTGCCGATTGGACTTCACCACGGAACGGGAAATTGAAAGCCCGCAACAAAGCGCGCCCCTCATCGTTCGATCGGGCTGTGGTGGTAATAGTGATATCCATACCACGCAGCTTGTCGATCTTGTCGTAATCGATTTCAGGGAAAATGATCTGCTCGGTTACGCCCAACGCATAATTTCCACGACCGTCGAAGGCGCGTGGGTTCAGGCCGCGGAAGTCCCTGATACGAGGAATGGCAATATTGACCAAGCGATCCAGGAACTCGTACATACGCTCACCACGCAAAGTTACTTTGCAGCCAACCGGCCAGCCCTGACGGATCTTGAAACCAGCTACGGAGACCCTTGCCTTTGTAACCACAGGTCTCTGACCGGTAATTTTCACAAGGTCACCCACTGCGTTATCGAGCACCTTCTTGTCACCAAATTCGCTACTGCCGATATTCAACACAATCTTGGTGATTTTCGGTACCTGCATCGGATTAGCGTAGGAAAACTGTTTCGTCAGTTCCTTCGTAACCGTGTCTTTGTAGAATTCTTTCAATCGCGCCATGATAAAACCCGCTTATAAAAGCCTTGCATTAACCTTGCTATTAACAGACCAATCAACCAATTACAGACTTGTCGGATTTGTAAATCCGCGTTCTTGTCCCATCAGTTTCAACCCTGACTCCGACTTTGTCGGCTTGCTGCGTCTTGGGATTGACGATAGCGATATTGGAAATCGCAATGCCAGCTTCCTTCTCTACGATGCCACCCTGACGGCCGATATTCGGATTCGGCTTAGTATGCCGCTTCACCATGTTTATGCCGGATACTAGCGCACGGCCACCGTCAAGAATCCTGGTGATCTTGCCGCGTTTGCCCTTGTCGCGACCAGTAGTCACAATCACTTCGTCATCCCGCTTGAGCTTTTGCATTTAACTAATCTCAACCTCTTTACGATTCGCCCTGCTTTGCAGAGCTCCGAACCAAATCCGAACCACAAATATGCCTAAAGCACTTCTGGAGCCAGCGAAATGATTCTCATGAATTTTTCGTTGCGCAATTCACGTGTCACAGGACCAAAGACGCGAGTACCGATCGGTGCGTCTTGGTTGTTCAACAAGATCGCAGCATTATCATCGAAGCGGATCAGGGATCCGTCCTGACGACGCACACCGCTTTTGGTCCTAACGACGAGCGCATTGAGCACCTGGCCTTTCTTGACCTTGCCCCGTGGAATGGCATCCTTCACAGTAACCTTGATCACATCACCGATACGGGCATAGCGACGGTGGGAACCGCCAAGCACCTTGATGCACATCACCCTGCGTGCGCCGCTATTGTCAGCGACATCTAAATAGGACTGTACTTGAATCATCTGTATGTCTTCGACCCTGTAAGGGCCATGCTCCTGTTTAGTCTTATCTGCTCATGAAGCCCGATCTGGCCAATTAACTTCAGGCCAGTACGGCTTTTTCGTCGATGCTCACCAGCGACCAGGTTTTGGTCCTTGAAATGGGACGTACTTCTCTCACAGTGACAACATCACCAATACCGCACTCGTTGTTCGCGTCATGCGCGTGCACCTTGGAAGATTTGGTCACGTACTTGCCGTAGACCGGGTGCTTAACGCGTCTTTCAATCAGCACCGTAATGGATTTTTCCATCTTGTTGCTGACCACTTTGCCAGTCACGGTACGCGCACGTTTTTGGAGCTCTGACATAGATTACAAACCCGCTTTTTCGCTAATCAAAGTTTTGACGCGTGCAATGTTCTTGCGCGTATCTTTCAACAAGTGTTGCTGCGTCAGCTGTCCAGTATTCTTCTTCATGAAGTTGTTGAACTGGTCTGTCTGCAGACCGCGCAGAACCTGCTGCAGCTCAACGACAGTCTTTTCACGCAAGTCTTTCGCTTCAAGCTTAGCCATTACATCACCACACGTTTGGCAAATTTTGTCGCAAATGGCAGCTTCGCTGCCGCCAGATCGAAGGCTTCTTTGGCAATTTCAGGGGTCACACCCTCAATTTCAAAAAGAACCCTGCCAGGCTGTATGTTGGCGACCCAATACTCAACGTTGCCTTTACCGCTACCCTGACGCACTTCCAAAGGCTTCTGGGTGATTGGCTTGTCAGGAAATACACGTATCCATACTTTACCGCCACGCTTGATATGACGCGTCAACGCCCGACGTGCTGATTCCAACTGACGTGCCGTCAGGCGACCACGACCAATTGCCTTCAGACCGTACTCACCAAAGCTGATCGTACTGCCGCGCAACGCCAAGCCGCGGTTGCGACCCTTCATCTGCTTGCGAAATTTTGTTCGTTTGGGTTGTAACATTTTGGCTACCTCTGTTTTCCGCTTACCAGTGCTTGTTCATCACTGGGAGGGCTGTGCCTTCTTCTTGCTGCTGTCGTTCGTGAGAACTTCATCCGGGTTCAGCACTTCCCCTTTGAAAATCCAGACCTTCACACCGATGATTCCGAAGGTAGTCAATGCTTCACTTGTTGCGTAATCAATATCTGCCCGCAGAGTATGCAATGGCACGCGGCCTTCATGGTATCGCTCGGTCCTGGCAATCTCGGCACCACCAAGGCGACCACTAACCTGCACCTTGATACCTTCTGCACCTTGGCGCATGGCATTCTGCATTACTCGCTTCATCGCCCTGCGGAACATTACACGGCGTTCTAATTGCTGGGCCACGCTGTCTGCGACGAGCTGTGCGTCGAGGTCCGGCTTGCGAATCTCTTCAATACTGATATTGACCGGAACGCCCATTTTCGCGACCAGCTCAGCACGCAGTTTCTCTACATCTTCACCCTTTTTGCCGATCACAATACCAGGACGGGCTGTAAATACTGTGATCCTAGCCGTCTGAGCCGGGCGCTCGATTTCAACGCGCGAAACGGATGCAGCGGCCAGCTTTTTCTTCACCAGCTCTCTGACTTCCATATCTTGTTGGAGGTAGCGAGCATAATCCTTGCCGCTGGCGTACCAAACGGAGGCGTGACGCTTGACGATGCCAAGGCGAATACCAGTCGGGTGAACTTTTTGACCCATGAGTTCCTCTGATTACTTTCCGGAATTGCTTTCAGAAACTTTAACGGTGATATGGCAGGAGCGCTTCGTGATGCGATCAGCACGGCCTTTTGCACGCGGCATGATGCGCTTCAACGAAACACCTTCGTCCACAAAGATCGTGGAAACTTTCAATTCATCCACATCAAGACCTTGGTTATGCTCTGCATTGGCAATAGCAGAGTTAAGGACCTTCTTGATAAGCACAGCACCTTTTTTGGTACTAAAGGTCAGCAACTCAAGCGCCTCACCAACCCGCTTTCCACGGATCTGGTCAGCAACCAGCCTGGCTTTTTGGGCCGAAAGCCTGGCACCTTTCATAATGGCTAATACTTCCATTTTTATACCTCTTAAAACTTTGCGAGCGCCCGGTCAGACGGGACACCAGCTAACTATTTGGCCTTCTTGTCTGCCGAATGGCCGCGGTAAGTTCTGGTCAAGACGAACTCGCCCACCTTGTGACCGACCATATCTTCGGTAATGAGTACCGGTACGTGCTGGCGACCATTATGAACGGCCAAAGTCAAGCCCAGCATTTCAGGGGAGACCATTGACCTTCTGGACCAAGTCTTTATGGGTTTCCTGTCGTTCTTTTCAGCAGCTACCTGCACCTTTTTCAGAAGATGCAGATCAATGAACGGACCTTTCTTGAGTGATCTTGGCACTGACTTACCCTACCCTTTTATTTGCTCGCATTGCGACGACGCACGATCAGATTACTTGTGCGCTTGTTGGTTCTGGTTTTGTAACCCTTGGTCGGAGTTCCCCAAGGCGATACCGGGTGACGACCACCAGAGGTACGACCCTCACCACCACCGTGCGGATGGTCAACCGGGTTCATGGCCACACCACGAACAGTAGGCCGAACACCACGCCAGCGCATAGCGCCAGCCTTACCAATTGAGCGAAGGTTGTGTTCACCATTCGAAACTTCACCAATCGTGGCGCGACAATCTGCAGGCACTCGACGCACTTCACCTGAACGTAGACGCAGAGTTGCGTACTGACCTTCGCGAGCCACCAATTGCACAGACGCACCAGCACTACGCGCAATCTGAGCGCCCTTGCCAGGCTTCATTTCGACGCAATGAACGTTGCTGCCAACCGGAATATTTCGCAATGGCATGCAATTACCAAGCTTCATTGGAGAAGCAGGACCTGAAATCAACTCGTCTCCAACCACAACTTTGTCAGGAGCAATCACATAACGACGCTCACCATCTGCGTACAGCAGGAGCGCAATATTCGCAGTTCGGTTCGGATCATATTCCAGACGCTCAACGCGTGCGGGCACACCATCTTTGTCGCGCCTAAAATCAATGATCCGGTATTTTTTCTTGTGGCCACCACCTACGTGGCGCTGCGTAAGCCGGCCCGAGCTATTACGTCCACCGGTCTTGCTCTTTTTCTCGGTCAACTGCGCAAGCGGCGCACCCTTATGAAGCTCCGGATGAACAATCTTCACCACAAACCGGCGCCCAGGTGAGGTAGGTTTACATTTAACGACTGCCATAAAATTCTCTCAACCTGTCGTATTAGACCATATTCGCAAGATCAATTTCCTGACCCTGCTCAAGGCGAACATACGCCTTCTTCCAATCGCCGCGACTGCGCAGCTTACCGCGCGCGGTCCGCTTGGTTTTGCCTTTTACATTCAGCACCTGCACTTCACGCACCCGCACGTTGAAGAGCTTTTCGACGGCTTCCTTTACTTCCGGCTTGGTTGCATCAGACAACACCTTGAAGGCAACCTGATTATTCGACTCGGAAATACGACTGGCTTTCTCGGAAAGATGAGGGCCAAGGATGATGCGTAATCTGCGTTCCTGGTTCATGCCAACAACCCCTCGAGTTTTTTGAGAGCCGGCACGGTGACCAGCACTTTCTCATAGCCAATCAAACTGACAGGATCAACAGCATCAGCGTCAACCACGTCAACGGTGTGGAGGTTCCTGGCCGCCAGGTACAGGTTTTTATCGACTTGATCGCTTACTATCAGTACATCCTGCAGCGAAAATTGATCAAGCTTATCCAGCAAGCTTTTGGTTTTGTGGGAATCCAGCTTGAACTCATCCACAACAATCAGCCTTCCCTGACGCACCAATTCCGATACGATGCAGCGCATGGCTCCGCGGTACATTTTTTTGTTAATTTTCTTGGAGTGATCCTGCGGCACAGCCGCAAAGGTCTTACCGCCGCTTCTCCACAATGGACTGCGCGTACTGCCGGCACGCGCACGACCAGTACCTTTTTGGCGATGAGGCTTACGACCACCACCGCGCACTTCTGCACGCGTTTTTTGCTTTACCGAACCCTGGCGGGCTCCGGCCAAGTAGGTGACAACCACTTGATGAACAAGACTTTCATTGAATTCCTTGTTGAAGGAATCATCGGATACCGACACCTTGGTATCTGCAGGCTTCGACCCCGGCAAAGTAACTTGAAGTTCCACGGTTCAGAGCCTCCTATACGCCTGCTTTCACTGCCGGGAAGACGATCACGTCGCCACCGGTAGCACCAGGGATTGCGCCCTTGATAAGCAGAAGGTTGTTGTTTGAATCAACACTCACCACTTCCAGATTCTGGATGGTGACTTGCTCATCACCCATGTGGCCGGCCATTTTTTTGCCTTTCTTGACCCGACCAGGAGTTTGACGTTGACCAATGGAGCCAGGAGCACGATGGGAGAGCGAGTTACCGTGAGTAGCATCACCCATGGTGAAGTGATAACGCTTGATAACCCCCTGGAACCCCTTGCCCTTTGAGACGCCGGTGACATCGACCATTTGGCCAGGCGCAAAGTGAGAGACGGTTAACTCAGAACCCTGTACGTACGACGCAGCATCAGCTTGGGAAGTCCTAAACTCCCACAACCCTCTGCCAGCCTCCATTCCAGCTTTTGCAAAATGGCCAGCCTCAGCCCTGCTCACAAGACTGGCCTTTTTGCTGCCAGTGGTAATCTGTATAGCAGAATATCCGTCGCCTTCAGCAGTTTTGACCTGCGTGACGCGATTCGGAAGCACTTCCACTACCGTTACGGGTACAGAGGACCCTGTTTCGGTGAAAACGCGGGTCATACCGCTTTTCCGACCGACTAAGCCAATCGTCATTTTCAACTCCATCGTGTATGGGGCTTTACCCACTATGGCTGCTTGCGCATTACACCATGTGATTCAGTTACCCTTACCGGGCAACCATATGTGTAGTATTTAAAGTGCCAGCATTAGAAATACAGACACCACTACCGGACACCACTATAGGTGCCCGAACTTACTATCCGAGACTTATTTGCACTTCAACACCGGCCGCCAGATCAAGCTTCATCAAGGCGTCAACGGTTTTTTCTGTAGGCTCAACAATATCAAGGAGACGTTTATGGGTTCTAAGCTCGTACTGATCTCGCGCATCCTTGTTTACATGCGGTGACGTCAAAATTGTATAACGCTCAATCTGAGTCGGCATAGGAATGGGACCGCGGATCTGCGCACCCGTCCGCTTCGCCGTCTCGACAATTTCCTGTGTGGACTTGTCAATCAGACGATGGTCAAAGGCTTTGAGCCTGATTCTGATGCGCTGGTTCTGCATAGGACCAACATCTCCCGTATTGTTAAAGAACGTCTTACCCCAAACGACCTTAGAGCGCGGCCTTAGAGGGCTAAAAAAGAGCGCGAATTCTATTTTTCATGTATTCGCGTGTCAACTGAAAAATGATTTCCTGCATAAAAATATGCAGGAAATCACTTCTGGCGCCATTACTTGAAGATTTTTGCTACAACGCCTGCACCTACCGTACGACCACCCTCACGAATCGCGAAGCGCAAGCCTTCATCCATCGCCACTGGAGCTATCAACTCCACTACCATCTTGATGTTGTCGCCCGGCATTACCATTTCTACGCCCTCAGGCAACGTTACAGCGCCCGTCACGTCCGTCGTGCGGAAGTAGAATTGCGGACGATAGCCTTTGAAGAATGGCGTATGACGACCACCCTCTTCCTTGCTCAGAATGTACACTTCCGATTCAAACGACGTATGGGGAGTGATAGAACCCGGCTTCGCCAGTACTTGACCACGCTCCACTTCTTCACGCTTGGTGCCGCGCAACAGCACACCTACGTTCTCGCCGGCTCGACCTTCGTCCAGCAGCTTGCGGAACATTTCAACGCCCGTGCAAGTCGTCTTTGTTGTCGGCTTGATACCAACAATTTCAATCTCTTCACCTACCTTGACAATGCCACGCTCTACACGGCCCGTTACCACCGTGCCACGACCCGAGATCGAAAACACGTCCTCAATCGGCAGCAGGAACGGCTTTTCGATATCACGTATCGGCTCAGGGATGTACGAGTCCAGCGTTTCTACCAGTTTGCGTACTGCACTGGTACCCATCTGATTGTCATCCTTGCCTTGCAGCGCCATCAAAGCCGAACCAATGATGATTGGAGTATCGTCACCCGGAAATTCATACATCGACAGCAGTTCACGAATCTCCATTTCCACCAGCTCCAGCAACTCCTTGTCGTCCACCATGTCGGCTTTATTCATAAATACAACAATGAACGGCACGCCAACCTGGCGGGAAAGCAGGATGTGTTCGCGGGTTTGCGGCATCGGACCGTCAGCGGCTGAACACACCAGAATCGCGCCATCCATCTGCGCAGCACCCGTGATCATGTTTTTCACATAGTCAGCGTGACCCGGGCAGTCTACATGTGCGTAGTGACGCACTGCAGAGTCATATTCCACGTGCGAGGTGTTGATTGTGATGCCGCGTTCGCGCTCTTCCGGTGCGTTGTCGATCTGGTCAAAGTTGCGGATTGTACCGCCCCAGGTTTCTGCACACACACGCGTCAGAGCCGCTGTCAACGTCGTCTTGCCATGGTCTACGTGACCAATCGTACCTACGTTAACGTGGAGCTTCTTACGCTCAAATTTTTCCTTCGCCATTGGATGCCTCCGACTGAATACTTATGGGATTGCCGTTACGAAACTGCTACCTGCCTTTGCCTTTGATAATCGTGTCTGCAATATTGCCAGGCACTTCGGCGTACTTGGTGAACTCCATCGTGTATGTCGCACGTCCCTGGGAGGCTGACCGCAAGTCAGTGGAATAGCCGAACATTTCGGCAAGCGGAACTTCCGCAGTGACTATTTTCGCTCCCAACTGATCTTCCATTCCGAGCACGATGCCCCGGCGACGATTCAGGTCGCCCATGATGTCACCCATGTAGTCTTCGGGAGTAACAACCTCTACCTTCATGATAGGCTCAAGGAGGGCAGGATCAGCTAGGAGCACACCTTTTTTCAGTGCCATTGAACCAGCGATCTTGAATGCCATCTCATTGGAGTCCACATCATGGAAGGAACCATCAAAGATGGTAACTTTCATTGCAAGCAACGGATAACCGGCAAGACAGCCATTTTTCAACTGTTCCTGCACACCTTTGTCTACCGCCGGCACATATTCCCTTGGCACTGTGCCACCGACGACTTCATTGACAAACTCATATTCCGCGTCGGCAGGCAAAGGCTCGATGCGCAACCACACATGACCATACTGCCCGCGCCCCCCTGACTGCTTAACGTGCTTACCTTCGACTTCCACCTTTTTACGAATTGTTTCGCGGTAGGCAACTTGCGGCTTGCCGATATTGGCTTCGACGCCGAACTCGCGACGCATACGGTCGACGATGATTTCCAGATGCAGCTCACCCATTCCCGCGATAATGGTCTGACCGGATTCCTCATCGGTATTTACCCTGAACGAAGGATCTTCCTGTGCCAGCTTGCCAAGGGCAATGCCCATCTTTTCTTGATCGACCTTGGTTTTCGGCTCAACCGCCAACGATATGACCGGATCCGGAAAATCCATTCTTTCGAGCGTTATTATATTGTCGATGGCACACAGCGTATCGCCTGTGGTGATGTCCTTTAGGCCAACGGCAGCGGCGATGTCACCCGCCAACACCTCTTTGATTTCCTCACGGGCATTGGCGTGCATCTGTACCATGCGACCGACGCGTTCTTTTCGATCTTTTACCGGGTTATAAACGGAATCGCCTGAACTCAGTTTACCAGAGTACACACGGAAGAATGTCAGTGTGCCTACGAAAGGATCAGTAGCAATCTTGAAGGCTAGCGCTGCAAACGGTTCATTGTCATCGGACTTGCGAATGGCTTGAGTTTCACCATCCTCCAGCACTCCTTCAATTGCCTTAACTTCGGTCGGAGACGGCAGGTACTCCACCACAGCGTCAAGCATGGCTTGCACGCCTTTGTTCTTGAATGCAGAGCCGCAAAGCACCGGTACAATTTCACTGCTCAACGTGCGCTTGCGCAAACCAACCTTAATCTCTTCCTCTGTTAGTGCACGGCCTTCAAGGTATTTGTTCATGAACTCGTCATTGGCTTCGGCAGCAGCCTCAACCAGATTCTCGTGCCATACCCGACATTCATCGATCATTTCTTGGGGAATATCGGCATATATGAAGCTTGTACCTTGATCTTCTTCACTCCACCTGATCATTTTCATTTTGACCAAGTCGACTACGCCCTCGAACTCATCCTCCGCCCCAATAGGCACTTGTACCGGCACCGGATTGGCTTTAAGACGCTCTTTCATCTGCTTCACAACGCGCAGGAAATTTGCGCCAGCCCGATCCATCTTATTGACGAATACCAATCGAGGCACTTCGTAGCGATTGGCTTGACGCCATACTGTTTCAGTCTGTGGCTGTACGCCGGAACTGGCACACAGTACAACAACAGCGGCATCAAGTACGCGCAGTGACCGCTCCACTTCAATCGTAAAGTCTACGTGCCCTGGGGTATCAATGATATTGATGCGATGCTCATCGAACTGCTTGTTCATTCCTTGCCAGAAGCAAGTGGTAGCAGCAGAAGTAATCGTAATGCCACGCTCCTGCTCCTGCTCCATCCAGTCCATAGTGGCAGCACCATCGTGCACTTCACCAATCTTGTGATTTACGCCCGTATAGAACAAAACTCTCTCTGTAGTCGTGGTTTTACCCGCATCCACGTGCGCGCAAATCCCGATGTTGCGATAACGCGCAATAGGAGTCTTTCTTGCCACTGTAAGGCTCTCAATTACCCAGATGTATTACTAGAATCGGTAATGAGAGAATGCGCGGTTGGCCTCAGCCATGCGATGAACGTCTTCGCGCTTCTTCACTGCACTGCCTCGACCTTGTGATGCATCAAGGATTTCTCCGGCCAAGCGCAGAGCCATGGATTTTTCGCCACGTCCCCGCGCATATTCAACCAACCAACGCATGGAGAGGGCATTTCGACGCTCGGGACGCACTTCCACCGGAACCTGATAGGTGGCACCACCCACACGACGGGACTTAACTTCAACCATCGGGGCGATATTGTCTAGCGCAGACTCAAACACTTTGAGCGGATCGGCATTGCCTTTCTCGCCGATGGTATTTAGCGCGCCGTAGACAATTTTCTCAGCTACAGACTTTTTGCCGTCTTTCATGACATGACTCATGAACTTGGCAAGGATGATGCTGCCGAACTTTGGATCTGGAAGTACTTCGCGTCGAGCAGGGACTCGTCTTCTTGGCATAACTCACTCTCTTCAGGGTAATCCGGGATGACCTTCAGGCACCCGGCCTTACTGGGCTGGCGGGATTAGGAACTCAGGATTTCGGTCGCTTTGCACCGTATTTGGAACGACCTTGGCGACGCGCGGACACACCGGAGGTATCAAGTGAGCCGCGAACAGTATGGTAACGCACGCCTGGCAAGTCTTTGACACGACCGCCGCGGATCAGGATCACTGAGTGCTCCTGCAAGTTATGACCTTCACCACCAATATAAGAAGTAACTTCATAACCGCTGGTCAACCGTACGCGGCACACTTTACGCAATGCCGAATTTGGCTTTTTCGGCGTAGTGGTATACACACGGGTGCACACACCGCGTCGTTGCGGGCTGCCTTGCAGGGCAGGCACGTCGCTCTTTTCCGATCTGCTTCTTCTTGGTTTACGAACCAGCTGATTCACAGTGGCCATTCAATTCTCCAATGCAACAATTCAGGAAGCCGTGCTTCCCGCCATACAAATCAAAGCGCGCCCTTAGGACTAAGGGACGCGCATTTTAGGGAGCTAACCAGTTACCGTCAACGACTTAGACGCTGATGCACTGCCGGGCTCCATGTTTTAACGCAATCTTCCATGACGACTCCGACTACTCGCCGGAGGGACTCCCGGATTCAAAGTCAATTTCTGCACTAAGGGCCTCACTAAGCGCCGCTTCTACTTCACGAGCAGAAGCCATTTCCTGATGACGCCGAGTCTCGGATTGCTTGCGGCGGTTCTCGTGATACGACAGACCTGTGCCTGCCGGAATCAGCCGACCAACCACCACGTTTTCTTTCAGGCCCATCAAGTAATCACGTTTGCCGGTGACTGCAGCCTCGGTAAGAACCCTGGTGGTTTCCTGGAAGGAAGCCGCCGAGATGAAAGACTCCGTTGCCAACGACGCCTTTGTGATACCCAATAAAACTCGATCAAAGCTGGCTTCTTGTTTGGATGCCTGACGCAACCGGTTGTTTTCCTGCATGACGCGGTTATATTCGACCTGTTCTCCCTTGATGAAGCTGGAATCTCCCATGTCGGCAATTTCGGTTTTGCGTAGCATCTGACGCACAATTACCTCGATGTGCTTGTCATTAATGCGTACACCCTGCAACCGATAGACGTCCTGCACCTCGTTGACAATGTATCGCGCTAACGCCTCAACACCTTTCAATCGAAGGATATCGTGTGGGCTGGGGGGGCCATCAGAAACCACCTCTCCCTTCTCGATAAATTCACCTTCAAAAACAGTCATCTGGCGCCATTTCGGGATCAGCACTTCATAATGGGCGCTACCATCAAGCGGATTAACGCCATTGGCTGGAGTAATGATCAGACGACGCTTGCCTTTGGTTTCCTTACCGAAACTGACCGTGCCAGAAATTTCTGCGAGGATCGCGGGCTCTTTGGGCTTGCGTGCTTCAAAGAGATCGGCCACACGCGGCAAGCCACCGGTGATGTCACGCACCTTGGACCCTTCTTGCGGAATACGGGCAATCACGTCACCGATTTCCACTTTGCGGCCATCTGTGACAGCGATAATAGCTTTGGCTGGCAGAAAGTAGTGCGCGGGTGCGTTCGAACCAGGGAGAGTCACATACTTGCCCTTGGAGTCGAGAAGTGTCACTGCCGGGCGTAATTCCTTGCCAGCTGATGGTCGTTCGGAAACGTCCAACACCATGATGCTAGACAAACCAGTGACATCATCTGTCTGCTGCTTAACGCTAAGCCCTTCATCCATGGCCTCGAACGAAGCAGTACCGGCAACTTCAGCAACAATCGGATGTGTATGCGGATCCCAGTTCGCAACCACTTGGCCAACCTTGACTTTGGCTTTGTCTGTGCCATTAATCACTGCACCATAAGGCAGTTTATAGCGCTCTTTTTCCCGGCCATGTACATCATTGACGACCAACTCTCCCGAGCGTGACACAACAACCAATTGGCCATTGGTGCGCTGCACGGTTTTCATGTTGCGCAAATGGATAGTGCCCTCTGTCTTAACTTGAACGCTGTCGTTCGCAGTTGCACGCGAGGCCGCACCACCAATGTGGAACGTACGCATGGTCAACTGGGTGCCGGGCTCACCGATGGACTGGGCGGCAACTACACCCACCGCCTCACCGATGTTGGCAAGGTGACCACGGGCAAGATCGCGACCATAGCAAAGACGACAGATACCGGCCTCTGCGGCGCAAGTAATTGGCGAACGCACAAGCACTTCGTCGACGCCGTTTGTTTCCAGTGTTTCTACCAATTTCTCATCAATCAGGGTACCGGCTTCAATCAGTGTTTCACTGTCAGCATTGACAACATCACGAGCTATAACCCTTCCAAGCACTCGCTCGCCGAGTGCGGCAATAATGTCGCCACCCTGGATAATCGGTGTCATCGTCAAACCATTGCCGGTACCGCAGTCATGTTCCTTTATAACGAGGTCCTGCGATATATCGACAAGACGTCGGGTCAAGTAACCGGAGTTTGCCGTCTTCAATGCAGTATCAGCCAAGCCTTTACGGGCACCGTGTGTAGAAATGAAGTACTGCAATACGTTGAGGCCTTCCCTAAAGTTTGCCGTGATTGGGGTTTCAATAATGGAGCCATCTGGCTTGGCCATCAGCCCACGCATACCGGCAAGCTGGCGGATCTGCGCAGCAGAACCCCTAGCTCCGGAGTCGGAATAGATGTACACGGAGTTAAACGACTCCTGCTGTACGGCATTGCCGTCCTTATCGATGACCATCTCTTTCGCCAAGCCATCCATCATCGACTTGGCAACGAGGTTGTTGGCACGCGACCAGATGTCGATCACTTTGTTGTACTTTTCACCTTGGGTAACCTGGCCAGCAGCGTATTGGGCTTCAATTTCGGCCACCTCAGCTTCGGCCTGCGCAATAAGTTTCACTTTTTCGTCTGGAATGACGAAGTCATTGACGCCAATCGATGCTCCCGAGTACGTGGAGTAGCGGTACCCCATGTACATCAACTGGTCAGCAAAGATTACAGTCTCTTTCAGACCCACATTGCGGTAGCAGACGTTGATAATGTTGGATATCTGCTTCTTGGTCATCTTATGGTCCACCAGCGAAAACGGCAGACCTTCGGGCACTATGGTGTAAAGAATAACGCGTCCAACAGTGGTGCTCAGGATGCCAGTGCGTGAAGTCATTGACCCGTCTTCGTTCTTCAGAACTTCAGTCAACCGCACCCTGATCTTCGCCTGCAGATGCACGTTCTTGGTAGAGAATGCCCGTATAACTTCATTGATATTGGCGAAGACCATGCCTTCGCCTTTGGCATTAACGCGCTCACGGGTCATGTAATACAGACCGAGCACCACGTCCTGCGAAGGCACAATGATTGGCTCACCTGATGCTGGCGACAGGATATTGTTGGTCGACATCATCAGCGTGCGCGCTTCAAGCTGGGCTTCCAGCGTCAGCGGTACGTGGACAGCCATCTGGTCACCGTCAAAGTCGGCGTTGTAGGCAGCACACACCAGCGGATGCAACTGGATAGCCTTGCCTTCAATCAATACAGGCTCGAACGCCTGGATGCCAAGACGGTGTAGGGTAGGTGCGCGGTTCAACAGTATAGGGTGCTCGCGGATAACATCAGCGAGGATGTCCCATACCTCTGCTGTTTCTTTTTCCACCATTTTCTTGGCGGCTTTGATTGTTGTAGCAATACCACGCAAGATCAGACGTCCGAGAATAAATGGCTTGAACAATTCAAGCGCCATTTTCTTTGGCAGACCAGCCTGGTGCAGTCGCAAGGTCGGGCCCACTACGATCACGGAACGACCAGAGTAATCGACGCGCTTGCCAAGCAGGTTCTGACGGAAGCGGCCTTGCTTGCCTTTGATCATGTCGGCCAAAGATTTCAGCGGACGCTTGTTGGAACCAGTGATTGCACGACCACGACGACCGTTGTCCAACAAGGCATCAACCGCTTCTTGCAACATGCGCTTTTCATTGCGCACGATAATGTCTGGCGCACTCAGGTCGAGCAGTCGCTTCAGGCGATTGTTGCGATTGATAACACGACGATACAGGTCATTCAGGTCAGACGTCGCGAAGCGACCACCATCAAGTGGCACCAACGGACGCAAATCCGGTGGCAGTACCGGCAACACATTCAGGATCATCCACTCAGGCTTGTTGCCTGAACTGATGAAACCATCAAGCAACTTCAACCGTTTCGAGAGCTTTTTCAGCTTGGTTTCGGAGTTGGTATTCGGGATCTCTTCACGGATGGCGGCAGCCTCTGCATCAATATCCATGTCGTGCATCAGATCCTGCACGGCTTCGGCTCCCATCTTGGCCTGGAACTCGTCACCGAACTGTTCAAGCGCGGTGTAGTACTCTTCGTCGTTCAGAAGCTGGCCTTTTTCGAGCGTAGTCATGCCCGGGTCGGTCACAACGAACGATTCGAAATAAAGGATACGCTCGATGTCTCGCAGCGTCATGTCAAGGATCAGACCAATGCGGGACGGCAGCGATTTAAGGAACCAAATGTGCGCTACCGGGCTGGCTAGTTCAATGTGCCCCATGCGGACGCGTCGTTCCTTCGTCAACGCCACTTCAACGCCGCACTTTTCACAGATTACACCGCGATGCTTCAGCCGCTTGTATTTCCCGCACAAGCATTCATAGTCTTTTACAGGCCCGAAAATCTTGGCACAAAACAGGCCGTCCCGCTCTGGCTTGAAAGTACGGTAATTGATTGTCTCCGGTTTTTTTACCTCTCCGAACGACCAGGAACGAATCAACTGAGGCGACGCAAGCCCAATACGAATGGAGTCGAAATCGTCAGACTGCTTTTGCGCTTTGTGGAAAGCTATCAAATCTTTCATTGTCAGTTCCGCCTTTGCAAATCTCTAATTTTCAAATGTTGATGGATGCGTTGAGTGTTGGAGCTCACCGCGATCAATTATCAACATCAAGCTCCATATCAATAGCGAGCGAACGGATTTCCTTCAGCAATACATTGAAGGACTCCGGCATGTAAGCTTCCATCCGGTCATCTCCATCCACGATGTTTTTGTACATCTTGGTACGCCCGTTGACGTCGTCAGATTTGACAGTGAGCATTTCCTGCAATGTGTACGCGGCACCATAAGCCTCCAGAGCCCACACTTCCATCTCGCCGAAACGCTGACCGCCAAACTGCGCCTTGCCACCCAATGGCTGCTGGGTAACCAGCGAGTAGGAGCCAGTAGAGCGCGCATGCATCTTGTCATCCACCAGATGGTTCAGCTTGAGCATATACATGACGCCAACAGTTACCTTGCGATCAAACGTGTCACCGGTACGTCCATCATAGAGTGTCATCTGGCCGTCTTCACTTAGACCTGCCAGTTTGAGCATTTCCTTGATTTCAGATTCACTGGCGCCATCAAAAACATTGGTCGCCATCGGCACGCCACTCTTGAGATTCTGGGCAAGCTCAAGTATTTCCTGATCAGTAAGCTTGTCGAGGCTCTCCTTGCGCTTGGCACTGCCGATGCCGTTGTAGACCCGCTCAAGGAACTTTCGAAGGTCGGAGACTTTGGCCTTCTCGTGGTGGTAATCCCAGAGCATTCCGTTGATTTTCTCACCGAGGCCTTTTGCTGCTGCACCCAAGTGGGTTTCCAGAATCTGACCTACGTTCATACGCGATGGAACGCCAAGTGGATTGAGCACAATATCTACAGGGTTACCCTTGTCGTCATATGGCATGTCTTCCACCGGCATAATCACTGAGATCACACCTTTATTACCGTGACGTCCGGCCATCTTGTCGCCAGGCTGGATTCGACGCTTGATTGCCAGATAGACCTTGACGATTTTCAGCACCCCGGGCGCAAGGTTGTCACCTTGGGTGATCTTGCGCTTCTTGTCCGCAAAATATTCATCAAGCGCGGCTTTGCGCTCGACCAGCTGTACGCCGGCCTTTTCCAGCTGCTCGCTCAACTTGTCATCGATGAGGCGCAGCTTGAACCAGTCATCGTGCTTTAATCCGTCAAGATACTCGTCATTGAGCACATCACCTTTCTTGAGCTTAGGACCACCAGACACTGGCTGGCCCAGCAAGGCCTTGCGCAAACGGGCAAAGGTTGCGGTCTCAACGATTCGATATTCATCATCAATATCTTTTCGCACTTTGGCCAACTGCATGCCTTCGATCTCAAGAGCGCGCTGGTCCTTTTCCAGACCATCCCGGGTGAACACTTGAACGTCAATTACGGTGCCTTTCACGCTACTAGGCACTCGTAAAGATGTGTCTTTTACGTCCGAGGCTTTCTCTCCAAATATGGCACGCAGCAGCTTTTCTTCTGGTGTCAGTTGCGTCTCACCTTTTGGTGTTACCTTGCCAACAAGAATGTCGCCAGCGTCCACTTCAGCGCCGATGTGCACAATGCCTGACTCGTCCAGACGAGCCAGTGCGCTTTCACCCACGTTTGGAATATCTGCCGTGATTTCTTCGGCGCCCAGCTTGGTATCACGAGCAATGCAGGTCAGCTCCTGAATATGGATCGACGTAAATCGGTCTTCCTTTACAACGCGTTCGGAGATCAGGATCGAGTCTTCAAAGTTGTAGCCGTTCCACGGCATGAATGCGATTCGCATGTTCTGGCCCAGCGCCAACTCACCAAGATCGATTGACGGGCCGTCGGCAAGAATATCCTTCTTCGACACTACATCGCCCGTTTTAACCAGTTTGCGCTGGTTGATGCAGGTGTTCTGGTTCGAGCGGGTGTACTTGATCAAGTTATAGATATCAACACCGGCTTCACCTGTTTCAGTTTCATCGTCGTTTACACGTACAATGATGCGGCTCGCATCGACATAATCGATGACTCCACCACGACGGGCTACCACACATACACCAGAATCCTGAGCAACATTACGTTCCATTCCTGTGCCTACTAAAGGCTTCTCGGAGATGAGCGTCGGCACAGCTTGGCGTTGCATGTTCGACCCCATAAGAGCGCGGTTCGCGTCATCATGCTCAAGGAAAGGGATCAAAGATGCAGCGACCGACACCACCTGCTGCGGCGACACATCCATGTACTGCACCTGTTCGCGCAGCATCAGCGTGAATTCATTCATGTAGCGAACGGAAATGAGATCCTGAGTGAGACGGCCTTTCGAATCGACTGGAGCTGAAGCCTGGGCAATTACGTAGCCACTTTCCTCAATAGCGGACAGGTACTGAACGTCGTCCGTAACAATTCCATCAGTGACTTTGCGAACCGGACTTTCAATGAATCCGTACTCATTGGTCCGGGCATAGGTTGCAAGCGAATTGATCAGTCCAATGTTCGGACCTTCCGGAGTCTCGATAGGACACACACGACCATAATGTGTCGGGTGAACGTCGCGCACTTCGAAACCAGCACGCTCACGCGTCAAGCCACCAGGCCCCAAGGCCGATATGCGGCGCTTGTGAGTAACTTCGGACAAAGGGTTGTTCTGATCCATGAACTGTGACAACTGCGACGAACCGAAGAATTCCTTGATGGCTGCCGCGACAGGCTTGGCATTGATCATATCTTGAGGCATCAAACCTTCGCTGTCGGCCATGGACAACCTTTCTTTGACGGCCCGCTCGACGCGAACAAGGCCAACTCGAAATTGGTTCTCTGCCATCTCGCCAACGCTACGGATGCGACGGTTACCCAAATGGTCTATATCGTCAACCACTCCAAAACCATTGCGGATATCTACCAAGGTCTTGATGACGTCAACAATGTCTTCGCGACTCAATACACCGGCACCGGTGGAACTTTCGCGACCGAGGCGGCGATTGAATTTCATGCGGCCAACTGCCGACAGATCGTAGCGTTCGAGCGAGAAGAACAGATTGCCAAAGAGATTTTCAGCAGACTCTTTTGTCGGCGGCTCGCCCGGCCGCATCATGCGATAGATCTCGACAAGTGACTCCATGCGGCTTTGTGTCGGATCGATACGAAGGGTATCGGAAATGAACGGACCACAATCAAGATCATTTGTATAGATGGTGGAAAACTCCTTCAATCCCATCTTCACAAAGGTGTTTATCATTTCCTGCGTGACTTCAGCGTTGCAGGCATATTTGATTTCGCCGGTTCCCTTGTCGACAATATCGCTCGCAAGTGCATTGCCAATTACGAATTCCGCCGGAACCTCCAAACGGGTCAGCTTTGCCTTTTCCATTTCCCGAATATGTCGGTTGGTAATACGTACACCAGATTTGACGATTTCGGTCTCGCCGCTCTTGATGTTGAAATTCAGCACTTGGCCACGCAATCGAGCAGGAACAAGCTCAAGGGCGATGGCACCATTCTTGTCCATGAAATAGTTGTTGTTATCGTAGAACATCTCCAAGATGTCCTTGGTACTGTAGTCAAGCGCGCGCAGCAGTATTGTTGCCGGCAGCTTCCTACGCCGATCAATACGAACATAAACCATATCCTTTGGATCAAACTCTACGTCCAACCACGAACCACGGTAAGGAATGATACGCGCGGAGTATAGCAATTTGCCGGAGCTGTGCGTTTTGCCCTTGTCGTGGTCAAAAAATACACCTGGCGACCGGTGCAACTGCGACACAACGACACGCTCGGTGCCGTTGATTACGAACGTGCCGCTTTCTGTCATGAGCGGAATTTCACCCATGTAAACTTCCTGCTCCTTAATGTCCTTGATGACTTTGGCAGTGGACTCCTTTTCGTAGATGATCAGCCGCACCTTCACGCGCAGCGATACTGCATAGGTTGCACCTCGCAGAATACATTCACTTACATCAAATTCAGGCTTGCCGAGGCGATAGGAAACATACTCCAGGAGCGCTTTGCCCGAATAACTGACAATTGGAAAAATGGATTTGAAAGCGGCATGCAGCCCTTTGTCGAGCCTGTCTTCAGGCTTGACTTCTACTTGAGTGAACTCTTTGTAGGAATTGATCTGGATTTCAAGCAGGTAAGGGATATTCATGGCGCTTTTTAGCTTGCCAAAGTCTTTACGGATACGTTTTTTCTCAGTGTATGTATATGCCATCTGCTATTCCTGATAACCGTGTTTCCGATTAGCCACCATGCCGCCTCAACTTGAAAACGGGGTAGCACCAAATATCTCTTACTCAGAAGGTGGGATGAGCCCAACCTGGCTGAATATCCATCAACTTACAAATGAAACAGGCTAACAATAAGAGAAGGTGGGACTCCGCAGAGCCCCACCTTTAATTGCCTTGCCTAAAGACTACTTATTTCAGTTCTACTTTGGCACCAGCTTCTTCCAGTTTCGCTTTCATCGCGGCTGCGTCGGCTTTGTTCACGCCATCTTTGACCGTGGACGGCGCGCCGTCGACGAGGTCTTTTGCTTCTTTAAGGCCCAAGCCAGTCAGCTCGCGTACTACTTTGATAACATTTACTTTCTTCTCGCCTGCGCTTGCCAGTACAACAGCAAACTCATCTTTCTCTTCTGCAGCGGGAGCTGCTGCAACGGGAGCTGCTGCTACAGCAACTGCTGCCGCTGCAGATACGCCGAACTTGGTTTCCATCGCCGACACTAGTTCAACGACTTCCATTACGGTCAGATTAGCAATACCTTCAAGGATATCTTCTTTGGAAAGAGCCATGACTCTTATCTCCTAATTTCAAAATGTTGATAATTGATAAAACAGAACTTCAAACAGTAATCACGCTGCTTGCTGCTTCTGGTCACGTACGGCCGCCACACCACGAGTCACCTTGGTAGGCACCTCGTTCAACGTGCGAGTAAGCTTGGTAACCGGAGCGAGCATCAAGCTCATGAGTGTTGCGATTGCCTGGTCGTACGTCGGCAAGCTAGCCAACACATCAATCTGGTCGGCCGCCAACAATTTGCCACTCACTGCCAATGCTTTAACTGCAAACTTGTCATTCTTCTTGGCGAATTCCTTAAGTACACGCGCAGCGGCACCCGGATCAACGTGGGAAAATGCAAGCAAGGTCGGACCTTTCAGTGCGGGACCAAGGCACTCAAACTCAGTACCAGCCACCGCCTTCTTCAACAGGGTATTTCTGACTACACGCAGATATACCCCGCTTTCTCTGGCGGTTTTTCGCAAAGAAGTAAGATCCGTCACAGCGATACCACGGAAATCCGCGACCACTGCAGACAAAGCACTTTTAGCAGCTTCACTGACTTCAGAGACGATCTGCTGTTTGTCTTCAAGTCTAATAGCCACTAACTTAACTCCTGATTTGAATACAGTCGCTTGCGACTGCTTCGGATATTACGATCCTAAAACATCTGGCAGCTGCTTCAGGCCCTTATTTGGTGAAGCATCGTCATGATTGCCGGATGTAGAGTCTGAAACTCAATCCAACATTCAACGGATGGGTACACCATCTGCGCAGGAAATTAAGGTTTTCGGCTCGGCCGCGCGCGAGATCGCCGGTAAATGCCGACCACCTCACTCGCACCCCACCATCACCACCTGCGGTCTTTGACAGTTCCGCCGCCACATAGACAGCGGTACCCCAAAGTCTTTTTTGGGCAAACTCAATCTCGCCCGAATTCGGTTAATTATGCGCTGAGGGTGGACTGATCCAGCATCAGGCCCGGACCCATCGTGGATGACAACACCACTTTTTGGATGTATATACCTTTCGATGTGGATGGTTTGGCGCGCTTCAAGTCTGACAGCAGCGCTTCCAAGTTGCCTTTGACCGCATCGGCATTGAAGCCGATTTTGCCAATTCCGCCATGGATGATGCCGTTCTTGTCTGTACGAAACCGAACTTGGCCCGCCTTCGCGTTTTTTACTGCGCCGGCCACATCCGGAGTAACCGTGCCTACTTTCGGGTTTGGCATCAGACCTTTCGGGCCCAAGATGGTACCAAGTTGGCCGACTACACGCATAGCGTCAGGACTTGCGATTACAACGTCAAAGTCGAGGTTGCCATCTTTGATGCTTTGGGCCAGATCGTCAAAGCCAACGATATCAGCACCAGCATCTTTCGCCTTCTGTGCATTGGCGCCCTGTGCAAACACGGCAACACGCACCGTCTTCCCGGTGCCGTGAGGCAGCGTTGTAGCACCCCTCACATTCTGATCTGACTTCCGCGGATCAACACCTAGGTTGATCGAGACGTCGATCGATTCTTTAAATTTCTTTGATGAAAATTCGTTCAACAGCGCAACAGCCTCTTCAACAGAGTACATTTTTACATTCTGTACCTTATTGGCAATCAGCTTGGCTTTTTTGGTCAACTTGGCCATTACACAACACCCTCGGTTTCGATGCCGGCGCTACGAGCGGTACCTGCCAGCGTGCGTACGGCAGCATTCAGATCAGCCGCCGTCAGATCCGGCATTTTCACTTTTGCGATTTCTTCGAGCTGAGCACGGCTCAGCTTGCCGACTTTTTCACTGTTAGGACGACTACTACCGCTCTGGATACCGGCTGCCTTCTTAAGCAGCACACTCGCAGGTGGCGTTTTCATGATAAAAGTGAAGCTGCGATCAGCGTAAACGGTGATCACAACCGGAATTGGCAAGCCTTGCTCAAGACCTTGTGTCTGAGCATTGAAGGCTTTACAGAATTCCATGATATTGACGCCATGCTGACCGAGAGCGGGACCAACAGGCGGACTGGGGTTGGCCTTACCAGCTGCAACCTGCAGCTTGATATAGGCATTTATCTTCTTTGCCATTTTCTCTCCTTTTGGGTTCAAGCGTCCAAACCGATGGACTCCCCTGGCACGGGTTCGCAAGCGTTCCCGCGACTTTGTCAGAGCTCCCACCGTCGGGCAGGAGCAGTTTTTCTTACTGCTTAAACTTCATGTCATATCCCTACGAGACTGCACTCCTCAAAAACCATTACGCCAGTCTTCTCAGCCCTTCTCTACTTGGGAGAACTCGAGTTCTACCGGCGTAGAGCGACCGAAAATCAAAACCGCTACTCGCACCCTGCTCTTTTCGTAATTGACTTCTTCAACAGTGCCCGTGAAATCATTGAAAGGACCATCAACGACACGAACCAGCTCCCCAGGCTCATACACCGTTTTATGGGATGGCTTGTCGACTGTTTCTTCAAGTCGATTGAGAATTTCATTCACTTCTCGCTGTGTTATAGGTGCCGGCTTATCTGCAGTACCACCAATGAACCCCATAACCCGAGGCGTTTCCTTGACCAGATGCCACGTTTCATCGTTAAGCACCATCTGGATCAGAACATAACCTGGGAAAAACTTACGCTCGCTTCGACGCTTTTGACCTCCACGCATTTCAAGAACTTCTTCAGTCGGCACCAATACGTCTCCAAAGAATTGGGACAAGTTTGACAAGACTATACGTTCTTGCAGCGATTGCTTGACCTTCCGCTCGAAACCGGAATAAGCGTGAACAACATACCAGCGCTTATTGTCAGTACCAGTCGTCATATCCTGTTTCTTCCTTCGCGAAATTGGCCATCATTGTCGAACTTACGAAACATCTCTGATCTGCGCACAAGGCAGGTCAAACGCCCAACATAGCCCGAAGGAGCCAGCTCAACGCCGAATCTAATGCATAAAGGATCAAGCCCAGCACAACGACTGCCGCAACAACAATAAGTGTCGTATGAGTGGTTTCCTCCCTGGTTGGCCACACAACTTTACGGATTTCCGTCTTGGCTTCTACACCAAGCTCGATAAAGGCGCGCCCTTTTGCTGTCTGCGCAGCCACCACACACGCAACGCCCGCCAATGCAACGAGCACTATGGTGCGATATATCCAGGAATATTCAGCGTAATAGCTATTACCATAGACGCCCAACACCACCAGAACCAGAACAACCACCCACTTAAGGAGATCGCTACTGCTTTCTATCGATTTTACTTTGTCGCTCATACGCTGCCTGAAATGGCAGGCCAGGAGGGAATCGAACCCCCAACCTGCGGTTTTGGAGACCGCCGCTCTGCCAATTGAGCTACTGGCCTATCAACAAACTGTTTTAACCTTAACGCTACCAACAATGTCGCCAGTAACTTTTCGACAACAAGGCCAGAGCCCCTCTCAGAGCCCCGGCCATTAGTTATCAAATACTGTTACTTGAAGATTTTTGCTACAACGCCTGCACCTACCGTACGACCACCCTCACGAATCGCGAAGCGCAAGCCTTCATCCATCGCCACTGGAGCTATCAACTCC
>Ga0255089_1000190_pt1 | contig 28467 bp, 26 predicted proteins | sample Colum_Miss_RepC__2_FD_188468 | JGI IMG/M metagenome (GOLD analysis project Ga0255089, IMG submission 188468) | Freshwater microbial communities from Columbia River, Oregon, United States - Colum_Miss_RepC_8d | ecosystem: Environmental > Aquatic > Freshwater > River | place: USA: Oregon... | reverse complement strand
GCGGCGGCGCCGCGTGAGGCGCGCGTGCGGCGCCGCCGCGATGCGCGGCGATGATCCGCGCGATGCGCGCGTCTACGTCGGCATCGTTGCCGTCGGCGGCGATCGTGCGCGGCGGCAGCGCGCGCACCGTGTTGCTGGCCACGCGCGAGCCGCTGGTGTCGTGCAGGTCGATCTCGGCCTTCATCGACAAGCCGATTCGCAGCGGATTGCGTTGCAGCGCCTCGGGATCGAGCGCGATGCGCACCGGCACGCGCTGCACGATCTTGATCCAGTTGCCGCTGGCGTTCTGCGCCGGCAGCAGCGCAAACGCGCTGCCGCTGCCGGCGCCGAGGCCGACGACGCGCCCGTCGTACTCGACGCGGCTGCCGTACAGGTCAGCCTGCAGCTTCACCGGCTGGCCGATGCGGATATCGGCCAGCTGCACTTCCTTGAAGTTGGCGTCGACCCAAGCCTGATCCAGCGGCACGACCGCCATCAGCGGCGCACCGGCCGCGATCCGCGCACCGATCTGCACACTCCGCCGCGCCACCGTACCGCTGACCGGCGCAACGATGCGCGTGCGCTTCAGCGCCAGCGCCGCTTCGCGCAGCCGGGCTGCCGCGGCGAGTACCTGCGGATGCGTGTCGATATCGGTATCGGCGATTTGCGCCTGCGTCGTCACCAGTTGCTCCTGGCTGACGGCGAGTGCCGCGCCCAGCTGCGCGACCTGATCGCGCGCGTGCTGCAGCTCTTCGGCCGACACGCCGCCGTCACGTGCGGCGTCAATACGACGCTTCAAGTCAGCTCGTGCTGCCGCCAGCGCGATCTCGCGTTCGCGAATCTGCGCGCGAATGCCGTCAGCCTGCGAAAACGCACCGCGAACCTGGCGCACGCTGCGCGCCAGCTCCGCTTCGGCCGCGGCCAGCGCGACGTTCGCGTCGGCCGGATCGAGTTGCAGCAGCGTCTGGCCGCGCTCGACGTGTTGCGTGTCGTCGACATTCAGCGCGACGACCGTGCCGGCGACGTCGCTGGTGATCTGCACCAGATCGCCGGCGACGTAAGCATCGTCGGTTTCGACGAAGTAGCGCGCATGCAGGCTCCAGTACGCGGCGTAGGCGCCGACTGCGACGATGACCAGCAGTGCCAGCACGATCAGCCGGGCACGACGCGGATTGGAGGGGACGGTCTGGTTCATGAAGCAGCTCCGGCAACCGCTGCCGCGGAAGAAAGGGAAGAAGGTGAGGGCGCAGCGTCATCGGCCACGGCGTCGGCTGGTGGCTCGAAGCTGCCGCCGAGCGTCAGCAGCAGCGATACGCGTGCGATCACCAGTGCCGACTCGACGCTGATCAGGTCACGCTCGCTGCTCAGCACTTGCGACTCGGCATCGAGTGCCGCGCGTTGCGTCGCAAGCCCGGCGCGATAGCGGCTGCTGGCCAGTGCCAGCGCCTTGCGTGCCGCTTGCAAGGTCTGCTGCGCTTGCTCGCGCTGCAGCAACAGCGAATCACGCCGACTGAGTTGGTCGCTGACGTCGTGCACGGCGCCGAGCACGGCGTCGTTGTACGCGGCCACGGCGGCGTCGAGGTCCGCTGTGGCGCCGTGGTACTGCGCTTTCAAGCGCTGCGAATCGAAGATCGGCAGGTGCAGTGTCGGCCCGGCGCCATAGACGCGGCTGCCGGCGTCGAACAACTGATCCAAGCCCACCGACTGGAAGCCGGCAAACGCATTCAGGCTGATGTCCGGATAGAACGCGGCGCGCGCGGCCTCGCGTCCGGCGCGCGTCGCATCGACGCGGGCGCGGGCGGCCAGCACGTCGGGACGGTGCGCCAGTAAGTCGATCGGCAACGCGTCCGGCAGCGGCAGCGCGGTATCGAGTTGAATCTGCGGGCGCTGGATCTGCGCGTAATAGTCGGCGCCGTGGCCGGCGAGTGCGGCGAGTCGGTGCACCGCCAGTTCGCGTGCATCGTCGGCCTGCAAGCGCGCCAGCTTGGCCTGCGGCAGCAGCGCTTCGGCGGTGCGTTGGTCGAGCTCGTTGTCGAGTCCGGCGCGGACGCGGCTTTGTGCCAGCTTCAGCAGGGCTTGGCGCTGCGCGATGGCAGCGTCCGCCACGTCGGCGAGCGCATAGGCGCGATACAGGTCGACATAGGCTTGTGCAATCGCGCCCGACAGCGCCAGGCGTGCGGCGGCGACGTCGAGGTCGGCCGCACGCTGCTGCGCTTGCGACGCTTTCAGCAGGCTGGCCTGACGGCCCCAGAAGTCCAGATCCCAGTTCAGATTCACTGCGAGCTGACCGACCCAGTACGTGCCGCCGCCACCGGCCGGGAAGCCGAGCGAACGCGGTGGCGCCGTGTAGTTTTCCGACAGACGCTGACGCACTTCCTGGCCGTCGAGCGTCAGGCCTGGACGCAGCGGCGCGCCGACGGCCTGTGTTTGCGCTTGCGCGGCGCGAACGCGGCTGAGCGCTTCGTCGAGCGTCGGGTTGTGCGCCAGCGCTTCGTCGATCAAGGCATCGAGCTGGCGGTCGCCGAAGCCCTTCCACCATTGCGGATCAACCGGCGCGCGCGCTGCACTGCCCAGGCCGAGCGTTTCCTCAGCGACTGTTTCGACGATGGGTGCCGACGTGGGTGCGGTCACGCAACCACCAGCGAGCACTGCGAGTGAAGCGCCGAGCGCGATCCGCGGCCCGTGTGCGGACAAACGGCGTGGGACGTGCATCAGTCGGCTCCTTCGATCGGCGTCTTGCGGATCGTGTCGATCAGCTTGTTCAGCAGACGCGACAGTTCGTTGAACTCTTCTTTGCTGAAGTCCGCAAGCGCGGCGTTGAGCTTGTCGACGATGATCGGCGTCAGCTCGCTGCATTTGCCGGCGCCGGCCTCGGTCAGTTGCAGGTGCACCACGCGTCGGTCGTCGCGGCTGCGCTGGCGGCTGATGTAGCCGCGTTCTTCGAGCTGGTCGAGCAAGCGCGTCAAGGCGCCGGTGTCGTGTCGTAGCGTGCGGCACAGGTCGCTGGCGGTCAGCTCGCGGCCTTCCTTCAGGCGCAACAGCACCAGCCATTGCTGAAACGTCACATCGTGGCCGGCAAAAGCGGCCGTTGCGTGATCGTGCATCAGCATGTGCGCCATCTTGGCGAGGTAGCCGATGCTGGTCGCGGATTTGAAGTTGCGGGCGGTGTAGTGGCGAACCGTCATTGATTATCGCTGCCTAGGCAGATATTGCGCGGGCAGATGCTGCTCGCACAGAAAAAGCCTGTCAAGCGGGTGCGTTCGCCGCTGCTAGTCCGTGCGGGGTATGCAATTCGGTGGGCGATTCTCGAAACTCTGAATATGAGCCCGGATGCCGCCGATACGCCGTCCCAGGCCCCGAGCGCGGCCCCGCGCGTGGGTCGCCCGCCGCGCGTCAATCTGCAGCGCATCGTCGATGCGGCGCTGGAGATCGGCTTGGACCGCGTCAGCCTGCCGATGGTCGCCGACAAGCTCGGCGTCGGCTCGTCGACGCTGTATCGCCACGTGCGCAATCGCGACGAGTTGTTGCGGCTTGCCACGGTCAAGGTGGCGCTGGAGCGGCGCTTGCCGAGTGCACCGCAGACGCACTGGTCGGCGTTGGCGATGCGCTACGCGCAGAGCTTGTTCGACTCCTTGTCACGCGAACCTTTGGTGATCCAGGAGTTGATGCGCGGCCGCTTGGGTCCCGACGTCGAAGTCGATTATCTGGAGCCGTTTCTGCTGGCGATGAGCCAGCATGGCTTTACCCCGGCCGAAGGTCTGCACTTGTTTCGCGCGATCGGCATGGTCACCGTCGGCGCTGCTGTGGGTGCGACCGCCGTGCAGGCGCGCGTTGCTGCTGGCGACAAAGATGGCGCCGACGCGTTTGCTCGCGTGCTCGCCGAGCGCGCGCCCTCCGAATTGCCGCTGATCCGCGCTGCGCTGGCCGAGCGTGTTGATCTGGTCGGCAACCAGTGGCCAGGCTTGCTGCATTTGTTGCTGGCCGGCATCGCCGCGACCCGTGGCGAGGTTCTGCCGCCGCTGGAACCTGCCGGCTGAAGCGTCGTCCAAGCCATTGTCGATACCGATCGACCAAATACTTAACTTGGATGAGGTGAGCTTGTGGCGGCCGTCGGACGATGTCGCCCTAAGCACCCCGCCAATATGACAGGCCTACACAGCGGCGATCGACGATCACCCGTCGACACCAGCGCCGGGCCAATGCGACAAACGAGGAGAACTGTATGAAGCGTGCATTCCGGTTAGGTAGCGGCCTGGCCCTGTTGGGCGCATTACTGCTGCCGGCCGCCGCGATGGCGAAAGTCAGTGCCGACAAGGCGGCCGAACTCGACGGCCCCAAGCTGACCTGCGTCGGCGCCGAGCGCGCAGGGACGCCCAGCGGCGTCGCCGAGTTCACCGGCAAGTGGGTTGGCAAGTGGCCTGGCATGAAAGGCGAATACGGCTATGAACCCGGCCCCTACGCCGACGAGAAGCCCAAGTTCACGATCACCGCCGCCAATATGGCGCAGTACGCCGCCAATCTGACCGAAGGCCAGAAGGCGATGCTGAAGAAGTACCCCAATTACAAGATGAACGTGTACCCGAGCCATCGCGACTTCGGCGTGCCGTCGTGGGTCTGCGATACCGCCAAGAAGAACGCGACGACCGGCGAGCTGGTCGACGATGGTCGCGGTGCAACCGGCATCGGTGGCGCATCGTCGTTCCCGATTCCGCAGAGCGGCCTGGAAGTGATCTGGAACACGACGACCTCGTTCCGCCCGAGCACCGAAAAGGCGGTTTGCGATATCGCCAACGTCTACGCCAACGGCAGCGTTGCGTGGGGCCGCAACAAGTTCATGACGTACAACTTGATGAACGACCCGAAGAAGCGTCTGTCGTTCGCCGAGCAGCGCATCAACGCTTACTTCTACACCGGCTACTCGCTGCCGGAGCGCGACAAGGGCTACGTCGCGGTCGGCTTCCAGCCAAACAACTTCGCCAAGGATCACACGCAGGCCTGGCAGTATCTGCCCGGTACGCGCCGCGTTCGCCAGGCGCCGGAAATCGGCTTTGACTATCCGGTGCCGCCGGCGGGCGCGCGTACGATCGACGACGACTATGGCTTCAACGGCTCGCCTGAGCGCTACACGTGGAAGCTGGTCGGCAAGAAGGAAATGTACATCCCGTACCACAACTTCAAGATCAACGATCCGTCGCTCAAGTACGCCGACATCATCAAGCCGGGCGTGCCGAACTCCGACCTGATCCGCTACGAATTGCACCGCGTCTGGGTGCTCGAAGCCACGCTCAAGGACGGTGTCCGCCACATCTACAAGAAGCGGCAGATCTACGTCGACGAGGACAACTGGCAGGTGATGTGGGCCGACAACTACGACGGCCGCGACCAGCTGTGGCGCATCAGCATGATCACGTACCACTACTCGCAGGAATCGGCGAGCTTTCATCGCGGTGCGTCGTTCTACGTCGACCTGATCGCCGGCGGCTACGAAGCGGGCTATCTGGTCAACGAGCGTGGCAACGATTGGTGGCGGATCAACCAGCCGATGTCGCCGTCGCAGTTCACGCCGGAAGCCGCCGGCCGCGCCGGTCACTGACGCCGCCGCGCAGCCGCAATCAACAGGATCGATGCGATGAACACAGCCACTGACATGCCGATGCCCACCGCATCGATCCGCGCCACGTTCGACCGCGTGCGGGCGCTGGCGCCGCCGTTGGTCGACACCACGGCCGACCAGCGCATCGCCAAGATTCAGCGGCTGATGAAGACGCTGATGAAGTATCGTCAGCAGATCTACGAGACCGGCAAGCTGGAGCGGGGCCTGTCGCCGCCGGACATGGATGGCGAGTTGGTGATGCTCAAGTTCGAGGCGGAGTTCATCGCCAAGAACCTGCACGACTGGATGACGCCCAAGCCGGCCGAACCGTCGCTGATGACGCTGGGCAAGAAGTGCTACGTCCGCTACGAGCCCAAGGGCACGGTGCTGGTGTTGCCGAGTTGGAACGCGCCCTACGTGATCGGCTTTCTGCCGGTGCTCGGCGCGATCGCTGCCGGTAATTCGATCATCCTCAAGCCCAGCGAGCTGTCGCCACATTCGTCGGCGCTGTGCGCACGGATCGTCAAGGAAGCGTTCCCGGACGGCGAGGTCAGCTGCATCGAAGGGGGTGCCGAAGCGGCGCAGGCGCTGCTGGCCTGCCCGTTCAATCACATCTTCTACATCGGCAACAATCACGTCGGCCGCATCGTGATGAAGGCGGCGGCGGATCACTTCGCGTCAGTGACGCTAGAGATGGGCGGCAAGAATCCGTCGATCATCGACAAGAGTGCCGACGTCGAAGACGCGGCACTGAAGACCAGCTGGGGCCGCATGTGCAATGCCGGGCAGGCCTGCATCGCACCTGATTACGTGCTGGTGCACGAATCGGTGGCGCAGCGCTTCACCGAGGCGCTGGTGCGGGAAATCAAGGCGATGTACAACCCGAAAGGCACGGGCTTCGAGAACAACCCCGAGTTTCCGCGGATCATCAATACGCGGCATTTCGAGCGCATCAAGGGTTTGATCGAAGATGCACGCGCCAAGGGTGCGCGCTTCGAGATCGGTGGTGAGTACCGCGCCGAGGATCGCTACATCGCGCCGACCGTCGTCACCCAGGTGAATGACGACATGCGGCTGATGAAGGAAGAAATCTTCGGGCCGATGATCGCTGTGGTGCCGTATCGCACCCGCGAAGAAGTCGTCGAATACATCGCCGCTCGCGACAAGCCGCTGGCGCTGTATGTGTTTTCCAAGGATGCCGACGCAACCGAATACTTCATCCGCCACACCACGTCCGGCAGTTCGGTGGTCAACCACAACGTGGTCCAGTCGGGTACCAACCCGCATCTGCCGTTCGGTGGCGTCAACTCCAGCGGCATCGGTCGCATGGTTGGCTTCGCGACGTTCAACGAATGCAGCAACGGCCGCGCGATCGTCGAAGAAGGTCCGCCGCTGATGGACCCGCGCGAGATGTTTCCGCCGTTGACCGACAAGTACAAGAAGCAGCTCAGCGACTTGCTGGACCGCGAAAAGCCGATTCCGGGCTTCGTCGTGCCGATGGTGTCGGCGATCATCAAGCTGCGGACGATGTTCTCTCGCCGCTGATCGCCTTGCGGCACGTCGTGCCGCGTCGCGACGCCTCAGTGCGACGCGCAGATGAAGGGCGCTTAGGCGGCCCTGTCGGGTCCGCCTAAGTTTCAGCCAGCGCGGTTTAGCATCGGCGCCGATCGGTCGATCGCGCCGCCGGTGGGGCGTGACAGCTCGGCCGCACTCTGCAGGCCGAGCAGGATCAGCGTCAGCGCCGCGAGAACGATCAGCACCGGCGTCAGCATTGACGGCTCGCGGTCGTCGGCCCGGCGATCGAGGCCGTGGTCGTCGGGTATCGAAGTCAGTGTGTCGTCCATGATGGGGGTACCGGCGGGTTGCTCAGGACGCTGGCATGCGCGAACCATGCCGCCGCCGGCACGCGGCGTCGTGGTCGACGCCGCTGTCCGCCAACGGTATTGGAACCGGCGACGAGCGGCCGGTGGCGGCGCACAAGCCGCCACCGGATTCACCGCGCAGCAGGCCTCAGGCCGTGGCATCGGCCGTGACCGCCGCTGCCGACGTCGACAGACGGGGGTAGTCGACATAGCCCGATGCACCACCGGCGTACAGCTTGCTGAAATCGACGTCGTTCAGTGGTGCACGCAGGGCGAAGCGCTCGACCAGATCCGGATTGGCGATGTACGGCTTGCCATAGACGATCGCATCGGCGACGCCGCTGGCGATGTCGGCTTCGCCGGCCTCGCGGGTATAGCCGCCATTGAGCAGCAGCGGCACGCGCTTGAGGATGCCGCGCGCCAATTGGGCCAGCTCGCGCTCGGCCGCGTCGTCGAACTGGTTGTGACGCAGCTCGAAGAACGCAGCGCCACGCGCTTCGAACTGCTCGGCGACGTAGCGCACCAGCGCAATCGGGTCGGAGTCGCTGATGTCGTTGTAGGCCACCAGCGGCGAAATCCGCAGGCCGACGCGGTCGGCGCCGTACACCTCGATCACCGCGTCGACGATCTCGAACAGCAGACGGGCGCGATTCTCGATCGAGCCGCCGTATTCATCCTGGCGATCGTTGACGCTGTCGCGCAGGAACTGGTCGATCAGATAACCGTGGGCGCCATGCACCTGCACCGCGTCGAAACCAGCGCGCTGGGCGTTGACCGCGGCCGCGCGGAACTGCGCGACGATGCCGGGCAGTTCGTCGAGGCGCAGCCGGCGCGGTGCGACTTGCGGCACCGTGCCCTGCAGCGTCGGAATGCCATCGTCCTTGATCGCGCGATCGGTCGACGACACGGTCTCGGCACCGTCGTTGTTGAACGGGTGCGCCGCCCGCCCCGGATGCCAGATCTGCAGGGCGATCAAGCCGCCTTCGGCGTGTACGGCGTCGGTGACCTTGCGCCACTGCGCGACTTGTTCGTCGGAATAGATGCCCGGATCGGTGATGAATGCCGATGCCTTGGGTGCGACCATCGCGCACTCGGTGATGATCAAGCCGGCGCTGGCGCGCTGGCGGTAGTAGTCGACCATCAGCTCAGTCGGCACGTGGTCGAACGTGGCGCGGGTGCGCGTCATCGGCGACATCACGATGCGGTTGCGCAGCGTCAGCGCGCCGAGGCGGGTCGGGGTCAGCAGGGAATCGTGGCTAGGCATGGGGCTCATTCGAAAAAGGTCCTTTCGGATCGGATTTGGGATTCAGAAATCGGGAACTACCAGGGCAGGGTTTCGCCCAGGTGAGTGAAGCTGCCGCTGGGGCCGTCGTCGGTGATCAGTGCCATCGCCACGCTGGTGCGCGCGCCTTCGGGCACTTCGAGTTCGCCGCCGCCCCGGTTCATTTCGGTCTTCACATAGCCGGGATGAATCGTGTTGACCTTGATACGCGACGCTTTCAGCTCGTAGGCCAGCTGTACGGTCCACGCATTCACGGCGCTCTTGGAGACGTTGTACGCGGGTATGCCTTTCATCTCGTAGATCGGTGATCCCGGCTGGCCGTGCAACGCGATCGAGCCCAGCACGCTGGACACGTTGACGATGCGGCCGGCGTCGGACCGATGCAGCAGCGGCAGCATGGCCTGGGTCACCTCGATCAGGCCGAACAGATTGGTGTCGAACACCTCGCGCCACTGCGCCAAGGTCTGCGCAGACGGTCCGGCGACCATCTCGCCGAGCACGCCGGCGTTGTTGACCAGAATGTCGAGCCGGCCATGGCGGGCGTCGATCGCCGCGGCCGCCGCGTGCACGCTGGCGCTATCGGCCACGTCGATCACCACGGATTCGGCGGCCACGCCCTCGCCTTTCAGCGTGGCGGCAGCCTGCTCGCCGGCCGCCGCCCCGCGCGCACCGACGATCACATGGACGCCCTGCTGGCCGAGCTGTCGCGCGGTTTCCAGTCCGATGCCGCGATTACCGCCGGTGATCAGTGCAATGCGAGTGCTCATATTCGACTCCTGCTGAAATAGAGAACGACCGGTCTGCGCTGGGCTTTGACGAAGCCGGGTGCAGCGGAGAGAATGCCGTCCGTGTGTTACCGGTCAGTAACGATGAGTTATAGTTACTGACCGGTCACACCCCTGTCAAGAGGTTGCGATGATCCCGAACAACGCCGTTACGACGACCGAAATCGAGCCTGGTTCCTCGCTGTGCGATGGCGATACGGCGCCGGGCGCTGCCGCCTGTGCGGCCAAGGTGCGGGTACGCGACCGCATCTTCGACACCGCCTGCGAGTTGTTCTATCGCCAGGGCATCCGCGGCGTCGGCGTCGACGCGATCGCCAGTGAGGCCGGTACCAACAAGATGAGCTTCTATCGAAGCTTTCCGTCCAAGGACGAGTTGGTCGCCGAATACGTGCGCGAGGCCGCGCGGCAGTTCGACGCTTGGTGGCAGCAGACAATCGCGCCGCACGCCGGCGATCCGCGCCGTCAGGCCGAAGCATTGTTCGAAGCCACCGTCGACCGGCCGACGCAGCACTGCGACCGTGGCTGCGCAATGGCCAATGTGATGGTCGAAATCCACGAGCAGGACCATGCTGCGTTGCAGGTCGTGCGCGAGCACAAGGCCGATGTGCGCCAGCGCCTGCGCCGGCTGGCCGCCGACATGGGCGCGCGCGAGCCCGAGCAGCTCGGCGATGCGCTGATGCTATTGCTCGGCGGTACCCATCAGACGCGGATGATGTTCGCGGCCAACGACACGCCAGTGGCGGTCGCCGCCTGCGCCGCCAAGACGCTGATCGAAGCGCATTTGCTCCGCGGCTGAGGCATTTCGCTCGGTTGATGGCCGGTCGGCGGACGCCGTTGCGGCGCCCGGGACCTGGCCGGACGGAAGTCCATCGATGTGTGGCGGGCCTCGCCGGCGTCGAGCGACGTCACCGGCGGGGCCTGCGGGGTGACCGGCAAGACCCGACGCTCTGTTGGCGTCGGGTCTTGCCGGCCTGGATCACAGCACGGTCAGCTTGACGTCGAGATTGCCGCGCGTGGCATTCGAGTACGGGCAGACCTGGTGCGCTTTTTCGACCAGCGCGACCGCCGCGTCGCGCTCGACGCCCGGCAGCTTGATCGCCAGCGCCACGTCGAGGCCGAAGCCGCCCTCAGAGCGCGGGCCGATGCCGACCGTAGCCTGGACCGTCGTGTCGGCCGGCACTTTGGGGCCGCCCTGCGATGCGACGAACTTCATCGCGCCGAGGAAGCAGGCCGAGTAGCCCGCCGCGAACAACTGCTCCGGATTGTTGCCGGGGCCGCCGGCGCCGCCGAGTTCGCGCGGGGTGGCGAGGCGGACGGCAAGGCTGCCATCGTCGACGGCGGACTGGCCATCACGGCCGCCATTGGCGGTGGCGCTGGTGCGATACAGGACATTGGTCGGCATTTGAATCTCCTCGGAGCGGGTGGGATCAACGGCGGCCACGTTAGCGGCAATTAGATTGCACACAAAGTATTTATTCGGACTGAGCCGGTCGGTTCTTATGCAATTCGATGCCGTGCAATCGAATTGCGCACAATCGTTCATACTTAGGTGTCTGATTCGGAGTCCCGATGCCCAAGTCCGCCCCTGCGTTCGACGCGCCGCTGCCGCTGGCCGACAACCTGTGCTTTGCGGTCTATTCCACGGCGCTGGCGTTCAACGCGGTCTACAAGCCGATCCTGGATCGGTTGCATCTGACCTATCCGCAGTACCTGGTGATGTTGGTGCTGTGGCAGCAGGACGATGTGCCGGTCAAGGACATCGGACGCCTGCTGCATCTGGATTCGGGGACGCTGACGCCGCTGCTGAAGCGGCTGGAGGCGGTCGGCTACCTGGCGCGCCGCCGCCATGCGGCCGACGAGCGCCAGCTGCGGATCACGTTGACCGATGCGGGTCGCGCGCTGGCCGACCAGGCGCGGTCGATTCCGCAGGGGATCGGCGCGGCCTGCGGCCTCGGTTGGGACGAGCTGGGCAAGCTGCGCGATCAGCTGACGCAGTTGCGTGAGCAACTCGATCGCGCCGCCGAGGCTTCGCGCTCGGCGCCCGCCGCCGTCCGCTAGCGCATCGCTGGCGGCCGCTGGCGCCGGGGCTATCGATCGTGCCGATCGCGTTGCCCGGTGCTGCCCTGATGTCCGCCGTGCTCGGGCCGGCGGCGATGCGGGTCGTCACACGCGGCGCCATCGGCCCCTCGTGGTGCATCCTGCGGCGGCGTGGCCGAATCGGTGTGGGTGGTGATGGCGCGCGGCGCCTTGTTCCGGGTGGCTTTCATGGACGGACTCCGGTTCCAACGTGGAGGCCCAGCGTGGTCGCCGGCCCCAGCACCGTCGATGAACGAATGCGCGCACGGAATCGCGATGCCGAGGTCTTACACTGCGGCCATCCTGACCGTGTTGCCTTTTCGCATGCCGACCCTGCCTTTCCGATTGCCAGCCGCCACGTTGCTGCTCAGCCTGTGGCTCGGCGGCTGTGCCAGCGACGATCTGTCGCCGTCTCACGACCGCAGCCGGTCGCCGATCCCGTTCCAGGCCTTCGAAGACGCCGACACCAATCACGACGGTCGGCTCGACCGCGATGAAGTGGCGGCCGTGCCGGACTTCGAACCCTTGTCGCGGGTGTTCGAGCGGATCGACGCCGATCACAGCGGCTACTTGTCGTGGAACGAGGTCCGCGCCGGCCGGTTCCCGTTCTACCGATTGCCGCCGCTGCCGAAGCAGTGAACAAAAATAAACTAATAGCTTAATGATCGATATTAAATCTCGGCTTTCCCGATGACCCTGGCCCTTTCGCTGATCGTCTTGATCGATGTGCTGCTGCTGGCCGCGGTCGTGGCCGGCCGCTGGCCTCGCCCGGGCGACGGCCGCTGGATGCCGATGTCACCCAGCTTGCGCGCTGGTCTGGTCGCCATTGCGCTGGCACTGGCCTGTGCGGGTTTTGCAGCGCGGCAGGGCTGGCTCGGCGCCGCGCCGTCGAGCGCGCCAGCGCTGGTCTACAGCAGCCCCGGCGCCCAGCGGCCCGTGGCGCCGCTGTGGGATGAATCACAGGCCAACGCGGTGCCGTCGACTCAAGCCGAGCCGGCGGCGTCGGGCGCGGCGCCGCTGCTGCCGCGCTCGGCGCTGGCGCCGATGCCCGAGCCAACGCCGTTACCCGCGCCGATCGATCGCCCGGCCTTGCCGGATCCGCCGGCCAAGCCCGCACCGATGCCACCATCGGCCCGGCCGAACAACGCGGAGGCGGCACCGCGTCGCGGCAACGAAGCGGCTGGCGATTGCCCGTCGCCGCTGCCCGCCAACGGCGAGCCGATGACCATCGTCCGTATTGCGGATCGTCTCGGACCCGGCCAGCGTCGCGAGCGTTTGAACATCACAGTCGAAGGCTGCGGCACGCTGCGCATGGAGCTGAGCCGTGCGCGCCCCCGCGCCGAGCTTCGGGTGCGGGTGCCGCCGTCCGGCGCCATGTACCGGCTCGATGGCGACACCGACTACGACGATGGTCGACGGCTGACGATCGCCGGCGACGGCTGGCTGGACGCAGAAGCAGCGCGTTACGAACTGCGCGTGCTCGACGAGTACAGCGGGGTTTATCAGCTGGAGCCGCAGTATTGAGCCGCGGCTGAGTCGCGCGTGGCGCACGACTACAATGGTGGCACTGGCAGCGGAGGGTTGAGATGAAGATGCGGTCTTGCTTGCAGGCGGTGTTGATTGGCGCCGCCGCGTTGCTGGCGACAGCTTGTGCGTCGAACAAGGCCGTTGATGCGCGGTCGCCGCAGGCGGTCATTGACGCCGTCAACATCGGCGACGAAGTCGACATCAACACCAAGGGCGGCCAGCACTACCGGTTCGCGGTGACGAAGATCACCAACAAGGCGCTCTACGGCGACGGTTACCGCGTCGGCTACGGCGAGATCGAGCGCGTCGGCGTCAAGCGCAAGGACTCGGGCTCCTTCTTGTTCGACTGACTGCCGCGCAGGACGCGCCGCTTCGATCGGCGCTGTTACGCCAAGGCGGCGACCGCGGTCGGTGCCGTGGTCAGCGAGCGCAGCAGCACGCCGGCCAGCGCCGACACATGGCGGCGCAATTCCGGGACCGCCGTGGCTTCCCACAGCTGTGCACGCAAGAACGGTCCGACGTAATGCAGCGTCGTCGACGAATGCCCTTGGCGGTCGACGAGCCGGTATTCGTGGTCGACGATCAGGCCCAGGCCCAGCTCATCGGGCGTCAGCAGGCCGGCGTCGCGCAGCTGGGCGATCAGCGGTTCGCGCACGCTGCGCGTGTCGCTCTCCGGCCCGGTGCAATTGATCACGGTGCCGGCGGCGGTGCGTTCGATGCGATTGCTGCCGCGCGGGCGCCACAGCACCTCGACCCCATCTTGGGTTTCGTCGTAGCCGACCACGCGACCGGCGTGGATGCTCAAACTGCCATCGGCGCGCTCGGCATCCAGCAACCGGCCCAGCGCTGGCGCGCAGCGGTGACGATGCGTGTCCCAGAACGTGCGCAGATGCCGCAGGAAACGCTGCCGCTCGCGTAGCGACAACGATTTCCACAGCGCGGGCGTGGCGCCGCGCAGGCCGCCGATGATGTCGCGCCAGTCGACGTCTTCGGTACGCGCCAACTCCAGTTCGTGACGCAGCGCATGCAGCCAGTCGTGCACGTTCGGCGTGGCCGGCAGCCGTTGCGGCAGGCCGGTGGTGTAGACCGGCCGGATTTCGAGTTCGCGGTGCGCCTGCGGGAGCAGGCCGCGCCGCGACAGTGCATGGATCGGCGCGTGATGTCCGCGCGCCCGCAAGCTGAGCAGCGTGTCGAGCATCGTCAGGCCGGTGCCGATTAGAAACACCGGCTCGTCGGGACGCGCGACCCACAGCGCATCGGCACGCCAAGGGTCGCGGACGTAGCGCGGGCTGCCGTAGAAGTCGCCGCTGCCGGTCTCGACGCGAGGGTCGGCAGGCGCGAAGTTGCCGAGTGCCAACACGACGCGATCGGCCTCGATTTGCTGACCCCCGGCCAGGCGGACCCGAGCGCCAGCGGCCAGCGGTTGGATCTGTTCGACGTCGCCCACGATCGGGCGATAGCGGCTGCCGGCCGGAGCCCGCCGGGCGGCTTCGCGGGTGATCCACTCCAAGTAGTCGCCGAACAGCCGGCGCGATACGAAACTGTTGGCCGATACGTCGGCATCGAAGCGCTGCGCGTATCGCAAGAAGCTGTCTTCGTCGTCTGGGAACGCACTCATGCGGCCTGCGGGTACGTTGAGCACGTGTTCGTCGGTGCGCGTGCCGTAGGCCAGGCCGCGGGCCATCAAGCCGGACCGGTTCAGCAGCACCACGTTGATCGGTTCGGTGGTCCCGCGCAGCAACTGCGCGGCGGTCACAGCACCGCAGAAACCTGCACCGATGATGACGACGGTTTTCATGGCAGACGGACCGGTTGGGCGTCGGAAAGACGGTCACCCAAGGCTATCGGTCTGAAGAGCGCATCGACCAATAGCCAGTGCGTCTAAAAAATACGGCCAACCTGGCGTGTAAGAAAACGCTTACACGCCAGTTGGCGTCGTGATGCGCCTCAGTTCAAGTCTGCAAATCGATCCGTTGCCGCAACCAGACGCGACAGGATGCCCGGCTCGCTGGCTGCATGGCCGGCGTCGGCGACGATTTGCAGGTCTGCCTCGGGCCAGGCGCGGTGCAGGTCCCAGGCCGACCGCAGTGGACAGACCACGTCGTAGCGGCCTTGCACGATCACCCCCGGAATGTGACGGATGCGGTAGGCGTCTTCCAGCAACTGGTCAGGCGAGCGGAAGAAGCCGCCGTTGACGAAGTAGTGACATTCGATGCGCGCGAATGCCTCCGCAAACCGGTCTTCACCGAAGCGCTGCACCATGTCGCGACTCGGCAGCAGCTTGCTGGTCGCGCCCTCCCAGATGCTCCAGGCGCGTGCGGCTTCGCGACGCTCGTCGACGCGTTCGCTGGTCAGTCGGCGGTGGTAGGCGCTGACCATGTCGCCGCGTTCTTCCTTCGGAATCGGCCGCAGGAAATGCTCCCATGCATCGGGGAAGATCCAGCTGGCACCCTCCTGATAAAACCAGCGAATTTCGGCCGGGCGGAGCAGGAAGATGCCGCGCAGGATCAGCGCCCGAGTGTGGTCGGGATGGGTCTGCGCATAGGCCAGCGCCAGCGTCGAACCCCAGGAGCCGCCGAACACGACCCAGCGGTCAATCCCCAGCAGCTTGCGGATTTGCTCCATGTCGCTGACCAGATCCCAGGTCGTGTTCTCGGCCAGCTCGGCGTGTGGCGTCGACCGGCCGCAGCCGCGCTGGTCGAACAGCACGATCCGATAGGCTTGCGGATTGAAAAACTGACGATGCCAGGGCTCGGTGCCGCCACCAGGGCCGCCGTGGACGAAGATCACTGGTTTGCCGCGCGGATTGCCGCATTCCTCGACATGGATTTCGTGCAGATCGGAGACTTTGAGACGGTGAGTCTTGTACGGCTCGATCGCGGGGTAGGGCTGGGCCATCGTCGAAGATCCTGTTGTCGTGCGTGACAGTTGCAATTGGGTCGCGAGCGCGCGCTGCGCCGGGTCGCGAGTAGCGTAGCGTACCCGGCCGATGAACTTGCGATCGTCGCGGCCTGCGCGTCGACGGCTTGAGTTTGAGTGCACACTGACCGTGGGCTAGCATCGGTCGTCCCGACGTCAATTTTGTTCGTGAGTGCGGAGTTCGTAGTGGCTGCTCAGTTTGTGCGCGTTTTGACGATTTCGGCACTGTTGGCTGCGGTCGGAGTGGCAGCGGCGCAGTCGCCGGATCAAGAGCCGTCGGCCGTTATGGCGCCGGCTGAATCTCCGTCGCCCGCTGCCGATGCGCCCGACGCCCCAGCGTCACGGACGACGACGGCTCCCGCTCCGATCGACGAGCACTTGTTCCCCCGCTACGAGGTGCTCAAGCCCAACGTTGCGTTCTGGACCAAGGTGTTCAGCCAATGGTCGGAGCATCAGAGCGCGGTGCATTCGACGCAGTACCCGAACAAGGTGTTCGAGCTGCTGGACTTCCGCAACGAAGCGCGGGAGCTGAGCGCCGGCCAGCTGGCGCGATACAAGGCCGACGCCGAATCCGATGCCAAGGCGCGCGTCGACCGGCTGCTGCGCCAGGTGCACGAGCTGCGCAACGCGCCTGACCAGATGAACGAGCAACAGCGTCGCGTCTACCAGATGTTTGCCGACGTGCGCAGCGACAACCGCTTTCTCGATGCGGTCGGTACGTTCCGCGCCCAGCGCGGGCTCAAGGAACGCACCGCCGTGGCGCTGGAAACCTCGGGCAGCTACCTGCCGGAGATGGAAAGCATCTTCGGCCGCTATCGCCTGCCGCTGCAGCTGACGCGCCTGCCGCTGGTGGAATCGAGCTTCAACGTCGATGCGTATTCCAAGGTCGGCGCCGCTGGGCTTTGGCAGTTCATTCCGTCGAGCGCCAAGATCTACATGCGGCTCAACGAGCTGGTCGACGATCGCCGTGATCCGTGGACCAGCACCGACGCTGCTGCGCGTCACTTGCGCGACGACTACGCAGCGCTCGGTAGCTGGCCGCTCGCGCTGACCGCCTACAACCACGGCCGCGGCGGGATCGCGCGCGGCTTGCGCGAAACCGGCGGCTCGGCGCTGCCTGACCTGATCGCGCGCTACGACGCCAAGAGCTTTGGCTTTGCGTCACGCAACTTCTACGCGGAGTTCCTGGCTGCTACCGACGTGGAACGCAACTGGAAGCAGCATTTCGGCGAGATCCGTCGCCGCGACGCGTTGCGCTTCGACACGGTCGAAACCAAGAACTATGTTCCGTATGACACCTTGCGCCGCTTGTGCGATGCCGACGACGAGGTGTTCCGCCGTCTGAATCCGGCGTATCGACCCGAGGTGATTGAAGGCAAGTTGTACGTGCCGCCGGGCCATGTGATCCGCGTGCCGGCAGGCCGCGCTGACGCGTTCAACGTCGCCTACGCCAAGCTCGGCAGCTCGGAGCGCTTCGATGCGCAGCGCAGCTTTTTCCTGCTGCATAAAGTCGGCAAGGGCGACAGCCTCGGCAAGATCGCGCGTCGCTACGGCGTGCCGCAGGCCGCGATCAAGAGCGCCAACGGGCTGAAGGATGCGTCCAAGCTCAAGCTCGGCCAGGTGCTGAAAGTGCCGCCGCGCGAAGAAAGCCGGCCGGGCCCGGTGGTGGTCGCCGTCGGCGAATCCAAGCCGACGCTGACTCGCGACCAGACCGTCGCTGCCGTCACCGAGCGGGTCCGCAGCGAGGCTGCTGTATCGTCGCCGCGCGGCAAGCGCGTGGCCGTGGCGCGCTTGCACAAGGTGCGCAGCGGACAGACGCTCGGCGAGATTGCCAAGCGCTACAAGGTCAGTGTCGCGGAGCTGCGCTCGGCCAACGGCCTGAACGAGAAGGGGCACATCCGCGTCGGGCAGCAGCTGAAGATTCCGGCCAGCTGACGCCGACCGCGCCGATCGCCTGACGCGGCTAGCGCAGCAGGCCGATCACGCCGACGGCGATCAGATACAGCGCCACGACGTAGTTCAGTAGCTTGGGGCGGATCAGGATCAAGACGCCGGCCAGCAGCGACAGCGTCGGAATCGGGTCGAGGTGCAGGGTCATTGTTTGCGTCCTTGCAGCAACAGCATCGTGGCGCCTGGCTTACACCAGCCAGGCGAAGGCGAACAGGCCGATCATCGCCAGGCCAATGGCGAGCTTGGCGATCGTACCGAGCAGCAGGCCGACCCAGGTGGCAACGCCCGAAGCAGCAGCCTGATCGAGCCCGCGACGTGCACCCAGTTCGCCGATGACGGCACCGATGAACGGCCCGAGTATCAGTCCGGGCAAGCCGAAGAAGATACCCACCACGCTGCCCAGCGTGGCGCCGAGCACGGCCTTGGGGCTGGCGCCGACGCGCTTGGCACCCAGGCTGCCGGCAATGAAGTCGAGCGCCATGCCGACGGCCAGCATCACGCCGAGGATGCCGAGCGTCCATTTGCCGACATGGATAAAACCGTTGACCCAGGCGCCGAGCAGCAGACCGCCGAACAGCATCGGCAGTCCGGGCAGCAACGGCAGCACGGCGCCGGCAAGGCCGCCGAGCACCAGCGCGATCGCCAGCAGTCCGAGCACCATCTGCAAGGTCGGGTCCATCAGCGCGCCTCCGGTGCTGACAGGCCGTCGATCAGCGTCTTGGCCAGCAGCGCGTAATTACCCTCGAAATGATGGCTGCCCGGCAGAATCCGCATCCGATGACGCGCTGGGTCAAGCTCGGGACAGATTGCAGCATCGTCGTTCTGGCCGCAGATGATCAGCAGGTCCTGTGCGCCCGCAAGCTGATCGACTTCCGGTCGCGTCTCGAAGTCGCCGGCCTGGCCGGCCCAGGCGCCGACATGGAACTCGAAGGCCGCATGTTTCGACAGCGCGATGGCGGCCGTCAGCGTGATCTGCTGACGCAGGCTCGGCGGCATCCGGTTCAGCGCAAACGGCAGCACGTCCGCTCCCTGCGAGTAGCCGATCAGCATCACGCGAGGGCGCTTCCAGGTCTCGACGTAATGGTGGATCAGCCGCCCGAGATCCAGCGCCACGTCGTCCGGCTTGCGCTCGGTCCAGAAGTAGCGGAGCGAGTCCAGCCCGACCACCGGGATGCCCTCGGCTGCGAGCCGGTCGGCGATCTCTTCATCCAGGCCGGCCCAGCCTCCGTCGCCCGACAGCAGCACCGCCAACAGGTCGCGATGGCTTGGATCATCACGGCTGGCGGCGACCTCGACCAGCGGCAGATCGGGTAAAGCCTCGGGCTTGCGATGGGCCGGGGCGATATTGGCTGCCAGTGTGCCGTAGGCCAGCAGCGCAGCACCGACCGCGCTCGGCGCGCCGGCTTGACGGCGAACCGGCCACCGCAGCTCGGCGCCGTCGACGCGGTTGGTGAAGTCGCGCGCGCCGCAGGCTTCGCTCGCCGGCGTCGCCACGGCGAAGAATGGCGACTGCAAACGCGACGTTGGCAGGATCGTGCTGCCGCCGCCCGGCTCGTGACGCTGGCGCAGTCCAGTGCCCGCGCACAAAGGCGGCCGCAGCGGGCTGAACGGGCAAAAGCCCACGCCGACGCCGCCCGAAAAGCTCTTCGGCGGCGCTTGCGACAGCGCCCCGAACACCAGTGCGGCGGACTCGTCCAAGCCCATCAGCAGCGGCGGACGGTAGTCGTCCTGGCGTGTGTACGCCTGAACGAATCGGCTCAGGTTGTCGAGGTCGCCGTCGAGAAACTCGCAGTTGTCGCCGTCCTGCGCCAGCACCTTTAGCAACGCTGGCGTGTCGATGCCGGCGACCAGCGTTTTGCTGCTGCGCAGCGCCCTGGCATAAGCGTCCGCTTCGCGGTCCCAGCCCCGCTGGCTGGAAAACAGCAGGGCCGTGCTGCGCGCCGGACCCTCGGGCTTATACAGGTGCAGCGGCTTGAATCGGCCGTGTTCGATGCGCTCGTCGCGGGCCGGATCGGGCGGACGTGACGCCAGTGCCGGCGGTGACAGCAGTGCCGCAGCCCACGCCAGCCCGATGGCGGCAGTCGTAACCCAACACCTCATTTACGCACCATCTCACGCATGCCGCCGGCAATCAGCGTTGCCGTATCGAGCATGATCCGCGGCAGAGCCAAGCCGCCGGGCGATGCCAGGTAACGGGGCCGCCATACCGGCTGATATTTGTCCTTGTACTTGCGCAAGCCGTCGAAGTTGTAGAACGGCCCCCCGTATCGGTGCACCAGCAGACCCAGACGGTGCCATAGCGGCGCCAGCGGATGTTGTTCCAGGCCGGCCAGCGGCGCCATGCCGAGGTTGAACCACTGATAGCCGCGCGCCTTGCCCCACAGCAGCAATTCGACGAACAGATAATCCATGACGCCCTTGGGTGCGTCCTGGCCGTAACGCATCAGGTCCACCGACAGCTCGGTTCCGTCGCCCGATTGCCACAGATTGGCGAAGGCCACGATCTGGTCGCCGCGCCGCGCGACCGCGCATGGAAAGTTCGCCAGATAGGCCGGGTCGAAGCGGCCGACCGAAAAGCTCTTTTCGGCTGCCGACTTGTCCGCAAGCCAAGCCGAGGAGACGCGTTCGAGCTCGTCGGCGTGCGCCGCGACTTGCCCCGGCTCTAGCACATCGAACACCAGGCCTTCGCGCGCGCCCTTGCGCTGCGACGTGCGCAATTCGCCACGGGCCTTGCCCTCCAGCGAGAACGTGGTCAGCGGCACCCGCGCTTCTTCACCCAGCTTCGACAGCGACAGTCCGAGATCCAGATAAAGCGGAAGCTTGTCGGCGGTGACCTGATAGAACACGCACCAACCGCTGTGTTTGTCGCAGAGTTCGCGGAAACGCCATGCCAGTTCGGCATGACGCGCCGGGTTGCCGACCGGGTTGCCCATCGCGATCCAGCTACGTCCCGATCGCCGATACATGATGAAGGCATCGCGCTGGTCGCTGAACAGCAGCTGCTTGTCGCCGAGCAGCACCAGGTTGGGCACGCTGTCGGTGCCGTGGCCGAGACATTGACGCGCAGCTTCGATGTCATCGGCAGTCGGCATTTCGGGCTCGGGGCGAGCCGATCCGAGCAGCGACCACAGCCCGTAGATCAGGCCGACCATCACCGCGACGACGCCCGCGCGCAGCATGCGCGGCGCGTTCTCGTCGAACGCGAAGCGCCACCAGATTTCATCGTCGTACTGGACGTCGCGGAACACCACGAAGCCGATCCAGATCGCCGCGCCGATTACCAACCCCACGTTGACCAGCCATGGCGGTGACAGCCGCGCCTCGGTCAGCGGCGCGTGGCGGTAGAAGCGGTCGCGCGACACGGCCAGCACGGCCAATACGACCAGCAGGATCAGCGCCTCCTCGAAGTCGCCGCCCTTGAGCAGCGACGCGGCAATGCCGCCGGCGAGCACGATCAGTGTCAACCACCAAGCCGCTGCCAGCCGCCGATAAAGGCCGCGTGCCAGGATCAGCAATCCCACGCCCAGGGCGCTGCCGGCCAGATGCGAGGCTTCGAGCACGCCCAGCGGCAGCGCTTGCGCCAGCCATTGGACGCGGCTGCCGATGGCCGGCAACGAGCCGGATACCAGCAGCACGGCGCCGGCGGCGAACACGGCAATGGCAACGGCCTGCGGCACTATCGACTCCAGCGAGCGTCGCAGTGACGTGGCTGCGCGATGAAGCGGACCGCTGAGCGCCGTGGCTTCGCGCGTGGCCAGCATCAGCAGCGCCAGCGTGAACGGCGCGATGTAGTAGACCGCACGAAACAGCAGCAGTGATCCAAGCAGCAGCCCAGGCTCGGGTGTCGGCAGCATCAACAGCAAGGCCGACTCGAACACGCCCAAGCCGCCGGGCACGTTGCTGACGGCGCCCAAGGTCATCGCGATGACGTAGATGCCGAGGAATGTCGGGTAGTGGATCGCAGCTGATGCCGGCAGCAGCACCCACAGCGCGGCCGCCGAGCACGCAATGTCGATCGCGCTGACGAGGAATTGGGAGGCGACTTGAGGGGCGCGCGGCGTTGCGATGCGCCAGTGGCGCAGCTGCAGCGGACGCTGGCGCAGGCTGGCCACAGCGGCGTAGCCGATCATGCCGGACAGCAGCGTCGCGCCGATCAGATGGATCGTCGGGATGCTCAAGTGCAGCAAACGCGCGGCTGCATGCGGCTCCAGCAGCAGGGAGCCGCTCAGCAGTGTGCCTGCGCCGAGCAGGAAGGTCAGCGAAAACAGGCCTTGTACCAGCGCGATGTCGGCCGCGCTGATGCCTTCGTTGGAATAGGCGCGCAAGCGGACCGATCCGCCCGACAACGACGCCAAGCCCAGTGAGTGGGCCAGCGCACACGCGATGAACGAGATCGTCGCCACCCGCCGGTACGGAAGGGGCCGGCCGATGATGTCCAAGGCGAGCGCGTCATATAGTGTTAGGGCGAAGTAGCTGGCGGCCGTCCACCCGATCGCGCCAAACAACTGCTGGGCCGACAATTGGCGCAGCGGCACCAGCAAGTCGGCGGGATCGAGGTGGCGCAGGCTGTCGTCTAGCACCCAGAGCGCGGCCGCGAAGATCCCGAGCGTCAACAGTGCGGCGGCGATCGCGCGCCCTTTTCCCGGTTCCAGTCCTTGCATGCGCGCATTCTAGGGGCTCGGCGTCCGGACGGTATGGTGCCGCCGAAAAGTCACAAAAGTTGACGCGAGACCCTGCTGACGCACGATTCACGAGCCGATTTTCTGCTCAAATGTGCCGTCGGTCAGCGCCCCGGACGCTGTGTCAGCTTCCGTGGGCACCATCCGACCATGTCGTTCGCAAGCCAGGAGGGCAATTCAACCGCGGCCGACGTTCCACGACTAATGCAAGGGAAGCCATGTCATGAATCAGCCGCTCACTCCACTGATGCTCAAAGCGCTCGTGCCTGCTACTGCACGAGGCGAAGCCACGCGCCGCAAGTTGCTCGCTGCTGCCGAAATCGAATTCGGCGCCCGCGGGTTCCACGCCGCGTCGGTCAGCTCGATCACGACCCGCGCCGATGTCGGCCAGGGCACGTTCTATCTCTACTTCCATAGCAAGGAAGAAATCTTCATCACGCTGGTTCGCGAGATCGGCCGCGCATTGCGTTCGTATGCAGCCAAGGCCGGGGCCGCCGCGCCGACGCGGTTGGCCGGCGAGCGCGAGGGCTTGGTTGCGCTGCTGCGTTACACCTTGGAGTTCCCCGGCCGCTACCGGATCGTCCAGGAGTCCCAGTTCGTCGACGAAACGGTGTTTCGCGAGTACCACGAGCGTTTGGCCCGTAGCTATGCGCAAACGCTGAGCGAAGGTGCGGACGCCGGCATCTTCAAGCCGGGTGACGCGGATACGCGCGCATGGGCCATTCTCGGTATCGGCCAGTTCTTGGCGCTGCGCTACTGCCTGTGGACCGGCCGTATGCCGGCCGACGAGATCATCGACAGCGCGATGGAGATGATCGAGTCGGGCTTGTTGCCCGACAACAGCCCGGCCCGCGCCACGCCGTAGCTCGCACCGCCTCGGCTGCACAGAGCGCCGCCTTCGGGCGGCGTTCTGCTTTCAGCCGGACTGCTTGTCGAATCCGGGTATGACCAAGTGACCAGAGTGCCGCTCGAGCCGCTCGACGGCGGCAGCCGACATCACTATTGGCAATTTTTTGTCACATGGCGTGGATAATGCCGCTGCTAGAATGCAGTAGCCGGTATTGTTCCGGCGCCTGCCGAGGCCTTCGCTTTTTCTATGTCTTCGTCCCCTGCTGACGATTCATCCAGTCAGCCCGTTGTCGCCGCAAAGCGGTCTTACAACTGGCCTGCCATCATCCTGTTTTCGCTGACCACGACGCTCGCCGTTACGGTGTTCCCGTGGTACGCATGGACCCACGATTTCAGCACCGCGGCCTGGGTCTGGTTCGGCGTGTTCCTGTACGCCAGTGGGCTGTCGATCACGGCCGGCTACCATCGCCTGTACTCGCACCGCGCCTACCAAGCGCACTGGAGCTTGCGACTGTTCTATGCGCTGTTCGGTGCGCAGGCGCTGCAGAACAGCATCTTGATCTGGTGCTCGATGCATCGCGTTCACCATCGCGAAGTCGATGATGTCGAACACGATCCGTACTCCGCTCGCCGCGGCCTGTGGTATTCGCACATGGGCTGGATGCTCCGCGACGAACCCTGCCACCAGTTCGACGACAAGATCGGTCGCGACATGACCCGCGATCCGATCGTCCGCTGGCAGCACAAGCACTATCTGGCCATCGCATTGGCAATGAACATCGCGCTGCCCGCGTTGGTCGGCTGGGCGTCAGGTGACTTGTGGGGCACGCTGGTGCTCGCGGGTTTGATGCGGCTGGTGGTGAACCACCACTTCACGTTCTTCATCAACTCGCTTGCGCACTACTGGGGCCGCCAGCCCTATACGACGGAAAACACGGCGCGCGACAACGATCTGTTGGCAGTGTTGACCTACGGCGAGGGCTACCACAACTTCCACCACTTGTTTCAGTGGGACTACCGCAACGGCATCCGCTGGTATCAGTGGGATCCGACCAAGTGGTGGATCGCTGCTTTCTCGTGGGTGGGACTGACCAGCGGTTTGCGCCGCACGCCCGAGTTCCAGATCCAGCGCGCCAAGTTGCAGCGGCAGTTCGAGCGAGCCAAGGAACGGATCGCCAAGGCCGATGCGGGCGGGCGGATCGCGCACCTCCAGCTGCTGCTCGAGCAGGAGCTTCAGACCTTTTCGGCCACGCTGTCCGAGTGGGCGCGGCTGCAGCAGGAAAAGTTCGAGCACGCCAAGCAGCAATTGTCTGATCACTGGGAAACCAGCGAGGTCCGTCGCCGCATGCAGGCGCTTGAGGAATCCCTGCGCTACCAGCAGCGCCGTGTCCGTCTGCTGAGCCTGCAGGCGGCCTGAGTTGGCATTGCCCGCGACACGTTCGCGGGCATCTTCGCGGTCACGGTTCTAGCGCTTGGCCACAGCCAATAAAAAACCCCGCCGAGGCGGGGTTTTTTATTGGGCGGGAAAGTAGCGACCGCTACTTAGACGCCTCGCATCAATCGCGATAACGGCTTTCGCGCGTGTATTCGACGCGACGCTCGTAACGACCGTCGCCACGCGACACTTCGCGCTGATAGCTGACGTTCCGCTCGTAGCCGCGATAACCGCCGTGGCCACCGTGATGATGGTGACCATGGTAGTAGCGCGGCGGCGGCGCGTAGTACACCGGAGCCGGCGCGTAGTAAACGCGGCGCGGTTCGTAATAAACCCGCTCACGGTAATAGACGGGCGGAGGCGGCGGCGCGTAGTAGCGGTCTACGACCACGCCTACCGGCACGCCGACGCCAATGCCGATCGAGACATCCGTACGGGCATTCGCAACGCCGATGCCGCCGATCATCAACAACGCGGCAGCTAACCATTTGTGTTTCATCGAAGCACTCCGACTGAAGGGCAATGTCGCGAGTGCACGATATCGACGTGCAATGAACCCGATCTGAACCAAGCTGAACGGCAAAATGCAGCAGCGGCTGCATTCTGCCGTTCATCGTGATCCAGCGTCCGTTAGTCGCCGGTGACTTTGAATTCGACGCGACGATTATTTTCGCGGCCGACTTCGGTGTCGTTGCTGTCGATCGGGACCGTTTCGCCGAAACCGATCGCCTTGAGACGCGCCGTTTTCGCGCCCTGCTCACCGAGGTAGCGGATCACGGCAATCGCGCGACGCTCCGACAGACTCAGGTTATAGGCGTCCGTACCAAGACTGTCGGTGTGACCTTCGACATCGAGCTTGAGGTCGGGGTAGGCCGAGAGGGTCGCGGCAACTTCATTCAGCGTTTCCTTGGCGGGTGCCGTCAGCCGGTCGGAGTCGAACTCGAACTTCACGCCGCGCAGTACGAAGCGACGATCGAGTGCGCAGCCTCGGGCGTCGACCGGCTCACCTGGGCGAGGCTTGCGGCAGTCGCCAACTGGCGCGCAGCCATCCGGAAGTACCTTGTAGCCGGCCGGCGTGTTCGGGCAATCGTCGCGCGAATCGGGGATGCCGTCGCCATCGGAGTCGAGCGGGCAGCCATCCGGGCCAACCAGTTCGCCGCGCGGCGTGTTTGGGCAACGATCGGCGCTGTCGGGTACACCATCGCCATCCGCGTCGCGGAAGTCGCAGCCGTTGGCATCGACCTTGACGCCTTTCTGCGTGCCGGGGCACTTGTCGAGATAGTCGGGCACCCCATCGCCATCGGCGTCAGCCGGGCAGCCTCGCGTGTCCACCGGCGTGCCCGGTGGTGTGCCAGGGCACTGATCGGCGTGATCGGGCACGCCATCGCCATCCGAGTCGATCGGGCAGCCGTCGGAGTTGATCGGCGCGCCGGGCGGGGTGTTGGGGCACTTGTCGAGGTAATCCGGCACGGTATCGCCGTCGACATCGGTCGGGCAGCCGTTGGAATAGACCGTCACGCCGGCTGGCGTGTTCGGGCAGTCATCACGGCGGTCCGGCACGCCGTCACCGTCGGTATCACGTCCCCCGTCGGCGCCGAAGGCATAGGTGAGGCCCAGGCCCAGGTTGTGTGAGCTGTATTCGCTCTCGATCGGCTGGTTTAGCGAGGTCCGGTACTTGGGACGATCGGCATCGACGTAGCGATAGTCCAGCGACAGCGTCCAGTCGTCGCTAAGCAGCAGGCCAACACCACCACCCAGCTGGAAGGCGAAGGTCGTGTCCTTGCCATCGATGAAGTTGCCGATCTGGGTTTCGGTGCGCTGCGCGCCGATGCCGCCGCCGAGATACGGGATGTACCGACCGAAGTCGAGGTCGTACCAGAGGCTGCTCATCAGCCGCAACGCTTCGACCTTGCCGTCGGCGCCCGCGGACGGCGTGCCAGCGGTGACGGCGGTGAACGTATCGACGTCGGCCGTGCTGTAGTTCAGCGCCAGCTCCGGGCGCAGGCCATTCTCGAAGCGGTAGCCGAACGTCAGTCCGCCACCGAAGCCGGTCTTGAAGTCGTACGCGAAGTTTTGCGCCGGAATGCCGGCAACGGGATCGACACCGGGCGTGGCCGGTACGTCCGGGCCCAGAACGCAGAGCCCTGGAATGCCCAAGTCGAGCGTCGCGCCGCCGAGAGACAGCAGGCAGCTTTGCCCAGGCATCGGCTCGACGCCGTTAGATCCCGGAATGGCGGACGCACGTGCGTCGGCGTCGTCTGGCGCGGTAGCGAAGCCCTCGGCGCCAACATACCAGCCGGGCTGCCCGGCAGCCGTCGCCAATGTCGACGACAGCGCGAGGCTGACCCCGACGAGCCAATGTGCCGCGCGGCGGGCGGCAAGGCGGTTTGAAACCATTGTGTTCCCCGTATTGGCCCCGTGGGGGCCTCTTATTGACCTGACAGACGGTTCGTCTGCGGTCCGTATTTACGGGGAACTCCTCAGCAAACGCAAGCCACGACTGAGTAGAAGTCCTCAGTCGTCCCTGCACGAGCCTCGATTAGCCCGAACGCTTGCGCTCGTGTTCCTTCAGGAACTTCTTGCGGATGCGGATCGAGGTCGGCGTCAGCTCAACGAGTTCGTCTTCGTTGATGAACTCCAGCGCCTGCTCCAGCGAGTGCTTCACCGGCGGCGTCAGGATCACGTTTTCGTCCGATCCCGAGGCGCGCATGTTGGTCAGCTTCTTACCCTTGAGCACGTTGACGACGAGATCGTTGTCGCGGGAGTGGATACCGACGATCTGGCCTTCGTACACCTCGACGGCGGGGTCCACCATCATGCGGCCGCGCTCCTGCAGGTTGAACAGCGCGTAAGGCGCCGTCTTGCCCTGCTCGTTGGAGATCAGCACGCCGTTGTGGCGCTGGCCGATGTCGGCGTTGTCGGCTTTGGGGCCGAAGTGGTCGAAGTTGTGGAACAGCAGGCCGGTACCCGAGGTCATCGACATGAACTCGGTCTGGAAGCCGATCAGGCCGCGCGACGGGATCATGTACTGCAGGCGGACGCGACCCTTGCCGTCGACGACCATGTCGAGCATCTTGCCGCCGCGCTCGGCGAGGCCCTGGATGGTGCCGCCCTGGTGGGCTTCTTCCACGTCGGCAACCAGCGATTCGTACGGCTCGCAGATCTGGCCGTCGACTTCCTTGAGGATCACCTGCGGACGCGACACGGCGATTTCGAAGCCTTCGCGACGCATGTTTTCGAGCAAGATGCCCAAGTGCAGCAGGCCGCGGCCGGACACGCGGAACTGGTCGGGTGAATCACCCGGCTCGACCCGCAGCGCGACGTTGGTCTGGAGTTCCTTCTGCAGGCGGTCGCCGATCTGGCGGCTGGTGACGAACTTGCCTTCCTTGCCCGCGAACGGCGACTTGTTGACCTCGAACACCATGCTCATCGTCGGCTCGTCGACGGTCAGCGTCGGCAGCGCCTCGGGCTTCTTCGGGTCGCAGATGGTCTCGGAAATGCCCAGTTCGGTGATGCCGGTGACGGCGATGA
>Ga0255089_1000187_pt1 | contig 29153 bp, 37 predicted proteins | sample Colum_Miss_RepC__2_FD_188468 | JGI IMG/M metagenome (GOLD analysis project Ga0255089, IMG submission 188468) | Freshwater microbial communities from Columbia River, Oregon, United States - Colum_Miss_RepC_8d | ecosystem: Environmental > Aquatic > Freshwater > River | place: USA: Oregon... | reverse complement strand
TTGAAGACCATCTTCCACTCGTCAGCACGCTGCTCATAAACCCCATCGAAAACTTCGTTAAGGATGGGCTCAACAACCGACCGGAAGTCGGTACTACGCATTGGTGTAGCCATTTAACCCTCCTTAAATTGAGTTGACGGGAGCTTTGTACTGGTGCTCGTTGATACGAACGGTAACCACTACATAAGCATCGGTGAGAGAGTCGTCGATGTTGCCCTGAAAGCCGGTGATCTGGAACTGGCCAGAAGTCGCCTGAATCGCAGACAGAACAGTGTTCGACAAGCCAGTGGCGGTTGAGCCGCCCGGCGAAGCGACAGTCCAATCGCACTCTTCGCCAACGGCGGTCTGAACCGTCGTGCCGGCCGAGGGATTGTTGTACTGAACGTCAAACAAGGTTTCCGGGTCGTCATAAACCCAAACCGTCGCGCCTTCGCTGTTGTAGGTAGCGGTGCTACCCGTCCAGAAAGGAGAGATGGTCGGCTTGCCGCTGGCATCGCGATATTCAACGCCGGCCATGATGCCGAGCAGAGAAATACCGTCAACGGTGCCCGAGCGGGTGCCGTCGCTGGTGCCAAGCTGGACAGTACCAGCATCGACGAGTTTGACCGGGTCGCCAGAGTAAATGCTCGTCGCATAACCCGAAGCGATTACATAGGCTTTCGGACGAATCTGGCCACTGTTGTGGAACGATGCGCGAAAGCCAAAAGGGGCACTAACTGAGGCCATATTTAGCTCCTAATGGATGAAAGATTACGTCAAGAAAGCTCAAAAAGAGCTTCTCGGTCTTGTCCCATTTCCATCAGACCATCGCCGATTGAGATTTTCGACTTGGACGCCCGTGCCTGCTGCTCAAGGAATTCTGCCGTGTCGGTGAGTTTTTCTTCCTCACGCAGCGGCGCATTATGATGAGCTTCCTGCATATATTTCTCGTACAGAGACATAGGCAGTTTGAAAGCAAGCATTTCGTTAACCCCGATAAAACCCTGCCAGTCCCCAGTTTTGAGGGTGGCATATTCCCAGCCGGGAACGTCTTCCGGCTTAATGGGTTGATAGCCCAAACGAATTCTCGTTTGGATGGAATCGCGGGGATTCGTCGTCGTCAGCCAGCACGGGTGCCAGCCGGGAATCTTCGGCAAGTCCGGTAGAGAGGACTGGAAAAACTGTTGACGAAAAATTTCAACCCGCTCATCGTCAGAAATTTCGCGATTTTCAGAGACAGCGCGATCTTGCATCGCCCTACTTTCGCGACCTTCACCAGCGGATTTCTTTAAGCGTTCGTCGGTCATTACTCGCTCCTTTCAGCGATTGAGCATAAGTCTGATGCTTTTTGGATAAAAATCAAGGCCATTACGCCCTGTTGCTGCGGTCGTATTCAGCGTACCGCTTAACGTACTTCATTCTAAGCACTGGGTCGTCCCATACGCCGGCTTCAATCAAAGCCTGCTTGCGTTCTGGGCTAATGTAAATTTCTCGCCGCGTCGAGGCCGGAGCATGCTCGCGCCCAGAACCAACCGCAGGGCCGCCGCGAGGTTCGCGGCGCTCAGATTGGTTAGTCCTGAACCGTTCAGGCAAGCGTTTGGCGGCTCGTTCACGCAGCTCGTCCCAGTACTCTTCGGTTTGAGGATTGAAGCCTTCTTTGACGATTGCGTTGTCAATCGCCAGCAGAATGGCCGAGTCCTCATCACGACCCTGCGGGTCATACCAAGTGTTTTCTTTCAAAAACTCAGAAGCATGATGCATCGTCAGGTCATCAATCTGAGCGACGGGCGGCATGGCGGCACGCTGTGCCTCCCGCTGCTTCATCGCGCTCAGTTGCTGATACTTGATGATGGCTTGGTCGCGGTAACGCATTGCCTGCGTTACATCGTCGCCGTTGCCAGACTCGACGGCCTTGGCAATCACTCGCTCGGCCATCTGCGCCTCGTTGGCGGCGGCAGCAAGGTGACCATCAAGGTTCTGAAGGTCGCCTTGATAGGCTCGATGTTCTTGTGCCGAGATTCGGCGCTCAAGATCATCGTTGCGCTTGCGAAGGAAATCCAGCTCTAACTTGTCGCGAGAAATCGCCTTGTCTCGGCGGTCTTTTCTCTCAAGTTTTTCTTGACGGCGTCGCTCGCGAATCGCTTCGCGCTCGTCGTAGTCATTATCAACTTGCCCCCCTTCCTGATTTGCATAGGAAGGGTCAGCATATTCAGGTTTAGCATCTTCAAGAATGACGATTTCCTCGTCATTACCCTCGTACTGCAATTCGTCGTCGTCATTTTCCTGCATGGTTTGGCTCATTTCTCATCTCCCTTCAGATGAAAGCTCGAACTTTCAGCGGGTCACCAATTACCTGCCCGATGATGTCGAGGTCATTGAAAATCACAAACAGCGCGGTCTCGCCATTGCCGACTGGAACCTCCCAGCGGTCTCCGCCATATTTCGCAACGCGAACATAATCGCCGGGTTTGCACCAATCTCCCTCAGGCCACGCATCCATCGTGTTTCGATTACGGAATGCTAGCGGCCCAACGGAAATGACTTTCGCCACCTGCGTGTTCCACTTCTCCGTATCCTGCGTGCCTAAGTCAATGATGATGCCACCATCGGTCTTTTTCTTCGGCGTGCGAATTTGCACCAGAACGCGGCTTCCGAAAGGCTGAATCCCAGCTTCTACAGCGGGAAAAGCATTCGCTAGGGCGTCCTCATTAGAGGTCGTTACCACCTGTTTCCTCCTCATCAATCAGTTTAAGAAGCACATTGATTGCCGCCTCGTAGCCTGCTACGAGACCCACTCGATACCCGTACTCAAAGGCATCGCGTTCTATAGGCCGCTTCAAGGCTGTCAGCGCAAATGTCTGCTGCTCGACCTTGAGGCGGTTTAATAACTTGGTTTCTAAATTCACGCAGGAGTCTTAGGCATTGGCGGTGCGCTCGGCAGATTCTGCCCGTCAACCTTTAAGCCCGCCGCCAAACGATGCTTCTGCTTTACAGCGCCATTGTTAAGGTCAACGGTGCCCTGTTTAGGTTTATCTCTCACAATATATCCTCAAATTATGGGTTGGGATTTATGCCCGTGCCAGTGCTAACAGAGAAGCTCTCTCCGCTTAGCATTTCAGCTTGCGCTAATTGAAGCGCGGTTTGATTATCTGCTTCGTTCATCTGTTGTCTAGCTTGAATTTCCTGCATGGCCCTTTGGTCTGCGGCCTGCTGGCGCATCTGTTCTTTTTGAAGGTCAAACGCCGCCGCCTGCTGCTTAGCTTGAAGCTCGGCTTGTTTAAGCTGTACATCCTGCTGAAGCTTGGCTTGGTCAAACTGCATCTTCTGCTGGCTAACCTGACTCTGCTGTTGCAGCTTGGCTTGTTCAGACTGCGAGCGCTGCTGAAGCGCCGACTGCTGAACCTGAGCGTTGATTTGAGCAACCTGAAGCGAATTGTCTTGCGGCATCGGCGGCCCTGCCGGCGGAGCAAACTGCTGAGCCTGCTGAGTGATTTGCGCTAGCTCTTCGCCAAATCCGCTCAACTGCTGCTCGATGAATTGCTGAACCTGCATGATGATTTGGGTTTGCTGAGTCGGGTCGTCCTGAATCATCCCCTGCTTCCTCGCCTTCACCACTGCCTGATGAGCCTCGACCATGTAGTAGTTCAGCAAATGGTCGCGTAGGTGCGTGGCCATCGGGAACAGATAGGTTTTGATGATGGCGGGGTTGGCGCCAAACAAATTGGATTTCAAGAACGCCATGTGCGTCATGATGTGCTGCAAGTGGTCTTGCTTTGGCAGCACAAAAATCGGCTGGCCCATCGTCGCCTCAACGTTCTCGCTCGCCGGGTCTTTGTTTTCCTCGCCCGGCTTTGGCAGCAACACCTCGGTATCGGGAACCTTGAGGTTGCGAAGAAACATCTGCTCAACTTTTCGCACATCGTAAAGCTGAGGCAGCAGAGCCGCTCGCTGAACAATGGCCTGAGTCTGAGCAAAGCGCTGGGTGTCGCTAAAGATTGACGGGTCGCTGACCGGCACAACGTCCATCGGGCCATCAAAGTCAGACGGCTCAATCTCAAGCCCTGCTGATTGCGCCTGAATGTCGTCCTGCGTCAGGTACGCCGAATTGATCCGATGCAGAATCTTCAGGCACCGCGCCATTGAGCTGTGGAGTCTCGAGTGAATGCTGCTAAACACGACCATACCCTGCTCAATCAGGGCCATCGTCGTGCCGACCGGCTGGTTCGGATTTTGGTCGGCTAGCTTCTCAAATGTCGTCTGCACAACGCCCTTGCCGGCATCCACCAAAAAGCCCAGCAACTGGAACAGCACCGGGCTGGGGCCGTTGAACGGCAGCGGCATGGCAATCTTGCGAACGTCGTCCACCAGTGCGCCGCCCTCCATCTCGACAACCTCGGTCGGCTGCACGTTGATTGTCTGGCCACCGGGGCCGCCCTTGAGCTTCAGGAGCGTCGGCACGTTCTGGATGTGGGCAGAGTCCAGCAGGGCACGCAGAGCGCCTGTGGCGGCTCCTGAGAGGCCTCCAATCATATGCGTGAGGCCGATGGGGTATGCGCCTCGCCACGGCACGAACGGGAACTCAACAATCCAGTCCAGCTCGCGACGCATGTCGTCGTCTGGCTCCCAGTTGCGGTACAGGGAGAGCGCCATCCCGCTGGATTTATCAACGCTCAGGATGTAAGGCTCAATGCCGTCACCAAAGTCGATGCTGGTGTAAACCTCGAAAATGGTTCGCAAACCGTCCTCGTTATAGGACAGCTCCTTTCGGCCTTCGATTTTGTCGTTGGCTATGGACGCCTTGCTGAACTCCAAGCTGGATGGCGAACCAATTTCGATGTCTCGGTACATGCCGGACTTTACGCGCCGAGCAAATTCCATTTTGGTGACGTACTGAACGTGCGTCTTTCGCTCGGCCGTGTAAAAGTTCGTCGCGGCAAACGGCAGATAGATGTCATCAATTGGGATGAATTCGGAGACCGGGCGCTTGTTTCGAGCGTCCCACATCATCTTCATGTACTGGCCGCCGCCCAGCGGGAGCTGCGTGCTGAGCTGCTCCAGCTCGCCGCGGAACTCCTGCATCTGCTCGGTCGTCTGCCAGTTCATGAATGCCGATTTGCGGTCGGCCTTCTCCATCTTCTCCTCGTCGTGTTCGCCCAGCACCTTGGCCTTGACCGGGCCGCCAGAGGGAAAAATTTCCTTCATGAATCGAGCCGAGAAATCGACGCATGCCTCAATCAGCATCGGATGCACAACCTTGTTGGCGCCCGAGAACTGGGCGCCGCCCGGCGCGTCGTCGCCGAGGCCAGTGCGGCGCAGGCCTTCTTCGTATTGCTTGTCACGCTTCTCGCGTGCTTCTTTGTCGCGGTCGATTTTGTCTAACAGGTCGCTGACCGCCTCGGCCAGCAGGCCGGGGTCAACCTCGTCAACGATGTTGTCAAAATGGTCGAGGTTGTCTGCGAGGTCTGCCTCATCGGCAAGGCGAATCATCGCCCCGCCGTCAGGCATGTCCTCAACCTCAGCCAAGTCCTCGTTGAAGTCCATCACCTCACCGGCAAGGGTCTGGTCGTCTTCGTCATCGATTTCGATTTGCTCGGCCATTAAAAGTCTCGCTTGTAGGTCAGCATGATTTTCTCGTCAGGAACCATCCCGGCTCGCTCCCAAGCCCCCGGCGGCGAGCCGCCGTCCGGGGAGTAGGCCTGCGCATCAAGGCCAAGCATTCCCCTGTACAAGGACAGGGGCTGGTTCTCATAGGATACGCCATAGCGGCCGGCAAGCCCGGGAAGGCCGCCAAGCTCGCCGTAGGCTCGGCCAAGGCTTGCGCCGCCCCCTGACTGCTGCCAGCCCGGGCCTCGCGCGGTCATGCGGCCACCGCCACCGCTGGCGCCCAGTTCTAGCGTGGCCGAGCCAGCCGGAATCTGGAGAGACCCTGAGCCGCCACCGCCAAAGCCGCTGCGCGAGTATCCGGGCGCCGTCATCGAGTTAGTGCCAAACCCGACATCAACTCTGCCGCGCGGTCGGCGGCGCTCATCCTGTCGCAGCTCGCGCAGAACGTCGTCGCCCTCGTTGAGGTCAAAGTCGTTGACTTCAAATTCGTCGGTAAGCTCGTTGGGTTGGTAGACGTTCATTGCCCGCTCCGGCTCGCCGGCCTCGGCGTACTGGCCGGGGTTGTCCGACAAGAACGCGCCGATGATTGAGTTCAGCCGATTGCGGTCGGCGTCAACTACGCCGCCTTTGGCAAAATTCTCTTCGTCGTCCAGATCAAAGTCTGGCAGAACGTCGTCGCCCTCGTTGAGGTCAAAGTCGTTGACTTCAAATTCGTCGGTAAGCTCGTTGGGTTGGTAGACGTTGTCTTCAATAAGTTCGTCAAGCTCATATCGCTCAAGGCCGGTGTTGTACCCGTCATCAATGTTTTTCCACGGGCCTTGTGAGCGCAAAAAATCTTGAATCATTGGCTGGTATCTTCCCGCTGGCGCTGCGTTGGATTTGCCCTTCACCTGTAAAACTGAAGGCCTCGGCGGGTCTGGCAAAACAAAATGCTTCACTGCCTCGTTGTAGATTTCTTGATCATCCGCGACGTAATTCGCGTGGCCCTGAAGCGGGGAGTCAGGGCCAAAAATCTCATCCCTGCGCTTGGAAGGGATACTGTTCCAGAAAGAATCCCAGTCGCTAGAGCTTGGCGGCTGAACCTCAATCGTGGTGTGGGGAACGCCTCTCTTGTCCCTAAGCGAAAAAATTTGAGTCTGTCCTCTTGATACAGGCTCGCAATAACCGCCGACGCAATGACTCATCCGAGTCCCTTCCATCTTCAGAGCGCCTTCAAGCTCCGGCTTGTATTTGGCCATATGCGCTTTTTTGGCGTCACTCATAGCCTCTAGTTGCTCATCCAGCGTTGAGCCTGCGTTAATGGGAACAGAGTCTGTTTGCCTTGGAATGCTCAACTGAACCCAAGACAAATCGCTCTCTGGATAATCCTTAATTTTTTGAATTACCGGACTATTCGCAGCCTTTTCAAGCATTGCTTTTTCATGGGCAAGGTTTGCGTCTGCAATTCTGGCAATTGCCGCATCAACGCTCATGTTTTTGAGGTTTTCTGGCTTAAGCATAAAGCTATCCGGCACCCCAGATGCTTTCATTTCTCCCCTCTGCCATCTGTGCGGAAGAAGGTTTGACATTTGGCGCATTAGCTCACCTAGTTGCAGATCAGCCGTGCTGTCCAAGCCGTACATCGGGGTTTCTGGGCTTAAATTGTTTGTCCAAGGATTTGCAGAAATTATGTGCTTGTTTATGGCTGCCCCTTCTTCAGGGGAGTTGACTAGAGGGTAAAATCTAAGGTGGTAAAAAGACTCGGGGTCTAAAGCGTTTATTTGCTCAGACGACATCGGCGGCCCGCCGCTATAGTCTTTTAGCCCTCGCCATCCTTCTTCGTTAGCCCTTTTCCTTATGCCCCCGATGGTCTGGGGAGAGATTGCGGTGTCAGCCGCAACATCCCAAAGCCTAGCAACCGGAGAGGTTCCGGTTGTCTCCTCGGGCATTCCTGCGGCCCTTCTTCCCGAGTTTGCGGTTTGTTCGTTTAACCCAAAGTATTCACCCCCCGGCAACTCTCTTGAGTTTGTCTTGAAGTGCAAGGTTCCTTCTCTGAGGTTTTTTTCGTAGTCCAGCATGGCGCCTTCAATAATTTGCTGGGCTCGTGTTTCTGCATTTTGAATTGCAGTCTCCCAAGTTCCGCGAGGCATTCCCGGCCTTGGGCCTTCAGCTCGCAATTTATCAGCATGCTCAGCGTACCTATCCGCTTCCTTGTAAGCGGCATCACGCTGTCTTGCAAACTCCTCGGTTCGTTTTTCAGCGAGCGCTCTGACCGGATCTCCCGGCGTTGCCAAGTCGTTCTGGAGGTATCGAACAAGCTGCTTGTTAGCCCAGTCATTCAGCGCTTGGTCTTGCTCAAGTGCTGGCGCGTGTACTTCTAAAAACTGATCAAACGTGTCGTCCCACAAGCCTGAACTGGTGTGTGGGCTGCTTTCGCTGCCGAATCTTTGCTTAAGGTCTTTTACCTTGTCTAAATAATCCCTCGGAGAAGGTTGTAGCTGATAAATGTTTCTCGGATAATTGCTAAATCTATCTACCCCCTCCCACCATTCTTCTCTGGTTATCAATCCTTGATCTTCCAAAGCGTCCATCTGCGCTTTCAAGGCAGCATGCGCATCAGAAGAAACAGGATTGATTTCCCTAGCAACCCTGCTCGCCGGAGTCATTCTGTTGACATCTATCGCAGCTTCGTATTCTGCTAAGTTGCCGTTTTCCGAGTCTTTCAATTCTTTCAAGCTGGGTAGGTTGGTAGTCACCCAGTTCCCGCCCTTTTGCTTGATGACTCCGAGTCCGCCAAGCAGCGGTGCGGAGGCCTTGACCGCGCCGGCAACCTTGCCCAGTGCGCCAGTCGCCGTGGCCAGCGGCAATGCCCCTGCCATGTCGAGCGCTTCAGAATTGATCTTCCAATCGAGCGGGTTGCGCGAGCGGGTGTTGGCCAACACATTCGGCTCGCCCTCTGCCATACGCCGGGCGGCCTCTGGCGCCTCGCCCATGATCATGTCGCGCAGAAATTTCCCTCGCGGATTCTCCTTCGGGAACAGGTCATAGGCGGCGTCGAGGTAGGGGCTGACGAGGTCGCCAAACTGCATGCTGAGCGTCGGCGGCAGGCTGCTGGCGTAGCCGTCAGGGGTAACGCCGCCCATCTGCTCCTCGGCGCGTCTGGCACGCTCCTCGGGCGTTGAGAGGCCGCCCTCGGCGTAGCCGCCCAGTTTGCGAGCTGCCGCAGCATCCTCGATGTACTGGCTGATTTCGTCGATAGCCTCGTCGTCCATGTAGCGGCCTATGTATGGCCCATTGGTCTCAATATACTTTGCCTCTGCTTTTGGCATTCTGGCTTCGTAGGTTGGGCGCCACAGCAAGTGTGCGGGAATCTGCTCTCTAAACCCGCCAAGCACCTCGCCGTGCAAATTGTTCTTGTAAGACGGGTGAGGGAACAGAGGATTCCTATTAACTAGGTTCCCCAAATCAGCCCTGCTGATGACATAGCCGGCCATTCTGGCGTCAGGATGAACGCCCGGATCATTGAGGGCGTTCCCAATCGCCACCATGTCAGGGAATCCCCTCTGCTGGATTGATTTAGAAGCCACATAATTTTTCATGAACTCGCCGCGCAGGTCGAAAGACATGTCGCGCAACTGATTGGCAAGTTTTTCTGACCTCATCCCCACAAAATTTGGAGCGATCTTTCTGGCGCCCTCATCAAACAGCTTTACTGCTGCCCGATTCAGCGGCGAGCTGTTAAGCATCTGAGCCAGAACGTCTGAGAACATAGTGTTTGACTGTTGAGCCTGTCGTCCTTGTCCCGTAAAGACAGGCAAAACATCAGCGCCGCCATGTTTTTCGGAAAGCCCTCTCCAGCCTGCTGCATATTTAGAGACGGCGCCTTTGTCTGAAGCCCATATAGCGTTCGGATCTTCGTTATAGCGCTGATACAGGCCAAATCGCGGGCCACCCATTAGCTCGACTGGGCGATCTAAATCAAACTGCAAGTCTCCAATCAAAATCGACTTGAGCCTGCGACCGGCGTCCGTTTGGTCTCCATACAGCGGTGTCAGCACCGACCCCCTCAGCTCATAAGGGTCGATGAACCTCGGAATGTCCACGTTCGGAACAGTCGGCTCGCTGATGTGTCCGTAGTGACTCATCGGAAAGTTTGAGTCGTTATTGATGAAATCCTGCTTGTATTCAGGATTCCCTCTTTTTGCTCCTGCGGGGTGCCGCGCTAGGCGCGTAAGAATCTTTTTGGCGTTTACAACAGGATTCACAGCATTCCCTCGTCAAAAAAATCAAGGATTTCTGAAAGTTTAGCCCATCGCTCAAGCGCCCGAAAGAAACGCTTGCGTAACACGCAATGCGTGCGTACAATTCAAACCTCAGCAACAACAGGTAACCAGTAATGACTAACTCACCTATTGCCACCGCCATCGCCCCGCTCCGCGACGCCGCCATTGACGACGCCAACACCGAATACAACATCATGGTCGCGAAGGCCGTCGCCAAGCTAGAAGCCGCCGGCTGGGACTTGGATGTTGCCGCTCCCCGGCCTAACGGCAACATGGATCGGGGCGACTACATGCGCCTGCGGGCCGTCTGCGGTTTCTTCAGCAGCATCACCCGGCCGCTGACCTGCGGCCGTCGCATTGACGAGCCGGACATGGTCGCGCTCGACGAGGCCCGCGTCGAAAAGGTGCGCGGTCAAATCAAGGCCGAGGCCGCCGCCAGCTTTGAGGCCTACGCCGCAAAGCTTGAGAAGAAGGTCGGCGCCGTCGTCGCGGCCGAGCTGATGGGCGACAGCGCCGGACTGTGGAGCTACAGCGTGCTCACGGTGACGCTGGCCGACGGCACCGTGCAGCGCTGGAAGACCCAGCGCATCCTCAACTGCTCCGGCCTCGGCACGCTGTTCCACCAGTGGCCGACCCGGCTCATCAAGTAACCAACAGGGGCCGGCAACGGCCCCATTTTTCAAGCAACAGGAGACAAAAAATGCATGACCATGAGAGAGACCTCCGCGCACGGCGCAGGGAGGCCATTGAGCGCCGAGAAACAGCCTTTGCCGTCATTGCGGTGGCGCTGGTTGTTTCGGTTCTTTACGTCGGGCTTGGCTACGCGCTCGACCATCCTGTTAACGCCCAGAGGCAAGAAGTGAGGATTCAGAAATGAGCGAGCAATTGGAGCAATTGGAGTTTCTTTTCACGCTCCCGTTCGGGAGCGAAAACATGGCGCAGATCGACCAGATGATGGAGTCAGTTGAGCAGCCGACCGACGACATGCCGGAGACTGAGGTCGGCAACCACTACTACGCCCCAATCCGCAAGGCCTGCGTTGACGCCGGCCTTGTGGAGGTTGAGCAGATGGTCATCGGTGCTATCTGGCGCGGCACTATGCCGCAGGTGCAGGCCGCCGTGATGGCGCTGCCTGACTGGGCTCAGGGGTTTGCGTGGCGAGTGAAAGACGATGAAGAGCCCGAGTCCTGATGAGGTCAAGGCCGCCCGGCAACGGGCGGGCCTTACGCAGGCCGCCGCCGCAGCGCTGATCTACTGCGGCTGGCGCGCTTGGCAGGAGTGGGAGGCCGGGAACCGCCGGATGCACCCAGCGTACTGGGAGCTGTGGACGCTCAAGGTCAGTTCGGCCGAATCCTCATCATCAGCCTAGTTGCCCCGGGCGCTTGGCGCAGCAGTCCCTTCAACAGCGCAAGGCCGCCGAATCCGCCGGCCATGCGCCCAGTCTCATAGGCCAGTCCCTCCCCCTGTAGCCCAGCTCGGTCAGCGAGGTAGTCGCTGCCCATGTAAGGCCTCTCAGCGTCAGACCCGAGCAGATTGCGGATTGAGCGAGCGTAGGGGTTGCCGCCCTCGGGCGGCGACAGCGGCAGCATCGACAGTATGTCTGCTGGGCCGCCGGCCCAGTCGGCGCCGCTCCGCAGGAATCCAGTGCCGAAATCCTTGGCGTTCTTTACTGGCCCCTCGCTAATCGAGCGAGCCATCCCCGTGAGGGCTTCAGCGGCCAGCGCCTTTCGGTATCTGTTGGCCAGCTCCAGCAGGCCCGGGTCGGACTCAGGCGCCTGCGGGAAGTACCCCTCGGGCGGATAGATGTAATCGTACTCTTCGTCCATACCGCCTTACTCGTATTTTTTGAGGATGCTGCGCAGGCCTTCGCTGATGAGCGGGCCGACGACTTCGCGGGTCATCGCGGGGGCCATGCCGTTGCCTACAATTCGCTTTGCGAGGCGCGGGTCATCGGGGAGCGGATAGCTGTCCGACAGCCCCAGTAGCCGAGCGTAGGAGCGCCCGTTCAGCGCTCGCACATCGCCGCCCGGAAAAATCACCCGGTCAACCTGCACCGGGCTTGACAACACCGTGATGCCCGGTCTGCCGGCGAACGCCATTGGGATGTCTCCCTTGAAGCCTGAGCCGCCGCCGACCAGTAGCGGCAGCTTGGGGTTGGCCGGGTCGATGCCTCGCTCAGCGAGGCGCTTGATCTGCCACGGCGCCAGCTCAGACGGCCGCATGAGGTCTATTTGATCCTCGATAGCCGGAAACCAGTCGCCGGGCTTGGGGAAGTATTGTTGGGCCGGCGGAAGCTCGCCGCCGAGCATCGCGCGCACCATCATGCGATTGCGGATGCTGGGGGCGCCGAGGTCGGCTGCGTTGTGGCGAACGATGTCCCAGTTGTAGCCCTGCTCGTTCAGTTCATCCGCAATCTTGCGGAACGCCTGCCGGTCTTGATAGGCCGGCACGTTCTCCAGCGTGAACAACGGCGGCCGGATGTCCCTGATGGCGCGGGCCGTTGCGTCGGCAGTCATCAGGTCGATGGGGCTTTCGATGCGGCATCCGGCGCTGCTGTAATTGGTGCAACTTGGGCTAGCGTGGAGGTAGTCCACCTCGCCTGCCATTGGCCCGAAGTCGATGTCTCGCACATCAGCGTTGGTCACAGGGCCGCCGTGAACCCTCGCGTAGTGCTGCGCAATTTCCGGGTTGATTTCGACCGCGCCGGCCTTCCTGACCATGCCCTCAAGCGCGTGCTCAGCCGTGCCGCCGCCGCTGAAGATAGACATCATGCGAGGCAGGTACTTGTCAGCGAGCCTCACAAGGCCGCCCCTCGCGTACTCCTCCGGCTCAGCGGCCAACAGGTCAGGCGCCGCCAGTCCTAGAGCCGCTGCGGTGGCAGCGTCTTTTCGCCACGGGTCAAACACGGCAAAGCGGGAGCGTATTCTGTCCGGGTCGAAGAACATGCGACTCATAGAGCCTTCGCCCTCAATGTTGTTTTTGTAGGCTATAGAATCGTATCCCCTGTCCTTGACAATTTTTTCAAGAGCGTCCTCATACTGCGGTTTCCCAAATCGCTCATCGATTGCCGTGTTGGCCATGTCAACCAATTCGCGCAAGGCGTCTGGGTCATTTGTAACTACGCTATCCTTGAACTGATCAAACGGCGGGCTCCACGTTTCCTTGACAATGTTGCTCAACAGGTTTCCGGGGGTATCCCATCGCCCAAAGTCTGGAACCTCTAACACTCGGCCGGGGTTGACCTTAAGCGGCATGATTTGAGCGCCGTTTATTCGATTTGCAATTTCTTTTGCGCCCTTCTCGCCGCCCTCAACGTCGGTGTAATAGCGTCGCATGTGGGACGGAATTATCGCGTTGAATGCTGTCTCCTCGTTGCCGACATGCACGCCAAAGTCGGTGCCCCGCGACGAGCTGGCAGGCGGCCTTGGCAGCAACACCGATGGGTCATGCTTGGTGCTGTGATAGGCATCAGTGCTGAACCCCATCGCTGCCGCGCGCTCCGCAGGAGTGTTGTCGGGGCGCAGCCCAAGACCATGTCGCTCAACCGGCAGCGCAGCCCGCTCCTGCGCGAGTCTCAGCGCCTTTTCCATCAAGGCCGCGAGGCCTCCCCTACCGCTCATTTTCGTCTGCCAGTAGGTCTGGTGCGGCCAAGCCTAGTGCTGCGGCGATCCCAGAATTCATGCGCCAAGGATCGAAAACCGCAAAGCGGGAACGGATGTTATCTGGATCCATCACTGCAATTTCATCAAGCGAGCCATCGTTGTAGACCTCCATCGAGTCAGGCGTGCGCCTAAGCGTCAAGGGCTTAAATCCTGAGCCTACTCGCGCCGGATTGTCAGCCTTGAGCAGCACTGGGTACATCGTCGCCCTGTCGCCTACTGCATAGTGCTCGGCGTAGTCTGGCCGAGGGCTAAAAAAACTTCCGTCGCGAAAATTCATGTAGCCGTAAGGTTTGTTCTCGGCAACAGCCTGCCGATACCGGGCCAGCACTCCGGCCTCGTCATCGGTGTTGAGCCTAAACCTCTCGATGTCCGGGCTGCTGCTGCCATGATACGCCGGCACCGTGAAGCCCATCGCCTCGGCCCGCTCCGCAGGGGTGTTGCGAGGACGAAGCCCGAGCCCATGCTGCTCGACTGGTAACGCAGCCCGCTCCTGCGCGAGCTTGAGCGCTCGCTCCATCAGGGAGACGAGGCCGCCTTTGGCGTACTCTGGCTCGCCAAGATCCTCAGCCTTGAACCGAGGCAAGTCAGCGACGCCGTGCGCGTCGTTGATGGCCCTGACCTCGTCATCGGTCAGCACTCGGTTGACCCGCATGTCGCCGCCGATAAGCCAGTTGCCGGTCATGTTGGGATTGGTCTTGTAGCGGTAGTAGCCGCCGTAGGGCACCTGATCTGTGATGTGCGCGGTCTTGAGGTCTGGCAGGCCAGCCTTGGTCATTCGCGCTCGGCTGTCGGCAATTGACTGCCAGTCAACATCGGCCGGCATTTCGATTTCCGCCCACACCTGATTGTCGGGGCGATAGGTCGGCGGCGAGCCTCCACCACCGATGTGCGTCGCGATTGGCAAGTCTCCGGCATGCCAGCCCGGTCGGTATGCAAGATCGCCCAGCTTAGACTTGACCTTGCCCTCAGTCTTGCCTGCTGGCCCCGCTTCAGCGCGAAGCCACTCACCCATCGGCACAGGCCTGTCTGCATCAACGAACAGGGGGAACAGGTGCTCTGGGTACTGCGGGTTGGTGCGGAACAGCTTGTAGGCCGTCACGGTTTCCCTCGGCGCCTCCAGCGCGGCCTTGAAGGCCTTCTCGGCTAAAGCCACCAGACCGCCTTTGGCCATGCCCGGCCGCAGAGTGCGGATGAGGTCGTTGTGAGTCGTCTGGTCTCCCTCAAAAGCGTCCCAGTTCCCGTGATGCACAAGGTGCTGATAGTACGGCTCAAGGGCAGGATCTATCCTGACATCCATCGCCCGCTGCCTGTCGCCCATGCGGTCAACCGCCTCGTAGCCGCCAATGGGCCTCCCCTGCCGAGAGCGCGCCATGTACTTGCCAGCGTCCTCGCTGGACATTCCGGTGTGGCCTTTGATTTCTCTAGCGTCGAACGTGCCGATGTCGCCGCGGCCCAGCATGCTGGCCGGGAATCCAGACTTCCCGCTTGATACGCCCTTGATGCCCTCGGTGAAGCCGCGCCAGTCGTCAATGGGGGCGAACAGCATCTCGTTCAACTCGCGCCCTTTCGGGGCTAGGTTCTCGGCGGCATAACGCAGGTCGTCGGCCAGCATGTTTTGCATTCCGAAGACCCGGAACTTGCGCCGGATGTCCTCAATCGAATCGGTGTCTGCGACGCCCTGCTCAGCGAGGTCGAGGTACTTCTGCCCGGCCGGGCTCAGCAGCCAGCTAGAGAACGCGCCCTCAGGGCGAATCAGCTCCGACTCTGGGTCGTAGATTTTGAGGCCGGCGCTCTCAATATCGTGAAGCTTTCGGGCTGTTCGCATCACGCTGCTTCGGGTTATGCCGTACGCCTTGAGCAGGTCTCGCGGCCCCATTTCCCCGCGCCGCGCCCGGTCGGTCTGGTCAAGCATGAACTGGCCGAAGCCGTCTTGAATGTAGGCCGGCACCTCCTCGATGTAGCCGGTGTCTCGGTGGACATCGGACAGCGGGCGCCAAACCCAGTCGTCGATTTTGGTCGTCGGAGCGTCAACGTGCTCGGCTATCTGCTTCAGCCTGCTGAGCGCTGACTTGACTCGCGACGGCATGTCAGCAGTTCCAAGCCCGCAACGACAGCGCTTTGCGCGTCGGCTTGCCCTTCTCGTCCTTCATCGGGCCGGGCATGCCGCCCATGCGGGCGCAGAAGCTCTTGCGCCGCGCGGCGTCCTTCTCGGTCTTCGGATGCGGCGCCGGAGGCTTGAGGTTCATCCCCTCGGCCTTAGCCGAGGCTCGGCCCTTGGCATTCAATCCGCCCTTCGGGTTCTTGCCCTCCTTGCGCGTCCATGCTGGGGTTTTAGGCGGCATAGGGGTTTGTCCTCTCCTTGCGGTATTTTCGCGGCTCATCATGGTCTCGCGCCACGGGCAGCTCAAACCATCGTTCGTTGCGGAGAAATATAACAGCCTGAGTGAACGTGTCCACATAGTCGTCGTGCTCGGCGACCGGAAACTTGCCGACCTGCTTGAGGAAGCCAGCGGCCCACGACACCGTGTGCCCGCGGTTCTTCGCCGACTCGGGAATCCAAATCAGCTCCAGCTCCAGCGTCGGCGCCGCCTGATGCGCTCGGCTGACCTTGTCGGCGTTGCCGGGGTTGTAGCCGACAGCCGGTACCTTGGCTAGCCTGAGGTCTTGCAGCAGGCTCTGGCCGCTGGCCTTGGCCTCGACCAACACCCGGTCAGGCCGGCGCGGCCGGGCGTAGGGGTTGTCTTTGGTCTTTCCGCCGCCGCCGTACTCGGTGCTCCAGTCCTTGATGGCTCGCGCCCTGAGGTCGGGGTAGCTCAGATGCTCGTCCCATGCGTCGATTAGCATCACGTTGCGCTCGCCCTTGTGCGTAAAAACGGCCCACACCGTGCAGGCGGTCGGGTCGCCGGTTGACCTTTCCGTAAACGCACAGTCGTAGCTCTGGAGGATGAACTCAAACTGCGGCAGCCCCTCGTCAGCCGGCCAGAGCTGGAAGTGCTTGGTCTTGAGAATTCCGCCATCGGCCGGAGTCGGGTCTTGCTGAAGCTGCCCGGCCGTTCCGTAGGTTCCCAGCGACTGCTTAAGCGACTCGATTTCCGCCCTGCCGAATCGGTCAGGGCAGATGAGTTCTCCGGCCGCCTTGCGCGGGTCGTAGGCGCCCAACGAGGTCGTGCGCCGCACGCCGTCGTACTCGGCCGGGATGCAGATGTGTTCCCAGCCACCGCGCTCAAGGATGTGTCCGCTAACGTCCTGCTCGTGCAACCGCTGCATGACGACCACCATTGAGTCGGTCTTCGGGTTGTTCAACCGGGTTGACCACACCATGTCAAACCACTCCAGCGTCGATTCGCGCAGAGTGTCCGACTGAGCCTCCTGAGCGCTGTGCGGGTCATCGAGGATGAGCCGGCTGCCGCCCTCGCCGGTCGCCGTTCCGCCGACACTAGTCGCGATACGGTAGCCGGTCTTGTCGTTCTCAAACCGCTGCTTGGCGTTCTGGTCGCCCGCTAGAGCGAACAGGTGCCCCCAGCGAGACTGAAACCAAGGGCTCTGCACCAGCCGCCGCGCCTTGAGGTTGTCCCTGATGGACAGCGTGCCGGAGTATGAGGCGCACAAGAACTTCTGCTCCGGGGTTGTGAGCCACTCCCACATCGGCCACATCACCGAAACGATGGTTGATTTTGAGTGCCGAGGCGGGATGTTGATCAGAAGCCGCCGGATGTCGCCCGCGCTCACCGCCTCAAGGTGCTCGCAGATTTGCTCGATGTGCCAGCTCGGGATAAACGGGATGCCCGGCTCGACGACATGCCACGCCTGCCGGACAAACTCGTACAGGCTCGCACTGGCCGAGCGCTTGACCAGTTCGGCGTCTACCGCCGCCCTGAGCGCTGCCGCCGTCAGCAGCGTCACTGGATGACCCGCGAGACGCCCTCAATCGCCGGCCGCTCAGCGAGCCCGGCCTTGCCAAGCATCGCCTGCATCTGCCGAAGCTCGGCGTCGCTGAGGTTGCCGAGCGAGACCACCGCCTCGACGGTCGTCGTCGCCTCGCTCTTAACCTGAAGCGGCAACACCTTCCCGACCAGCGCCATGAAGGGGCCGGGATTCTCCACCGCCTGCTGCGCGAGGTACGCCACGCCGCCGGCCTCTGAGAGCGCCGTTAAAATCATGTCCTTCAGCGCCGCCGTATTTTTGTTAGGCGTGCCCGGTTTCCGGCCGCCCTGTCTAACACCCTTTGGCATGTCTTATCAGCGCTACTTAAGCGCCGCCTCTATTTTTTTGCGATTAATTCAACCGCAATTTTTAACGCTAAATCTAAAACAATCTGGCGCAAGCCAGTGGCACTCGCACTCCCCACTCTTGGTCTCATGCGGCCATAGGATAACCCATCCATCCCCCTGCCGGTCGAAGCTGTCGGCCGCGAGCGCCGCCTGCGCGGCCACCATAGCCACCGTCATCTGCCGGTAGCCCCTGCGGTACTCCCGCAGGATGCTCACTAGCTCTGCCATCCCCTTGCGCGTCATCAAGACCATCCTGACCTCCCCGTAACGGTACTGGCCGACCCGGTAACGCCGGTAACTGACGTAACCCCCCTAAAGGGGGGAGTTACGTTACGTTACGTTCGGCGCTACTTTTGCCCCCGGTAACCGTTACCCTCAAGTTACGATACGTTACGTTCCGTTACCCGGTAACTAAACGTAACGGTTACCCAGAAATTACGTTACGTTACCACTCGATTTGCGCAGCATCAGCGCACTGGCGACGACCGCATCGGCCATCACCCAGCCCTCGTCCCTCGCCTCGATGAGGCCCGCCTCCAGCAGGTCGGCGATGAACTTTCCGGTGGCGCTGGGCTTGACCATCTGCCTCGCCGAGGCCTCGCTCAGCCCCTTCTGCTCGACCAGATAGACGATCATCGCCTCCCTGCGGACATACGGCTGGCCGGCGTTCTCCTCGGCGCCTGCGCCCCACCATGCGTTCTCCCAGAATTTCCGGTGCTGCGTCAGCTTGCTGTCCTTCTTCCCGGCCGGCGCCGAGGGCTTGGCGCTCGGGTCAACGACCAGCACTGCACTGCTCACCGGCTCGCCATCCTCATCCTGCCAGCCCGGAATCTCGACCGACTCCAGCCGGCCGTAGACCGGCTCAGCCAGCTCGGCGTCCTTGCTCTTGCGCTGGATGATTTGCAGCGGCTCGCCGTCCTTGCCGGGCACGATGGAGACCTCGATGTCGAGCGCTCCACGCCACGCACTGGAGCCTCTAGCGCGGTGCTGAGCCTCCTCGGCAACGCCAGTGTGATGCACCAGCAGCACGCTGCACTTGAACTCCGCCATCAGCGCGTTGCAGGCGTCGAGCATGGACTTGGTGTCCTGCGCCGAGTTTTCGTCGCCGCAAAGGAATCGGTGCAGCGTGTCGATCACAATCAACGTCGGCCGCTCCGACAAAAGGCGAATATGGTCAACGACTCTGGCGTAACCCTCCGGCGTGTTGAGGTCGCACCCGTCACGGCTGAGCCACATCTTGAGCGCTGTCACGCCGTGGTGATGCTTCCAAGCCGCGACGCGAGCCCGAAGACCATGATGGCCCTCGCCGGCCAGATAGACCACCGCCCCGTCGCGAACGGCGTGCTGCGCCCAGTCAGGCAGATGACTGGCCAGACGCAAGGCCCAGTCCAGCACCACAAACGTCTTACCGCCGCCACTGGGGCCGTGAACCATGATGAGCGCCTGCGCCTGCACCCAGCGCTTCACAAGCCACGATATGGGCGCTGGCTGGGCGCTGAACTCGTCGGCGGGGATGAGCCAGTCGTGCGCCGCTGGTGGCGCCAGCAGCAGCGCGAGGTCATGGCCCGACTGCGCGAAGTCGTTAGCGTCGCCCCTGATAGGGGGCAAAACCATGCGAGCGCCGTACTTGGCGCAGGCCTGCTCTGCGTACCGCTGCCCGACTCCCGACTCGTCGTTATCAGCAACGACAACAATCTGCTGGGACGGCCCGTGCATAGCGCGGAGCGCCCCGACCACTGGCACCAGATTGCTGGCGCTGTAGGCCACCACGCACGGCCGGCCGGAGACCTCGTGGATCGTCGCCGCAGTCGCGAAGCCCTCGGCCACATACAGGACGCCGGGCTCATCTGGCGAGCCCACAAGCCACATCTTGCCGCCGGTCTGGCCGCCGGGGTGATACAGCTTTCCGCCATCGGCGTCGATGTACTGGAGCGAGCTGATGGCACCGTCAATTCCGCAGAGGGGCACCATCAGGCGGCCGTCGCCGGTTATCCGGGCGCCGTGCGGCTGAATGCCCTTTCTCTTGAGGTACTCGTGCTCAGCGCTCGCAGGGCCAGCGGACGACCAGATTTTATCCACCGTCTCGGCGGCGGTGGCGCGCTGCTTGGCCTGCTCCTCATCCCGCGCCGCCTTGGCCTCGGCCATCCGCCGAGCGTGTGCCATTTCCTCAGCGGCGTTCAGCGGGCGCCCGATGTCAGCCCGGAACGTGGCCTCAATCCCTGCGCGCCAGCAGCCAAAACGGCCCGCAGGAACGCCATCAGGGAAAACAATGTACCAGCCGGTCTTGTCCCCGGCGCCGCGCCCACTCCCCTTGGAGCCAGAGCGGAAACGATGAATTTTGCCGTCCAGCAGGATGTTGTCTGGCGGCTCAAGGCCGGCCTCGGAAATCGCATATCTAAGCTGGATTTCCGGCGGATCTGGCCGCATCGGCTCTGGCGGCGGTGACCAAGGGCCGCCAAAAATCTTTGTCAGGTCTGCCATCTTATGAACCCCTTTTTTGTCATTGCATGCCGAGTTTGATACTGGATTTACCGTGCCGTCAACGGGCGACCCTAGTTTCCTTGCCCGCACAAGTCACCGTCATTCGGTGACACGAAGTGACGTTGACATCCGAATAAAAATATTTTCACTTGCCTATTGACTGGTCTTATTTTAAGGGCTTAAGATTAGCTCCAGACAGCAACCGGACTTCCCCGACCGCTGAAAAGGAGATGAAGATGAGCAAGAAGATGATCAAGGCCATTACCACGGTCACTCACTACCTGAACTACCACAACAAGGCGCTTCAGCACTTTTCGCTGAAGGCAAAAGTTAACTGCACCATCGAGGCAGCGCGGGATGCGAACCGGGCGCTGCATGTGGCCCGCGACTCGATTGCCCAAGTCGAAGAAGAGCTTGCCAAGGTCACCGAAAAGCAGCTTGCCAAGAGCGATGTGAACTACGTCGTGGTGAACGCCCGGTGCTTGGTGAAAGAAGCCAAGGCGACGATTGAGCAGTACAAGAACCTCGGCCTTGCCCGTTAAGCCTCGGCCCCTGAAGGAGACGAAGATGATGACGCTCAAAGAAATCAAGGCCGAGGTGTACACGCGCGGCCAGTACCTTGTGTCTTACGAGACCGACAAAAAATCCAAGCGCACCAAGGCTCGGCAGCTTGCCGCGCTGAAACTCGATGGCTACGGCGTGGAGTTCCACACTCGCTTTCTGGACGGCAGCGAGCTGTGGTGCATCTACGGCGAATAGCGCTTAATTTAATACCAACCGCAAGGAGACCAGCATGAACATCGACCTTCACGAAATCCTCGACGGCCCGCTCTGGCAGGTCGTCAACACGCTAACCCAGATTAAATACGACGCTCAGTACGCCGGCGGCCAGTACCGCGGCGTGGCCCCTGAAGTTGCCGCTCAGGCCTGCGAATGGCTTGAGCAGATTTACGATATGAGCGAGGCGGAATTCGCCTCATGGAAATCTGAAGAATAAGGAGAAAGATGATGCTCAACTTGACCCCTCACAGCATTACCATCCGCTTGGCGGATGGCACTGACCGGACGTTTCCGCCCTCGGGCACCGTCGCCCGAGTCGTCACTTTCGAGACGAGCGGCCTGTCGCTAGACGGCATCCCGACCGTCTACCGCAAGACTGGCAACGTCGAAGGCCTGACGCTGCCCCTGATCCAGCCGGTGCTGGTCAGCACGATGGTGCTGGCCGAACTGCCGGGCGCCGATGCCGTTTACGCCCCTGATACCGGCCCCACCGCCATCCGCAACGAAGCCGGCCACGTTGTGGCGGTGACCCGGCTGGTGCGGGCATGAGCTGGCTGCCCGGCGAGCGCACGCCAGACGGCTACGCCGCCGCGCTAGCGGACTGGGTTGACGCCGTCGCATGGGCGCGGAAGCGGACGGAGCACAACCGCCCGTCCGGGCGGGCGGGCTACTACATGCTGGCCAACGGCACGGGCGATGCGCTCCGGGCGGACGCGCTCCGCGCCTTGGGCGACGCCTGCGCTCCGGTAGCGCCGCAGGCCGCGCAGGTTGCAGCCGCGCGACTCGATTACGTCCGCAAGCCGCTGCGCCCGATGGAGGGCCGGAACAATAAGGACGAGGATGCCGTCATGGCTGCATTATGACGCTGGCGCAAGCTGTGCGCCTGCGCGAGCAGGCAGAGGAATGGCCGCGCGGTGGTCAAGATTGGCCCATCGACCGGGAAGAAAAACAGGCCGACGCGCTGCTGCGCGCCGCGCTAGGCGAAAATTACGAAAGGGAGCTGCTAAATGGAGAAGAATAGTTACGCCGACGCACTGGCCGCTCGCGACCCGCGCGACCCCTGCCCGACCTGCGCCGCCGTCGGCGGCTACTGCGGCGGGGAGAACCACCCTAGCTGCGGCCTGTTCGCGGACGGGCGCCCAGTGGCGGCCGAACCGGCGCTGAAACTGCGCCAGTGGACTGACATCGGGGCGACGGCCCCGCTGGACGCTGGCCCGGACGACCCGGGCGTTGTCTGGGTGGCGATGGCCGCCCTGCTGGCCGACGGCCACGTTGCTGTGAACATCGCGTGGCGCCCGGCCGATGCCGCCGCTGGCGGCAACGTGCTGACCAGCCGCCACTGCGCTGACGAGGCGCAGGCGCGCGCTTGGGCGGCGCAGATGCTGTCGGAGCTGTCGGCATGACGATGTGGATTGAACGGTAAAATTATTTTCGTTCGGTGCTTGACGACCTAAAACTAAGCGCCTAAAGTGCGAACCCACAGGGCAACCGGATTCACCTACCGCCCGAGGAGAGTAAAAAGTGAACAAGTTTGAAGCATCTGTTGTTAGCGACCTTTATCTTGCCGGCCGCCAAGACGACGGCGTTCCGTTTCATGCGGAGTGCTTTTGCGTTCAGGTCGAGGCGGAAGACGGCCGCCGCTGGGTTCACGCCCTGACCCTAAAGGGTTGCCGAGTGGAAGTCAGCGAAGAGGATGGCTGGTCTGTTTTTATCGACATCCGCGACGAAGTGCGCCCGGTTATCGAGGCGCTGGCCGCCAAGGTCAACGCGCGGCTGGCGGCTGGCGGCAAGCTCAACAAGCTGCACTGGGATGAGCGCTCGCCGGCCTACGGCTCTGAGGCTTACATCAACAGCGGCGCCGAGCTGGAAACCATCATGTGGGAAAAGGCTCAGGGTTAAGACGCAACGAACGAGGCCGGCGAGAGCCGGCCGAAACCCCGCTAGCAAGTCTAGCAACCAACAACAAGGAAACTGATTGATGGCTATCAACCTCAAACGCACCAACGCCCTCGCGGCGGATGGTGTGAAGATTCTGGTCTACGGGCACGCTGGTGCCGGCAAGACCAGTCTGATCAAGACGCTGCCGCAGCCGCTCATTTTGAGCGCCGAGGCGGGCCTGCTGTCGCTGGCGGGGGTGGACATCCCCTACCTCGAAATCGTGGACGCTGCCAGCCTCAAGGAGGCCTACCAGTGGGTCGTCGGATCTGCTGAGGCGCAGGACTTCCAGTCCATCGCGCTGGATTCGATCAGCGAAATCGCTGAGGTCGTCCTCAACGCCGAGAAGAAGGCGACCAAAGACCCGCGCCAAGCCTACGGCGCAATGCAGGAGCAGATGGCAGACATCATCCGCGCGTTCCGCGACTTGCCCGGTAAGAACGTGTTTTTTACCGCCAAGTTAGAGAAGGCAACCGACGAAATGGGTCGCATCCTGTACAGCCCGTCGATGCCGGGCAACAAGACTGGGCAGGCCTTGCCGTACTTTTTTGACGAGGTGCTGGCCCTGCGCGTTGAGCGCGACGAGGAAGGCGTCCCGCAGAGAGCACTGATGTGCGATGGGGACGGGGTCTGGCTGGCCAAAGACCGCTCTGGCCGGCTGGACAGTTGGGAGGCGCCCGACTTGGGCGAAATCATCAAAAAAATTGGAGTGCCGTTCTAATGACTACGAAAAACTTGCAGTTGATGGAAGCGCTGGCCGCCGAGTGGCGCCAGCACAAGGCCGCTGAAGAGGCGGCCGTCAGCGCCCGCCGCGCCATTGAAGATCAGTTGGTCTCGATGGCCGGAGTGGCCGAGACGCTGGAAGGCACCGAGACGCTGGCGCTTGGCCAGTACTCGGTAAAAATCGTCGGCCGCATCGACCGAAAAGTCGATGGCGACAAAGTGCAGGATCTGGCGGCCGAGCACGGCCTGACCGACCACTTGAGCCGCCTGTTCCGCTGGAAACCTGAGCTTGTCATGGCGGCGTGGAAAGCCGCAGACAGTTCGATCACCGCGCTGCTGGCTCCGGCGATTACCGCCAAGTCCGGGCGCCCTTCTTTCAAAATCGAGGAGAAGTAACATGGCCTTTTTGTCCGACCCAATCGAAGCTGCGGCCCTGCCGCAGAGCACCCGCAACTTTGAGCCGCTGCCGGCCGGCTGGTATCTGGCCACGATCACCAGCGCCGAGCTGATGACGACGAAGGCTGGCACTGGCCAGTACATCAAGGTGCGCTACGACATCCTCGGCCCCACTCATCAGGGGCGGGTTGTCTTCGGGAACCTCAACATCCGCAACCCGAGCGCCAAGGCCGAGGAAATCGGTTTGCAGCAGCTCGGGGAGCTGATGGGCGCTGTCGGGCTGAGCCGGTTGACCGACACCGACCAGCTCGTCGGTCTCGACCTGCGCATCAAGCTGGATGTGCGCAACGACCCCCAGTACGGCGCCAGCAACGAGGTGCGGGGCTACAAGGCCTCGTCTGAGGGTAGCGCCCCTGCGCCCTCTCAGGCGGCCCCTGCGGCGCCTCGGCAGGCGGCTCCGGCTGCCGCCGCCCCTGCGGGTCGGGGCTCGCCGCCTTGGGCTCGCAAGTAGCCTAGCAACAGGCAAAAAAACCCCGGCCTTCGCGGGAGGGCCGGGGCAGGAAGCAACAACAAGGGGAGGATGCAGATATGAAGCTGCCCGAAAATCTTAGCACTATCGAGAGCATTGACAAACATCATGCAGACAAAAAAGAGCCGCCCCGGGCGCATCTGGGTGCTAGCATTCTTGGTCACGACTGCGACCGCTACCTCTGGTTGCAGTTCCGCTGGGCCGTCATTGAGCAGTTCCCCGGCCGAGTGCGCCGGCTGTTCCGGCGAGGCAATGCCGAGGAGTCAACAATTGTTGATGATCTACGGGCGGTCGGCGTGGACATCAGAGCAACAGGCGATGCGCAGGCACGAATAAATTTCGGCAGCCACATCGGCGGCAGCGTTGACGGCATCATCGAGAGCGGCCTGCCGGAGTCTCCGCGCAAGCGCCACATCGCAGAGTTCAAAACGCACAGCAAGAAGTCGTTTGACGACCTTGAGCGCCACGGCGTTCAGAAGTCCAAGCCTATGCACTGGGCGCAGATGCAGCTTTACATGCACGGCACCCAGATTGACCGAGCTGTTTACATCGCCGTCTGCAAGGACGACGACCGTCTGTGGGTCGAGCGCGTCCGGTACGACAAGAAGGCCGCTGAGGCGCTGTTGGCGCGCGGCAAGCGCATCACGCTGTCCGACCGCATGCCTGAGCCCATCAGCACCGACCCGAGCTGGTACAAATGTAAATTTTGCCCGGCGCATGACCAGTGCTTCGGCAGCAAGTTGACCAAGCAGGTTAATTGCCGCACCTGCGCGCATAGTACGGCGCGGGAGGATGGCACTTGGTTTTGCGAGCGCTGGGACGATGCGATTCCCGAGGAGGCTCAGCGCACTGGTTGCGACAGCCATGTGCTCCACCCTGACCTTGTCCCGTGGCCAATCGCCAACCCCTCGACGAGCTGGGAGGGCAGCTACCTCATCGACGGCAAGCCGGTTCGCACTGGCGAGGCTGATGCGTTCACTTTCAGCAGTCACGAGTTAATTGCGAATCCTTCGGCTTGTGCTTGGGGCGATGACAACATCACTGCTATGCGCCAGATGTTCGGCGCGAGGATCGAGGGATGACCAGAGACGAATATCTGCAATGCCCAAAACTCTACTGCAAGCGCGGCGTTGACCTTCCCCAGACCAAGCTGTCTTCGGCTGCGGTTCGCGACATTCGCGCATGCGCCGAAAAGGCCAAGCGCCTGCGCCAGCGCATCACCGAGCGATATTCGCGCGCAGCGCTTGCCCGGAAGTGGGGCGTCCACGAGGGCACGATTGACAAGATCTTGAGCTATCAGACGAGGATAGATGTGTTATGACAGCTCAACTCCGCGACTACCAGCAGCGCGCAATCGACGAGCTGTACGACTGGCTGGGCAACAATGTCGGCAACCCCTGCCTAGTGCTGCCGACAGGCGCCGGCAAGAGTCACGTTGTGGCTGCTTTGTGCCGAGACGTTTTGCAGGAATGGCCCGAGACCAGAGTTTTGATGTTGACGCATGTTAAAGAGCTGATTGAACAGAATGCGGCAAAAATGCTTGAGCACTGGCCAGACGCTCCGCTCGGCATTTACTCGGCTTCGGTTGGATCTAAAAAAATCGACAGCATCACGTTCGCCGGCATCCAGTCGGCGCACAAAAAGGTTGGTCTCATCGGGCACGTTGACCTCGTTGTCATTGACGAATGCCACCTCGTCTCGCACAAACAGCAGGGAACGTATCGCTCGATGATCAACGGGCTCAAAAAAATCAACCCTAAGCTGTGCGTCGTCGGCCTTACGGCAACGCCGTATCGACTGGGCCACGGACTGATCACCGAAGGCGATGCGCTGTTTGATGCGCTCATCGAGCCGGTTTCGATTGAGGAGCTTGTCAGCCGTAAATTTTTAGCGCCCCTGCGCAGCAAGGTCACCGAGTCTCGGCTTGACGTTACTGGCGTTGCTAAAAGAGGCGGCGAGTTTATCGAGGCCGAATTGCAACGCGCTGTAAACAAGCCAGACAAGACCGCTGCGGTCGTGGATGAGGTGATCCGCCTCGCGGGAGACCGCAAGGCTTGGTTATTTTTTTGCGCTGGCGTAGAGCACGCAGAGAGCGTTCGCGACGCCCTGATAGACCGAGGCGTTTTGGCCAAGAGCATTTTTGGCCATACCCCTACCGCTGAGCGCGAGCAAATCATCGCCGACTTCAGGTCAGGGAAAATCAAGGCGCTGACCAACGCAAATGTGTTGACGACTGGTTTTGATTATCCCGACATTGACTTGATCGCAATGTTGCGCCCGACGATGTCGCCAACGCTTTACGTCCAGATGGCTGGGCGCGGCATGCGGCCGAAAGGCCACACCGACCACTGCCTCGTGCTGGATTTTGCTGGCGTCGTTTCGACGCACGGCCCAGTAACGTCGGTCAACCCGCCGAAAAAAGCGGGCGAGGGGAATGGCGAGGCGCCAGTCAAGTCATGCCCAGAATGTCATGAGCTGGTCGCAATTGCGGCTCGGGAGTGTTCGTCCTGCGGCTACGAATTTCCGGCGCCACAAGCCAAAAAATTGGAACTGCATAATGATGACATCATGGGCGCATCGGGCAACGAGCTTATTGTGTCGCACTGGTGGTGGCGTAAGCATGTTTCGCGAGCCAGCGGGATTGAGATGCTGGCGGTGAGCTACTACACCGATGACATGTCGGCTCAGCCAGTGCTGGAGTATTTGCCGGTGCTTCATGACGGCCAGCCCGGACAAAGGGCGTTACAATTGCTGGCCGTGATGGCGAGGCACTCCGGCGCCCTCAGCGCCCTTGACCAGCACGATTTGACGGACGTTGCGCGAGAGCTAAATGGCGGAAAACCGCCGCAGAAAATTAGGTACAGAAAAGATGGCAAATTTTACCGAGTCACGCGCCGCGACTGGTCGGCTGCCGACAGAGCACGAGGAGCAGCGGCTGCTGGTGCAGTGGTTTCGGCGCAAGTGGCCTGATCTGCGGATTTTTGCAATTGCCAACGGCGGCGCCAGAAGCTTAGCGACCGCCGGGCGGCTTAAGGCTGAGGGTGTCAGCCCGGGCGTCCCTGATTTGTTTGTGCCGGCAATGAGTTTGTGGATTGAGATGAAGCGTCGGAAGGGCGGCTCAATTTCGGCTGAGCAGCGAGACTGGCACAAATATTTGAGAAGCCTCGGCCACGAGGTGATCGTAGGCCGAGGGTTTGATGACGCAATGCAAAAAATCTTGCTGTTGCTCAATCAGCAGAACGGATTGCCGTAGCGCAATCGTAGGGCGTTGCGCCCTCGGGCCAGTCCTGTAGCTGCTCGCAAATTTTTGCGCAACGCTCCCGCTCTTCTTTCAAGCGACCAGCAAATCTTTCCGCGAGGAAATCAATAAATACTTGGGCGCTCTCTTCCGCCTGCCCCTCAAAAATCATCACGCCGCCGTTGAAATCCAGCCGCCCAATCTGGTGATCTCCATTGTGAAAAGTGACCTCATGCTTAGGCTTAAATTGAGCAGACAACGTGAACCCCGGCCCGCCTGTGTCAATACTCATTCCTGCTTCCCCCTTTCGCGGATTTCTTTTTTGTCGGCCCGCTGCTTGATAGCGCACGGAGCATGGATTGTTCGCCAGCCGCCAAGGTGGCGCTCAAAATGCCCAGCTCCCTTCTCGACCGTCGCGCCGCAGGCATAGCATTGGCCCGCATATCGGTTTCTCATTCCTGCCCCCTTGCGCGGATTTCCGCCGCTATCTCGCGAACTGCTATCTCGCAGTGCCCTTCGTCCCAGTAGTCCTCCGCAACCTTCGCGCACGCCTCACGCTCGGCGGCGGCGACAAGGGTGGCAAACTTTTCTAATTCGGGTTCACCGCTGGGTGCAGGGGGGTATCCAAAAGCCTGTTTGTAAAATTCGGTAAGTTGTTTGTTCATTCGCGCCCCCTTGCGCGGATCGCTTTGGCAATCGTGTGACCAATCAACCCATTTTCCGCCACCTTCGCGCACGCCTCGCGCTCGGCTTTAATTACCGCATCCAAATATTTATCAAACTCTTTGTTCATAATTTCTATTTGGTCACGCAGAGCCTTGTTTTCGTGCATCAGTTTGATGTGGTCTTCAACCACGCAGTCTGCAATTCGATCAACCATGTCAGTCATGTGTTCCCCCTTGCGCGGATTCTGGAAGCACAAACATCATCGGTAACACCAAAGAGACGCGCCTCCTCATCGCATATCTGCGCACACGCCTCGCGCTCGGCTGTCGCGCCAGCCTTGTAGCCGAGGCGGTGAAACTTTGAGAACTCCTGCTCCATTGTTACTGTAGGAATCCGTATTTTGGCCTCGCCTTTCGCCCATTTCTTGTCCACTTCAGCGGTGACCAGCGCGGCGAACCGTTCAAGTGCTTCGCTTTCCCCGACCCACAACGAAACCGAGGCGAAAAGAGTTGGAACAAGAAAGCCTGCTTCCCGCGCCAGACCTATGATTTCTTCCCTTGTCATTTCTCCCCCTCCGAACGCTTGATCCAATAAACCGCCGTCTCCGCCGCCCGCGCCGCCTCCGCC
>Ga0255089_1000184_pt1 | contig 29459 bp, 17 predicted proteins | sample Colum_Miss_RepC__2_FD_188468 | JGI IMG/M metagenome (GOLD analysis project Ga0255089, IMG submission 188468) | Freshwater microbial communities from Columbia River, Oregon, United States - Colum_Miss_RepC_8d | ecosystem: Environmental > Aquatic > Freshwater > River | place: USA: Oregon... | reverse complement strand
TGCTGCGCCAGCTGCTGCGTGCGCGCCGCCAGCGCATCGGCGGCGACGACTTCGTTGACCAGCCCGTAGCGCTCGGCGGTCTCGGCGTCCCAGCCCTGGCTCAGATACATGAACTGCGCCGCGCGGCGCTCGCCGAGCACGCGCGGCAAAAACCAGGTGCCGCCGCAGTCGGGGCTCGCGCCGATACGGTCATAGGCCACCAGAAAGCGCGTGCCTTGCGCGGCGACCGCCAGATCGCAGGCCGCCATCAAGCTCAGGCCCGCACCGGCCACCGCGCCGTGCACGCTCGCCAGCACCGGCGCGCGATGACGGCGCAGCGTCAGGATCGCCGGATGCAGCGCGTCGAGCAGGCCGTCGAGCACCTCCGGCGCGCGGTCGAAGTCGTCGGCAAAGCGCGCCAGATCACCGCCAGCGATGAACGCGCGGCCGGCACCGCACAGCACGATGCAGCGCACGCGTGCATCGCCATCCAGCGGCAGCACCGCGTCGCGGATCGCTTGCGCGGTCGGCACATCGATCGCATTGAGCACTTCGGGCCGATTGACCCGGATCGTCGCGACACCGGTTGCGGTGTCGATCTGCAACTCAGCCAGTGCCATCGGTCGTCCTCAGGTCGTATGGAAACGCGCGCCGCTGGCTGCGAAATCGCGCAGCCGCACCGGCACCATGAAGCGTGCACCGCAGCTGGCGACCAGCGCATCACAGCGACGGACGAACTCGGCAGCGCCGGTCTGATCGACGACCGACAACGGGCCGCCCAAGTAGGCCGGAAATGCCCAGCCGAGCACCGCGCCCAGGTCGGTGTCGCTCGCATCGGTGGCCACGCCTTCGGCCCAGCAACGCGTCGCCTCAATCACCTGCGCGTACAGCAGCCGCTGCTGCACCGCCGACGATGCCGGCTGCGTCGCGGCCGTCGCCGCCGAGCGCAATGCGGTTTGCAGATGGCGCGGCGCGCCTTCGGGATACGCATAGAAGCCGGCGCCGCTCTTGCGGCCGAGTTGTCCGGCGCCGACCTTGGCGTCGAGCAGCGCGTTGGCGCGTGCATGGCGATCGACCGCAGCCGGGCCGCTTTCGCGCGCCGCGAGGAAATGCGCGACGTGATGCGCCACATCAATGCCGACTTTATCAGCCAGCGCCAGCGGACCGACCGGCATCCCCAGCGCCACAGCGGCATTTTCGATCAACACCGGATCGACGCCGTCGGCCAGCAAGTGCAAGCCTTCGCGCAGATAGGCATCGACGCAGCGCGTCGTGTAGAAGCCCGGCCCATCGTTGACGATGATCGGTGTCTTGCGGATCTGGCGTACGTAATCGAGTGCGCGCGCCAGCGTCTCATCGGACGTATCACGGCCGCGGATCACTTCAACCAGCGCCATCTTCGATACCGGCGAGAAGAAGTGCAGGCCGATGAAGCGATCGCGGCGCGCGCTTGCGGCAGCCAGTTCGCCGATCGGCAAGGCCGAGGTGTTGCTGGCGAGAATCGCGCGATCGCCGAGCACCGCTTCGCAAGCCGCGGTGACCTTGGCCTTGATGCCGGCGTCTTCGACCACGGCTTCGATCACCAGATCGCAGCCGGCCAGATCAGCGTAGTGCTCGACGGCGCGCACGCGCGCCAGCGCCGCATCACGACGATCGGCCGTCAGCCGCTGACGCGCCACCGCGGCGTCCAGCGCGCGCTGCACCGACTCGTAGCCGCGCTGCGCGCTGGCCTTATCGCGGTCGATCAACACCACCTCGATGCCAGCCAGTGCCGACACTTCGGCGATGCCCGCGCCCATGAAGCCAGCGCCGACGATACCCAGGCGCTGCACCTTCGACGGCGCGAACCCGATCGGCCGGCGCACCAGCTTGTCGGCCGACTGCCGGGCGAAGAACAGCGTGCGGATCAAGTTGTGCGCGACCGGGTCGCGCACCAGCGTCGTGAACAGCTTCTGCTCCAGCCGCAGACCCTTGTCGATCGGCAACCGCGCGCCTTCGTAGACGCAGCGCAGGATCGCCAGCGGCGCTGGCATATGGTCGCGATGCGCGGCGTGCAGGCTCGCATTGGCCGCGACCAGTGCCTGCGTCGGCGCCAGTGCATAGGCATCACCGCCCGGCAGACGAAAGCCTTTCTGGTCCCAGGGCGCCACCGCGTTGACGCGACCGTCGCGCAGCGCGGCCTTGGCCGCATCGATCAGGCTGGCAGCCGGCACGACCTCGTGGATCAAACCAAGCTTGTGCGCCTCGGCCGCGCTCAGCGCCGTGCCTTGCGTCAGCAGCGGAATGCTGGCGGCGATGCCGACAATGCGCACCACGCGCTGCGTGCCGCCGGCACCGGGCAGCAAGCCGAGCTTGACCTCGGGCAGGCCGAACTGCGCGCCGGGTGCATCGGATGCGATCCGGTAATGGCAGCCGAGCATCAGCTCCAGTCCGGCGCCGAGCGCGGTGCCGCTGGCAGCGGCGACCACCGGCTTGCCGCCGGTTTCGATATGGCGGAACAGATTGCCGAAGGCGCTGATGCGATCGAGCGTCTGCGCTGGCGTCGAGCCCGGCTCGTTGAATGCTGCCATCTGCGCCAGATCGGCGCCGGCCAGAAAGCTGCTCTTGCCGCTGCAGATGATGATGCCGGTCACGGCCGCATCGGCCAGCAGCGCGTCGAATGCCGTGCGCAACTGGCGATCGAGTTCCGGCGTGAACACGTTCATCGACCGGTCGTGCTGGTCGATCGTCAGCAGGCCGATACCGTCTTCGATCCGCGTCGTGACGTGCGGCGCCGATGCCGCCGTTGGGATGGAGGTGCTCGACATCAGATTCTCTCGATGATGGTGGCGACGCCCATGCCGGCGCCGATGCACAGCGTGGCCAGCGCCGTCGATTTGCCGCTGCGCTCCAGCTCGTCGAGCGCCGTGCCGAGGATGATCGCGCCGGTTGCGCCCAGCGGGTGGCCCATCGCGATCGCGCCGCCGTTGACGTTGATCCGCGCCGGATCGATGCCGAGCACCTCAGCAAAGCGCATCGGCACCGCGGCGAAGGCTTCGTTGACCTCGAACAGGTCGATGTCGTGCACGCTCATGCCGGCTTTCTTCAGCGCCTTCTCGGCCGCATAAGCCGGGCCGGTCAGCATGATCGTCGGCTCCGAGCCGATCTCGGCGAACGCGCGGATGCGCGCTCGCGGCCGCAGACCCGCTGCCACGCCGGCCGCCTTGCTGCCGATCAGCATCGCGCAAGCGCCGTCGACAATGCCGGACGAATTGCCGGCGTGATGCACGTGGATCACGCGTTCGACGTCGGGATAACGCGCAATCGCCAGTGCATCGAAGCCGGCCTTGACGCCGAGTTCGGCGAACGAGGCCTTGAGCTTGGACAGATCGGCGCGCGTGCAGCCGGCGCGCACGGTCTCGTCACGCTCCAGCAGGATCTCGCCGAGCAGATCGCGCACCGGCACCACCGAGCGGTTAAAGCGGCCATCGGCCCAGGCGTGCGCAGCGCGGCGATGACTTTCAACAGCCAGATCGTCGAGCTGTTCGCGGCGATAGCCGTACTTGCTGGCCATCAAGTCGGCGCTGATGCCCTGCGGAATGAAGTTGGCCGTGTATGCCAGCGCGGGGTCGGTGCTCCAGGCGCCGCCGTCGCTGAGGATCGGCACGCGCGACATCGATTCGCAGCCGCCGGCCACGACGAAATCCGCGCCGCCGGCTGCGACCTTGCCGGCCGCCATGTTGACCGACTCCAGGCCCGAACCGCAGAAGCGGTTGATCTGCACGCCAGCAGTTTTTTCCGAGTAGCCGGCAGCGATCGCCGCCAGACGCGGCAGACACTGGCCTTGCTCGCCGACCGGCGCGACGACGCCGAAGATCACGTCATCGACCAGGCTCGTATCGAGCTGGTGACGATCGCGCAGTGCCGACAGCACGGTGGCGCCCAAGTGGATCGAAGTAACCTCGTGCAGCGCACCGTCCGGCTTGCCGCGACCCCGCGGCGTTCGCACATGGTCGTAAATCAACGCGTCCGTCATACCGCTCTCCGGATGAAAGTTCAGGCGACGACCGCCCCGGCTGCACCACCGCCGAGGCCGTCCGAAAAAAGGGGGAGCCGCTCAGCGGCTGGGCAGAAACTTGTCGGCGTGGATACGCGATGCCGGCACACCTTGGCGCAGCAAGACACGCTCGACCGCTTCGACCATCGGCAGGCTGCCGCAAACAAAGGCCGATACCGCGCGATAGTCGACGCCGAGTGCGTCATCGAGCGCGGCCGTGACCAAGCCGCGCAGGCCGCTCCAGTTGGAGTCCGCTGGCTCGTGCGACAGGATGCGCAGCACGCGCAGACGCGTCGGATAAAGACGCTGCAGCGCTTCGAGGTAGGAATCGGCGAACGCGTCCTGCTGCGAGCGCAAGCCGAGCACGATCGTGAACGTGGTGGCCTGGTGTCGCGCCAGGCGGTCCGATGCGATCGACAACACCGGCGCCAGGCCCGTACCACCGGCGACGCACAAGCCGTCGCGCGGCTCGTCGTCGATGCCCATCATGCCGAACGGACCTTCGACCCAGATGCGGGTGCCGGTGCGGTCTTCGGCAAACAGCCATTCGGAAAACTCACCGCCCGGCAGACGCTTGATCATCAGCCCGATCTCGCGGGCCCCTTCGCCGGACGGGTCCGGCGGCGCGTCGCAGATCGAGTACGAGCGGCGCACGAACGAGCCGCTGGCGGCGATCGTCACGTATTGCCCGGCGTTGAACATCAGTGGCGATTCCAGCTGCAGACGCAGATCGATCACCTCGCCCGGCAGGCGCCGCCAACGCACGACCCGCGAGGCCACCATCGACACCGGCAGGATCGCCTGCGTGCCGAGCTGCACGTCGATCAGCAGATCGGTGCGCACCTTGGCCTGACAGGCCAGGATGTAGCCGTCCTTGAGTTCCTCGTTGGTCAGCGGCGACAGCGCGAAATCGACCATCGGGCTGATGCGGCCTTGCAGCAGCCGCGTCTTGCAGCGACCGCAGACGCCGACGCGGCAGTTGTGCGGATAGTCGATGCCCTGGCCGATGGCCGACAGCAGCAGCAAATCATTGCGGGCGACGTCGAACTGCTCGTCGCTGCCATTCAGACGGATGCGGCAAGTTGACGTGCGGCCGCCGTCGGCGGCAGGCGCCGCTGGGTTATCGGTAATCACGGATCGAGTCCTGGACGGCGCTGGCGGTCAGCGCGCCATCGCCATCGGCGGCAGCGTGAAGCGCGACGACTGGTCGATGCGCTCGTCGACCCAGCCGGCACGCAGGTTCTCAGCCCGCGCCAACTCGCGCTCCTGCTGCGTGGCGTAGTGCTCGTCCCAGTGCTTCAGCAGCGGCCGAATCATCATGAACCACAGCGGCGGCACGAAGGCCAGCAGCACGCACATCAGGAACTGCGGCTGCTTGGGACCGGTCGGGTCCGGAATCAGCCCGTAGAACGGCTTGTAGCTGTCTTCGTGATGGCCGGCGTGATTGGTGATCTCCAGCGCCAGGATGCGCACGAACGGCGTCAGGTGATTCCAGGTGTGGCGCTTCTCAAAGCGACCCGGCGTGCCGGTGACCAGACCGTAGTGCTGGCAGTAGTTGAACACTTCCAGGAACAGGCGCGGCCCGAGCAGGCAGACGCCGATCGCCAGCAGCGCGCCATAGGCACCGCCGCAAGCGAGCAGGATCGCGGTGAAGCCGACCAGCATCGCCGCGCGCTGCACCCAGCCGTTGCGCGGATCCCACCAGGCGCGACCGCGCTTGGTCCACATGGTCTTTTCCAGGTGATAGGACTCGACGATCTGCTTGCGGAACGTGCGGAACAGATGCCCGTACAAGGTATCGCCGCGGCGGGCGTAGTCAGGGTCGTAAGGCGTGGCCACTGCCATGTGGTGCGTCACCACGTGGGTGATCTCGCGCCACGGATCGAAGATCAGCACCTGGCCGATGCGGCCGTACCAGCGCAAGCCGGTGTTCTCGCGGTGAAACATCTCATGCAGCGCCGGCGCCGTGACGACGAACTGCACGAACATCATCGTGACGAATGCACCGACGGCGCTGCTGGTGGTGACGAAGTGGTCCTGACCGACCAGATACGCGTACTGGCAGATCAGCGCAAAGCCCAGCGCCATGTTGAACGCAACGACCGCGTCGTAGAGCCAGGGATAGCGTTGGTCGCGGATCGAATGATCCGGCTTGAGGAAAGCATCGAGCCCGAGCACGCCGAGCAGCACACCCAGACCCAGCCAGACATAAACGCCACCGATCCACAGGCCTGCCGTGGTCGCGGCCAGAATGACGGTGGAAACGGTGTACTTCAGGTAATCCAACATCGGTCGTCCTCCGGTGATTGCGGCGATCTGAGTCGCCATCTCGCCACCGTAGTGTCGACAAGCGCGGTGTCGGGGGTCCCAACCGTTAGTTTGGTCGGGGTCGTGGCCGCGCCGTCGAACCTCGATACACGCCAAGCCAAGCGGCTGCGACCGCGAACCGCAGCAGCCAAGCGCGCGCTATCGCACCAGCAGGTTCAAGGCCCGGGCCCGCGCCAACGCGGCGCCGCGGCTGGACACACCGAGCTTGGTGTACAGGTTGTACAGATGCCATTTGACGGTCGCCACCGACAGCGACAGCCGATCGGCCAACTGCTGGTTGGACAAGCCGGCCTCGACCAGCATCAGCAGCTCCAGCTCGCGCGCAGTGGGCGTCTCGGCCAGCGTGTGGACGCTGCTGTCGGCGTCCAGCTCGACGTCGTCGCGATGCTGACCCAGCGGCAAGCCTCGGCAGATTTCGGCGAAGAAGCGCCGCTCTTCTTCGACGGCAAATCCCCAGTCCTTCGACTTGGTCTCGTTGACCAGTGCGGCCACCAGTTCGGCGCGGTCGCGGAACGGCCGGATATAGCGGCGCTTGGCCGCCAAGCTGACCGCCCGCGCCAGATGCCGTGCCGCCGGCGCCGGATTGTGCGAACACAGCGTGATCGCCGCTTCGTCCAGCGCCAGCTCGACCAGACGACCGCTGCGATTGACCGCCTTGGCGTTGCGCGTCTCGTCGGCAATCAGCGCGGTCGCGGCCTTGAGCCGACCACCGGCGATGTCGAGTTCGATCAGCACCGCGGCGGCCATGGCCCGCATGCCGTGGAACTGCTCGAACTCGGCACTGGCCAGCTGCTCGATGCCGCGCTCGGGCACCAAACCGATCTGCGCGGCTTCCATCAGCGCTTCGTCGTAGCGGCCCAGCCTCAGCAAGCGGCGCACGATGAAGCAGCTCAGCCCCAGCGCCGCTCGCGGCGGATACGCCGCAGCGATTTCGCGGTAGCGGTTCAGCGTCGGCAGGTCGTCGCCGCTCCAGAGCTTGATCGCCGCATCCAGGCCCAGCAGCGCCGTCTCGACGATGCCGTGCGATTCGATGCGGCGCATGCCGAGCATCAACAGCTCGCGAGCCTCGTCGTCGCGGCCCGATTCGATCGCCGACTTGGACGCGACGATCGCCAGCGTGCCGCTGATGCCCGCGTTGTCGCCGAGCTGTGCGCGGCTCTTGGCCAGCGCACCGATCAAGTCCTGATGGACTTGGGAGTAGTCGTCGTCGTAGATCGCCACGGATGCGCTGGCGATCGCAACCCAGGATTCGCCGTAGACGCTCTGCGCCTGGGCGATGTGCGACTGCGCCAGCCTCAGCAAGCTGCGCGCTTCGGTCAGCTGGTGACGGCTGACCAACTGGAAGCACGACCCGGCCGCGACCGTGGCGACATCGAAGGGATCGTCGTCGGGTCGCGGCGGCAGCCAGCGCATCGCCAGGCGCAGCGCATCCTCATGACGGTCGGTGTAGGTATCGATCGTGAAGCTGATGACATCGATGCGACGCTGCACGTGCTCGGCTTCGTCGACGCGTCCCTGGCTTGCCGCTTCGCTGCGCAGTCGCTGCGATACCAACTCCATCTGACGCCGCGCAAACTCGTAGCGACGGTGGAACACCAGCGCCCAGACGTACCAGTAATCGACTTCCCAGCCGCCACGCACACCCATCCGGTGCAGACGCTCGACCCATTCGATGTACTGGTTGAGATCGCCACGATCGCGGACGAACATCGCAGCGACACGTTCCAGAATGGCGGCCGCCAGATCGCCGCGCTCGGCCATCAGCGCGTAGTCGATCGCGTCCTGCCAACGTCCGGCGTGCTCGCACCATTCGGCCGCGCGGCACAGCACCTCGTAGCGCCGCGCCGCCGGCACCTGCCGCTCGGCTTCGTCGATCAGAAACTCGCGGAACAACGCATGCAGCCGATACCAGCTGCGGTTGCGGTCCAGCGGAATCACAAACAGATTGTCTTTCAGCAGCCGGCGCACGTGATCGGCGACACGGTCGTCGCCGGTGGCTTGTCGGCACAGATTGACGCCGAACACGCGCAGCGGCGCGATCTCCAGCAGAAACTGCCGCGATGCCGGGTCGAGCTGATGCAGGATCTGCCGATTCAGCAGATCGGCCAGATCCTCATCGGCGCCGGAGAACTGCTGCAAGGCTTGCAGCGGATCGACCGCGCTGGCCAACAGGATCTGCATCAGCCGCACCGCTGCAGGCCAGCCTTCGGTCTGATCGATGATCGCATTGAGGCCGACGGCACCGATGCGCTCGCTCAACTCGGTGCCGAGCAGCTGCGCGATCTCGCCGGCATTGAGGCTCAGGTCGTTGTAGCCGATGCTGCGCACACGCCCTTCGAGCCGTGCGCGGGCGCGGTCGAACGGAAGGTCGGTGGTGCTCGACAACACCAGATGCACCCAGGACGGCGTGCTGAACACCAGTGCATCGATCAACGCCGACAAGGTTTCGTCGACGCAGTAGTTCAGGTTGTCGATGAACAAAACGGCCGGGTCGTGCGCATGCGACAGCGACTCGATGACGGCCGCGATACGTTCGTCGACCGACCGGTCTCCCTGATGCAGCGCCTGACCTGGATCGACCGATTCGATTCCCGGAAGCAGCACACCCTCGAGCAGCGTCAGCAGGCGCTCGACCGTGGTGTCGCGGTCATCGAGCGCCAGCCACTGGCATTCGGCGCCGCTGCTGCGGTAATGGTCGAACAACCGCGACAGAAAAACCGTCTTGCCGTATCCGGTCGGTGCCGATACCGCCAGCAGCTTGGCCGGGGGCCGCAGCGCCGCGCCCAGTTCGTCGAGCATGCGCGTGCGCACCGGCGAAAAGGCGAAAAACGGCGGGCTATGGACCGTGGCGATCGACATGGGGCGCATAGCCTGCGCGGACCCGCCGCGGCTTGGCAAGCCGCGCAACGCCAGCGGGAGCCGCCGAGAGGTCGGCAATACCGAGCCGATCGTCGAGATGCGTAGCGGCATGGTCCTACCTGTCAAGAAAAATGGCCGGCCGGCTCGTCAGGAGCCGGCATCGAGTGAAGACGTCGCGCGGGAAGAAGGGAGAACCCGCGGACCGGCCAAGCGGAGTGATCAGAACTGGTAGCTCAGGCGCAGCGTGAATTCCTGGGCGAAGTCCAGACCGTCGATCAGGTTGTTGTTCTTCTTACCCCAGAGGTGCCCATTGGTGTAGTTGTAGAAACCTTCGACGGTGACGTCGCCGCCTGGATGCCAGCGCACGCCCGGCTGCACGAAGATGCCGCCGTCCGGGTCGAACAGCGTCGCGAACTCCAGCTCGTAGAGCTTGTTCGGCCAGGGCTGCAGGAAGCCGAGCACCAGGTAGTTGGCATTGCCCTTCTTGCCGGGTGCAGCGCGCTCCTTGGTGCCGCCGTAGCCTTCCAGCAAACGGCCGACCAAGTCGCTGCGGTTCTTCGTCAGCGCCTCGAACACGATGTAGGTGCCCGGGAACTCGTTGAAGAAGCGGTGCCATTTGTCGACCACCAGCGAGATCGTGTACTCGTCGGTCTGCTTGAAGTTCTTGCCGAGGTCGGTCGCGGTAAACGTGCGATTCGGGATGTACTGCGCTTCGAGGTTGAAGATCAGCTCGTTGAGGAAGTCGTTGTCGCTGGAATTGACGTAGCTGCCGCCAAGCATGATCACGTCTTCGCGGAAGTACTCGCGTGCGATGTGGCCGCGCAAGCTGCCGCCGGCACCGATGAAGAAGGTGTTGAGCTGGGCTGCGGCCTGCTCGTAGTTCTCGACCGGGGTGGCGTACAGATCCTGCGATCCATCGAAGTCGTTGATCGCCGCGTTCAAGCCGGTAACGCCGTTGAGACGCACGTGGCCGGCATACGTAAACCACTCGTCGGCGCTATAGACGCCGCCGGGTGAGGCTTCGAGCGGGCTATTGGCAATCGCCTCGCCGGTGTTGGCGTAACGACGGCACAGCGACGGATCGTAGTTGGCGCCGCAAGCCGCCGCCGGCAACTTGGCTGCATACGCGGTGTTGACCAGCGAAGCTAGACTGCCAGGGCCGCCCTGCAGCGGTTTTTCGACATTGCTATTGGTCCAGCGGAACACGCCGTCCGGATTGACGCGGTTGACGTACGCGGCCTGCCAGCCCCAGTCACCATAGTCGCCCTTCAAGCGCATGCCGCCGCTGAAGCGCGTGTCGTTCAAGCTCGGCTCGTACAGGTCGTGCACGGTGAACTGCACCGGAATCACGTTGTACGGCGTGCCGGGATTGCCGAACACCGAAGGCTGGAACTTGCCGACGTAGGCGTCAGCGAGGATCGAGTCGGTGACCTGGTAGGTCATGCGCGCTGACAGCATCGGCACGCGCTTGTCGGAGAACTCCTCGAGGCCGCGGTCGAGAATCAAGTGACGACGCAGGTCGATACCGTTGGGCACGTCGAATACGCGCAGGTAGATCGACTGACCCCAGGCGATGGTCTGGTTGCCGACGCGGACGTTCAAACCCCCATCGCGGTAGTTGAGCACCATCGCCGGGAAATAGGCCTGGTAGTTGCGACCGGTCCACTCCAGCGGATTGCCGCGCTTGCCACTCTCGGTGAAGTAGTCGAAGTAGTTGACCTTGCCGTGATACAGCCGCGGATCACCACCGTCGATGCCACCCTGCAGCCCGTCGAGGCTGTTGGCGTTGAAGTCGTCGTAGACGTCGGGCTGGTACAGCGCGCGCAGTCGGGCGACGAAGTCCCAGTGCTCGCCGAACTTGGCGCCCAGCTCGACTTCGCCACGCAGCACGACCCAGTTGAAGTCGTTGTCGGTGCTGTCGACGAAATCCGACCGCTTGACGTCGCTGCGATACGGCAGCGGGATGTCACCCCAGTTGATCAGCTGCCCACCCGGCAGCAGACCCGGCGGCAGGAAGGCCTGCCGCGTCGCGGTCTGGTTCTGCAGGAAGTTGCCGCCCTGGTTGTTCGGGTTTTCGATACCGACCGTACTGACCGCCGTTTCCTGACGGACGAAGCCGCCGATGTCCCAGCTGAAGTCGTCGCCGAAGCTGCCGGCCTGCGCGCTCGGTGCGGCCAATGCGGCCGTCGCCAGTGTCGTTGCCAGGCCTGCACGACGCAGTGCCCCCCTACCCCCATTGTTCATGCGGATCTCCTCTCCAGTATCTTGCTATACCCGTGCTACGCGACGCTGGCGTGCAGCGTCGCGGCGTGGGCGTTATGGAATGCTCAGAATCGTTCCGGCCTGGCCTGCGACCAGCACCTGCGGACTGCCTTCGGGCTGCACGGCCGCCGAGTACCAGGCGGTGGCGATGTCGCCACCGGTGACCGGCGTCCAGGTCTGGCCGTCGTCATGGCTGCGACGCATCTCGCGCATGCCGGTGACCAGCACGTTGCGGTCACGCGTCTCCACGCTCAGCAACAAGCCGGTGCTGCCGCTGGCGATCGGTGCCCACTGCTCGCCGCCATCGGTGGTCTTCAGCATCAAGCCGGACTGGCCGACCGCGAAGCCGACACCGTCGCGGCGGATCTGCATCGCGAACAGCGACGGGTCCAAGCGGCCCTCATTGACGGCGCCCTGATGCACCACGCGCCAGCCGAGTGCATCGCGGGCACGCAGCACCATCGACACTTCGCCGGCAATCGTCACCAGACCGTCGTCATCCACCTGCACCGCAAACACGTGCGGACGAAAGCCATCGCCGAGCGTTGCCGATTCGGACGCGAACAAGCCATGCCAATCGGGCGTGGCTTCCTGCCAGCTCGCACCGTGGTCAGTGGAGCGCAGCACGGTGCCGAACGAACCGACGGCCACGGCAAGGCCCGAGGGATTCAGGTCGACGCTGAGCAAGCGCTCGGTCGTCGGCGTCTTGACCACGGTCCAGGGACCGTTGTCGGTGCGCGTCAGCACCAAGCCCATCTGGCCGACGGCGATGCTGTGCGCACCGCGGGTGGCCACGCCGAGCAGACTCAGCGGTGACGGCGACGGCTGCGGCGCCCAGGTCTTGCCCGCATCGCTGCTGACAACAATCTGGCCGCCGGCACCGACGGCGATGCCGTTGCGACCATCAAAATCAACATCAAACAGAGCTTGATGCGGGATGCCGCGCAGCAGCGTGGTCGGCTGCGTTGCGGTCGATGCCGGTGCGTTGGCATTGGCATACGCATTGGCGACCAGCACCGCAGCGGCGACCGCCGACAGCGGCAGCACCGAGCGCATCAAGCGAGGAATTCGAATCATCATTTTCACGGCCTTATGAACAGTCCCGCTATCCATCCTGCAAAGCCGGATACAGCGCCGCGCGAACACGGCGCTGTATCCGGTCAATCAGCCTGGGATCAAACCTGGCCGAGACGCTGCAGCGCCTGCTGCGTGAAGAACTTGTTGTACATCTGCTCGTGGTCGCCGTTGAAGATGCTCTTGTAACCACCGAAGCACTGCTCGGCATGCGCGGCGCGGCTCATGCGCTTGTTCTGGCAGTCGTAGCTCATCACATAGATCCACGAGTACGCCGGCGTGGTGCCGTCGGCACCGACGACCTTCTTGCTGCCGTTGACGTACTGGCCAAAGCCCGTTTCGAAGCTGACCCAGGGCTTGTCCTGACGGTCGAAGCGGATGTTGCCGGAGTACAGCGAGTTGCGAACGTCGACATAGGCCAGACGACGGCCCACGGGCGCACGCGGATAGCCGACCGGCTTGGATTCGAGAATCGCCACTTCCGGCGCCAGTTCGTACTCGGTGTCGTAGAACGTGATGCCCTTGGGTCCGCCATGCACCGGCTTTTCCCAGTTCGGACGATCGCCGCTCCACGTGGTGTTGTAGGCGCCGAGCATCGGCTTGCGCTCGATGATCTTGTACTCACCCCAGGTCAGCATCGGATCGCCGGCCGCCCACGGATCGGTGAGGAACCAGGTCACGCCCGGAATCAGCGGCTCGAAGCGCTGGTTGGTCGGGAACTGACGCACGCGCTTGAACTGCGGCAGGTAGCCGTACAGCTCGGGGAACTTGCGCTGGTCGTAGTACCAGGTGCTCAGGAACGAGCTGCCGGCGACGTCGGCCGTGGACGTGAAGTACACGGTCTGGAAGCGCAGCAGGTCCTTCATGTCGCGGAAAATCTTGCCGTCCATGCGCGCCTGCGTCTGCAACTCGGCCCAGACCAGGTCGTAGTTATAGGCGACGTTGCCGTCCGGGTTGATATCGGTTTCCTTGATCGCGTACTGGTTGTAGTCGCCGCGACCCCAGCTCATCGCCATGTTGGCTTGCAGTTCCAGGCCGTTCTTCGGGTCTGGGAACGGCAGGCCGCCAACCCAAGGCTTGTTGTCGTGGGTGACGACGTTGCCGTCAGCGTTGAACTTGGCCGTGGTACCCGACGCGTTGTTGCGCTGCATCGCCTCGTAGAACTGACCCGGGAACAGATTGGTCGGCGTACGCTCGGTGGCCTTGATCTTGATCTTGCGGCCCATGTCCTTTATCTGGCCGTAGACGATCGGATCGAGCAGGTCCTTCACGTGCTCGACGTTGGCGGCGGTGATGTAGTCGCCGGTCTTGACCTTGCCCTTGGTGATGGCCTCAATCGACATCAACTCGTCGGGATACGCCTTGCTGATGTCCTTGCCGGCGGCAATGACTTCGTGCAGCGGCATCAGCACGCCGGCACCGGCACCGACGGCAATCTTCTTCATCAACTCACGGCGGCCGTAGTTGAAATCGTACTTGCGGATATGCATTGGTTCTCCTCGCAATAAGCAGCAACTGTTCGACTAGCGCCCGCTGTGTGGCCGTAGGGCGAATCCGGCTTAGTCCATTACCCGCGCTCGCGGTGACTCCAGGTCCTACTTGATCGCGGCCAGATGCAGATCTGATGCTGGCGCGACATCTGGTTTTGCTTTCTGGTACTGGGACAGATCGACGCTCTCGCCGACGATCAGGTCTTCGCGGCCTGCAAAGCTCGGCTTGACCAGCCAGACCAGCAGCGGCAGCACGACCAGCGACAGCACCATGTTGATCAACATGATCGCGACCAGCAGCAGGCCCATATCGGCCATGAACTTCAGATCCGACAGGAAGTACCAGGGCAGGATGCCGAGCAGCATGATCGTGGCGGTGAACATGATCGCCTTGCCTGTCGTGGTCAGCGCTGCATCGATCGCCAGGTCCCAACGCTTGCCGCGCGACGTGTATTCCTCGCAGATCCGCGACAGCATGTAGATGCCGTAGTCGATACCGACGCCGACGCCCATCACCGCAACGATGACCGCGTTGATGTCCAAGCCGATGCCGAGCAAGTCCATCGCCGCCATCAACAGGAAGTTCGACAGGTTGACCGGGATCAGCAGAATCACGGCGGCCACGATCGACCGGTACGCGTAGGCCGATATCACCAGAATCGCAACGTTGACCAAGCCCAGGATCAGCCAGTGATAGCGGGTGACCACGTTGTTCATCGCCTGCTGCAGCGCGATAAAGCCGCTGGCCATGCGCACCGTGAACTTCTCGTGGTCGACGCCGACCGCATCGACGGCGCGCTGCGCGCTGGCCAGTGCAGCGTCGACTGTCTCCTGCTTGTTGTCGCGGTACCACAGCGAGATCGTCGAGTTCTGGAACTCGAAGTCGGAGATGTGCCCGAAGTTCACCGGGTTGGTGCCAAACGTGACGGCGGTACCCGCCGCCCGCACCGATGACACGGTCGGGTCCAGCGGCAGAAACTTCGGATTGCCGCCGGAGAACAGGCGGTTGCCTTCCATCGCGTAGTCGGTGAACGACAGCGTCGCACGCGGCGGCAGCACCGGATCGGCTTCGACCATGGCCTGGATCTGTGCCGACACGGCGGCAACTTCCGGCGTGCGCGCGATGCGATCGTTCGGGTCGCGCTGCTTGGCTTCGAGAATGATCTCCAGCGTGTTCATACCCGGGAAGTGGCCGTTGATCGCCCGCACCGCAGTGTTGTATTCGCTGTCTTCCCACAGCAGGTTACTGCCCTCGACCGGGTTGCCGATCTTGATCTGCATCGCCTGCCACACCGACCAGATCGACAGCACGACGACGATCGCCGTGGTGATCCGCGCCATCGGGCCGTGGGTAATCCGTGCGGTTCTCTGCAGCACGCGCTTCTGGAACAGATGGATGCCCGATTCCTTGGCCTCGCCGCCGGCGATCTGTTCGAGATTGCGCGGCGCTGGCAGGTACGACAGCAAGATCGAAATCAGGAACACGCCGGTGGGGATGATCCACAGCGCCCAGGCGCCGCAGAACAGTGCGTGGTTGTACATCGTCTCGATCGGTGCGATCGCGATGAACACGATGCCGAACACGTCGGTCATGATGCCGAGGATCGACGGCGCCATCATCACGCCCATCGTGATTTCGGCAGCTTTGCGGCGATCACCGACGTGACCGAGGATTTCGTAATAGCGCTCGGTGTACTGGATGCAGTGCGAGAACGTGCGTGCGACCAGTAGCAGCGGCACGATCATCAGCAGCGGCTCGATCGGCCGCGCCAACCAGCCGATGAAGCCAAACCCCCAGACCGCGGCCACCGCTGCGCAGACGATCGGCGTGACGACGCCGGCGATGTTGCGCATGTACAGCACCAGCGCCAAGGTCAGCAGACCGAGCGTGACGCCGAAGATCTTGTAGGTCTGCTTCTGCAGCTGGTAGACCCAGCCGGTCAGCACCGGCTGACCGGCAAGATAGATTTCGTGCTGGTCGTCGGCGGCGGCTTTGATCAGTGTCTGCGCGTAGTCGAAGGCTTCGCCGTACTCGACAGAGTCCAGGAACGTGGCGTTGATCAGCGTCGCGGACTCGTCACCGGACACATAGAACGTCCGCGCGTTCGGCGACTGCTCGATGCGGCGCTTGAAGTCGCTGACTTCTTCGGCGGTGGACGGCACGTGATCGTCCATCAGCGGCCGCATGTCGATGCCGAACGGGGTGGCTTCCGCGAAGCGCAGCTTTTCGGTGGCGATCGAGATGATCTGGTCGTGGTCGACGCCCGGCGCCAGGTCGATGTCGCGGGTCAGCTTCCAGACCTTGCCGAGCGTTTCGGCGTTGTAGATCGAGCCTTCCTTGCGCTTGACCATGATCGACATGGTCAACGGATTGCCGAAGTTCGGGTGGTCGTTGTAGACCTGAACGAACGGATCGTCGAGCGGCAGCAGATCCTTGAAGATCGTGCGAATCTCGACGCGCGGGAAGCCGGCAGCAAACGCCAGCGTCACCAGCACGAAGGCGATGGCCACTGCACCGCGCCGGTCCATGATCCATTTGGCCAGCCGGAATCGTAGCGGCTGAATCTGATTCGTCTCGTCCACACACACCTCGTATTAGCTGCATCGATGAGGAGTGGAAGTGGCATGGCTCGGGGCAGTCACGCCCCGAAGCCGCAGGCTGCTGGCCTGCGCGCTCGGCTTCTCCTCCTGCTCTATGGCGTCGGGTTTCTCGTTGGGCCCGATGTCCTCTCATGCATTGACACCGGTCAAGGTGCCGCAACCTGAGGTCTGCAGTGTCGTCGAATCGGTTTGGGGCAACCCAACCTTTGGTATAGGCGGGGTTGGCCGACAGCCAACGACGATGCCGCCCACGCCGCCGCAACGGACGGCGACCGATAACGAGGAGAGGGATTGATGACTTCGACGATCAGCGCGCGCGCCGCCATCGTGCGCAGCAGCGGCGCCAAAATGAGCTTGGAATCGATTGATGTTGCACCGCCGCGTGCGGATGAGGTGCGCGTGCGAATGGTCGGCGTCGGCATCTGCCATACCGACATCGTCTGCCGCGACGGCTTCCCGGTGCCGATGCCGATCGTGCTGGGGCACGAAGGCTCCGGCATCGTCGAGTCGGTCGGGTCGTCGGTACGGTCCGTCAAGCCCGGCGATGCGGTTGTGCTGTCGTTCAATGCTTGCGGGCATTGCCACTGCGAACATGAAGCACCGGCCTACTGTCACCAGTTTATGCCGCTGAACTTCGGTGGCGCGCGTGCTGACGGCAGTTCACCGCTGAGCCAGAACGGCAGCGTCGTTCACGGCAATTTCTTCGGCCAGTCGTCGTTTTCCAGCTATGCGATCGTCCGCGAATCGAACGTGGTCAAGGTTGATGCGTCCCTGCCCTTGCCGCTGCTGGGCCCGCTCGGCTGCGGTATCCAGACCGGCGCTGGTGCCGCGCTCAATTCGCTCGGCATCGGCCCTGGGCTGTCGCTGGCGATCTTCGGTGGCGGCGCTGTCGGGCTGTCGGCACTGCTGGCCGCCAAGGCCGTCGATGCCGCGCAAGTGATCGTCGTCGAGCCGCTGGCGGCGCGGCGCGAGCTGGCGCTGTCGCTGGGCGCCGACGCGGTGATCGACCCGCGCGCACCCGACCGTGATGCACTGACGCAACTGCGTGAAATCAGCGGCGGTGGTGTCCACCGCGCGCTCGACACCACGGGCATCCCGGCGGTGATTGCCACGGCGGCCGACGCCCTGCTGCCCAATGGCATGCTCGGCTTGGTCGGCGTATCGCCGATGGAGGCGACGCTGCCGGTGAACATCATGAGCATGATCATGCGCGGCATCGGCATCAAGGCGATTCTCGAAGGCGACAGCCAGCCGCAGCAGTTCATCCCGCGTCTGCTGGCGCTGTATCAGCAAGGCCGCTTTCCGTTCGACAAGCTGATCAGCACGTTCCCGTTCGACCAGATCGACGCCGCGTTCCACGCCACCGAAAGCGGCGCGGCGATCAAGCCGGTGCTGTTGTTCTAAACCTTGTATCGCGCGGCGCCGAACTAAAGCACGGCCTCCATGCGGCGGCCGACACCTAGAGTCGCCCATCAAGGATTCGGACAAAAACACAATGGAGAAGACGATGACCGCTGCTCGACGCCGCGCTGATGCGCTATTCAACGACCTGCTACTGCCGGACGAAACGCGGCGCATCCGCCGCGAAGTTCGGCAGTTTGCCGATGATGTGCTGCGTCCGGCCGCGCATGCGTTGAACACCACACCGGAGACACGCAACGGCTTTCCGCGCGCGATCTTCAATGCGATGGGCGCTGCGGGCTTGTACAAGATTCCGTTCCCGGCCGATGTTGGCGGCCTGGGGCTGGAGTTTCCGACGCTGGCGACGGTGACGGTGCTCGAAGAGCTGGCCTACTACTCGCGCGGCCTGGCATCGGCCTTGTACGACGGACAAGCGATTCTGGTCGGGCAAACGCTGAACCGCGCCGGGGGTGATCTGCGGATGCGCTACTTGCCAGCGCTGGTGCGCGGCGAGTTCGTCGGCAGCTTCGCCACCAGCGAACCCGAGGCCAGCACGGACTTGTCGGCCGGCAACATGCGGACCGTTGCCGAGAAGGTCGACGGCGGCTATCGCGTCACCGGCACCAAGCGCTGGATCACCAATTCGGTGGCCGCCGACTACATCTGCGTGCTGTGCCGCAGCGGCGAACGGCAGACGTTCCTGTTCGCCGATATGAAGGCGCCCGGCATCCGCGTCAGCGATCCGGACCGCAAGATGGGCAATCACGCGCAGCTGACCGCCGACGTGCACTTCGATGGTGTGTTCGTGCCCGACGATCATGTGATCGGCACCGCCAACAGCGGTCTGCGCTCGGCACTCAGTGCGCTGATGCTGGGCCGCATGGGCATCGGTGCGATCGGCGTGGCGATGGCGCAAGCGGCATTCGACTATTCGTCGGACTACATCAGCCGGCGCAAGGTATTCGGCCAGCCGGTGGCCAGCTTCCAGCATTGGCAGTTCCGCTTTGCCGACTACGCGATGCGGCTGGAAATGTGCCGCAGCCTGTATCAGAAAGCGGCGATGGTCTACGACAAGACCGGCAACGCCGAAGCCGAAGCGGCCATGGCCAAGGTTGCGGGATCGGAGCTGGCCGTGGACCTGTCACGCGACGCGATCCAGGCCTGCGGCGCCTACGGCTTCGTGCAGACGCTGAGCGGTCCGGGCCTGGAATTCCCGCTGGAATCGATCTACCGCGACGCCAAGATCGGCGAAATCTACGAAGGCGCCAACGAGGTGCAGCGCTGGGTCGTCGCCCGTCAGGTGTTCGGTCGCGAGATCACCGGCTGATGCCGGCGATCGCGCCGGCGCTCAGAAGCGCCGGCCGATCGCCAAGCCGATGAAGCGCTGCTGTGCGGTGCCGTCGGCTTCGCCGCCACCGAGTGCCGGCGGAATCGAATTGCGACCGTCGACGGCGCCACTGAGTGCGGCGCCCAGCATCGCGGTGTAGTCCCAGCCGCTGTTCGCGCTGCGCCAGGTCAGGCCGGCCGTGACGTGATCGCGCATCACCAGCGGCGCCATCATGCCGAGGAAAGTTTCGGACGGCGGCAGCAGCTGCGTGGCGCGGCTGTAGCCGGCGCGCAGCGTCCATTGCGGCGATGCGGTCCACACGGCGCCGAACTTGAGCACGGTCTGGTCGCGCCAGCCGAAGCCCGGTCCGTTCGGGCTACCCAAGGCCTCACCTTGAGCAAGGCGCTCGGCGCGATGGCCGGTGGCCTTCTGGTCGGAGTACTCGGCGCGCTGGGCTTCGAAGGCGAGTGCCAGCACCGGCACCGGCGTCCACATCAGCCCGGCGTTGTACGTCGTCGGCATGTCCAGATCGCCGTCGGGCAGCAAGCCGCGATAGTCGTCGAAGCGACTGAAGTTGGTGCGCGACCGCCACGATAGGCCCAGCGTCAGCGTGTCGGCCAACTGGCCGCGATAGCCCAGTTGTGCGCCGTAGCCGAACGCGCCTTCGCGACCCTGGTTGCTGACCTGCTGCGGTGCCACCGACAGCGCGCCGAGAAACTCGATGCCGACGACGCTGATCGACTGGTACGCGAGGTTGATGCCGACGCCGATCGTGTGTCGCGGCGTCAGTGCATAGGCCAGCGCCGACGACAGGATCGACTGGCCGAGCTTGACGCCGCCGCGTGGCGAGCCACCGAAGCGCTGATACGGGTTGTCGGGGTAGTCGGTGCCCAGGCCCGCAGCAAACAGCGTGGCGCCATAGCCGATGCGGTCGCCGTAGCGCGCCACGAAGCCGCCTTGCGGAATGATGAAGACTTCCTGGCCGTCCGACCGATAGCGGGCATCGTCACCGGCCGCATTACCGCGCAGCGTGGAGCGGATCGACACCTTGTAGATGTCGGTGCCGAGGTCCCAGCGCGGCGCCACCGCCAGCGCCACCGCCGGATTGGCCGCCAGTGCGCCGCTGTCTTCAGCGAGCACGACGCCGACACCGCCGGCGCCCTCAGAGGTCTGGCCGTAGCCGTGGGAAAAAACGCTGTTGGTGGCCTGTGCGATGACCGGCATCGACAACAGCAGTACAGCGGCAAAGCGAGATACATCAGGCAGATTCATTCCATTCCCTGGTCGGCGCGAATTGGCGTCACGCTGATAGGTCAGCGTCGCTCTTGTGCACGGCACGGTCGCAGCATGACGCCCATCGCGCCATACCCCCTCACCTAAAGTTTGGGGAGCGCGACGGGGCTTGCCGCCACATTGCAGGGGCTGCACCCCACAATAACGAGGAGACCATCGATGAACATGCCCGTGCCGACACCGGCCGAGGTCCGGCTGCCGCCCGCTCTGAACTTCATCGACGGCCAGTGGGTCGACGACAGCGCGGCGGCCCGCATCGAGGTCCGCGATCCGGCCACGGCGCAGGTCATCGGCGAGATTCCCTGCAGCACGCCAGCGGCGGTGGACCAAGCCGTCCAAGCCGCGCGGCGCGCGTTCGACAACCCGACCTGGCGCGACCTGTCGCCGCTGGCGCGCGAACGCTTGATCCACCGGTTCGCCGACCGCCTCGAAGCCGACGCCGAGAACATCGCGCGCATCGAAAGCCTCGACAACGGCAAGCCGCTGATGTTTTCCAGCATGCTCGACGTGCCGTACTCGGTGTCGTGGCTGCGCTACTTCGCCGGCTGGCCGAGCAAGCTGCACGGCAAGTCGATTACGCCAGCGATCCAGGGCAGCCAGCATCTGGCCTACACCTTGCGCGAGCCGGTCGGCGTGGTCGGCTTGATCGTGCCGTGGAACTTCCCGCTGGTGCTGGCCGTGTGGAAGCTCGCACCGGCGCTGGCCGCCGGCTGCACGATCGTGCTCAAGCCTGCGGAGCAAACGCCGTTCTCGGCGTTGCGCTTGGCGCAGCTCGCCGACGAAGCCGGCATCCCCAAGGGCGTGTTCAACGTTGTGCTCGGCGACGGTGCGACCACCGGCCAGGCGATCGTCGATCACCCCGGCATCCAGAAGATTTCGTTCACCGGCTCGACGCCAGTGGGCAAGCGCATCCTCGGCAGCGTCGCGCGTGACTTGAAGCGCGTGACTTTGGAACTGGGCGGCAAGTCGCCGACCGTGATCCTGCCCGACGCTGACCTGGCGACCGCGATCCCGGGCGCTGCGCAAGCGGTGTTCGTCAACAGCGGTCAAATCTGCTTTGCCGGCACGCGGCTGTTTGCGCCGCGCAAAGTGTTCGACCAAGTGCTCGACGGCATTGCCGGCGTCGGCGCGAGCTTCAAGATCGGCCCCGGCCTCGAGTCCGACACGATGCTCGGACCGGTGATCAGCGAACGCCAGGCCGAGTCGGTGATGAGCAAGATGCAAGCGGGCATCAAGGCCGGCGCCGGCGTGCACAGCGGCGGCAAGCGGCTGTCGCGCGACGGCTACTTCATCGAGCCGACGATCCTGGTCACCGAAGATGCACAGAACCCGGCATATCGCGAAGAACTGTTCGGCCCAGTGCTGACCGCAACACCGTACGACGATCTTGATCAGTTGGCCGCGATGGCCAACGACAGCGACTACGGCCTCGGCGCCCACATCTACACACGGGACCTGTCGGCCGCGCACCAACTGGCGCGCAAGATCCAGGCGGGCACGATCTGGGTCAACACCCAACTGGCGCCCGATCCGGCGATCCCGTTCGGCGGCTTCAAACAGTCGGGCTGGGGTCGCGAGAACGGCGAGGACGTGTTTGCGCACTACCTCGAAAACAAGTCGGTGATCGTCAACATCGGCAACTGATCCGCGGAGAACACGATGCGACTGACGCAAGCCCTGCGCCGCGCGGTACAACAGCGCCCGGCCGCCATCGCCAGCCACTGCAACGGACGCAGCACGCGCTTCGATACGCTGCTCGATCGCGTGCAGCGCCTCGCTGGCGGTCTGCGTGACCTCGGCATCCAGGCCGGCGAGCCGGTGGCGATGCTGGCACTCAACAGCGACCGCTATCTGGAGTTCTATCTCGCGGTGCCCTGGCTCGGCGCGCGCTGCGTGCCGCTGAACTTTCGCTGGAGCGTTGAGGAAGTCATCTATGCGCTGCGCGACTCACAGGCCACGGCGATCGTGCTCGACGACAGCTTTGCTGCGCACGCCGACGCACTACGCGCCGCCTGCCCGACGCTGAAGGCCTTGCTGTTCAGCGGCGACGGGGAATGCCCGGCCGGCATGGTCGGCTGGGATGCGCTGATCGAACGCAGTGCGCCGATCGACGAGGCCAACGGCGGCGACGACGAGCTGTACGGCGTGTTCTACACCGGTGGCACGACCGGTGCGCCCAAGGGCGTGCTGCTGACGCATCGCAACCTGACGATGTCGGCGCTCGGCTTGATGGCCGAGGGTCCGTTCGCCGAGAACTGCATCGGCCTGCACGCGGCGCCGATGTTTCACCTGGCCGACATGATGATGACCTGCTGCCTGCTGCTGCGCGGCGGCACGCACGTGATGCTGTCGGCGTTCAAGCCCGATGTGCTGCTCGACATCGTGCAGCGCCATGCGATCACCGAGCTGCTGCTGGTGCCGGCGATGATGCAGGCCGTCGTCGACCACCCGGATTTCTCGCGCTACCAGACCCACAGCGTTCGCAATCTGCTTTACGGCGCCTCGCCGGCGTCCGAAGCGCTGATCGACCGCGCGACGGCTGCGTTTGCGAACACCGCGTTCTATCAGGTCTACGGCATGACCGAACTGGCGGCCACCGCGACAACACTGCCGCCGTCGGAACATCGCGCGGCCACTCGCACGCCCGGTCGCCTGCGCTCGGCAGGCCGCAGCTTCAGCCATGTATTGATTCGCGTCGTCGATGGCCAGGGTCAGGATCTGCCGCATGGCCGCGTCGGCGAGATCATCGTGCGCGGACCCAACGTGATGCGCGGTTATCTGAACCAGCCCAAGGCCAGCGATGACGCACTGGCCGGCGGCTGGATGCACACCGGCGACATGGGTTACCTCGACGAGCAAGGCTATCTGTACATCGTCGATCGGCTGAAGGACATGATCATCTCCGGCGGCGAGAACGTGTACTGCGCCGAAGTCGAGAACGCGCTGGCGCGTCACCCGGCTATCGCCGCGTGCGCAGTGATCGGCGTACCGAGCGCCGAATGGGGCGAGACAGTGCACGCGGTGATTGTGCTCAAGCCGGGCGCCGAGCTGGATCTGGCCTCGCTGCAGCAGCACTGCCGCGAGCTGATCGCTGGCTACAAATGCCCGCGCAGCTTTGAAGTCCGCCCGGCCTTGCCGATATCAGCGGCCGGCAAAGTGTTGAAGACCGAGTTGCGCAAGCCGCATTGGGAGGGACGCACGCGCGCGATCAACTGATCACCGCGACACGTCCACAAAAACTAGAACGACAAGAGGAGCTAACCATGAGCAAAGCCAAAGCCGTATCCAACGGTGTATTCAACGGTGTACTGGCCGCGACGCTGACCGGCGCAAGCGGGCTGGCACTGGCGCAGGAATCGTACGAAGCACCAGCCGAGCATCGCGCGATCATGCAGATGGGACGGCCGTTCTACGTCTCGCCGATGGTCAACTACACGTTCGCCGACAAGGCGCGCAATGTTGACGATGCGGTGGGCGGCACACTGGCGATCGGCACGCGGCTGTTCGAGTTCATGGCGATCGAAGCGCAGGCCGGCTACGCCCAGCATGACAACCAGCGCACCGACGGCACGGCCGACATCCTCAGCTATGGCGCGAACCTGCTGTTCTTCCCGCTGAAGACGACGCTGGCCAACTTCTACTTCTCGCTCGGCGTGCAGTACCTCGACGTCAGCGATCAGAACGTCGGCGAGAACACCGGCGGCTTCAACGGCACCACGGCCACGCGCGTCGACTACGAAGGCGTCAGCTTCGAGCCGGGCCTGGGTTTGATGCAGCCGTTTTCGCTGTTCGGCTTACCGGCCGCTGCACGCTTGCAAGCGGTCTACCGGATCGACGGCCACGAAGACCTCGACCAGACCTACGGCACCGAGTTTCGCGAAGACGTGGTGCTGAGCGCCGGCCTTGCGGTGTCCTTGTTTGCGCCCGCTGCCGCCGCGCCCGAACCGGCGCCGGTCGCCGAAGCGCCGGCCGAAGTGGTGCCGGTACCCGATAGCGACGGTGACGGCGTGCCCGATGACATGGACCGCTGCCCCGATACGCCGGCCGGCACGGCCGTCGACAGCAGCGGCTGCCCGCTGCCGGCAGCAGAACCGGCGAAGGCTTGCGACGCACCCAAGGCCGGCGAAGCGATGGACATCAGCGGCTGCGCCAGCGGCGATGTGATCGTGCTGCACGGCGTGACCTTCGAATTCGACCAAGCACGCTTGACGCCCAATGCCCGCGTGATTCTCGACGGCGTCGCCGATGCATTGAAGGCCGCGCCGCAGATTCGCGTCGAAGTCGGCGGCCACACCGACAGCCGCGGCTCGGACAGCTACAACCTGCGCTTGTCGCAGGCGCGCGCCGAAGCGGTCGTGCAATATCTGGTCGGCAAGGAGATTGATGCAGCGCGACTCAGCAGCGCGGGCTATGGCGAGAGCAAGCCGGTGTCGGACAACGCCACCGACGAAGGCCGCGAGCTGAACCGCCGTGTCGAGCTGAAGGTTCAGGGCTAATCGCGAGCCCCATGCCATGACGCCGATCCGCTACACACGCGACTATTCGCGCCGCAAGTTCTTGTCAGACGCCGCGCGCGGCCTGCTCGCCACCGGCGTGCTGATGCCGCTGTCCAAAGCCATCGCCGACAAGGGCGATGTCAGCGCTGCGTATCCAGACGAGCTGCTGTCGATCGAAGCGTATACGCGCGGCCGGCTCAAGGCGGGCGATGTGATCGACGCCAGCAACGTCGAGGTGGTCAAGGATCTGCTGGAGCCGGTGCGCTACCAGCAGATCCTCAAGCAAGGCCGTCGGCTGAAGCTGCGGGCGACGACCACCGACGTGATGCGGCTGTCGCCGTGGGAATATATCGAAGCCACGCTGAAAAACGCGGGCAAGGCGGGCTTCGATGCCAAGGGCAATGTCGTCAACATGGCCGACGGCAAACCGTGGATCGGTGGCAATCCGTTTCCCAACCCAACGAACGGCATCGAGTTGTTTGCCGCACAAACGCTGAGCTGGGGGCGTCACGACGCCTCGTTCTACGCATTCAAGGAATACGACGTCGCACCGAGCGGACTGGTGGAGTTTCAGTACGACGGCGGCTGGGCCGAAATGTCGCCCGTGGCACGGGTGGTCATGGAGCCGCGCCCGTACTGGCCCGATCACGTCAACAAGCTGCGCTTTCAGTCGGTGTTCTTCTTGTCGCCGCAGAGCTTCCGCGGCACCTCGTTCCTCAATGTGTGGGACTACGACCACAGTACGTTCCCGCTGCTGTACGGCTACGTGCCGGAGTTCCGCCGCATCCGCCAGTTTCCAACCGACCAGCGCTTCGAGCCGCTGGTGCCCGGCTCGGCGCTGTATCTGTCCGATGCCTGGGCCGCAGGCGACCCGCTGCATACCTGGGGTAACTACCGGATCGTCGGGCGTGGGCCGTTTCTGGCCGGCGTATCGGGCAATTGGAATCCGGACAAGCCGAACTGGCAGCGCGGCACGCACGGCGGACCGAAGGGCCACAACTTCTGGGATACCGAAGTCGAGCTGATACCCGAGGCGATCATCGTCGAAGCCGAGCCGCAGAAGTTTCCGCGTGCGCCGGTGTCACGCAAACGCGTCTGGTTCGATGCACGCAATCAGGTCGTCGTCGGCATGGTCACTTATGACCGCAAAGGGCAGCCGTATCGCTCGTTCGACGGCGCCTACACGCTGTACGAAGCCGGAGACAAGACGGTCAAGGACGGCGCGCATCCGTACTGGAGCTGGGCACACGTGACCGCGTCGGATATCCAGACCGGCCGCATCACGCGACTCGAACAAGTGCAGGCACTCGAAGCCCGCTACAAGAGCGGCGCCAACGATCCGGAGATCTACAACAAGTATCTGACGCAAGGCGCGCTGATGAAGCTGGGCGCGGTGTAGCGCGACAAGGCCGCTGCATCCTTGCAGCGGCCAAGCATCGCGAAGATCAACACCGTATGCGCGAGCGACCGTGCAACGTCATGCGCACGCACTCGCGGATGCGAGTAACGCGCTAAGGCCGCGCCGTCACTGCCGCATCGGCAACGAAGCGCTGCGCCAGCCGGCGCACTTCGTCGGCATAGATCACCGGGTCGAGCACGACGCCGTTGCGGGTGACGCTGGTCGTGCTGGTGCTGTGACCGGCCAGGGCCATTGCGCCGGCCAGCATGTTGACGGCCGTCAGCCCTGCCTTTTCGCCCTTGCTTTGCACATCCACGATGCTCTGCACCGCGTTGGCATCGGCCAGCAACGGGTCGCTGCTGCTGAGCCGTGCCACCAGGCGTGCGTCGTTAGCACCCTGGCAGAAGCCGGAGCTGCAGTCGATCCGATACTCCGGGACCATCGTCATGAAGCCCGTGACGCTCAACTGCAGCTTCGCCTCCACTTTGGCGACGTCGTTGCCCGACAGCCGACCGAGAAAGCCCTTGGCGCTGTTCGAGCGCGGCTCGACAAAGTCGACCAGCAGATTCAGATGCGCGCCGCTGGCACCCAGCGCCTTCATCAACCGGGCTTCTCGAAACATCGGACCATCGGTGCTCATTGCCTTGAATGAGCCCAGCATCGAATCGGCCTTGCCCATGTAGTACGGGTCGATCACCTGCTGTCCGGCCGGTGCAAACAGCCGATAGGAAGAGGCACCGCGCTCCAATGCATAGGGCGTCGGCTTGCCCGACTGATGCAGTGCAGTGAACTCGGCGGCCGCCGCCATCTCGTCATCGCCGACCATCTGGTAGCCGGCCGATGCCAGCGTGGCGCTGGCGTCGCGACAGATCGCATCGGCCAGTTGCTGGAACGCGGCATCGTCGATGCCCTGCAGGCTGTAGTAGACCGACACTTTGGCGTCGATGCGCTGGCTGCTGTCGCCGAAGCCGCGCTGTGTCGAGGCGTCGGCCGTGGTCTGCACGCCGAACAATACGTTGCAGCTGGTCAGCGCCAGGCGGCCGACATCCTTGATGGCCTTGAGTTGCTCGCCCTTGATTTGCTGCGTGGCCTCGGACTTCGGCGGCAGCTCCGCCGTGACGGTCGTGGTTTGCGCAAAGCTGCCGGCACTGAGCAGCAGGCCCGCCGCTGCCAGGGATGCGCTGCCGATCGGCATGATCCGTTTCATCGTTCAAAACTCCGTTGTGATCGTGGTGATGAGCGGGCGACCGTTATGGGCGCCGGCATGTGGTGCTGGGGCCGCTGCCGCCGGTTTCCTTGTAGATCAGCCGTTGCGTCTGACGCTGGCTGCCGGGCTCGAACTTCAGTTCGACGACGCGGCCCGGTGCGCTGATCGTCGCCACCGAATCGAGGTTGCTGCCGTAGCCAAAGCTCAGGTCGTCGATGATCGACAGCCCGCCGCTGCGCCGTCGGCGGCGATGGCGAAGTCGACCGAGCCCGATGGCAGACCGTTGCCGGCGCTGCTGGTCACGCAGTCGAGGCGCTCGGCGCGCTGCAGCGCGCTGCCGGCCAGCTGGGCGGCAAGCGTCGCATCGGCTGCGGTTCGCGCGGTATCGACCGTGCAGCTGAGCGGGCTGCCGTTTTCCAGATCGAGCGCGGCGTCCACCAGCGTGCCGTCATCGTTGAAGCGCAACTGCGCAGTGCGCGCATCGGTAGCGGCCGTGCCTTGCCGGATCAATCGCGAAGCCTTGATCGAGTGATCGGGCAGCACCGACGGCTGCGTTCCGGCAAACGCACCGATCTGCAGACTGCCGCGGCTCGATGGGCCGGCGACTTCGATGTCGTCGACGCGCATGCGGCCGTCGCGGTCGATGCTGAGCCGGCGCGGACTGGCCGGGCTGCTGGCCGGCTGACCGAATGCGCGACACGCAAGCGAGTAATCGCCGGCGATAGCCGCGCCGATCACGGCGCTGGGATTACGCAGGCCGGGGCCGGGCTCACCGTGGTCGGTGGGCTCGACCTCGTCTTGCTCGGCGGCAAAGCCACGGACGTCGCAGATCGATCCACGGTCTTCGGCCTCGTTGATGGTGAAACGGCCGATCGCGCCGCTGTAGGCGTTCGGTGCGATCGTCACGCCCTTGCCGTCCTGCACCGTCAGCTTGAACGTGGTGTCGCTGTAGGTCGGCGCATTCAGCAGAAACTCGCCGAAGTCGGACCCGGTCACTTCTTCGATCGGCAGCTTGAACGACCCGAGCTTGATCACGCCCTGCCGGCTGATCCGCAGCGTGGCGCTGCCGTCCGGCACGACGGCATAGGGATAGCCGCTGCGCTTGGTGCACGCCACGTCGTAGCGGCCGGCGTAGCGCGTCAGCGTGCGGCGCACGTCGTAGACCGGCGCAGCCGGCACCTTCACCGCCGCGCAGCTTGAGAACGTGGCCGTGGTGTCGGCGCCGCGCAGGATCGGCGAGCCGTTGGTGGCACTGCCTTTCAGGTAGCTGACGAACAGCGTCGTGTCGGCCTTCAGTTCCGGCGTGCGGAACAGCAGCGTCAGGCTGACGTCAGCCCTGAGCGGCGATTCGACGACGGTTGCCTGCCACAGCGGGCGCGTGTCCGGGCTGATGCGCTGGCCGTTGTAGACGGCCGTGCCGTCCTCGTTGACGTCGATGACGGTGGTCACGGCGGCACCGCCTTCGCTGTAGCGGCAGCTGAATTCGTACCGGCCGGCGAACGCACCGAGGGCATGGCGCATCGCGTAACCGCCCCCGTTCTGGCCTTGGCCCGGCAACTGCTCGAACGGAACGGCAACCGACGACGGCGGCGGGTCAGGCTGCGGGTCCGGCTGTGGATCGGGATCGGGCTGCGGATCGGGGGTCGGCGGCGGACCGTCCGGCGCGGCCAGATCGGTCGAGCGCACATCGAGCTGCCCGCGCGCGAC
>Ga0255089_1000178_pt1 | contig 29895 bp, 24 predicted proteins | sample Colum_Miss_RepC__2_FD_188468 | JGI IMG/M metagenome (GOLD analysis project Ga0255089, IMG submission 188468) | Freshwater microbial communities from Columbia River, Oregon, United States - Colum_Miss_RepC_8d | ecosystem: Environmental > Aquatic > Freshwater > River | place: USA: Oregon... | reverse complement strand
TGCCGGCGTCGGTCGGTGCAGGCTCGGTGGTCGACGCCGGCATCGGTGTCGGTGGCGGTGCAACCGGCCGTTGGGACGCCGGCGGTTTGCGCTTGGGCAGCACCAAGTCGCCGGTCTGGCCACAAGCGGTGATCTGAACGGCTGCGACCAGGCTCAAGCCGGCAATGATCGCGCGTCGGGACATCAAAATAGCGGCCATGGCGGTTACGTCGGAGGAAGTGCCCGCAGTTTAACGGCTGCAGCCGCTATACAGCGCTTGCCTGTCCCCCAGGGCGCTTCGACAATCGCCTCAACTTCGCCGGAGCACCTGATGACCAAGACCGAATCTGCCGACCGGGTGACGCTAGAGCCGGACGCACCGGCGACCGCCGCGATCATTTGGCTGCATGGGCTCGGCGCCGATGGACACGACTTCGTGCCGCTGGTGGCCTCGCTGCGCTTGCAGCCCGCTCAGGCGTGGCGGTTCGTATTCCCGCATGCCTCGGTCATGCCAGTGAGCCTCAACGGTGGCATGCCGATGCGCAGTTGGTTCGACATCCTGTCGCTGGACCGGCAAGGACGTCAGGACGTCGAGGGTATACGGCGTTCGCAGCAGCGCATTGCCAGCTTGATCGACGAGCAGATCGCCTCGGGCGTCCCAAGCCGGCGGATCATCATCGCCGGCTTCTCGCAAGGCGGCGCACTGGCTTTGCACACGGCGCTGCGCTATCCGTCGCCGTTGGCTGGCTTGCTGGCGCTGTCGACTTATTTGCCGATGGAGTCGACGCTGGACGCCGAGACGTCGACCGCGAACCGAGCGCTGCCGATCCTGATGCAGCATGGCCAATACGACTCGATTCTGCCGCTGCACTTGGGGATCTGGAGTCGTGACCGGCTGCGCGCGGCGGGCTACGGCGTCGGCTGGAACGACTATCCGATGCAACATGAAGTCTGCGACGACGAGGTGGACGCCATTCGCGAGTTTCTGCTGGCGCGGCTGCCGTGAGCCGCGTCAGCGCCCGATGCCGCTTGGCGCTGGCCGGCCTGCTGCTGGCCACGCTTGCGGCCTGCTCCGCGCTGCGCCCCGGCAGCGCGGCGATCGAACCGGAAGCCATCGTCGACGAAATCTGGCGCGACCCGGCGATATCCGAGTCCCGTTTGCGCAGCAGTCTGCCGACGCCCGAATTGCGCCATATCGCGGCGACGATGGAAGCGCGGCTGGCTTGGCTGCGGCCCTGGCTGGACCTGGGCGCGGTTGGATTGGATGCGGAAGGCTATCTGCTGCTGACCGACGCAGAGCGAATCCCACCGGATCAGCGGATCGAGGTCCGCGAATGGGTCGCCGAGGACAATGCCGACCGGGTCGCCCTGTATCGCGCCGCGGCGTCAGCGGACGCCAAGGGCCGCTCGGAAGCCGAGTTCAGGGCGCTGTTCAGTCAGGTCTGGCAGAGCCGCGCAGCGCCCGCTTGGCGCACGGATGCGCTGGCAGATCGCACTGCCGACCCGTTATGACGTGACAAAGCCTTAGCTTTGACGTTTGTCACGTCATTTTTATCACTCAGACGTCGAGATTGCCGGCCATCAGTGCGTGCTTTTCGATGAACTCACGCCGTGGTTCAACCTGTTCGCCCATCAGCGTCGTGAACATCTGGTCGGCGCCGATCGCATCTTCGACACGCACCTGAACCAACCGGCGCTGCGTCGGATCGAGCGTGGTTTCCCACAACTGGCCCGGGTTCATTTCGCCCAGACCTTTGTAGCGTTGCACGCCCAGGCCGCGGCGAGCTTCCGACAACAGCCAGGCGTAAGCGGCGTCGAAATTGCGGACGGCTGACGAGCGTTCGCCGCGACCGACCGTGGCACCGCTCAAATCCTGCGCGATCAGGCGGTCACGCAGGCTCGACATCCGCTGGTAGTCGGCGCTTTCAAAGAAGTCGGTACCCAGCAAGAAGCTGTATTCGAGCCCGTGCAGACGACGGCGCACCAGCACCGAGCGGCCCTCTTCGACGACGCGCGGCTCGACACGATGCTGGCCTTCGCGCACGTCGGCATTCAACGCCGCCTCGAACTGCGCCGACCAGGCCTCCATCGAGCTTGAGTCGAACGGCGCCGACGGCTGCATCCATAGGGTTTGCAGCACGTGGCGGTCATAGCGGCGTGCGAGGCGGTCCATCGTCAATTCGACGTCGCTGTAGTCGCGGACTGTCTGGCGCAGCCGATCCTCCGGCCAAGCGGAACCGTCGGCCAGCACCAAGCGCGCATCGCTGAGCGCCGTGCTCTGCAGCCAGCGCGCCATCTCGACGTCGTCTTTGACGTAGGTTTCGTGCTTGCCGGCCTTGAGCTTGTACAGCGGCGGCTGCGCGATATAGATGTAGCCACGCTCGATCAGCACGTACATGTGCCGGTAGAAGAACGTCAGCAGCAGCGTGCGGATGTGAGCGCCGTCGACGTCGGCGTCGGTCATGATGATGATGCGGTGATAGCGCAGCTTTTCAGGCTTGAGCTCGTCGCGGCCAATGCCGCAACCCAGCGCCGTGATCAGCGTGCCCACTTCGGCCGACGACAGCATCTTCTCGATGCGCGCCTTCTCGACGTTCAGAATCTTGCCCTTCAGCGGCAGGATCGCCTGGAAGTGACGATCGCGACCCTGCTTGGCCGAGCCGCCTGCGGAGTCACCCTCGACCAGAAACAGTTCCGACTTGGCGGGATCCTTCTCCTGGCAATCGGCGAGCTTGCCTGGCAATCCCGCAATATCGAGCACCGATTTACGGCGGTTGAGCTCCTTGGCCTTGCGCGCGGCTTCGCGAGCACGCGCCGCCTCGACGACTTTCTCGGCGATACCGCGAGCAGCTTTGGGCTGCTCCAGCAGGAAGTCGCGCAGCTTGTCGCCGACGACGGTCGAAACAACCGGCGTGACTTCCGACGAGACCAGCTTTTCCTTGGTCTGCGACGAGAACTTCGGATCGCGCACCTTGACCGACAGCACCGCGGTCAAGCCTTCGCGGGTGTCTTCGCCGGTCATCTGAATCTTTTCTTTCTTGATCAGACCCTGGGTTTCGAGGAAGTCGCCCAGCGTCCGCGTCAACGCATTGCGGAAGCCCGTCATATGCGTGCCGCCGTCGCGCTGCGGAATGTTGTTGGTGAAGCAGAACACGTTCTCGGTATACGAGTCGTTCCACTGCAGTGCCGCTTCGACGACGACGCCGTCCTGCTCCGCCTGCAGGTACAGCACCTGGTCGTGAATCGGCGCCTTGCTCTTGTTCAGGTACTCGACGAACGCACCGATACCGCCCTTGTACTCAAACACGTCTTCGCGCGCGGTCGCTTCTTCGCGCAGCACGATGCGGACGCCCGAGTTGAGGAACGACAGCTCGCGGAGTCGCTTGGCGAGAATGTCGTAGTGCAGTTCCAGCTTGGTGAAAACGGTGGCGCTTGGATAAAAGCGGCTCGCCCATCCGGTATTCCTGCTGGAAGTGCTTGCCCTGACGGTAGATGTCGAGCAACAGCTTTTCGGACAAGGCATTGACGACCGACACGCCGACGCCATGCAGGCCGCCTGACACCTTGTAACCGCTGCCGCCGAACTTTCCGCCGGCATGCAGGATCGTCATGATCACTTCGGCTGCGGACCGGCCCTCTTCCGGCATGATTTCGGTCGGAATACCGCGGCCGTTGTCGTGCACGCCGACGCTGCCGTCCCCGTGGAGAATCACCGAGACCTCGGTGCAGTAGCCGGCCAGCGCTTCATCGATCGCGTTGTCGACGACTTCGAACACCATGTGGTGCAAGCCGGTGCCGTCATCGGTATCGCCGATATACATGCCGGGCCGCTGGCGTACCGCCTCCAAACCCTTCAGCACACGGATACTGGTCGCGTCGTAAACCTGCTCGTTTTCTGGCGTTGTCATCAATCGGTACTCGTATCAAGGCGCAGCTGTCAGGCTGAGCTGGCCATGTTCCACGTGGAACATCCGCACATCCTGCTGCTTGAACGCCGTCGGTAACTCAAAAGCCGTTATGAAGATCTGGCCGGGGTATCGGAATAGAGCCCGCGCAAATCGTTCTTGAAAAGCCGCCGACAACTCGGCCCCGAAATCATCAATCAAGATCACCGGAGCCGGCCGACCGTGGGCGATCAGAATCGCACATTGTGCCAGCACCAGCGCCGCCACGAGCAGCTTCTGCTGCCCTCTCGATACACGTCCCTTGGCTCGCTGCCCCGCCAACGACAGCTTCAGTTCCGCGCGATGCGGACCCTGCGCCGTCGTCGCCAAACGCCGGTGCTGAGGCAGCTGTTGCTCCAGCACTTCGCGATAAGGCGTCTCAGCGTTCCAGCCCTGCATGAAGTCGATTCGGGCGCCCGCGATGTCGAGCAGTTCGGCGACCCAGTCCGCCGCTACCGAGCTCAACGCGGCGGCATGGGCTTTGCGCATCGCGGTCACAGCCTCAGCGGCGAGGCTCAGCTCTTCGTCCCATGCCGAGATCGCGCGATCGCTCGACCCCAATCTCAACGCCTGATTGCGCTGCTTCAAGCAACGCTGGTAACGCTGCCAGGTCGCGTAAAACGAAGGTTCCACGTGGAACACACCCCAGTCGAGGTAGCTCCGGCGGTAGCCAGGGCCCTCCTCAACCAATCGATGTCCGATCGGATCGATCAACTGCAACGGCAAGGTTCGCGGGAGCGCTGAAGCTCGAACCTTCTCGCCGTTCAGACGCTGTTCCTGCTCGCCATCCACCCAACCAATGCCCAGCCGATCATGCTGGGCCTCATGCTCGATATCGGCGTACAAGCTCCAGCCTGATCCACTCGGGCCCAGCAGCTCAGCCGCTTCAGAACTGCGAAAGCTGCGGGCCCTACCGAGCAAATACAGTCCTTCCAACAAGCTGGTCTTGCCCGCTGCATTGGCGCCGACGATCAGATTCAGCGACGGCGAAGGCTCCAGCTCGAACCTCGAATACAGGCGCAGGTTCTGCCCTCGCGCCTGACGGATGTGCATCCTCGATCAGAGCCGCATCGGCATGATGACGTACTTGCTCGACGCATCACCCGCTTCATGCAGCAGCCCGCTGGATTCCGCGTTCTTCAGTTCCAATGCCACTTCCTGAGCACCCATGACGCCCAGCGCGTCGAGCAGGTAGTTAACGTTGAAGCCGATCTCCATCGCTGCCCCGCTGTACGAGACTTCGATTTCTTCCTCGGCCTCTTCGTGCTCTGGGTTGTGCGTCTGGAGTTTGAGCACACCCTCGTCGAGCAACAGGCGAACGCCGCGGAACTTCTCGTTCGACAGAATCGCCGTCCGCGCCAATGCACGACGCAGGGTTTCGCGATCAGCGATAACCCGCTTGTCGCCGTTTTCCGGGATCACGCGCTCATAGTCAGGGAAGCGACCGTCGATCGTCTTCGTCGTCAACTTGACGCTGTCGATATCCACCATCGCCTGGCCCGGCGCGATCACCAACGACACTTCTTCGTCGGTGTTGTCGAGCAAACGGCTCAGTTCGATGATCGACTTGCGCGGCAAGATCGCCTGCATGGACTCGGTCACGCCGATGTCGCGAACCAACTCGCTGAACGCCAGACGGTGGCCGTCGGTCGCAACAGCGCGCAAGCGCTTGGGCGAGACATCGATCAGCAAGCCGTTGAGGTAGTAGCGAACATCCTGCTGCGCCATCGCGAACTGGGTCCGCTCCAGCAGCAACTTCAACTCGGCCCGCTTCAGCGTCACCGCTACGCCGCCTGCCGCCGCACCCATCGACGGGAACTCATCGGCTCGCAGCGACGACAGCGTGAACCGGCTCTTGCCGGACCGCACCGTGACCTTGTCGGCCGCCGCCTCCAGCGTCAGCTCAGCGCCTTCGGGCAAACCGCGGCAGATATCGAACAGCTTGCGGGCCGGTACGGTTGTCCGACCCGGTGCAAGGTTCTGGACGCGGGCCCGGCCGATCAATTCCATTTCAAGGTCGGTGCCGGTGACCGTCAGCACGTCGTCGGCAACATCCAGCAGGAAATTGCCGAGTACCGGCAACGTCTGGCGACGTTCGACGACACCGATGACGGACTGCAGCGCACTCAACAACTCGTTTCGGCCGACTTGGATCTTCATGTCATCACCTTTCTCGGTGTTCTTTATTCAAAATCAACAATAGTAGAGCGACGTTCCCGCTTGGGATAACTTCCTACAATCCTTTTAAATCCAGATACTTGAAAGACCTTGGCAGCACTCGTGGAGCTGTTTGACGAGCATCGCTCAAACTGTGGATAAGCGCTGCATCAATTTCGCTCCCAAAACCCCACAAGCTTATCCACAACTTGCCACCCCCACCGTTTCACAGCTTGTGCAGCCGGCCTAGAAGCTCAGCTGACGCAGCAGATTCTCGTAGTCTTCACGGACACGCTGGTCCTCTTCTCTGAGCTTGGCGATGGTGCGACAAGCATGCAGCACCGTCGTATGGTCCTTTTCAAACGCAGCACCGATCTCCGGCAAGCTGTGCTGCGTCAGTTCCCGGGCCAAGCTCATCGCGATCTGTCGCGGCCGAGCCAGGGAGCGGTTCCGCCGAGGCGAGCGCAGCTCTTTCATTTGAATGTTGTAGTACTTGCTGACGGTTCCCATGATGTTGTCGATGGTCACCAAGCGCTCGTAATGCGCCAGCATGTCGCGCAGCGAATGCCGGGCGAACTCGATGCTGATCGTCTCGCCTTGCAGGCGTACACCGGCCGCCAATCGCAGTAGCGAGCCTTCCAGTTCGCGGACGTTCGACCGGATGTGCTGGGCCACGAAGAACGCGACCTCGGTCGACAGGCTCAGATGGAACTGCTCGGCTTTGGCCAGCAGGATCGCGACCCGGGTTTCGAGGTCCGGTGGCTCGACCGATACGGTCAAACCCCAGCTGAAACGCGACTTGAGACGATCGTCGAGCCGGTCCAGCTCCTTCGGGAAGCGGTCGCAAGTCAGCACGATCTGCTTGCGCCCGTCCATCAAGGTGTTGAACGTGTGGAAGAACTCTTCTTGATTGACGGCCTTGCCGGCAAAGAAGTGAATATCATCGATCAGCAGCGCGTCGGCGGACCGATAGAAGCTCTTGAACTCTTCCGTGTTGTTGTGACGAAGCGCGGCGACGAACTGGTTGACCCATTGTTCGGCACCTACATAAACGACACGCGCCCTGGCCGAGCGTGCGAGCAGTGCATTGCCGATGGCATGCATTAAATGAGTCTTGCCCAGACCCGACGCTCCGTAGATCAGCAACGGGTTGTAGGCCACGCCCGGTGACTCGGCGACATGCTGGCAAGCGGCGCGAGCCTGGGAGTTCGACTTGCCTTGAATGAAGCTGTCGAACGTGTAACGTGGATCGAGCTTGCCGTTCTGCGTCCAGCGTTCCGGCTCGATCGGGCCGCTGGTCGGGGAGCTACCAGCGCCGCTCAAGCTGCGCGCCTCGGTCGCGGTGCTGACTTCGACGGGCAAATCAGCGCCGTCGCAGGCCAGCCAGGCGCGTTGGATCGACAGAACGAAATCCGCGCGAACCCGCTCCATCACCATGCGGTTCGGAGCGGTCACCAACAGCCGATCCGGTAGGCGCTTGACCGATAACGGCCGGATCCAGGTGCTGACGTCTTGGCCGCTGAGCTCGCCTTCCAGCCAGTCGACGCAGCGAGCCCATGTATCGAACTCTGGAATGCTCATCGGCCGCTGTGCTCGGTTGGAGAAAGAGGACGCAACATGGGGTAAAGCAGCGGTCTTCCTTAGAAAAGGGCTGCCCGCGAAAGCAGGCGCCGACGACGGCGCGCTCGAGCTCGGGGCTCGACACCAGGCAGCACGGGTAAGCCTCAGAGTCTAACCGCGGCACCCGTAGTTATCCACAGCGAGTGTCGCTGAGCGCCTCGATCGCCCAGCTTGTTCCCCGGCCCGTGTTGCCGCTACAATCCGCGCCCTTTTTTGCTGTTGATGATGACTCGCCATGAAACGCACCTTCCAGCCGCATTCGCTGCGCCGTAAGCGCACCCATGGTTTCCGCGCCCGCATGGCAACCGTCGGTGGCCGCAAGGTGCTGGCCCGCCGTCGTGCCAAGGGCCGCGCTCGCCTGACGCCGGTCTGAAGCCGGCAGCGCGCGGCCGGCTGAGCGCCTTTGCGCTTCACCCGTCGTGCGCGCCTGCTGAACCCCGCCGACTTCGAGCGGGTGTTCAAAAGCGGCCGGCGTGAAACCACGCCGCTGCTGACCGCCGTGGTCTGCGCCGGCAGCCTCGACCAGCCTCGGCTGGGCCTGGCCATCTCCCGCAAGCAAGCGGCACTGGCGGTCGACCGTAATCGCCTCAAGCGGCAAATCCGCGCCAGCTTCCGCGAAGCGCAAGCCCGATTACCGGCCTGCGACATTGTCGTGATGGCAAAACCCGCCGCTCGGAGTCGCCCACGGGCCGACTTCGACGCCGATCTGCAGAAGCTCTGGATCCGCATCGCCCAACGATGGTCCGCTTCCTCGTCATCCTGATTCGCTTCTATCAGCGCTGCATCAGCCGGTTCCTACCGCCGCGCTGTCGCTTTCATCCGACTTGCTCGCATTACACCGTCGAGGCCTTGCAACAGCACGGTCTTGCGCGAGGCGCTACGCTAGCGGCCCGCCGCATCGTGCGCTGTCATCCCTTGAACCCGGGCGGATACGATCCCGTGCCGCCACCCCGGTCGCGCTGACCGGGCAGACTGCTGTCGCTCTGAACTTAAGCCCCCATGGAAAACCGCCGTTTCATCTTGCTCGCCGTTCTTGGCGTGCTGATCTTTTTCATCTACCAGTCCTGGCAGACCGAGCACGGCCCCAAGCCGGTACTGACGCCGCCGGACACCGTGGCGGCCGAAGCAACGCAAGCGCGGATCGACGCTGACGTACCGACGATAGGCGGGCCCGCCGAAGCGGTACCCGGCAACACGCCGGTGATGGCACGCAATACGCGAATCGCGATCGTCACCGACCTGTTCGTCGGCGAAGTGTCGACCACCGGTGGTGATCTGCGCCGCCTCGAACTGATCGGCTACCCGTTGTCCAAGGACCAGCCCGACAAGAACGTGCCGCTGCTGAACGATCGCGACGGCCACTACTTCGTGCTGCAGAGCGGTGTCGCGGGCTCGGACAAGGCGCTGGGCAGCCATCTGGACGAATTCGTCGCCGCGCAGACCGAGTACCGCATGGCGGACGGCGCTGACACGCTCGACGTCCCGCTGACGCGCATCGATGCAGCGGGCAATCAGGTGACCAAGACCTACCGCTTCTATCGCGGTCGCTACGAAGTCGAGTTGATCCAGCAGGTGCGCAACGGTAGCGCCGAGCCGCTCACGGCCAGCCCTTATGTGCGCATGGTGCGCACGCCGGTTCCGATCGCTGAAGAGCCGCGCTTCGTCCACACGTTCACCGGCGTCGGTGTCTACGAGCGCAAGCCGAACTCGGACAAGTACCGCTTCCACAAACTGTCGTTCGACGACATCGATGATGGTGCATACGCCGTCGAGCAACAGGGTGGCTGGTTGGCGATGCTGCAGCATTACTTCGTCGCCGCGATCCTGCCGCCGCAGGACGAAGTTCATAAATTCGATGGCAAGGCGGCCACAGACCAGCGCTATGTCGCGCAGTACTTGGGCGCAACGGCGAGCATCGCGCCGGCCGGCGAGCAGACCTTCAGCACCAAACTGTACCTGGGCCCGAAGCTGCAGGATTCGATCGGCAAAGCCGCTGCCGGTCTCGAGCTGACGGTCGATTACGGCTTTCTGACGTCGATCTCGGAGCTGCTGTTTGTCGTCATGGAAAAGCTGCACAAGCTGACCGGCAACTGGGGCGTGGCGATCATCCTGCTGACGCTGATCGTCAAAACCGTGTTCTATCCGCTGGCCGCCGCGCAGTACCGCTCGACCGCCAAGATGCGCAAGTTCGCGCCGCGTATTGCGGAGATGAAGGAGCGCTATGCGGGCGATCGCGAGCGCATGTCCAAGGCGATGATGGACCTGTACAAGAAGGAAGGCTTCAACCCGCTCGCAGGTTGCTGGCCTCTGCTGGTGCAGATGCCGGTGTTCTTCGCGCTCTACTGGGTGTTCCTTGAAAGCGTCGAATTGCGCCAGGCGGACTTCGCGCTGTGGATCAACGACCTGACCTCGCCGGACCCGTTCTTCGTGCTGCCGGTGATCTATGGCGTCAGCATGTTTGCGATGCAGCGCATGTCGGGCCAAACGGCCACGATGGATCCGATGCAGCAGAAGATGATGAACGTGATGCCGATCGCGCTGACCGGCTTCTTCGCATTCTTCCCGGCCGGTCTGGTGCTGTACTGGTGCGTGTCCAACCTGATCAGCATTGCGCAGCAGGCCTACATCACGGCGAAGATCGAGCGTGACGAGAAGAACGGCAAGCCGCTGATCAAGGCACCCAAAGCCGGCAAGTAAGCACAGCGGATGGCGACGAACGATACCATCGCCGCCATCGCCACGGCGCCGGGTCGCGGCGCCATCGGACTGCTGCGGCTCAGCGGGCCGCAAGCGCAGACCATCGCAGCCGCGCTGTGTGGCACGCTGCCGGCGCCGCGCACCGCCGGTCTGCGTGCGTTTCGCGACGTGACCGGCGCGATTCTCGATCGCGGCTTGGTGCTGCATTTCGTCGCACCGCATTCGTACACCGGCGAAGATCTGGTCGAGCTGCAGGCGCATGGCGGCCCGGTGCTGCTCGACTGTCTGCTGCAGGCCGCTTGTGCGGCCGGCGCTCGTGTTGCTCGCCCTGGTGAGTTTTCGGAGCGTGCGTTCGTCAACGGCAAGCTCGATCTGGCCCAAGCCGAAGCCGTCGCTGACTTGATCGACGCCGCCAGCCGCGAAGCGGTCACCGCAGCGCAGCGTTCGCTTGATGGCGAGTTCTCGCGACAGCTGACGCAGCTGGCCGAAGCGCTGCTTGAAATCCGCGTCTGGGTCGAAGGCGCGCTGGATTTTTCCGACGAGGATGTCGACTGGCTCGCTGATGCGCGCCTGCACCAGCGCTTGCAGCAATGGCGTGGCGAGCTAGCGCTTCTGCAAGCGCAGACCTCTCAGGGCCGCCGCTTGCGTGATGGCATGACGATCGCGATCGCTGGCCAGCCGAACGTCGGCAAGAGCACGCTGCTGAACCGACTCGCCGGCGTTGAAGCGGCCATCGTCAGCGACCGCCCCGGCACCACGCGCGATCTGTTGCGCGAACACTTAATCATCGACGGCATGCCGTTGACGGTGATCGACACGGCCGGGTTGCGTGATACCGACGATGCCATCGAGCGCGAAGGCATACGGCGCGCCTGGGATGTGATGCACAAGGCCGAAGCGGTGCTGTATGTCAGCGACGACCGCGATGCTGACACGGCTGAAAATCGGCGCCTGCTGCAGCAACTGCCGTTGCAGATCCCGGTGCTGCACATTCGCAACAAGAGCGATCTCAGCGGTGCGCCCACGCAAGTGTCACGCACGCCACGCGGCATCGAGCTGAGGCTGAGTGCCGCTACCGGTGACGGCATCGAGCTGCTGCGCCAGCAGCTACGCGAACTCGCTGGCTGGAATCCGGCTGCCAGCGACAAGCAGACGATCTTCACTGCACGTACGCGCCACTTGGTGGCGCTGCAGGCAGCCGCCGCGCATGTCGACACCGCTTACCAAGGCCTGCTGCATCAAGCCCCGGCTGAAACCATTGCCGAAGAATTGCGGCTGGCGCATCAGCAGCTCGGTGAGATCACCGGCCAGGTCAGCAGCGATGATTTGCTCGGCAGCATTTTTTCGCGGTTCTGCATCGGCAAGTAAGCCGCCGCCCCGCGCGACACCTCAGCGTGCCGTGTCGACCGCGCTGCTCAGCAAGCGACCCATGCGCGAACGCTGCGGATGATTGCCGACCGGGATCGTTGCGACCTGTTCCTGGCGAGCGTAGTCGATCACCGCAATCTGGTCGGCGCCGGCAATCGAAACGAAGCAATAGCGGCCGTCGGTGCTCGTCGTCGACCAGTACGGCGTGGCGCCGGTCGGGAAGATCTTGTACTGCAGCGTCTGTCGATTGATCAGCGCAATGTAGTTGTCGACCGTGCCGGCGGCGCACAACTGCGTGCCATCGGGACTGATCGCCAGTCCATGGTGTGCGCTGTCGAGCGGGTACAGTGCCAGCGGCTTGTCGGGCACCGCGTTCGGTAGCGTGGCCACGCGCAGCACTTTGTCCTGCTCCAGGTCGTACTCGACCACGCCGTGGAAGAACGAAAGCTGGAAGTAGAACAGGCGCTCATCGGGCGCGATCGCCATGGGACGCACGGCCGAGCTGAAATTGGGATAACCCGCCTCGGCGAGCTTGGCGCCGATATCGACTTTCTTCAGCACCGTGCGCGTGCGCGCATCGACCACTTCGAACACGCGTTCGCCCTTGGTCGTGTCGAACAAGGGCACATCCAGCGGCGTGAACACGGTGTCGATGCTGGCGTGGAAGATGCGGCTGCCGTCCTTCGAATAATTGTTCTCATGCGGCTGATCGCCGGACGCAAAGCTGCCGACGACGGCGCCGGTCGCGGTGTCGAGCACCATGACTTTGCGCTCGGTCGATGCCGACACGGCCAGTTCCTTGCCGTCTGGCGACAGGGCCATGTGATCGGAGCGATAGCCGTCGACCGGCGTGCGCCAGACGATGTTGCGCGTGCTCAGGTCAAAGGCGACGACGTCGGAAAAACTCGGCCGCGACACGTACAGGAAACGCCCGTCAGCCGACGTGAAGCCGTCATCGACCAGCTGGTCGTTGCCTTCGCCGATCAACTGCCGCACGCCGAGATATTCGGCATAACGCACGGGGTTGGCGCGAATCTCGGCCACGCGCTGCTCGCGGTCCGGCACGATGTTCAAGCGCAGCAGTCGCTGGAAGCTTTGCGGGTCGATGAAGTCGGCCGTGCCTTCCCAGTTGTTGCTGACCACCAGCACGTCTCGCGCGGCGGTCGACACGGGCGCAGGTCCGCCAGAGCCGACATCCGGCGAGTTGGCGCCGCTGCTGCCGCTGCCGCAGCTGGCCAATGTCAGCGCCGTCAGTGCAGCCGTCAGGCCCAGCGAAACAGTGCGCAGCGTGTCAAAGCGATTGAGCCGGGTCATCGTATGTTGGCGGTCCGTGGCGGCGAAGGGTCGAGGCCCGGCGGCGTGGCGGACGACGTTGCGCACGCAACCAGTCGCGGCGGCGGTCGATGTCGTGGAGCACGCTGTCGTCAGTCGTGACGTAGCGCAGCGTCCAGCCGGGCTGGGCCAAGATGCGACGTGCACCTTGATTCCCGGTCAGCATCATAAGGGCCGGAAACAGCGAGCGCGCCAGTAAAACCGGATTACCCCGCCGCCCATCGCACACCGGCAGCACCGCGTCGTCGCCGCGTGTGAACGCGGCCAGTAGTGCGTCGATGACATCGTGGCGCACGCCGGGCATGTCGCCCAGACAGACCACCACGCCGTCGAGACCGGCCGGCAACGCAAGCAAGCCGGCTTGCAGCGAGCGGGCCATGCCCTGCCGATGATGGCGGTTGTAGCGGCATGGCCAGCGCCGTCCGCGACGTGGCTGCGCGACCGCTCGCACCGCGTGCTGCTGGTGGCCGGTGACAACGACGGTCGGCCCGACGGCCGACGCGGCCACCGCTTGCAGCACGCATTCGATCACGCGCGTGTTACCGAGCCCGGCCAACAGTTTGTTGCGGCGGGTGCGGCCGAAGCGGCGCGACCGTCCCGCGGCCAGCACGATGCAGCCGATGCGAACGCTCACGCGCGCGGTCGCGCCGCGATGACTTCGGCGAGAATCGCCAGCGCGATTTCCTGCGGCGTGCGCGCGCCGATGTCGAGCCCGGCCGGTGTGCGCAATCGCGACAGGTCTGCGTCACCAAAGCCGTCGGCGCGCAAGCGCTCAACGCGCAGCGCTGCCTTGCGACGACTGCCGAGCGCGCCGATGCAATACGCCGGCGAGCGCAACGCAGCGGCCAGTACCGCGTGATCGGTGTCGGCGTCGTGCGACAGCGTGTAGATCGCGCAACGCGTATCAATCGACAGCGCCGCTAGCGCCTCGTCGATGCGGCGGCGATCGTAGTGTTCCGTCGCCAACGGCAGGACGGCGTCGGCGACCGGCCCGCGCGGCCGCAGCAGCCGGATCTCGACGCTGAACGTTGGCGCCAACTGCATCAAGGCCAGCACGATCGGATCGCCGCCGACCAGGATCAATTGCAGCGGAGGACGCTGCAGTCGCTGATAGCGACCATCGCACCAGCCCTCGACCGCATTCGGCGCGGCGTCGGCAACGTCTATCCGCCCGGTCACCGGATCGCTGCTGATCGACAGCGTGCGTCGCTCGGTGCGCGCGCGGCGCAGTCGCCGCGCATAACCGTCGCCGTCGACGACGACGCGAACCAGAATCCGGATGCGGCCGCCGCAGGACAGCTGCACGTCCAGCACCGGGCTGCCGGCGCCGTAGTCGAGCAGCCTCGGGCGACCGTCGGCCAATGCGGCGCGCGCCTCGGTGGCCACGGCTGCTTCGACGCAGCCGCCGGACACGTAGCCGGCGATTTCGCCGTCGTCGGCGATCGCCATTTCCGAGCCGACCGGCCGTGGCGACGAGCCGACGACCTCGACCAGCGTGGCCAGTGCATAGCGGCGGCCCGCTGCCGCCCAACGCTCCAGCGTCGGCAGCAGGTCATCGACCAGCGCGTAGGTCGGCCATGCCGGCCAACCACCGGGCCAGGCGATCGCGCTCGCGTCGTCGGCTGCCATCGCCGTGTCAGGCGCGCGTGAACGTCTGCCCGGCCAGCGGCAGACGGCGTACGCGCTGCCCGGTCAGGCTTGCGATCGCATTGGCCACGGCGGGCGCCAGCGGGGGCACGCCCGGCTCGCCGACGCCGGTCGGCGCCTGCGTGCTGTTGACGATGTGCACGTCGACCTTGGGCATCTCGTCGATGCGCAGCACGCGGTAGTCGTGGAAGTTGCTCTGCGTGACCGTGCCCTTGGCGATGTCGATCTGGCCATACAGCGCAGCGGCCAGCGCAAAGCCGACGCCACCTTCCATCTGCGCGACGATCTGGTCCGGGTTGACCGACACGCCGCAGTCGACGGCGACAACGACGCGTTCGACGCGCACCGAGCCGTCCGGCTTCAAGCTGACTTCGGCGACTTGGGCAACGTAGGTATCGAACGAGTAATGCGAGGCAAAACCGCGCGCCTTGCCCGCCGGCATCGGTGTGCCCCAGCCGGCCTTGTCGGCCGCCATCCGGATCACGCCCGCCAAGCGCGGCTGGTCCTTTAGCAGTTTCAGGCGGAACGCGACCGGGTCCTGGCGAGCGGCGTGGGCGAGCTCGTCGAGCATCGTTTCCATCACGAACGCCGTGTGCGTATGGCCGACCGACCGCCACCATAACGGCGGCACCGCCTGGGTCGGTGAATGCAGCTCGGCGGTCATCGCCGGGATCTTGTATGGCGTTGGCCACACGCCTTCGGTGGAGCTGGAATCGTTGCCGTCCTTGATGCCCGCTGCCATCGGCGTGGCGGCCATGATCGACTGGCCGACGATGGCGTGTTGCCAACCCACGACGTCGCCTTGCGCGTCGAGCCCCGCTTTCACCGCGTGCACGTACAGCGGGCGGTACCAGCCGGCACGCATGTCGTCTTCGCGCGTGCGCTGCACGCGCACCGGCACCGGTCGGCCGATCGCCTTGGCGACGTTGACCGCTTCGACGACGAAGTCCGACGCGGCATTGGCGCGGCGCCCAAAGCTGCCGCCCGAGATCAGCGAATGCAGCTTGACCTTGTCCATCGGCAAGCCGGCGGCCTTGGCCGCCAGCGCGTGGTCGAATGCCGGGAACTGGTGCGCGCCCCAGGTTTCGAGCATGCCGTCGTGCAGCCAGGCGACGCAGTTCAGCGGCTCCATCGGTGCATGCGCCAAGTACGGGAATTCGTAGACCGCTTCGACGCGGCTCGCGGCCGAAGCCAGCGCCGCCGCCGTCTGCGGATCGCGCGTTACCGTGGCGCCGCCGGCGCCTGCCGCCCGCTGGCGATAGTCCTGATACAGCGCGGCGGTGTTCAGGCCGCTGGCGCCGCCGTCCCACTGCACTTTCAACGCGCGTCGGCCCTGGATCGCCGGCCACATGCCGGTCGCGACCACGGCCACGCCTTCGGCCACCTGCACCACGTCGGTCACGCCCTTGATCGCCTTGGCGGCGCGGGCGTCGAACGAGATCAGCTTGGCGCCGAACGCCGGTGGCCGTTCGATGACGGCGGTCAGCAAGCCCGGCAGTTTCACGTCGATCGTGTACGTCGCCTTGCCGGTGCACTTGGCCAGCGAATCGACGCGCCGCGTCTGCTGCTTGCCGATCAGCTTGAACTGCGACGGGTCCTTCAACGTCACGCTCTGCGGCACCGGCTGTTGCGAAGCCGCCACGGCCAGCTCGCCGAACGTGGCGCGATGCGCGCCGCTGCTGAGCACGCCGTTGCTGACACCGATGCTGGAAGCCGGCACTTTCCAGCGCTGCGCCGCGGCTGAAACCAGCATCGAGCGCGCGGTCGCGCCGGCTTGGCGCATCTGCTCGAAGCTGTTGGCGATTGCGGTCGAACCGCCAGTGCCCTGACTGCCGAACGCAAGGTTCTTGTACAGCGCCGCATTGGCGGGCGCGTATTCGATGTTGACGGCGGCGAGCTCGGCGTCCAGTTCTTCGGCCAGGATCGTCGCAAGGCCGGTGGTGGCGCCCTGGCCCATCTCGTGGTGCTTGATCACCAGCGTCACGACGTTGTCGGGCGCGATGCGGACGAATGCATTGGGCGCAAACGCCCCCGGTGCCACCTCACCGACGTCCGCGGCCGCGGCCTTCTTGTTCGCGGCCAGCTGCAGGCCGAACACCAGGCCGACCGCGGCCGTGTTCTTCAGAAAGTCGCGGCGGCTCAGGCCGGCCGTTGCGGTGTCGTCGGCTGCGAAGATCGCAGCGGCCGTTGCAGGATCGATCATGCGCATGGCGTTCTCCGGTCAGGCCGACAGCTGCGCTGCGGCGGCGTGAATCGCTGCGCGAATCCGCACATAGGTCGCGCAGCGGCAGATGTTGCCGCCCATCGCTTGATCGATGTCCTCGTCGCTCGGCTTGGGCTTGGATTCGAGCAGCGCCACGGCGCTCATGATCTGCCCGCTCTGGCAGTAGCCGCACTGCACGACGTCGAGATCGACCCAAGCCTTCTGCACCGCTTGCGCGGTCTTGGACTGCAAGCCTTCGATCGTCGTGATCTGCTTGCCGGCGACCACCGACACCGGCAGCGAACACGAGCGCATCGGCATGCCGTCCATGTGCACGGTGCAGGCGCCGCACTGCGCCATGCCGCAACCGAACTTGGTGCCGGTCAGGCCCAGGTCGTCGCGCAGCACCCATAACAGCGGGGTCGTGGGGTCGACATCGACCGACTGTGATTGGCCGTTGACCTTGAATTCCAGCATTGGCGTTCCTCTGCTTGCGATCGTGACGGCCGCGCGGCGTCAGCGATCTGTGGCTTTGCAGCATACTCAAACCGCGTTGCCGTCGAGCGACACCGGAGCGCGATCGACGCTGCCGTATCATGCCGCCATGACCGTACCCCGACCCACCGACCTGCGCCTGCGCCAGCAGTCCCGCGTGCTGGAGCTGCGCTACGGCGACGGCAGTGTCCACGCGCTGCCGTTCGAATACCTGCGGGTGTTCAGCCCCTCGGCCGAAGTCTGGGGCCACGGGCAGGCAGAGCCGAACTTGATCGGTGGCAAACGCAACGTCGGTGTCAGCGCCGCCGAGCCGGTCGGTCAGTATGCGATCCGGCTGCGCTTCGACGACGGCCACGCCAGCGGTTTGTATTCCTGGGCCGTGCTGCACGACCTGGCGACGAATCATGATGCGTACTGGTCGCACTATCTGGAGCGACTACAGGCGGTGGGCATGTCCCGCGACAGCGACATCGTTAAACTGGCCGCCCTACCCAAGAAGCACCACCCGGCCAAGCCGTGAGCCACGATCCCACCGACCCCAAGTCCGCCTCGACGACGCATTTCGGTTTTCAGCAGGTCCCGGTCGCCGAGAAGCAGAAACGTGTCGCCGAAGTGTTTTCGTCGGTCGCGCGTCGCTATGACCTGATGAACGACCTGATGTCGATGGGCGTCCACCGGCTGTGGAAACGCTTCGTGATCGACCTGGCCGGCGTGCGCCCTGGCGAGCGCGTGCTCGACGTGGCCGGCGGTACCGGCGACCTGACGCGCGAGTTCGCCAAGCAAGTCGGCCCGCGCGGGCAAGTGGTGCTGTCGGACATCAATGCCGCGATGCTCGGCGAAGGCCGCCGCCGCTTGATCGACGAAGGCGTCGTCGGCTTGCCGGTGCTGCAGGCCAATGCCGAAAAGCTGCCGTTTGCCGATCGCAGCTTCGACTGCGTGACGATCGGCTTCGGCTTGCGCAACGTCACCGACAAAGACGCGGCACTGCGTTCGATGCTGCGCGTGCTCAAACCGGGCGGCCGGCTGCTGGTGCTGGAATTCTCCAAGCCGTTGAACGCCGGCCTGTCGAAGATCTACGACCAGTACTCGTTCAAGCTGCTGCCGCTGATGGGCCGCTTCGTTGCCAACGACGCCGACAGCTATCGCTATCTGGCCGAATCGATCCGCATGCATCCCGACCAGGGCACGCTCAAGGGCATGATGGAAGCTGCCGGCTTCGAACGCTGCCAGGTCTACAACCTGACCGGCGGCATCGTCGCCGTGCACCGCGGTTTTCGCCTGACCGCATGAGCGCACGTCCGGCACCGGCGCTGATCTGCGCCGGCTTAGAAGTCGCGCTCAATCGCTATCTGCAACTCGAACCGGCTGCACTCGACGATTGCGCGGCCCTGGCGCGGCACAGCGTCGGCCTGCTCGTCGATGGTTTCGACTGGAGCTTGTTCATCGAGTTCGACGCACGCGGCGTGCGCGTGATCGGCGAGCGACCGCAGCCGGCCAGCGTCACGCTTGCTGGCGCACCGCCCGCATTCGCCGGCCTCGCCGTCAAGCTCGCATCGGGCGACAGCAGCTTGCCGCCCGGTTTGCGCGTCGACGGTGACGCCGATGTGCTGCAGTCGTTTCGTCGCTTGCTGGGCCGTGTCGGCTTCGATATCGAAGAGTGGATTGCGCCGCTGATTGGCGGCGCCGCTGCGCATCGTGCAGCACAAGGCCTCAAGGCCTTGCTCGGCTGGGGCCGTGACAGCAGCCGCACGCTGGCGCAGAACACCGCTGAATATCTGGTCGAAGAAACGCGCGACTTGGCGCGTGGCATCGATGTCGAAGAATGGATGGATCAAGTCGATCGGCTGCGCGAGCGCAGCGATCGCATCGAGGCGCGGCTGGCGCGTCTCGAACGTCAGCGCACTGCAGAGCCCCGCTCCGAATGAGTTCGATCAGCCCCAGCCGCATTCCCCGCCTGTGGACGATCCTGCGCGTCGTGCAGCGCTACTGGCTGCAGGAATTCTTCGGCAATAAGCCGCCGCGTCATCACGATCCGCGCCCGCGTGGCGAACGCCTGCGTCTGGCGCTCGAAGAACTTGGCCCGGTATTCATCAAGCTCGGTCAGGCCCTTTCGACGCGGCCCGATGTGCTGCCGCCGGATCTGGCGCTCGAGCTGTCCAAGCTGCAGGACCGTGTGCCGCCGTTCCCGAGCGAGCAGGCGATCGCGCAGATCGAAGAAGCCTTGGGCAAGCCGATCGGCGACATCTTTCTGGAATTCGACCCGGTGCCGCTCGCGTCGGCGTCGGTGGCGCAGGTGCACACGGCGCGTCTGAAGCCGACATCGCCGAACGATCCGGGCTTCGAAGTGGTCGTCAAAGTGCTGCGCCCCGGCATCGAAAAGACGATCCATGACGACGTGCAGCTGATGTACCTGTGCGCCGAGTTGGCCGAGAAGTTCAGCGCCGCCGCACGCCGCGTACGGCCGCGCGCGATCGTGCAGGAATACGAGCGCATCGTGTTCGACGAACTCGACCTGATGCGCGAAGGTGGCAATGCAGCGCAGCTGCGCCGCAACTGGCTGGGCTCGCCGCTGATCTATCACCCGGCCGTGTTCTTCGACTACACACGGCCCAACGTGCTGGTGATGGAGCGCATCCACGGCATCTCGATCCGCGAGCTGGACCGGCTGCGCCGGCTCGGCGTCGACTTCAAGGTGCTGGGCGAGCGCGGCGTCGAAATCTTTTTCAAGCAGACGTTCCGCGACAACTTCTTCCACGCGGACATGCACCCCGGCAACATCTTCGTCGACGCCACCAACGTCAAGGACCCGAGCTACATCGCGGTCGACTTCGGCATCGTCGGTCAGCTGTCGGCGATGGACCAGCGCTACCTCGCTGAAAACCTGCTTGCGTTCTTCAACCGCGACTACAAGCGTGTTGCCGAGCTGCATCTGGAAAGTGAATGGGTGCCGGGCGACACGCGACTCGAAGATTTCGAAGCCGCGATCCGGACCGTGTGCGAGCCGATCTTCCAGAAGCCGCTCAGCGAGATTTCGTTCGGCTTCTTCCTGCTGCGTCTGTTCCAGGTCGCACGGCGCTTCAACTATCAGGTACAGCCGCAGCTGGTGTTGCTGCAGAAGACGCTGCTGAATATCGAAGGCCTCGGACGTCAGCTGTATCCCGAGCTGGATTTGTGGAAGACCGCCAAGCCAATTCTCGAAGAATGGATGCGCAACCGCATCGGTCCGGCGCGTTGGCTGAGTCAGGCACGGCGCGATATTCCGGCGCTGGCCGAATCACTGCCGGTGCTGGTGCAGCAAGTGGTGCGCGGCCTCGAGCGCGGCGATGGCCTGGACGCCGGCTCGCGTCGTTCGATCGATGCGCTGCGCAAGGAGCTGCGCGAACAGCAGCAGCGTCAGCGCCGCAATCTGATCGGCGCTGCGCTGTTCGTCGGTGGCATGCTGATGTGGTGCACTCACATCATCGAGCCGCAGTTCGGTCCGGTGCTGCCGGTGCTCAGCCTGCTGGCAGGCGTCGTCGTCTGGTGGCGCGCGGGTCGCAGTTGACGCCATCGCAGCGCCGCCACAAAAAAGGCCGGTCATCAGACCGGCCTTTTTGTTTGCAGCAGCAGCTGCGTTGCTATGACATCAGCGGCTGGCGACCACCGCCAGACCCTTGAGCAGCGTCAGCGCCTGGAACAGCTGGTAGTCGGTCGTGGCCAGCTTCTGCACGTCTTCGTCGATCTTCTTCTGCGCATCGATCTCGGCCTGGTCGACCTTCTTTTCCTTCTCGTTGACCAGGCTGCCTTTCAGATCGGCTTCCTTGATCGCTTCGAAGTCGGGCGCGTTTTCATCCTTGGTGACCTTCAGCGGCTTGACGGTCACGTCGGGGTCGATGCCTTCGGCCTGGATCGAGCGGCCCGCCGGCGTGTAGTAGCGCGCCGTCGTCAGCTTGATCGCCGACTCGTCGGTCAGCCGCATGATGGTCTGCACGCTGCCTTTGCCGAAGCTCTTGGTGCCGAGCAGGATGGCGCGCTTCTGGTCCTGCAGCGCACCCGCGACGATTTCGGCGGCCGATGCCGAGCCGCCGTTGATCAGCACGATCACCGGCTTGCCGTCGAGCAGGTCACCGGAGTGCGCGTCGAACTCGCGGTTCTCGTCGGCTTCACGCGAGCGCACCGACACGATCGGACCCTTGTCGAGCAGCGCGTCGGACACGCGAATCGCTTCGTCGAGTGCGCCGCCCGGGTTGTTGCGCATGTCGAGCACCAAGCCCTTCAGCGGTTTGTCCTTGGCGTCCTTGATCAGCTTCTTGATCTCGTTCTCGAACGACTCGCCGGTCTTCTGGTTGAAGCTGCTGATTCGCACGTAGCCGAACTGCGGCTCGAGCATGCGGCTACGCACTGACACCAGTTTGATGTTGTCGCGCTTGAGGTCGAAGATCATCGGCCCGGTTGCGCCTTCCCGCGCCACGGTCAGCACGATCTTGCTGCCTGGCGTGCCGCGCATCTTGCTGACCGCGTCGGTCAGCGACAGGCCCTTCACCGGCGTGTCGTCGATCTTGACGATGAAATCGCCGGGCTGGATGCCCGCCTTGGCGGCTGGCGTGTCGTCGATCGGCGAGATCACGCGCACCAGGCCGTCCTGCATCTGCACTTCGATGCCCAGGCCGCCGAATTCGCCCTTGATGCTGGTTTCGAAGCTCGTGTACTCCTCGCCGGCCATGTAGGCCGAATGCGGATCGAGGCCGGCGAGCATGCCGCGCAACGCGTCGTCGAGCAGCTTCTTGTCGTCGACCGGCTCGACGTAGCCCTGTTTGATCATCTCCATCACGCGGACGAAGTTCTGCAGGTCCTTGACCGGCAGCGTTCCGAGCGCCGACGGCGCGCTGCGCTCGGCAAACACACCGGTGGTGACGGTGACGCAGGTGCCCAGAAAAACACCGGCCGCCAAGGCCAGTGGAACACGAAGCCGATTAGGCATGAACTCGAAACTCCGAAGCGAACAGGAGGAGAAGAAACGCGCAGGGAAAACGACGATAGCACACAGACCGCGGGGCTCCGTTCCGGTTCAAGTCGGGCCGTTGCAGCCGGCATTTGCACGCATTTGCCATTGGGCGGGCGGGGTTGGCGCGGCGGCAAGTGAACACTTGTATCGCTTGTCCCATACTCCGCCGCATCGATAACATTCGCCTCAATACGCTTCCGTACGGACACCATAATGACTGACGCTCAAAGCATCGCTCGCTCTGCTCAACGCATCACGCTGACCGCTGCCAACTGGGCGGAGGCGGCGTTGGACGCGATCGCCGAGAACGGCATCGAAGCCGTGGCCGTCGAGCCGCTGGCACGTCGCTTGGGCGTCACCAAGGGCAGCTTTTATTGGCACTTCACGCACCGAGAAGCGCTGCTGCACGCCGCGCTCGAGCTGTGGGAACGCTACGAAACCGCCGACACGATCGCCCGCGCCGAAAGCTCGTCCGACCCGCGCGAGCGGATGCACTCGCTGTTCCGCCAGCTGGCCAACACCGACCAGCGCTCCGAGCGCATCTTGCTGGCGCTGTCGGGCTCGGACAACACGGCTGCCCGCAGCTGCGTGCAGCGCGTTACCGAATGCTGGCGCTCCTACGTCGAAGTTGGCTATCGGGCCATGGGCATGGACGCGACCGAAGCACGTCACTGGGCGACGCTGGCCTACTCCACGTACATCGGCACCGTGCGCATGCGCCGCGACAACCCCGATTCGCTGCCCTCCGGCAGCGACTTCAACGACTACCTGCGCTTTTTGATCAAGACGCTGATTCCGGGCGGCGTCGGCAGCGTGGCGGGCAACCGCGACGCGGCCGATTTGCTCGGCGCCGCGCGCGCCACCGGAGCGCGCCTGTCGGCCTGACCGGATCGGCTCACCGCTTTTTGTCTGTTCTCAACTGGAGCTCCTCATGTCCTTTGCTATCTCTGTGATCGGCGTCGTCGCCGTAGCCTGGGTACTGGCCTACGTCGGCGCGCCTTTGTGGGTCTGGACGCTGGCCTCGGCACTGGCGTATGCCGCTGGCGTCGTGACCGGCGGTTTGGGTGCGGTGGCGAGCGTCGTGCTCGGCGTGCCGCTGGTGTTGCTGGCGCTGTTGAACGTGGTGCCGCTGCGCCGCGCGCTGATCACGCGCCCGGTGTTTGCGACGTTCAAGAAAGTGCTGCCCGAGATGTCGTCGACCGAGCGCGAAGCGCTGGAAGCCGGTGACGTCTGGCTTGAGGCCGAAATGTTCCGCGGCCGTCCCGACTGGTCCAAGCTGCTGACGTTCCGCTACACCGAGCTGACCGCTGAAGAGCAGCGCTTCCTCGACAATGAAGTCGAAGCGCTGTGCCAGCTCGTCGACGACTGGAAGATCGAATTCGAAGACAAGGATCTTCCGCCCGCGGCCTGGCAGTACATCAAGGACAAGGGCTTCTTCGCGATGCTGATCAAGAAGGAGTACGGCGGCCTGGGCTTTTCGGCCGCGGCGCAGTCGGCCGTCGTCACCAAGCTGGCGACCAAGTCGATCGCGCTGGCGGTGACGGTGATGGTGCCCAACTCGCTCGGTCCGGGCGAACTGCTGATGCACTACGGCACCGACGAGCAGAAGAAGCAGTGGCTGCCGGGCCTGATCTCCGGCAAGGAAATCCCGTGCTTCGGCCTGACCGGCCCTGAAGTCGGTTCCGACGCCACCGCGATGCCCGATTCCGGCGTGGTCTGCTACGGCGACTACCAGGGCAAGAAGACGCTCGGCATCCGCCTGAACTTCTCCAAGCGCTGGATCACGCTGGCGCCGGTGGCGACCGTCGTGGGCCTGGCGTTCAACCTGCGTGACCCCGAAGGCCTGCTCGGCGATCGCAGCAAGAGCGAGTACGGCATCACCTGCGCGCTGATCCCGGCCAAGCACGAGGGCGTGCACATTGGCCGCCGCCACTATCCGGGCGCCGCGTTCATGAACGGCCCGATCTTCGGCAAGGACGTGTTCATTCCGGTCGAGTGGATCATTGGTGGCCCGGCGATGGCCGGCAAGGGCTGGCGCATGCTGGTCGAGTGCCTGTCGGCCGGCCGTGGCGTGTCGCTGCCGGCGCTGGGCACCGCAGCCGGTCAGGCGGCGTATCGCCTGGTGGGCGCCTATGGCCGCATCCGCCGCCAGTTCCGCATGTCGGTCGGCAAGTTCGAAGGCGTGCAGGAAGCCACCGGCCGCATCGCCGGCAATGCGTACACGCTCGAAGCGATGCGCGTGCTGACGGCCTCGGCCGTTGACCACTGCGCACCGTCGGTGGTGACGGCGATCGCCAAGTACCACATGACCGAGATGATGCGGAAGATCGTCATCGACTCGATGGACGTGATGGCCGGCCGCGGCGTGCAGCAGGGCCCGCGCAATGCGCTGGCGCCGGCCTACAAGGCCACGCCGATCGCGATCACGGTCGAAGGCGCCAACATCCTGACCCGCAACCTGATGATCTTCGGCCAGGGTGCGATCCGCTGCCACGAGTACGTGTTCCCGGAAATGGAAGCGGCGCGTGAGAACAACCTCGCGGCGTTCGACAAGCTGCTGTTTGGCCACGTCGGCTTTTCGATCAACCGCGGCATCCGCGCGCTGACGCTCGGCTTGACCGGCTCGGCGCTGGCGCGCTCGCCGGTCGACGGCCCGATGGCGACCTACTTCAAGCAGTTCGAGCGCTTCTCGGCCGCGCTGGCGTTCACCAGCGACGTGACGATGGGCGTGCTCGGTGGTGAGCTCAAGCGCAAGGAGCGGCTGTCGGCTCGGCTCGGTGACGTGCTGTCGCAGCTGTACATCGGCTGCTGTGTGATGAAGTTCTACATCGAGAACGGCCAGAAGGCTAAAGAGCTCGACCACGCACGTTGGGCGCTGGACCAGTGCCTGTTTGAGATCGCCAAGGCCTTCGAAGGCTTCTTCGACAACTTCCCGGTCAAGCCGGTCGCCAAGGTGCTGCGTCTGGCCGTGTTCCCGTTCGGCAACCGCTACAAGCCGGTGTCCGACCAGCTCAATGCCCGTCTCGCCGATCAGATCATGGAGGCCACCGACTTGCGCAACCGGCTGACGAGCCTGGTGTTCGTCAACGGCGGCCCGAACGAGGCAACCGGCCGTCTGGAGCGTGCGTTCAACCTGCTGCTGAAGGCCGAAGTGCCGTACGTGAAGTACTTCAAGGCGATGTCCAAGGGCGAGTTGGCCGGCACCGACACGGCGTCGCGTCTGGCCGACGCGGTGACACGCGGCATTCTCAATGCCGAGGAAGCGCAGCTGGTGGCCGAGTACGACAAGGTGCGCTACGACGCGATCCTGACCGACGACTTCACGCCGGAGTACATCAAGGGTGACTTCAGCGTGCCGACGGCCGGTTCGCGCGCCGACATCCTGGCATTCACCGGCAGCCTGGCCCGCGTCGCATGATCTGACGCGCGTCAGCGTCGAAGCCAGCGTCAAGCAAAAAGGCCGGGGATGACCCGGCCTTTTTGCTGTCCAAGGCCGACAACGTTCTCCCACACGCTGAAACCCGGTAGCCTTCGGCCATGACGCTCCAGACCCGCCTTCATTCTTTGTGCCGGCCCGCTGCCGCCGCGCTGCTGGCACTGCTGACCGCCGGGCCGGCTGTCGCCGTCGCGCCCGACCTGCTGGTCCCCAGCTCCTTGCCGTACAACGTCTACCGCGGCGGCTCGTTGCTCGGCGCAGGGCACATCACGCTCAAGGCAGGCGCCACGCCCGACTGCTGGTTCTTCAGCCAGGAAGCCACGCCCAAGGGCTGGCTCAAGCTGGTGTCGGGCGATGTGCTCGAGCAGAGCCATTTCTGCATTCTGGACGGCAAGATCCGGCCGGTGGCCTATCGCTTCAGCCGCGACGGCGTCGGCTCGTCGAAAGAAAACTTTTCGCTGCGCTTCGACTGGCCCAAGCAGCAGGCGATCTACCAGAACGGCGACGTGCGGCCGGTGACCGACGGCACGCTCGACCGTCTGAGCCTGCAGCTGGCGCTGCGCGACTGGCTGCTCAGCGAGCGCGCGGCGACCGGCAAGGAGCCGACCGGCGAACACGAAGTGATCTTTGCCGACCGCAAACGCATCGACAGCTACACGTTCCAGATCAAGGCGCACGAGCGCGTCGAGACGCCGGCCGGCACGTTCGACACCACGCGGCTGGACCGCACCGACAGCAAGAACCGCCGCACGCAATTCTGGCTGTCGCCGCAGCACGGCTACATCGTCGTAAAAGCCGAACAGCAGCGCGACGACGACCCGGTGATTCGCCTGCTGCTGACGCAGGTGCCGGCGGCCGTCGCACCGTAGCGCCCGGTATCCCGTGCCGGCGCGAGGCCGGCCGTCAGGGGAATGATTCGCCGCTGCGCGGGTCAGACCGGGTGGCACCGTCGCCACCATCGCCATCGCAAGACCCCAGGTCAGGGAGGACCATGCCGCATCACGCGCCATTGATCGCCGCCATCGTCGCCGGAATCGTGCTCGCCACGGTGCTCGGCGCCGTCGCCAACCGGCTGCGGCTGTCGCCACTGGTGGGCTATCTGCTGGCCGGCGTGCTGGTCGGGCCGTTCACGCCCGGCTTCGTTGCAGACCAGACGCTGATCCCGCAGCTGGCCGAGATCGGCGTGATCTTGCTGATGTTCGGTGTCGGCCTGCATTTCTCGCTCGGCGACCTGCTGGCGGTGAAGCACATCGCGATCCCCGGCGCGCTGGCGCAGATCGTGGTCGCCACCGCGATGGGCGTTGGCCTGGCGATGCTGCTCGGCTGGGGCCTGGCGGCCGGGCTGGTGTTCGGCCTGGCGCTGTCGGTGGCCAGTACCGTGGTGCTGCTGCGCGCGCTCGAAGAGCGGCGCTTGACCGAAACCCCGCGCGGCAAGATCGCCGTCGGCTGGCTGATCGTCGAAGACCTGGCGATGGTGCTGGTGCTGGTGTTGCTGCCGGTGTTCGCCGAAGCGCAACGCGGTCAGAGTGCCGGTGTCGGCGCCTTGCTCGGCACCGTGGCGCTGACGCTGGGCCAGGTGGCGGTATTCGTCGCGCTGATGCTGGTCGTCGGTCGCCGCGTGATCCCGAAGATGCTCGAACGCGCGGCGCTGAGCGGGTCCAAGGAGTTGTTCACGCTGACAGTGCTGTCGATCGCGCTGGGCGTGGCGTTCGGCTCGGCCGCCTTGTTCGGCGTGTCGTTCGCGCTTGGTGCGTTTTTCGCCGGCATGGTGTTGAACGAGTCCGAGCTGTCGCACGAAGCGGCTCAAGACACGCTGCCGCTGCGCGATGCCTTTGCGGTGTTGTTCTTCGTGTCGGTCGGCATGTTGTTCGACCCGAGCATTGTGCTGCGCGAGCCGCTGCAGGTGCTGGCCACGCTGGGCATCATCGTCGTCGGCAAATCGATTGCCGCGTTGTTGATCGTCCGCGCGTTTGGCCACGCGATGCCGACGGCCGCGACGATCGCCGCCAGCCTCGCTCAGATCGGCGAGTTCTCATTCATCCTGGTGACGATGGGCACCGACCTGCAGCTGCTGCCGGCGGCGGCGCGCGATCTGGTGCTGGCTGGCGCGATTCTGTCGATCCTGCTCAATCCGTTGTTGTTCGTGCTGCTCGACCGCGTCGAAGCGCGCGCCCGCAGCCGGCGCACGATGGAGCCGGTTGCGCTGGGCTTTGCCGATCACAACATCCTGGTCGGCTTCGGCCGCGTCGGCTCGCAGATCGGGCAGCGGTTGATGCGCGAGCACCGCGCGCTGGTCGTCATCGAAACCCAGGACGACCCGGCCGATGCCGCACGCGCTCTAGGCCTGCCCCTGGTGTTCGGCAATGCAGCGACGCAAGACCTGCTGCGCGCCGCCGGTATCAAGCGCGCGGCGCGGCTGCTGGTGGCGATCCCCAATGCACTGGAAGCCGGCCGCGTGATCGAACTGGCGCGCGCCGACAGCCCGCGCATCGAGATCATCGCGCGGGCACAGTCCGAGGCCGAAGAAAAGCATTTGCGTAAAAGCGGCGCCGATCAGATCGTGATCGGCGAGCGCGAGATCGCCCGCTGCATGGCCGCGCTGGTCGGCGATGCGGCAGCAGCGGCCTTGCCGCCGCCGCCACCATCACCGCCAACGGACCGCGGCGGCGGGTTTACACCAGCTTGAGCAACAGCGCGCCGATGCGGCGCGTGAAGTTGGTGTACGGCGGGTAGAACAGCGACGCGATCTGGTAGCGGTTACGGACCACGGCGCGCTCGTGCGAAAACGCCTTGAAGCCGTACAAGCCGTGCGCGTTGCCGATGCCGGAATTGTTGACGCCGCCGAACGGCAGCCGGCCATGAATGAACTGCACCACCGAATGGTTGATGCAAGTGCCGCCGGCGCTGGTGCGCTTGAGCAGCGTTTCAATGTTGGCTTCCTTGCGGCTCCAGATGTACAGCGCCAGCGGCTTGGGCTGAGCGTTGATGTCGGCGATCACCTGGTCGATCTGCGTGTAGCCGAAGATCGGCAGCAGCGGCCCGAAGATTTCTTCGCTCATGATCTTCGCGTCGGCCGGGATGTCGGTCAGCAGCGTCGGTGCCACGAAGCAGTCCTGCTCGCTGATGCCGCCGCCGCTGATCACCTTGGCGCCGCGCGCGGTGGCGTCGTTCAGCAGACCGGCGACGCGCTGCGTATGGCGCGTATTGACCACGCGCGCCAGGTACGGCGACGCCATCTGCGCCTGCTGGGTTTCACCGTAGGAGCTGTGCAGCACTTCGCGGCACTGCTCGATGAACTCGGCCTTGACCGACTCGTGCACGTAGATGTGGTCGGGCGCGATGCAGGTCTGGCCGTTATTGGTGTACTTGCCCCACAGGATGTTCTTGGCGGCAGCCTTCAAGTCGGCGGTTTCGTCGACGATGGTCGGCGACTTGCCGCCCAGCTCCAGCGTCACGCTGGTCAGGTGCTTGGCCGCGGCGGCCATCACCACCTTGCCGATCGCCGGGCTGCCGGTGAAGAAGATGTGGTCGAACGGCAGCTCCAGCAGCGCCGTCGACACGCTGGCGTCGCCGTCGAAGATGGCCACTTCGTCTTCGGAGAACAGCTCGCGCACCAGCCGCACCATGACCGCCGTCGTGTGCGGCGTCATTTCGCTGGGCTTGAGGATCACCGTGTTGCCAGCGGCCAGCGCCGACACCAGCGGGCCGAACGTCAGGTTGGCCGGGTAGTTCCACGGCGAGATGATCAAGCAGCGGCCGCGCGGCTCGTGCTGCACCCAGGCCTGGGTGCCAAACATCATCATCGTCGGGTAGACGCGCTGCGGCTTCATCCAGCGGCGCAGATGGCGCAGCGCATCGTTGGCTTCGGCGACGATCGGCAGGATTTCGGTCAGGTCGACTTCGGCGGCCGGCTTCTTGAAGTCGCGCATGCCGGCTTCGTAGAAGTCGTTTTTGGCGGCCAGAACCGCGGCTTTCAGCTTGCGGATCTTGGCGGCGCGCTCTTCACGCGTGGAACTGCGCAGCCGCAGCGCGT